>Ga0073899_10005257_pt1 | contig 11275 bp, 5 predicted proteins | sample KloWWTmetaKNB5Ph_FD_88975 | JGI IMG/M metagenome (GOLD analysis project Ga0073899, IMG submission 88975) | Active sludge microbial communities from Klosterneuburg, Austria, studying microevolution and ecology of nitrifiers - Klosterneuburg... | ecosystem: Engineered > WWTP > Aerobic digester >...
ATCCGAATTCAGAATGATCGTGGGGCCGGCAATGCCGGCCCTTTCTTTTGGTGAATCCACGGAGTCGGATAAAATCCCGGCGTGAACAATCGCAGCAATATCTATCTCGTCGGGTTGATGGGGGCCGGCAAGACCACGGTGGGTCGCCAACTGGCCAAACGTCTGGGACGCCCGTTCTACGATTCCGATCATGAAATCGTCGAGCGCACCGGTGTTCCGATTCCTACTATCTTCGAAATTGAAGGCGAAGAAGGATTTCGTCGTCGCGAATCTCAGGCAATCGAGGAGCTAACCGCCAGTACGGATATTGTTCTTGCGACCGGTGGTGGTGTTGTGTTGAATCCGGAAAATCGGGCACGGCTCCACAACACGGGCTGGGTGGTCTATCTGAACGTGCCTCCTGCGTTATTGTTTGAGCGAACCCGTCATGATAGAAATCGCCCCCTGTTGCGGGTACCTGATCCGTTGGCCAAACTTGAGGAGTTGCATCGACAACGCGATCCCCTGTATCGGGAAGCTGCACATACTATTGTCGAAGGCTCACAACTGGTGGCATCCGGAATCGTCCAACATCTGCTGCGAGAATTTAGTCGCTTATGCCCAACATGATCAAGACAATGAAGGTCGAGCTGGCCGAACGATCCTACCCAATTCATATCGGCGTCGGGGTGCTTAACAATCCCGATCTGCTGGTGCCTCATCTCAAGCAAAGAAAGGTTGTCATCGTCAGCAATACGACGGTTGCGCCGCTCTACCTCGGTCAGTTGCGGTCGACCCTGGAAAATGCCGGAATTTCCGTGTTGCCAGTCATTCTCCCTGATGGCGAACAATACAAGACCTGGGAAACACTGAACCTTGTATTCGACGCTCTCCTCGGCGCCCATTGCGAGCGTGGTACAACACTCATCGCGCTTGGCGGAGGAGTAATCGGCGACATGGGCGGCTTCGCGGCTGCCTGCTACCAGCGGGGAATGCCTTTTATCCAAGCGCCAACGACCCTTCTATCGCTAGTGGATTCGTCGGTTGGTGGGAAAACCGCAATCAACCATCCGCTAGGTAAGAACATGATCGGGGCGTTCTATCAGCCCAAGCTCGTGCTGGCGGATATCGCTACGCTCGAAACCTTGCCTGATCGTGAGTTGAAGGCAGGGTTAGCTGAGGTAATCAAGTACGGTTTGATTCGGGACCCGGAATTCTTTGTCTGGCTTGAGGGGAATATGGAAAATCTCTTGGCCAGAGATCAGGAAGCTCTATCCTATGCCATCTATCGGTCGTGCAAAAACAAGGCGGAAGTGGTCGCTGCAGATGAGCGCGAATCGGGAGAGAGAGCATTACTGAACCTGGGTCACACCTTTGGGCATGCGATTGAAACAGGCCTAGGCTACGGTGTGTGGCTGCATGGCGAAGCTATAGCCGCCGGCACACTAATTGCTGCCGAGTTGTCGAAACGCTCGGGCTGGATCGATACAGATACGGTCGCGCGAATCGAGAGTCTATTCGTGAGAGCTGGATTGCCAGTTTATGGCGCCCCGTTGGGTGCTGGGCGCTATATGGAGCTAATGCGTCACGACAAGAAGGTGGAGGAGGGGAAGTTGCGGCTGGTATTGCTTAAAGGAATTGGTACTGCAGTGCTTTCCGAAGCCGCCAGCGAAGCGAATATCGCGGCAGCAATTGACGCAAGATGCACCTAAACGGGGAATTTCTGGACTTGTGTGTACCGCGTTGGTGCGTCGCAGCATCTTGAATCGACAGGGGTTTGGCGGTATATTCCTCGGTCGCCCCAAAATTTCGTACAAGCCGGCTCGAGTAGCTTCGGGCTGGCTATTTCCAACTTTGGTTATTGATTTCATTGACCGAGTTTTTTTGAAGGAACGAGCGTGATGGAACCGGCAGTACCTGAACAGCAGGGTTTGTACGACCCCCAAAACGAACACGACGCTTGCGGTGTGGGCTTCGTTGCCCATTTCAAGGGCCAGAAAACCCATAGCATCGTCGAGCAAGGTTTGTTGATCCTGAAAAATCTGGATCATCGCGGTGCCGTTGGTGCCGATCCGTTGCAGGGGGATGGTGCCGGTATTCTCATTCAGATTCCCGATCAGTTCTATCGTGAAGAAATGACCCGCCAAGGTGTCGACATGCCGCCGGCCGGCGAGTACGGCGTCGGCATGGTCTTTCTGCCCCAGGAGGCAGCTTCCCGTCACGCATGCATTGAGGAAATCGAGCGCTCAATTGCTGCCGAGGGACAGGTTTTGCTGGGATGGCGCGACGTGCCGGTAAACGGTGACATGCCGATGTCTCCGACGGTGAAAGCCAAGGAGCCGGTCATCAAGCAGGTGTTCGTCGGTCGCGGTTCGGACGTCTTTGTAACCGACGCGCTCGAGCGCAAACTGTATATCATCCGTCGCCGCGCAGCCAATGCGATCAAATCACTTAAGCTCAAGTACGGCCAAGAGTTCTATGTAACGTCATTCTCGGCGCGCACTGTCAACTACAAGGGCCTGCTGCTGGCCGATCAGGTCGGCGTCTATTACCTTGATCTTCAGGACAAGCGCACGGTGTCGGCGCTGGCGCTTGTGCACCAACGTTTCTCGACCAACACCTTCCCGACCTGGGATCTCGCCCACCCGTTCCACTACATTGCCCACAATGGCGAAATCAACACTGTGCGTGGCAATGTCAACTGGTTCAAGGCGCGAGAACAAGCCATTTCCTCGCCCCTCCTCGGCGACGACTTGAAGAAGGTCTGGCCGCTTCACTACCCAGGCCAGTCTGACTCAGCGTCCTTCGACAACGCGCTTGAATTGCTGGTGATGGGTGGCGGCTATTCGCTAGCCCAAGCCGTGATGCTGATGATCCCGGAGGCTTGGGAAAAGCACACGCTGATGGATGAGAACCGTCGCGCGTTCTACGAATACCACGCCGCGATGATGGAACCGTGGGACGGCCCAGCTGCCGTAGCCTTCACCGACGGCCGCCAGATTGGCGCGACACTCGACCGAAATGGCTTGCGTCCGGCGCGTTACCTGGTCACCGATGACGATCTCGTAGTCATGGCTTCGGAGTCTGGTGTGCTGCCAATTCCGGAAAAGAAGATTGTCAAGAAGTGGCGCCTGCAACCGGGCAAGATGTTCCTGATTGACATGGAACAGGGTCGTATCATCGACGACAAGGAACTGAAGGACTCGCTGGCCAACGCGAAGCCGTACCGCGAGTGGATCGAAAAGATCCGCATCAAGCTTGACGAAGTGCCGGCCGCCGACGAAAAGTGCGCAGCCCCTGCGGCATCACTGCTCGATCGCCAGCAGACCTTCGGCTACACGCAGGAAGACGTCAAGCTTATTCTCGAGCCGATGGTTCAGAATGGCGAGGAAGCGACCGGCTCAATGGGTACTGATTCGGCTCTGCCGGTGCTGTCAAGCAAGAACAAGACGCTCTACACCTACTTTAAGCAGCTCTTCGCTCAGGTGACCAATCCGCCGATCGACCCGATCCGGGAGGAGCTGGTCATGTCGCTGGTATCCTTCATTGGCCCCAAGCCGAACCTGCTCAATACCCACGATATCAACCCGCCAATCCGGCTCGAGGTCTCGCAGCCTGTGCTGTCCTTTGCCGACATGGAAAAGCTGCGCAACATCGAGAAGTACACATCGCACAAGTTCCGTTCTTTTGAACTGGATGTATGCTATCCGGTCGCCTGGGGCAAGGACGGCATCGAGGCGCGTCTGGCTTCGCTGGCGGCGGATGCCGAAGATGCAGTTCGTTCGGGCGCCAATATCCTGATTGTCTCGGATCGCAAGGTCGATGCCGACCATGTCGCCATCCCGGCGCTGCTCACCACGTCGGCGATCCACCAGCACCTAGTCAAGAAGGGCCTGCGCACCAGCGCCGGTCTGGTCGTGGAAACCGGCTCCGCCCGCGAAACCCACCACTTCGCGTTGCTAGGTGGCTATGGTGCCGAGGCGGTTCACCCCTACCTGGCCCTTGAAACTATCGAAGCAATGGCAAAGGGTGACGCCGAGAAGGCGGAAAAGTACGTCAAGAATTATGTTAAGGCAATCGGCAAAGGGTTGATGAAGGTCATGTCCAAGATGGGCATCTCGACCTACATGTCCTACACGGGGGCTCAAATTTTCGAGGCCATCGGCCTCAAGAAGGAGTTCGTCGAGAAGTATTTCACCGGCACCCCGTCCAACATCGAGGGTATCGGTGTCTTCGAGGTTGCCGAAGAGGCAATCCGACTGCATCAAGAGGCATTCTCGGCCGATCCGGTGCTCGCCTCCATGCTTGATGCCGGGGGTGAATACGCTTTCCGTATCCGTGGCGAGGAGCATATGTGGACTCCAGACTCGATCGCCAAATTGCAGCATTCGACCCGCTCTGGAAAATACGAGACCTATAAGGAATATGCCAAGCTGATCAACGACCAGACCAAGCGCCATCTGACGTTGCGCGGTTTGTTCGAGTTCAAGTCGCAAGGCGCGCCGGTACCGCTCGAGGAAGTCGAATCCGCCAAGGAAATCGTCAAGCGTTTCGCCACCGGTGCCATGTCGCTCGGCTCGATCTCGACCGAAGCGCATACCACGTTGGCCATCGCTATGAATCGCATCGGTGGCAAATCGAATACCGGCGAAGGCGGCGAGGATGCCAAACGCTTCCAGCCGTTGAAGGCTGGCCAGAAACTGTCCGACATCGTCGGTGCCTCCCGTATCGAGCGCGATTATGTCTTCAAGGAAGGCGACTCGCTACGCTCGGCGATTAAACAGGTTGCTTCGGGCAGATTCGGCGTTACGACCGAGTACTTGGTCAATGCCGACCAGATTCAGATCAAGATGGCGCAAGGTGCCAAGCCAGGCGAAGGTGGCCAGTTGCCGGGTCATAAAGTATCCGAGTACATCGGCTTTTTGCGTCACTCGGTGCCCGGTGTTGGTCTCATTTCGCCGCCTCCGCACCACGACATCTACTCTATCGAGGACCTTGCCCAGCTCATCCATGACCTGAAGAACGCCAATTCTCGGGCTTCGATTTCGGTCAAACTGGTTTCCGAAGTTGGCGTCGGTACTGTTGCTGCCGGGGTTGCCAAGGCCAAGGCCGACCATGTCGTGATTGCCGGTTTCGACGGTGGTACGGGCGCTTCGCCGCAATCGTCGATCAAGCATGCCGGTACGCCGTGGGAACTTGGGCTCTCCGAGACACAGCAAACCTTGGTGCTCAATCGCCTTCGCTCGCGCATCCGCCTCCAGGTCGACGGTCAGATGAAGACTGGCCGCGACGTTGTCGTCGGTGCGCTGCTCGGCGCAGACGAATTTGGCTTCGCCACGGCACCGCTGGTGGTCGAGGGTTGCATCATGATGCGCAAGTGTCATCTCAACACGTGTCCAGTCGGCGTGGCCACTCAGGATCCTGAATTGCGCAAGCGTTTTTCCGGTCAGCCCGAACATGTTGTGAATTTCTTCTTCTTCGTTGCCGAGGAAGTTCGAGAAATCATGGCACAGCTGGGAATCCGCAAGTTCGATGACCTCGTTGGGCGCGTCGATCTGCTTGATACTCGTCCGGGCATCGAGCACTGGAAGGCGAAGGGCCTGGATTTCTCAAAGGTTTTCTATCAGCCAGCGGTTCCTGCAAATGTTCCGCGCCGCCATACCGAAGTTCAGGATCATGGTCTGGACAAGGCGCTGGATCACAAGCTGATCGAGCAGGCCAAGCCGGCTCTGGAAAAGGGCCAGAAGGTGCAGATTGAAGCCACGATCATCAACGTCAACCGTACCTGCGGAACCATGCTGTCGGGCGAGGTTGCGCGTCGGTACGGCAACGATGGATTGCCGGATGACACGATCCACGTCAAGCTGACCGGCACGGCGGGCCAGGCCTTTGGCGCGTTCCTGGCCAAGGGCGTAACTCTCGAGCTAACTGGGGAGGGTAACGATTACGTTGGCAAGGGGCTTTCCGGTGGTCGTATCATCATCAAACCCAGTGCTGATTTCCGAGGCAAGACGCAGGAGAACATCATTGTCGGAAACACCGTGATGTACGGTGCGACCGATGGTCAGGCGTACCTGGCTGGTGTGGGTGGCGAGCGCTTCGCAGTTCGCAACTCCGGTGGCGTTGCCGTCGTCGAGGGCGTCGGTGATCATGGCTGTGAATATATGACCGGCGGCACCATCGTCGTTCTCGGCATGACCGGCCGCAATTTCGCTGCGGGCATGTCGGGTGGCATTGCGTATGTTTTCGACGAAGACGGCAGCTTCAAGCAGCGGGCAAATCTGGCGCAGGTGGCACTTGAAAAGGTTCTGCCGGCCGGTCGCCAGACCGGCGAACCATTGCACAACGCATTGGCCGACGAGGCGCAATTGAAGGAGCTGGTTACCCTGCATGCCGAATATACCGGCAGCGAGACTGCCAAGGCGATTCTCGCCAATTGGGATGCAAGTCGGGAAAAGTTCGTCAAAGTCTATCCGCACGAATACAAGCGCGCGCTCACCGAGCTCGCCGCTGCTGCTCAGAAGGAGGCTGCATAATGGGTAAGCCGACTGGATTCATGGAGTTCGAACGCCTTAATGAGGCTTACGACCCGGTCGAACAGCGTCTCAAGCACTACAAGGAATTCGTGCATACGCTGAATGACGAAGATGCCAAGACTCAGGGTGCGCGCTGTATGGATTGCGGCATCCCGTTCTGTAACAATGGTTGCCCGGTTAACAACATCATTCCTGACTGGAACGATTTGGTGTATCGCGGCAACTGGAAGCAGGCGCTTGATGTCCTGCATTCAACCAACAACTTTCCCGACTTCACCGGTCGCATCTGTCCTGCCCCCTGCGAGGCCGCCTGCACGCTCGGTATCAACGCTGCGCCAGTGGGCATCAAGTCGATAGAGCATTTCATCATCGACAAGGGCTGGGAGATGGGTTGGGTTGTTCCGCAGCCGCCGAAAGCCAAGACAGGCAAGAAGATCGCCATCGTCGGTTCCGGCCCTGCCGGATTGGCTGCGGCCCAGCAATTGGCGCGGGTCGGTCATGATGTGACAGTTTTCGAGAAGAACGACCGTATCGGCGGTCTGCTCGCTTACGGAATCCCCGACTTCAAGATGGAAAAGACGTTGGTAGACCGCCGCGTTGCCCAGATGGAGGCCGAAGGGGTCAGGTTCCGCACGAAGGTGATCGTCGGTAGCAAGGATGTGCCGGCTGGCATCGTCAACGATGCCAGTGAGTTTGTTTCTGCCGAGCAACTTAAGAAGGATTTCGATGCGATTATCCTTGCTGCCGGTTCGGAAGTGCCTCGTGACCTGCCGGTGCCGGGGCGCGAACTTAAGGGCATTTATGCCGCGCTCGAGTTCCTGATTCCGCAGAACAAGGAAGTCCAGCAGGGCAAAGCCAACCCGATCAACGTAAAGGGCAAGCACGTTGTCGTCATCGGCGGCGGCGATACGGGGTCCGACTGTGTTGGTACCTCCAATCGCCACGGCGCAGCCTCGGTAACACAGTTCGAACTGATGCCGATGCCGCCGGAGCAGGAAGACAAGCCACTGGTCTGGCCGTACTGGCCGTACAAGTTGCGTACCTCGTCATCGCATAATGAGGGCTGCGAGCGTGATTTCGCGGTCGCCACCAAGGCATTTGTCGATGATGGCAAGGGCGCCGTCAAGGCCCTAAAGGCGGTGCGCATCGAATGGAAGGACGGCAAGATGAGCGAAGTCGCCGGTTCCGAGTTTGAGCTGCCGTGCGATGCTGCCTTCCTGGCTATGGGTTTCACCAATCCTGTGGGCGCTTTGGTCGATGCCTTCGGTGCTGAGAAGGATGCTCGCCAGAACGCCAAAGCAAGTACTGACGGCGAGGGTTGCTACCGTACCAACGTCGACAAGGTCTTTGCCGCCGGTGATGTCCGTCGCGGCCAGTCGCTAGTCGTCTGGGCGATCCGTGAGGGCCGCCAGGCCGCCCGTGAGGTAGATATCTTCCTGATGGGTTCAACGACCCTGCCACGGTAACCGATAGGCATCGTGCGATAATGCGAAGGCGGCCAAATGGCCGCCTTCGTCATTTCTTTGAGCCAGAATTCATGAGCGACCAACCTGTCCAAGTCGTCATTCTCGCTGCCGGCCAGGGCAAGCGGATGTATTCCAACCTGCCTAAGGTACTTCACCCTATTGCCGGTAAGGCACTCGCCCAACATGTGATTGATACCGCGCGAACGCTGGCGCCGAAAAACCTGATTGTGGTCTATGGCTACGGTGGGGAGGTTGTGCGGTCGACCCTCGCGGCGGGCGATATTTCATGGGCCGAGCAGACGCAGCAACTGGGGACAGGCCATGCCGTCGGCCAGGCTGTCCCTCAGTTTTCGGATGCGCCCTGTACCTTGGTGCTCTATGGTGATGTGCCACTGACCTCGGTGGCGACGCTGCACCGCCTGTTGCATGCGGGGCGCAACGGCCTTGCCATCCTCACCGTCGACCTCGCCGACCCTACTGGCTACGGGCGTATCGTTCGCGATGCCACAGGCAACGTTCAGCGCATCGTCGAGGAAAAGGACGCGAGTGCCGTCGAGAAATCTATCCGCGAGATCAATACCGGGATCATGGCGATCCCTACCGCGCATCTCGTCGACTGGCTCGGCCGCCTGAAGAACGACAACGCGCAGGGCGAGTATTACCTGACCGACATCGTCGCACTTGCCGTCGCCGAAGGCGTGCCGGTGCGTACTGCGCAACCCGATGCAGAGTGGGAGGTGCTTGGGGTCAACAGCAAGGTGCAACTCGCCGAACTGGAGCGCGTTCACCAGCGAAATATCGCCGACCAATTGCTGGTTGCCGGCGTGCGACTGGCCGACCCGGCGCGCATCGATGTGCGCGGCGAACTGGTGCACGGGCGCGACGTATCGATCGACGTCGGTTGCGTCTTCGAGGGGTCTGTTGAGTTGGGTGACGCAGTCGAGGTCGGCCCGTACTGCGTGTTGAAGGATGTCAAGGTTGGCGCCGGCACGCACATTGCCGCCTTCTGCCACTTTGAAGACGCCGTCATCGGCCCGGACGGCGTCATCGGCCCCTTCGCGCGGCTACGTCCGGGAGCGGAACTGGGGCCGGAGGTTCATATCGGAAACTTTGTCGAGGTCAAGAAGAGCATCATCGGCGCGCAGTCGAAGGCTAACCACCTGGCCTACATCGGCGATGCCGAGATCGGTCAGCGGGTCAACGTTGGCGCCGGCACGATCACCTGCAACTACGACGGCGCGAACAAGTGGAAGACGATTATCGAGGACGATGTCTTCATCGGCTCGGACACCCAGCTTGTGGCACCTGTAACGGTCGGGCGTGGCGCCACGCTGGGTGCGGGAACGACTTTGACAAAAAATGCCCCGCCTGAGACGTTGACCGTGTCAAGAGCGAAGCAGATGACCATTAGCGCCTGGGTAAGACCAAAGAAGGTGAAGAAATAGTGGATTTCTGGTTCCTCGTTTTTATTTTTTCCATTGCATTACTGGTTGCTGTTGGCGGGGCGCTCTTGTTGGTAGGTTATGTTGGCACGTTGCCTGCGGCACTTTCCTTCGGCTGGCGTAACTGGGTGCCCGCCTTGCTGTTGCCGATTGCTGGGCCCATCTGGTTTGCTCTGGTGCATTGGAAAGATTTCTCACGGCCAGGCAAACAGCTGATTTTTGGCCTGCTGATGGTCGGTGCGGCGCTCGCCCTCCTGTATGGTGCCGGCCCACATTTTGTCGATCGCATAGCGGCGGGCGTAAAATGAATTTTTTGCCAGTTTCCAATCAGATCAGGGAGAGATAGATGTCGAAGTACATCACCGAGGCCATCCGCTCCATCGCGCTTGTCGGGCATGGAGCGGCGGGTAAGACCACGCTGGCGGAGGCCATGTTGCATTCAGCCGGCGCGATTGCGACCAAGGGCAGTGTCGAAAAAGGCAGTACCGTTTGCGACTTCGAGGTGCAGGAAAAGGAGGCCGGACATTCCCTGAACTCTGCGGTTACCAACTTCGCTTACGAAGACGCGCATATTCATCTGCTAGATACTCCGGGCTACCCTGATTTTGCCGGCCCGGCGATTGCCGCGCTGGCCGGGGTCGATACGGTGCTGGTCGTGGTCAACGCCCAAACGGGTATCGAATTGATGACAGAACGCACGATGCGTCTGGCGGCAGAGCGCAAGTTGTGCAGGATGATCGTCATCAACAAGATCGATGCCGACAATGTTGACTTGCCCGGCCTGGTCGCCGATATTCGGGAGCGTTTCGGCAAGCAGTGCATGCTGCTGGATCTGCCGGCGCATGGCGCGGCGGATGTTGTCGAGGTTCTCGAGAACGTGGCTGGCGACGCCGATTTCGAATCGGTCTCTGCTGCCCACCGTGCTCTGATCGACCAGATCGTTGAGGAGGACGAGAATCTGCTCGCCAGGTATCTCGAAGACGGGGCCGATCCCAGCGTGGCCGACCTGCATGCACCTTTTGAGAAGGCGTTACGCGACGGGCACCTGATTCCCATTCTGTTTACTTCGGCCAAGACCGGAGCAGGGATCAAGGAACTGCTTCACGTCCTGGCGTCGCTGGCGCCCAATCCGGCAGAAGGTAATCCGCCCCCCTTCTACAAGGGCGAACCGGGTGACAGAGCCCAGCCCTTCCATGCCGAACCGGATGCTGGCAAGCATGTGCTGGCACATGTATTCAAGGTGGTTGCCGATCCCTACATGGGCAAGATTGGCATTTTCCGCGTGCATCAGGGGACGGTCAGGAAAGACATGCAACTGTTTGTCGGCGACGGCAAGCGCCCGTTCAAGGTCGCTCATCTTTACCAGTTGCAAGGCAAGGAAACGACCGAGGTTGACGAACTGCTGCCGGGTAACATTGGCGCTGTCGCGAAGGTCGAAGAAATCGAGTTTGACTGTGTGCTGCATGATTCGCATGACGAAGACCATATTCATCTCGTTCCGCTGGAGTTCCCGAAACCGATGGCCGGACTGGCAGTGGAAACGAAGAAGAAAGGGGATGAGCAGCGCTTGTTCGATATCCTCGGAAAATTGGCGATGGAAGACCCGACCTTCGTTGTCGAGCGCCACCCGAGCAGTAACGAAACGGTGATTCGTGGCCTGGGCGAGATTCACCTCAAGGCAAAGCTGGAAAAAATGGCCTCCCAGTACAAGCTCGAAGTGGATACCAAACCCCCCCGCATTCCATACCGGGAAACCATCACAGCCGCGGCCGAGGGTATGCACCGCCACAAGAAGCAGAGCGGCGGCGCCGGCCAGTTTGGTGAAGTGCATTTGCGCATTGAGCCAAAAGGG
>Ga0073899_10005258_pt1 | contig 11274 bp, 6 predicted proteins | sample KloWWTmetaKNB5Ph_FD_88975 | JGI IMG/M metagenome (GOLD analysis project Ga0073899, IMG submission 88975) | Active sludge microbial communities from Klosterneuburg, Austria, studying microevolution and ecology of nitrifiers - Klosterneuburg... | ecosystem: Engineered > WWTP > Aerobic digester >...
GAGAGTGGCGGAGGTACCGGTGATGGCGATGCCGGTGGCGTTGGCGCCGCCGGGACCGTTGACGGTCATGTCGGCCAGGGTGACCGACGTGCTCGACGAGAGGCTCACGCCCCCGCTCACCGTGGTCGTACCGGAGCGGGACACGAAGTTCGCTCCGTAGCCACCGCGGACCGTGACCCCAGCCGCCGAGTTGAGGGCGAACGACCCGTAGGCCGTGCCGTTGCCGGTGACCAGCACCGCGTGGCGGGACGCCCCGGCCTGGGAGACGCCGAAGGCGATCGACTGGCACGGGTTGGCCACGGCCTGGCCGCATCCGGCCACGTCGGTACCGCCGGTTCCGGCGACCAGGATGGTGTCGGCGAGCACGCCGTCGACACCGTCGCAGTTGGAGTCGGTGCCGGAGGCATCGAGGGCGTCAGCCGCTCCGGGGTAGGTGGAGGCGCTGTTGTCGTTGCAGTCCGCCGGCGGGCTGACGCCGTCGGCGTCGTCGTCGATGTAGACGGTGATCGTGACCGACTCGGAGTCGGTGGCTCCGTTGTCGTCGGTGACGGTCAGCGTCGCCGTGAAGGTCCCGGCGTTCGGGTAGGTCGCCGACGGGTTCGCGGCGGTCGAGGAGTTCCCGTTGCCGAAGTTCCACGAGTAGCCCGTGATGGTGCCGTCACCGTCGGTGGAGCCGGCGGAGCTGAACGCGACGGTCATCCCCCGGGCACCGGTCTGCGGAGCCGCGTTGATCACCGCGGTCGGAGCGACGTTGGCGAGCACCGTCACCGTGGTGGTGGTCGTCGCCGAGTCACCGGTGTCGTCGGTGACGGTGAGCTCGACCACGTAGGTGCCGGGATCGGCGAAGGCGTGGGTCGGGTTGGCCGACGTCGAGGTGACGCCGTCCTTGAAGTCCCACAGGTGGCTGGCGATCGTCCCGTCGGAGTCCGCCGAGCCGCTCGACGAGAAGCTGACCGGCTTGTCCTCCTTGACCGTCGCCGGCGTGGCCGAGGCCGCAGCCGTCGGCGCCTGGTTCGGCGTGACGGTGATCGTCTGGGTGGTGCTGGCGGTGGCGCCGGCGTTGTCGGTCACCGTCAACGTGGCGGTGTAGGTGCCCGCCACCGTGTAGGTGTGCGAGGTGGCGGCGCCGTTGACCACCGGCGAGCCGTCGCCGAAGTTCCACGACCGGGTCGTGATCGTCCCGTCGGAGTCGGTGGAAGTGTCGTTGAAGGCAACGGTCAGGTTGCGCTTGCCCGAGGTCGGGTTCGCCGTCATCGCCGCCGTGGGCGGGACGTTCGGGGTCGGTCCGACCTCGATCGAGATCGTGTCGGTGTCGGTCGCCCCGTTGTCGTCGGTGACGGTCAGGGTCACCGGGTAGGTGCCCTGGGTCGGGAACGTGTAGCTCGGGGTGGCCGAGTTCGAGAAGTTGCCTCCGCCGAAGTCCCAGCTCGTGGAGGCGATCGTGCCGTCGGAGTCGGTGGAGCCGGTGGCGTCGAAGTTGACCACCAGCGGGGCGGGCCCGGCGGTCACGTTGGACGCCGCCACGGCCACCGGGGCCTGGTTGGCGGTGACCACGACGTTCACCGTTGCGGTGGCGGTCGCGCCCTTGTCGTCGGTGACGGTCACCGTCGCGGTGTAGTTGCCCGCAGCGGCGTAGGTGTGCGCCGCTGTGGCGCCGAAGCCGTTGCTGCTGTCGCCGAAGTCCCAGCCGTAGGAGGCGATGGTGCCGTCGACGTCGGACGCTGTGGCGGTGAAGGCCACCGGGAGCGGGGCCTTGCCGGTGGTGACGTCGGCCGAGGCGGAGACCGTCGGGGCCTGGTTGGCGTTGACGTTGACCGTGACCGAGTCCTGCCCGGTGGCGCCGTCGTCGTCGGTGACGGTCAACGTGGCGGTGTAGATGCCCGGATCGGAGTAGGTGTGGACCGGGTTGTCGCCGTGCGAAACCGGCGAACCGTCGGCGAAGTCCCACTCGTAGTCAGCGATCGTGCCGTCGGTGTCGGCCGAGCCGACCGAGGAGAACGTGACCGCCAGCGGGGCCACGCCCGAGGTGACGGTCGCACCGGCGATCGCCACCGGCGGGACGTTGGCCACGCCGACGGTCACGGTGCGGGTGGTGGTCGCGGTGAGACCGCCGTTGTCGGTCACCGTGAGGGTGATCGTGAACGTGCCGTCCGCGGTGTACTCGTGGGTCGACGTGACCCCCGTTCCGGAGCCACCGTCGCCGAAGTCCCAGGCGTAGGTGGCCACGGACCCGCCGGTGTCGAAGCTCGCGCTGGCGTCGACACCGACCGTCAACGGCGCGACGCCGGAGGTCGGTGTGGCGGTGAACGACGCCGTCGGCGGCGTGTTCGCCCCCGTGGTCGGTGGCGCACAACCCGCCACCACCAACGCCGTGCATGCGGCCGCGCACGCGACCAGATAGCGAAGACCCCTCATCACCCCTAGCTCCCCTCTCGGGCGACAGCCATGCGCCCGATGTCACAAGTCAACCGCATCTCCGAACCGCGATCAAGGAGCAGGTGGTGAGCCGATCGCGCGCACCCGGAGGCCATGGGGTCGGTTCCGTTCCGGTGGCGTACCATCGATGACCCGCCAGATCCGTCGAAACCCGGGAGAGGACCCCGATGGACCACAGCGCCGACGAGGTGATTCCCACCGCCGATCCGACGCTCGACGACGAGCCGTCGCGCCCGGCACGGTCACGGCTCACGCCACCGCGGGTGTGGGCGGGGCTCATGGTTCTGTGCCTGGTGGTGGCGATGACGTGCTTCGTGGCCGCTGGCGTCATCCGTCGGACCGACTCGGCATCGGGAACCGTGGGCGACGCCCTCGCGACCTTCGGCGGGGTCTTCCTGGCCGCGAGCATGTTCGCGTTCGTCGGCTTCGTCTTCGGTGCCGCCCGCGAGTCCTCCGACGTGGCGCGGACCGAACACGGTGTCCGGTCCGCGCTGGTGGCGTCGGGGATCGTGTTCATGGTGGCGCTCGTCGGCGGCGGGGCGGTCGTCGCCCAGACCGTCGAGGAGCGACTCGATCTGAACCCGGTGACCACCGCCCCGAAGACGGCGCCGAAGGGGTCGGGCACGTCGTCGACCTCGGTCGCCCCGGGCGCTCCTGTCCCGGCGCCGACCAGCTCTGTGTGTCCGCCGGACGCGCTGCCCGGGACCTGCTGACCGGCCTGACGGCTGGTCAGTCGCCGGAGCCGGGCACCACCCGGTGGGCGTCGTACACGCTGTCGATGCCGCGGATGCGGTTGAGCAGGGTGTCGAGGTGCGAGGCGTCACCGAGCTCGAACTCGAAGCGCATCTTGGCCACCCGGTCGCCGCCCGAGTGGGTCTGGGCGCTGATGATGTTCACGTGGTTCTCGCTGAGCGTGGCGGTCACGTCCTGCAGCAGGCGGGGCCGGTCGAGCGCCTTGACCTCGACGAGCGCCACGAAGTCGCCGACCGACTCGGTGTCCCAGTCGACGTCGATCACCCGCTCCTGCTGGCCGTCGAGCAGCGACGTGGCGTTGGAGCAGTCGACCCGGTGCACCGACACTCCCCGACCGCGGGTGACGAAGCCCATGATGGCGTCGCCGGGAACCGGGGTGCAGCAGCGGGCCATGCGCACCAGCACGTCGTCGTAGCCCTCGACGTGCACGCCCGCCGGACGGGACCGGCGCCGACCGTTGGTGGGCCGCACCGGGGTCGAGATGACCTCTTCGCGCTCGCCCTCTGCGGTGCGCACCAACCGACCGACCCGTGCCGCAGCGGCTTCGGGCGACAGGTGGTGCTCGCCGATGGCGACGTACATGGCGTCGACGGACTGGAAGCGGAGCTGGTCCGACACGTCGGACACGGCGCTGCCGCCCAGGATCCTCTGGACCGGGAGACCCTCACGGCGCAGCGCCTTGATCAGGGCGTCGCGGCCGGCCTCCAGCGCGTCCTCACGCCGCTCGCGGGAGAACCACTGACGGATCTTGTTCGACGCGGACCGGGTGGCGACGAAGTCGAGCCAGTCCCGGCTGGGGCCTGCGCCGGCCACCTTCGACGTGAAGATCTCGACCGTGTCACCCGACGACAGCGGACTGTCCAGCGGTAGCAGTCGACCGCCCACCCGCGCGCCGATGCGACGGTGGCCCACCTCGGTGTGGATGGCGTAGGCGAAGTCGACCGGGGTGGCGCCGACCGGGAGGGCGATGACGTCGCCCTGCGGGGTGAACACGAAGACCTCGTCCTGGTCCAGGTCGACCTTCAGGTTCGCCATGAACTCGCCGGGGTCGGTCATCTCCTGTTGCCAGTCGACGATCCGCGTCAGCCAGGCGACGTCTTCGGAGTGACCCTCCTTGTACGAGAAGTGGGCAGCCACCCCCCACTCGGCCCGATGGTGCATCTCGGGGGTGCGGACCTGCACCTCGAGCGGCCGTCCGCCAGGGCCGATCACCGTGGTGTGCAGCGACTGGTAGAGGTTGAACTTGGGCATGGCGATGTAGTCCTTGAACCGCCCGGGCACCGGGGTCCACAGCGCGTGGATGGTTCCCAGCGCCGCGTAGCAGTCCTTGGACGAATCGACGACGACCCGGATCCCGACCAGGTCGAAGATCTCGTCGAACGCCTTGCCCTTGACGACCATCTTCTCGTAGATGGACCAGAGGTGCTTCGGTCGACCGGTCACCTCGGCGGCGATGTTGACCTCTTTCAGCCGTCCGGTGACCTCGTCGAGGATCTCGACCAGGAACCGGTCACGCTCCGGGGTCCGGTTGGCGACCATGTGGTCGATCTCGGCGTAGCGCTTGGGGTGCAGCGCAGCGAAGCACAGGTCCTCGAGCTGCTGCTTGACCTCCTGCATGCCCAGCCGGTGCGCCAGCGGGGCGTAGATGTCGAGGGTCTCCTGGGCGGTGCGCTCCTGCTTCCAGGCCGGCAGCGCGGCCAGGGTCCGCATGTTGTGGAGGCGGTCGGCCAGCTTGATGACCAGGACCCGCAGGTCCTTGGCCATCGCCACCAGCATCTTGCGCATGGTGGCGGCCTGCTGGGCCTCCTTGGAGTCGAAGTGGACCCGTTCCAGCTTGGTGACGCCGTCGACGATCTCGCGCACCTCGGGACCGAAGCCGGCCTCGACCTCGTCGAGGGTGAGCACCGTGTCCTCGACGGCGTCGTGCAGGAGCGCGGCGGCGATGGTGACGTCGTCCATGCCGTAGCGGGCGACGATGCCCGCCACCGCCAGCGGGTGGGTGATGTAGGGCTCGCCGGAGCGACGCAGCTGGCCCTTGTGGGACCCAGCCGCCACCCGGTAGGCCTCGGTGATCGACTCGGTGGGCAGCTTGGGGTGGAACCGTCGGTACTGCTCGACGATCTCCTGGACCTCCATGGCCGGAGGCTGGGTGTGGCGCCGCCACGGCAGGACGCGCGTCACCGTCGACATGTCGGACCCTCCTGGTGCGCGAGCACCGCCGGGGACGGCGTCGATCGCTGGTCGTGCCGCACGTCCTTCACGCTACCGAGCCCGCCCGGAGCGCCGTACCCGACCGGTGCGGCTCAGCGCTTCTTCTTGGTCTTGCGGGGACGGGGCGGCACCGAGCCGTACGGGTTGCGCGGCGCCGAGGAGGCTCCCTCATCGTTGCCGACCTCGCCGTCGGTCACGTCGATCGAGGTACCGGCGTCGGTCACGTCTGCCGAGGATCCTGAGTCGGTCGACCGGTCCTCGACCGCCGTCGCCGACGAGCGGGTCGGTCGGGAGGCGGTGCCGTTGGCCCCCCGTCGCGGACGGGCGGGGACGCCGGACGTCGCGGCCGGGGCGCCGGCGCTCGCGACGTGCCAGGTCGTGTCGGAGACGTCGACTCCCTTGGCCACCAGGCGTTCGCGGATCTGCCGCCAGCGGGGCTCGCGCTCCTTGAGCCACGCCGTGACCGGCGGGGCCACGAACAGCGACGAGTAGGTCCCCGACACGAGGCCGATCAGCAGCGCCAGCGAGAAGTCGCCGAGCGTCTCCTGGCCGAACACGATCTGGCCCACCACCAGGATCGAGATGACGGGGATGATCGTCACCATCGTGGTGTTGAGCGACCGCATGAACACCTGGTTCAGCGACCGTCGCATGATCGAGGTGTAGGTGTACTGGCCGGATCGGCCGAAGCGGGTCGCGTTCTCCTGGACGCGGTCGTACACGACGATCGTGTCGTAGAGCGAGAAGCCCAGGATCGTCAGGAACGAGATGACCGTCGCCGGTGTGACCTCGATCTGGAACACCGAGTAGACGCCGACGGTGATGATGATGTCGTGGATCACCGCCACCATGGCGGCGGCGGCCATGCGTGTCTCCAGCCGCCACGCGATGTAGGCGGTGACCAGCACCATGAACACGATGAGCGACAGGCGGGCCTGGGAGGTGATGTCGCTCCCCCAGGAGGGGCCGACGGTGTTGACCTTGACCTCGCCCTTCTCGAGCCCGGCAGCCGCGGCCAGCGCGTCGGCGGCCTTGGCGCCCTGCGCGACGTTGTCCACGCGCCCGGACACCCGGATGACCCGGCCGCCCTCGGTGGTGGTGGCCTCCTGGAACCGCTCGACGGCGCTGTCGCCGAAGTCGGTCAGCGCGGCGCGGGCCTGAGCCTCGGTGAAGGTCGCGGACGGGACCTCCCACACCGATCCGCCCTCGAAGTCGATCGAGAGGTTGACGCCGCGGGTGACCATCGACGCCAGCGAGATGATGATGAGCACGGTCGAGACGATCCCGACCCGCACCCACAGGCGGGGGAAGTCGAAGTCGTTGCGCCCGCGGTAGAGATCCGACGCCAGGCCCACGTCAGGCCTCCTCTCCGGACGATCCGGCTTCCCCGGATGATGCGGCTTCTCCCGATGATGCGGCTTCTCCGGATGATGCAGCCTCTCCGGACGGCGTGACCGGGACCGGTTCGGACTCCGCCCGGGCACGGACGGCGGGCGCCAGGTCGTCGGTGGGGATCCCGAACCGCTTCGGGTGCTCGCCGTGGTGGGAGCGGGCCAGCACCAGCGCCGCGGGGCGCAGGAACACGTACGCCGAGATCAGGTCGAGGATCGTGGCCACCCCCAGGTAGAAGGCGAAGCCGCGCACCGGACCGACCGACAGCCAGTACAGGACTCCGGCACCGATCAGCGAGCTCATGTCGGCCTTGACGATGGTCGAGTAGGCCGCACCGAAGGCCTTGTCGACCGACGGTCTGAGGCCGGCGCCATTGCGCACGTCTTCCTTGATCGTCTCGAAGAACACGATCGACGAGTCGAGGGAGATGCCGATCGACACCACGATGCCGACAACGCCTGCGAGCGTCACGGTGGCGTTGATCCAGCACATGATGACCCACAGCACCGATGCCGAGATCGTGAGGCTGCCCACGGTGGCCACGCCCAGGAGTCGGTAGTAGAAGATCAGGTAGGCGCAGACGAGCAGCAGCCCGATGGCACCGGCGATGATGCCGGCCTGCAGCGCATCCGCACCGAGGGTGGCCGACACGGTTTCCGCCTGCTGGGCCTGCAGCTCGATCGGCAGCGAGCCGAAGCGCAACGCCACGGCGAGGTTCTTGGCCTCTTCCTCCGTGAACGACCCGCTGATCTGGATCTTGTCGCGTTCGAAGCTCGGCGTGTTGATCGTCGGCGCCGACAGGATCTCGCCGTCGAGGACGATCGCCAGGCGGCCCTGCTGGGCACCGCTCACAGCCGGGCAGGTCGGGTCGCCCGAGTAGCACTTGGCGGCGATCTCGTTGAACTTGTCGATGCCGTCGGCGCCTGCGTGCAGCACAGGGTTGACGGTCCACTTGCCGTCCTGACCGATGCTCGCTGCTGCGGTCTCGACCGCACGCCCGGTGAGCACCGTCGGGCCGAGCTTCTGGACGGTGCCGTCCGCGTCGGACAGGTTCACCTCCGCATCGGCCTTGTCGTCCTCGGGCGGCGTCGTCTGGGTGTTGAGCGCCTGCTCGAGCTGGTACAGCTTGGCGAAGTTCTCGTCGTAGAGGTTCACGCCCCACTGGTTGAGCGGCGGGGGGGTCGTGGTGGTGGTGGCTTCCGGGGTGGTGGTGGTCGTGTCGCCCTGGGCAGCCACGCCACGGCTGCGGTTGCCGCCGGTGCGAGTCGGGTCGACCGTCGTCGCCGTCTTGGCGGTGGTCGTCGTCGCCGGCGCGGTCGTCGTGGTGACCTGGGGATCCGGCGTCGCCGGCGTCTCGGGCGTCGTCGGGTTGGCGGCGGCCTGCTTGGCCTGCTCGTCCTCGGCCACCTGCGACGCGGTCACGCCCTCGGGGAGGCCGAGCTCCTCACGCAGCTTCTTGACCTCGGCCTCGGACTTGGTTCGGGCAGATCCCGTCGGGACCTTGCCGACGTCGGCGAGCACCGGGCGGAAGCGAAGCTCGGCGGTCTTGCCGACCACGTCGAGCACCGCCTGCTGGTCCTTCGCTCCGGGGAGCTGCACGATGATCGTGTTGCCCTGACGGGACACCTCGGGCTCCGCAACGCCCAGCGCGTCCACGCGCTTGCGGATGATGCCGATCGCCTGGTCCAGCTGCTCACCGGTGACCGAATCGTCGACCTTGCCGTCCTTGACGGGCTGCAGGTTGACCGAGATGCCACCCTGGAGGTCGAGACCGAGCGTCGGGGACTTGCCCATCAGGATCGTCACGGCCAGCAGGCCATAGGCCACGACCATGGTGGCGATCATGATTCTGAGCGGGTGCTTGGTCATTCACGTCCTCGTCGACGGGGCCCGGTCAGGGTATCGGCACGGCCTCCCGACGCGGACGATGCCCGCGGGCGCTGGCTCGGCCGTCGCTACTTCTTCTTGGAGCCGGCCTTCGCCGTTCCGCTGCGGGCGGCGCCGACGCCGGTGCCGGTCGACTTGGCGGACTTGGTGGAGCGGACGTCGACCGCGTCGTCCTTCGACGCAGATGCTGCACCACCGCCGCCACCGAGGAGCCCGCCGAGCAGGCCACCACGGGACCCGGTCGAGGCCGCGGGGTCAGGTTCGGCCATCGAACGGCCGATCGAGCCCTTCGCGACGCGGATCACCACGTCGTGATCGATCTCGAGGTGGACCAGGTCGTCCTCGACGACGGTGATCTGGCCGACGATGCCGCCGGTGGTCATCACCTCGTCGCCGACGGCAAGCGAGGAGACCAGCTGCTGCTGACGCGCCTTCTGCTTGCGTTGCGGGACGACCATCAGCCAGATGAGCAGGCCGAACGGGATGATCAGGATCAGGATGCCGAGCGGGCTGCCCTGGTTCTCCTGGGCGAGCAGGGTGGCGAGCGTGTTCACGTCTGCAGATGCTAGGGCCGGGCGGTGGGCCAAGGGCAATCAGGGCGTTCCGTCGTCGTAGGTGCGCTGCTCGACCGGCAGACCCCGGCACGCACCCGCGGCCCGGGGCTTCCTCGCGTCAGCTCGGGTTGAGGCCCGGGCCCGACCCGGACCACACCTCGGCGACCTCTCGGCGGAGGTCGCCGAGCGTACCGTCGGCGATCGCGGCACGGATGCGGCCGACCAGGGTGAGCATCCACGTGAGGTTGTGGACCGAGCACAGCGACGCGGCGGCCGGCTCGCCCACGTTCGCCAGGTGGCGGAGGTAGCCACGGGAGTAGCGACGACACGTCGCGCAGGGGCACTCACGCTCGATCGGATCGTCGGAGCGGACGAACTCGGCCCGCTTGATGTTGAGCCGTCCGGAATCGGTCATCAACGTGCCGTGCCGGGCCAGGCGGGTGGGCAGCACGCAGTCGAACATGTCGATGCCGAGCGCCACCGACTCCACGATCGACACCGGGTCACCCACGCCCATCAGGTAGCGGGGCTGATCGGCCGGCAGCTGGGCGAGCGCCGCCGCGAGCGCCGGCAGCATCTCCTCGCGGGTCTCGCCCACCGACAGCCCACCGACCGCGTAGCCGTCGAAGTCGAGCTCGACGGTGCGCTGGGCTGACTCGACGCGAAGGTCGAGCTCGGCGCCGCCCTGGACGATGCCGAACTGCGCCTGGTCCTCGGTGCGACGGTGCGCCTGGCGGGCGCGCTGCGCCCACGACGCGGTCAGCTCCAGCGCCTCGCGCAGGTCGCTCCGGCTCGACGGCAGCGGCGCGCACACGTCGAGCACCATCTGGATGTCGGCACCGAGCAGCTCCTGTGCCGCCACCGCACCTTCGGGGGTGAGCATGTGCGTGCTGCCGTCGTAGGTAGATCGGAACTCTGCACCTCCGTCGTGCAGCTTCGGCTCCAGCGAGAAGACCTGGTAGCCGCCCGAGTCGGTCAGCGTGAGTCCTTCCCAGCCGCTGAAGCGGTGGAGGCCGCCGAGCTCGGCCACGACGTCCGCGCCGGGCCGCAGCATCAGGTGGTACGTGTTGCCGAGGACGATCTCGACAGCCGTGCCGTCGGCGCCCGCCAGCGCGGCGAGCTCGTGGGTCATCAGCGCGCGGATGCTGCCACGGGTGGCGACCGGCATGAACACCGGCGTGCGGAACGTGCCGCGGCTGGTGGCCACGATGCCGGCGCGTGCGGCCCCGTCGCTGGCCGTCACGTCGAGCGTCAGCCTCATCGCCGCGGTCCTCCCGGGTTCTGCGATGGCGTCGGTGTGCCGTTCGCTGCCAAGAGCATCAGGGAACCCCTGTCGGTGGTGGCGGGAGAGCAACTCGTTCGAGGAGCGCGGCTCGTTCGAGGAGCATCGCGTCGCCGAACGACAGGAACCGATAGCCGTCGGCGAGCGCGACAGCGTAGAGGTCGCGCCAGCGCGGCCCGACGAAGGCCTGTACGAGGGCCAGCAGGCTGGTCCGAGGCATGTGGAAGTTCGTCAGCAGCAGATCCACCACCCGGAACTCGAACCCAGGCGTGATGAACAGGTCGGTCCTGCCCCCGGATTCGCCGCGTGCGGCCCTCGACTCGAGCGCCCGGACCGAGGTCGTCCCGACCGCGACGACCCGGCCGCCGGCGGCTCGCGTCCTGTGGACCGCGTCCCACGTCCCATCCGGAACGGCGTAGCGCTCGGTGTGGATCATGTGGTCCTCGACCAGGTCGCTCGACAGAGGCCGAAAGGTGTCGAGGCCGACGACGAGCTCCACCGGCTCGACGCCGATTCCCCGCCCATCGAGCGCATCGAGCACGGAGTCGGTCAGGTGGAGGCCGGCGGTGGGGGCCGCGGCGGACGCCGGCCGACGGCTGAACACGGTCTGGTAGCGCTCGGCGTCATCGAGGCGCTGCTCGATGTAGGGCGGCAACGGCATCTGCCCGGCGCGCTCGAGCGCCTCCTGCAACGGGATGTCGGTGACCGGCAGCACGAGCTTGCGCCCGTCGCCCACATCGACACCCACGCGGAACCGGA
>Ga0073899_10005259_pt1 | contig 11273 bp, 5 predicted proteins | sample KloWWTmetaKNB5Ph_FD_88975 | JGI IMG/M metagenome (GOLD analysis project Ga0073899, IMG submission 88975) | Active sludge microbial communities from Klosterneuburg, Austria, studying microevolution and ecology of nitrifiers - Klosterneuburg... | ecosystem: Engineered > WWTP > Aerobic digester >...
AGGGTGAAGTGCTGCTCGATGCCACTCGTTTTTTTTTCAAGGACAGTCATCCCCTGAACATTGACTTTGTGCTGTCCATGCCCGAAGAACTCCAACCTCACTTCAATGCTTGGTGTGAGAGTCGGCACTTTGTGCCGCAGGATACTGCGGCTTGAACCCATTGCAACCCATGCGCATCCTGCTCCTGACCCATGCCTTCAACAGCCTGACCCAGCGTCTGGGCGCCGAGTTGCAGCAACGCGGCCATGAGATATCGATTGAATTCGACATCGCCGACTCGGTGGCCGAGGAAGCCGTGGCGCTGTTTCGCCCCGCGCTGATCGTGGCGCCCTACTTGCGCCGCGCTATCCCTGAGTCGATCTGGTCGCGCCACGTCTGCCTGATCGTGCATCCGGGCATCGTTGGCGACCGCGGTCCCTCGGCGCTGGACTGGGCGATCCAGGATGGCGAGGCCGAGTGGGGCGTCACCGTGCTGCAAGCCGAACGCGAGATGGACGCAGGCCCGGTCTGGGCCAGCGCCGCGTTTGCCATGCGCCGCGCCAAAAAGTCCAGCCTCTATCGCAACGAGGTGACGCAGGCCGCCACCAGCGCGGTGCTGCAGGCGGTGCAGCGCTTCGAGTCGGGCCGCTTCCAGCCGCCGGCGCTGGCCGGCCTGAGCGGCGTGCGCGGTCGCCTGCGGCCCTTGATGAAGCAGGACGATCGCCGGCTGGACTGGACGCGCGACAGCACCGAAGCCGTGCTGCGCAAGATCAACGCGGCCGATGGTTTCCCGGGCGTGGCCGACAGCCTGTTTGGCGATCCTTGCCATCTGTTTGATGCCTGGCCGGAGGCCACGCTGCGCGGCACGCCCGGCGCGTTGTTGGCGCGGCGCGAGACCGCCTTGTTGCGCGCCACGCTGGACGGTGCCGTGTGGATTGGCCACGTCAAGCGACCCGCTGGCGTCAAGCTGCCGGCGGCACTGGCATTCGAGAATCAAGCGCAGGCGCTGCCGCTGGCGAGCCTGCCCGACTGGTGGCGTGCCGCGGCCCCCACCTGGCAAGACATTGCCTATGAGGAGACCGGTTCGGTCGGCTTGCTGCACTTCGAGTTCTACAACGGCGCCATGTCCACCGTGCAATGCCAACGCCTGCAGGCCGCACTGCGCTGGGCCAAGCAGCGGCCGGTGCGTGTGTTGGTGCTGATGGGCGGCGTGGACTTCTGGTCGAATGGCATTCATCTGAACGTGATCGAGGCGGCCAGCCTGGGGGACGGCTCGGCCGCCGACGAGTCGTGGGCCAACATCAACGCCATGAACGACCTGGCGCTGGAGTTGATCAACAGCCCCGATCAGCTCACCGTGGCGGCGCTGGCGGGCAACACCGGCGCCGGTGGCTGCTTCCTGGCGCGTGCCGCCGACGCGGTGTGGGCGCGCGAGGCGGTGATCCTCAACCCGCATTACAAAAACATGGGCAACCTGTTTGGCTCGGAGTACTGGACCTACCTGTTGCCGCGCCGTGTCGGCATGGAGGCAGCGCAGGCCATCATGCGCGACCGCCAACCGCTGACGGCGCAGCGCGCGCTGCAGATCGGCTTCACCGATGCCTGCCTGAGCGGCGATACCGAGGGCTTTCGGACCGAGGTGGCACGGCGCGCGGCGGCGCTGGCGGCGGCGCCCGATTGGGCGGACAAGTTGACCGCCAAGCGCGAGACGCGCGCGCGCGACGAAGCCACCAAGCCGCTGGCGGCCTACCGCGAGGAAGAGCTGACGCAGATGCGGCGCAACTTCTACGGCTTCGACCCCAGCTATCACGTGGCGCGCCACCACTTTGTCGCCAAGTCGCTGGCTTCGTGGACGCCACGGCATCTGGCACGGCATCGTGATCTGGGGTGGCAGAGGCAATGAGCGCCGCGCCGTGGGGGCTTGCATGACCCAGCGCGCGCCGCTGTCGGTGTTGGTCGTCGACGACGAACAGCGCTCGCTGGAGACGCTGCGCCGCACGCTGGAGGACCACTTCAGCGTCTTCACCGCCGCCTCGGCCGAGGAAGGGCTGGCGGTGATGGACAGCGAGTTCGTGCAGATCGTGGTGTCCGACCAGCGCATGCCGGGCACCAGCGGCGTGGAGTTTCTGCGTGGCGTGCGCGCGCAGTGGCCCGACACCGTGCGCCTGATCCTGTCGGGGCACACCGATGCGCAGGACATCATTGCCGGCATCAACGACGCCGGCATCTGGCAGTACCTGCTCAAGCCCTGGCACCCGGACCAGCTGCTGCTGACCCTGCAGAGTGCCGTTGAGCTGTGGCGCCTGCAGCAGGAGAACCAGCGCCTGACGCTGGAGCTGCGCGCCAGTCCCGAGAACCTGTCGCTGCGGGTGGCCAACCTGCGCCAGAAGGCCAAGCGGCTGGCTGGTTTCGACCGCCTGACGCGCGCGGTGGACAGCCCGCTCAACGCCGTGTGCGCCATGGCCGAGAAGATTGCCGCGCATGACCTGGCGGTGCTGGTGACGGGTGAATCGGGTACCGGCAAGGAGCTGCTGGCGCGCGCCATCCACTACGCCAGCGAGCGCGCCGAACAGCCCTTCGTGGTGGAGAACTGCGGCGCCATGCCCGACACGCTGTTGGAGAGCGAACTGTTCGGCCACAAGCGGGGCGCCTTCACCGGTGCCACCGAGTCGCGCATCGGCCTGTTCCAGCAGGCCGATGGCGGCACCCTGTTCCTGGACGAAATCGGCGAGACCTCGCCGGCCTTCCAGGTCAAGTTGCTGCGCGCCCTGCAGGAGGGTGAGATCCGGCCGGTCGGCAGCCCGCGGCCGGTGTCCGTCAACGTGCGCCTGATCGCCGCCACCAACCGGGATCTGGAAGCGGAAGTGGCGGCCGGACGCTTTCGCGAAGACCTGTACTACCGCATTGCCGGCATGACCATCAATCTGCCGGCGCTGCGCCAGCGCCCGCAGGACATCGCGCCCATCGTCGAGCAGATGCTCAAGCAGTCGCCGCTGGCCGGGCGGCAGCTGTCGGCGCAGGCGCTGCAGAGCCTGCAGCGCCATGCCTGGCCCGGCAACGTGCGCGAACTGCAGAACGAGATTCAGCGGGCACTGGCCTTAGGCGACGGTCCGATTCTGGGAGCCGAGCTGCTGTCGCCGCGGGTGCGCCAGGCGGATTCGACAACCCGCAACCCGGCCGCCGCCCCGGCCCCTGCCGACGACGAGTCGAACCTGCTGCGCCACCAACTGGAGCGAGTCGAGGCGCAGCTCATCCACGCCGCGATGGCGCGCCACCGCGGCAACAAGACCCGCGTTGCCGATGAACTGGGCCTGACGCGCGTGGGCCTGCGCATGAAGCTGGTGCGTCTGGGCTTGGGTTAGGACCGAATACCGGAAGCCTTGCCCGGAGCACTTGCGAGCATCCGACAGGAGCCGGTCGGCGCCGACTGCTGGGGCACTGGGGGCAGGCCCGCCGGTTTGGTCCAAGATAGAACGCCAGGCGCCACGCCGGCTTCGGTGCGATACTTGAACTTATGCGTTTGAATCCCTTGTTCTTCGCCACACGCAGGTGTAGTCCGATGTAATCCAGGATACGCCGCCATGCCAAGCTCCGGATCGAGGATTGCGCCCGACACTTGGCGCCCTTGGGCGCTGCGCGTGCTGGGCAGCGTGCTCCTGTTGGCGGTGTTGGCGGTCTCGCCACTGCGGACGCCGATGTTGCGGCTGGAGCATGATCTGCTGAGCAGCTTGAGCGCTCCCGTCAGACCCGATGCCGGGGTGATGGTGGTCGGGATCGATGAGCCCAGCCTGTCCGAGCTTGGCCTGGCGCCACCCTTGCCACGACGCCTGCACGCCCAACTGATCGATGCGTTGTCGGCAGCCGGTGCCGCCGCGCTGGGCGTCGATCTGCTGTTCAGTGCGGCGCAGTCGGTCGAGGACGACACGGCGCTGGAGCGGGCTTTGCAAGGTCCGCTGCCGGTGGTGCTGGCCAGCGCGGATGTGGTGGTCCGCAGTTCGCAGGTGGCCCATTACCAGCAACGGGTGCAGTCCGTGTTTGCGAAGGCCCGCCACGGCCTCGTGACCATGCGTGCCGATGACGATGGCGTGGTGCGTGCGGCGCCCAACCAGGACGATGCCTTGTGGCGGGTGCTGGCGCAGGCGGCGGGCCGACCGATCACGCCGCCGCCAGCGGGCGCTTTGCTGCGTCATTACGCGCCCGAAGTAGCGTTGCCCTATGCCCACTACACGCAAGCGCTCGACGCAGCGCGGCTCCTGTCGCCCGGAGCGCTGCGCGGCAAGTTGGTGCTGCTTGGGCAGAACACGCCGGTGGGGGGTGCCGACCAGTTCATCACGCCCCTGCACGTGCTGGGCGGCGGCACGCAGTCCGGCGTCATGCTGCATGCCACCGCCTTGCTCAACGGCCTCAGCGCCGACTGGGTCGTTCCCGCGCCGGCTGGCGCGCCGGTCCTGCAGGCGGTGGTGTGCCTGGGCCTGGTGGCTTTTTGGACCCGGCGCTGGCGTGGCGGCCACGCCGTGTTTTTGACGGCGAGCGTCGCGGTGCTGGCGTTACTGGGCAGTGCCAGCGCCTATGTGCTGGGCCTGTGGTGGAGCGCCCTGCCCACCGTCGCTGCCCTTGCGCTGCATCTCAACGTTGGCGCCGCCGACAGCTACTGGCGGGAGCGGCGCCGGCGTGAGCTGCTGCGCGCGCAGTTCGCGCTGTACGTGCCGCCGGCGGTGGTGGATGCGCTGGTCGCGACCGACACCAAGCCAGCCGTCAGCGGTGAGCGTCGTGTTCTCACCTTGCTGTTCTCGGACCTGGCGGGGTTCACCTCGGCCAGCGAACACCTGCCCCCCGAGGCTGTGGCCCAGGCGCTCAACGCCTATTTCACGCACATGACGCGCACCGTGCACCGGCATGGGGGCACTCTGGACAAGTTCATCGGCGACGCCGTGATGGCGTTCTGGAACGCGCCGCTGGAGGCACCCGACCACGCCGCGCGCGCCTTGGCCTGTGCGCTGGACATGCAGCGCGACATGCAGACCCTTCGCGCCCACTGGCAGGACACCCCTTTTGCGTCGGTTCAACTGCGCATTGGCCTGCACACCGGGCCGGCCGCTGTGGGTCACTTGGGTTCGGCCGAACGCTTTACCTACACCGCGGTAGGCGACACGGTCAATACGGCGGCGCGCATGGAGGCTGCCAACAAGGCGTTCGGCACCGGCATCCTGGTGTCCGAGTCGACGCGCGAGGCACTGGGCGCCGGTCCGTCACCAGTGCCGCTAGCCTGGCTCGACGCCGTGGTGCTGGCGGGCCGCAGCAGCGGAATCGATGTGTATACACCCTGCGGCGATGCCACGTTGGCGGCCATCAGCCTCGCGCTAAGAGACCACTTGCGCGCTGGCCGTTGGGCGCAGGCGCTGCAATGCTGTGCCGACTGGACGACGCGAGCGACGGACCACGCTGACACCCTGCAAAGCCAGGCGGATCGGTTACGGGCGCGGATCGAGGCGTTGGCTGCCGCGCAGCGTAGCGACGGTGCAGCGGAGGCGACCTTCAGCGCGCGGGCGTTGGATAAATCCTGATGAAAGGCCAACACATGAACTCTCCACGTTTCTGGATGACGCCGCTTGGCGGCGCGGCCTGGGCGCTTTGTTGCACCAGTGCCTGGGCGCAATGCGCCGGTGTCTCTGCCGTACCGGACGCTGTAGCGGCCGAGATCGTCGCACTGGCCGGCCAGGGCCAGACTCGCGCCGCGGGTGTGGAGCCTTGGTCTGCCGCCGCGCTGGCTCAGCAACTGGGTGCGGGCGCCGATGTGCGCACGCTGGAACTGTCATCAGCCGCACTGCTATTGGCCGACCGCACTCAGATCCGCCTGTCGGCCAACGCCCGCTTGCGGCTGTGCGAGGCGCAACCGACACGCACTCTGCTGGAGCTGGCAGCAGGCCGCCTGTGGGCGCGCACCAAGAAGACCCCGGCGACGCTGCAGCTGCAGACGCCGGCCGCGCTGGCGGTGGTGCGAGGGACCGACTGGGACGTGGAGGTGGACGCCGCCGGACGCACCACGCTCACAGTGCTGTCGGGCCAGGTGGATTTGTCCAACGCCTTCGGTCGCGTGGAGTTGGGCCCGGCCGAGCAAGGCTACGCCGAGCCGGGACAGGCCCCGGTCAAGCGCCTGCTGGTGCGCCCACGCGAGCGGGTGCAGTGGGTCATGGCTTATCCGGCGGCGATCACACGCTGGGCCGAGTTCCAACGCGGCGATCTGGCGCCGCCCATGAGCGCCCTTCGCGCGGCTTTGCGGGAGGGGCGTTGGGTCGACGCCCGCACCCAACTGCTGGCCTTGGCCGCTCAAGGCGAAGGGGGTGCCGTGGTTGACCTGGCGCTGAGCGACCTGGAAGTAGTCGATGGCCAGCTCGACGCGGCCCAATCCCGCCTGGAGCGGGCCTGGCAACGCACCCAAGACCCCCGCACCGCCGCGCGCAGGGCCGATCTGCTGATGGCCATGGATCAGGGCGTCCTGGCCCGCGGCTGGCTGGACACCGCGCGCGCGCTGTCACCCCTGGCAGCGCCATTGCTGCAGGCCGATGCCGATTGGCACCGACTCGAGGGCCGTGGCGATCAGGCGTTGGCGCTGTACCGCCAGGCGGTTGCGCGGGGTGAGGATGACGGCCAGCGGGCCGCCGCCCATTGGGGGCTGGGGCGGGCGCTGCAAGAGCGCGGTGACCTGGCCGCGGCCCGCACAGAACTGGCGCGCGCCGTCGTGCTGGCGCCCGACAACACCGAATACCAGGGCGCGCTGGCCACGCTGGATACCGAGGCCTTGCGCCTGGCCGAGGCGCGCATCGGGTTCGACGCGGCGCTGGCCAAGGCGGGTGATGATTACCTCAGTCTGGCCGGCGCCGGCCTGTTGGCGCTCAAGCGGGGCGATGCACAAACCGCGCGCACCCAGTTGCTCAAAGCCCTGGTGATCGAGCCGCGCTATGCACATGCCCAAGTCTGGCTGGCGGCGGCCGAGTACCAGTTGGGTGAGCGCGCCGCCGCGCTGGACTCGCTTGATCGTGCCCGCCTGGCCGATCCCCTGGACCCGCTGCCCTGGCAGATCCAGGCCATGCTGCAAAACGACAGCGGCGAGCCGGCGCAGGCCATCGCTGCGGCGCGCGAGGCGCTCACCCGGCTGCCCTACCTCAAGTCACTCAACCCACTGGCCTCCGACAGCCAGGGATCGGCCAACCTGGGCAAGGCGCTGGGGGACTTCGGGCTGGAACATTGGGCCCGAGCCTACGCCAACGCGTCCTACTACCCGCTGTGGGCAGGCAGCCACTTCTTCCTGGCCGACCGGTATGAGAGCGACTTCAGCCGCAAGTCCGAGCTGTACCAGGGCTACCTGAGTGACCCCACTGCGTTCGGCGCCAGCGACAAACGCGCGCCGCTGATGCTCAGCACCGGCCACGAGTGGAGCGCCGGCCTGAGCGCCGAGCGCAATCCGTTGCGGCACAACGCCACGGCAGACGTAGGCACCCGGGGTTTTGCGGTGCAGCCCGTGCCCGTTGCCTGGCTGGTGCGCGTCGAGAACGTGCAAACGTGGCCACGCGAAGGGCCACCCAGCACCCGTTACCGTTCGACCTCGCCCGGCCTGGACCTGGCGCTGGGTGTGCGTCCCAATGACCGCCTGTCGCTGTTTGCGCTGCACAACGACAGCAGCTTGAGTTACCGTTTCCCCGATGGGCTCGACTTTGGCAATGGCATTACCTTCACCAGCGGTGCACGCACGAAGACGCGGCGCAGCGACGTAGGCGCGTCGTGGCGCTGGTCGGCCGACAGCCAGACCTGGCTCAAGGCGCACACTGGGCGCCAGACCCAGGGCTTGGTCCTTGACGACGCACTGTATGGACCGCAGGACTACCGCTACGCCAGCGATGACAGGGGGTTGTTCCTGCGGCATACCGTGATGTGGGGCGCGCACCGCTTGAGCGCCGGTTGGGAGCGCGTGAACCGTGACACCGCCAGCGCGATTTCCGATGCGCAGATCGTCACGCCGCGGGTGAACACCGAGCGTTATGACCTGCCCTGGTTAGCGGGCGAGTGGCGCAGCGGCCGTTGGAACTTTGTGGCCGAGGTGTATTGGCCGGTGTTCAATGCGCGTCAGAGCGACCGCTACACTGACCCTGCTGGACAGGACCTGCTTGGCCCCAAGCTCGACTCGGCCGCCCACAGGCGCCGCCTGTTGCCACGGGTCGGCGCCAGCGTTGGCTTCGGCCCGGGCCGGACCTTGCACTGGGCCTACCAAGAGAGTCTGCGCGCACCGGGCACCCACACACTGGCGCCCGTGTCCACCGGCGCCATCGCGGTGGACAACCAGTACCTGTTGGCCGGCAGTTTCGCGCGCAAGCAGGCACTGCAGCTCGATTGGGAACTGGACCCGGCCACTTTCTTCGGAGCCAGCCTGTCCGGCCAGCGCATCAGCAACCTGGTCGCCCAAGACGGCCGACTGTTCGCTCAGAACACGGGCGCGTTGTTTGACAATGTGGCCAACATTGCGCCCCCCGTGCTCAACGCGCAAACCTCGCTCAATACCTATGAGCAAACGCCGCTGTTTGGCCAGGGCCACCTGGCGCAGGCGAGCGTGTCGGTGAACCGCCTGCTGGGGCCACGTTGGAGCGTGCTGGGTAGTTACATCGCGACCCAGTCGCGCAATACCGGCGTTGGCCTGGCGGGCAATCCGCTGCCAGGCTTTGCACGCCATGTGCTGCTCGCCCAGACCACCTGGCGCCACGAGGGGCGTGGCTTTTCCCTGCTGCGGCTCACTTGGCGTGGCGAGCGCTTCGCGGATGAGGCGAACACCTCCCTTCGCCCGCCCGGCTGGAGTCTGGCGCTGGGCCACGCCATGGAGTCGGCTGACCGGCGTTGGAGTCTGACTGGCACCCTTCAGACTGGACTGCGAAGTGGTGATCGACCCACGCTGTGGGCCTTGCTGCGCTACCGGGATTGACCGTCTCGCGCGGCTCAGGGTTCGATCGCCGGCAGCGTCAGCGTGAACTGCGCCCCGCCTTGCGGCAGGTTGGCCACGCTCAGTTTTCCGCCGTGTTGCTCGACGATGCCGTAGCTGATTGACAGGCCCAAGCCGGTGCCCTTGCCGACGCGCTTGGTGGTGAAGAAGGGGTCGAACACGCGGGACAGGTGTTCGGGGGCAATACCGGGGCCGTTGTCGGCAAAGCGCAAGCACACTTCACCACCGCTCACCGCCATGTCGATGCGCAGCTCGGGTGTCTTGGTGCTTTCGGTACCGGCCGCGTCGTAGGCGTTCTGGATCAGGTTCATCATCACCTGCAGCAATTGGCCGGCGTTGCCCGACACCTGGCAGTCCGGGCCGCGTGTCCAGTGCACTTCGAAGCGCGGCGCGGTGCCTTTCTTGACCCACAAAATGGCACGCTCCACCACGGCGTTGAGCTCCACCGGCGCAATCTCTTCGTGCACGGCGGTGGAAAAGCGCTTGAGTCCGCCGACGATGTCAGCGGTGCGTTGCGCGCCTTCCAGCGTGCCCTCCATCAGCGAGGGCAGGTCGGTGAGCAGATGGTCGATGCGCAGCTCGGCGCGCTTGGCCTGCAGCTCGGCGGGCAGCTCCAGGCGGTGCACCGCCTCCAGGTAGGCGTCCAGGCGCTTGCCGTAGCGTTGCAGCACATGCACGTTGCCCAGCACGAAGCTGATCGGGTTGTTGAGCTCGTGCGCCACACCGGCGACCAGGCGCCCGAGCGAGGCCATCTTCTCCGAATGCATCAGCTGCTGTTGCGCGCGCTTGAGCGCTTCGTGCGCCTCGCGCAACTGGTGGTAGGCGCGCTTGAGTTCACCCAGCGGACGGCCCACCAGCACACGGCCCACCAGCCGGCCGTCGCTGTTGCGCCGCGGTGTGCAGTTGAGGTCCACCGGCACCACCTGGCCGCGCGCATCGCGCAGGTTCACCTCCAGCACCGCGCCTTCGCGCGGCGTTTGCTGTTCGGTGGTCTGGCGCCAGTGCGTGATGCTGGCCTCGTCGGCCAGCAAGTCTGTGACCGGCGTGCCGCGCAGCGACTGCTCGCTCAAACCCACTAGCTCGCACAGGGCGGCGTTGGTCTCCTCGATCAGGCCATCCTGGTTGCAGGCAATCAGCACGTCGCTCATGGCCGACAGCAGGCTGAAGATGAATTGCTGCGACTGCTCCAGCTGGGCGTTCTTCTCCTCCAGTTCGACTTCGTCGGCCACCAGCTTGGAATAGACCTCGTCCATCTTGTGGATCACGTCCAGCCAGGTGGCCTCGTCCACGCCTTCGAGTTCGTCAGGCGGCAGGGCTTGCAGGGGAGAGGGACGGGGCAGCGGCATGGCGGGACTCAGTGCACCGTGCAGACCATGCACGGATCGAAGGAACGCACGATGTGCTGCACCGCCACGCTGGTGCCCGGGCCGTCGGCCGCGGCGTTGTCCAGCGGTGCGCCCTGCAGCGCCATCTCCAGCGCGCCGGGGTTGCCGGCGGCATCGCGCGGCGAGAAATTCCAGCTGGTCGGCGCGACGATCTGGTAGTGGGCGATGCGGCCGTTCTCGATCCGCAGCCAGTGGCCCAGGGCGCCGCGCGCCGCCTCCGACAGCCCGGCCCCTTGTGCCTGTGCCGGCATCGGGTGCACCTGGTGAAATGGCGCGTTGCTCTGCAGCGCCATCAGCCAGTGCTCCATCATGGGCAGGATGCGCGAGAGCTCCAGCAAACGCGCCAACACCCGTGTCAGCACGGTGCCGCCATACAGGGCGCAGGCGTCGCGGATCAGCGGCTGGCCATCCACCAGCTGGCGCGCGATGGCGCCAGTCTCCACCACCTGCCCGGCCAGCCGGGGCGCCTTGTTCCAGCTGTAGGCGCCCAACCGGTCGGGGTCGGGCTGGGTCAGGCCGGCGCTTGGATGCAGCGCCCGGGCTGCGTCGCTCTGCGCGTACCAGGCATGGCTGAGGTCCTCGCTGATCTGGGTGGCATCGAGCGCCAGGCGCTGCTGCGTGCCGGCGTCCCACACGCCCTGCGCCAGCGCGTGCGTGCCATCGGGCCGGGCGTAGGCGCCATAGCTGAGGTAGCGGCCCGGGCCGGGGCCCAGCGCGGCCAGGTCAATCTCATCGGCAATGTCCAGGAACAGTGCCAGGTCGCTGCCTTGCGCGCGCCTGCGCCAGGCCTGCAATTCGGCCAGGGTTTGCAGCGCCACCACCTCTTCCAGCGGCGTGCCAAACAGCGTGGCTTCAAGGAAGGCGCGCATCTCGCGCAGCCGCGCGAGCAGGCGCACACGTTCGGTGGTCTCGATGGCGCGTGA
>Ga0073899_10005260_pt1 | contig 11273 bp, 8 predicted proteins | sample KloWWTmetaKNB5Ph_FD_88975 | JGI IMG/M metagenome (GOLD analysis project Ga0073899, IMG submission 88975) | Active sludge microbial communities from Klosterneuburg, Austria, studying microevolution and ecology of nitrifiers - Klosterneuburg... | ecosystem: Engineered > WWTP > Aerobic digester >...
TCTCTTGCATCGTTCCTCCTCGGTGAGGTGGTCGGGCGAGCCCGACCCACGTTGACGGCTGCCCGCCAGCGGGCAACTCGTGGGCGTCATCGCCCGGTTTCTGAGCTGGGGGCGCCGCCCCCAGTGGTTGACCACCCGACTCGGCCGAGCCGGTATATCGATCAACTACACAGAGTGTATATCGATCAACCAGTGGAGCGCAAGGGTTCAGTTCGAAAGAGCTACAAAAACTTCCTGGGGTGCTCGCGGGTCACCGCGTCGTGGCGCGCGCATACATCCGCATGCCGACGACGACGTGCTGCGCAGGAGCCTCCGCGTCCGCAATCCGCCGGTCCAGGAGTTCCAGAGCCAGGCGCGGCAGCTCGTCGTGCAGCGGACCCACCGTCGTGAGGCCTCCGGGGTAGGCGAAGCGGGATGACTCGAGGTTGTCGAACCCGCACACCTGCACGTCTGCCGGCACGCTCAGGCGGGCTTCGCGCAGCGCGGCGAGCGCGCCCAGTGCCACGGTGTCGGTCACGGCGAACACGCCATCGATGCTCCGCCGTTCCAGGACGGAGGCGAGCTCACCCATGGCCTCCTCCGACGAGAAGTGCTGCAGCGGCACGATGAGGTCGGGGTCCGCGCTCAGACCGGCCTCCTCCAACGCGATGCGCCATCCCTCCTGGCGCATGAACGGCATGTCCCACTCCCGGTTCGACGCCCCACCCAGCACTGCGATGGTGCGGCAGCCCCGCTCAATCAGAGACTGCGTGGCCAGCTTCGCGCCGCCGACGTTGTCCAGTTGCAGGTGGTCGAGCGCGTTGGGCATGGTGCGCTCCCCCAGCAGGACGACCGGCACCGGGCAGTCGAGGCGCGCCACCTGCTCCGCACTCAGCCCTGCGACCGAGATGAAGGCGCCGTCGTGCATGCGCAGCCTCGCCGCGGAGAATGCCTCGAGCTCGGCATCCACCTGGGCCGACGTGCTGACCATCACGAGGTGCCGTCCCGAGGGCTGAAGCATCGAGGCCAGCGAATCGCCCAACTCGCCGAAGTAGCCGTTGAAGTTCGGCACGATGAGGGCGATCGAATCCGTGCGCCCTGCCCGCAAGTGGCGGGCGGTGAGGTTCACCTGGTAGCCCAGATCGCTGATGACCCGCCGCACCTTGGCCCGCGTCGGCTCCCCGACGTTGGGGCGGCCGTTGATCACGTTGGAGACGGTCATCGGGGAGACGCCCGCCGCCCGTGCGACGTCGCTCATGGTGACCATGGATTCTCCTTACTCATGCCCCATGCCGACCGGCCACGGGATTGACGGCGGGCGCCCATCACCGCCACGCTTGGGCACGCCCTAGTTTATCGTTACAGATGGAGGCAGCGTGGCATCCGCTCACCGATTCGGTTACCTTCTGGTTCACTTCGTTGAGGATCCTCACGGACACGGGGAGCAGATCTACTTCTCCCTCAGCGACGGCGAAGACCCCCTCACCTGGGACCGCCTCAACGGCGGGCGCCCGGTGCTCACCTCACACATCGGAACCACCGGCGTGCGCGATCCCCACATCATCCGCGCGGAGGACGGGTGGTTCCACATCGTCGCCACCGACCTGCGCGTCTGGCGCACCGAGGGCCAGGACTGGGAGGAGTTCCGGCGGCATGGGAGCCGGTCGATCCTCATTTGGGACTCCCCCGACCTCCTGTCCTGGCAGGGCCCCAGGAGCGTGGAGGTGGCTCCGCCCTCGGCCGGGATGGCCTGGGCGCCGGAGACGGTGCTGGATCCGGCCACGGGCGAGTACGTGCTCCACTTCGCGTCCGCGCTGTACGCCGACGACGATCCCGGACACGAGGGCCCGGCGCTCGCCCAGCTGCTCACCACGCGGACCCGGGACTTCCACACCTTCACGCCGGCCGAGCCGTACCTGAGCCTGCCCGGCGGCGTGATCGACATGACGGTGGCTTTCGACGACGACGGCCGAGTCCATCGCTTCGCCAAGCAGGACGACGACGCGCCCGGCTCGTGGCAGGTGTTCCAGCAGGTCGGCGACGGGATCGACGGGGACTTCCGCACCCTTGCCACCAACCTGGGGCAGCAGTTCGGGCCACGGGTCGAGGCCCCCCTGATCTTCCGCGCGAACGACGGCGACCGTTGGTACCTCTGGGTGGATCAGTACGGACGCCTCCCGCAGGGCTATCACGCCCTGACGTCCAGAACGCTGGATGGCAAGTGGGAGCGCGTGCCGGGATTCTCGCTACTTCCCCACACCAAGCACGGGGCGGTGCTCCCGTTGATCGAGGACGAGTGGCAGCGCCTGAGGACGCGAGACGCGGACGGCGGCTGGCCTGACCGATAGCCGCCACCCCATTCAGGCCAGCAGGGTGGACCAGGTGACCGGGCCGACCAGGCCGTCGACGGGGATGCCGCGCTCCGCCTGGAACGCGCGGACGACGGCGTCGGTCTGGGGGCCGAAGTCGCCGTCGACGACCACGCTGTAACCCCGGTAGCCGAGCAGCCGCTGCAGCACCTCCACCCCGTCGCCTTGAGAGCCCTGGCTCAGCGTGGGCACGAGCGAGTCCCAGGTGGTGTCGTCGACGACTCCGGTGACCTCCAACCCCTCCTGCGCCTGCCATTGGCGCACGGAGCGCTCGGTGGCGGGGCCGAAGTCGCCGTCGGCCAGCGTCCGGATCCCGCGATAGGCGAGCAACTCCTGCAGCGCCAGGACCACATAGCCCTGGTCCCCGCGGAAGAGGGGGTAGTAACGCTCGAACACCTGCGGCTTGACGGGCGCGGCGGGGGGCGCCGCCTGGGTCGGCTCGGCGGGCGGTGCCGCCTGGGTCGGCTCGGCGGGCTGAGCGGGCTGGGCGGCTGACTGGGTCACGACGCTCGGGGCGTCCGCGACGGACGGAGTCGACGGCGCCGCCGTCGTGGGCTCCACGGACGGCTCGACCGTCACGACGATGGTGGACGCGGGGGCCGGTGTCGCGGCGACGGGGTCCGTGGACAGCTCGCCCTGGCCGCTGCCGAGCAGCAGCATGAGCAACCCGACACCCGCCGCCATGACCACGACGGCGAGCCCGACGGCGAGGGCGATGGTCGCGCCACGGCCCGTCCTGACAGGGGGTTCAGTGCCAGGGATGGCGGTGGCCGGGTAGGCCCAGCTGCGCTGATCGGCGGCAGGCTGGGGCGGACCCTGCCGATAGATGAACCCCGGGCCCTGCGCAGAGGAGGGCTGGCTGGGGTGCGCCGCCGGCGGCACATGGGGACCGGGGTACTCCGCAGGAGGCGTCGGGGGACCGGGGTAGGGCGGCGCGACCGGCGACCGCGGGCCTGGATCCGCCGCCGGGCCGGCACTCCCCTGCGTGCCTGGACCGAACCGCGCCAGGCACTCGGGGCACAGGTCCCCCGTCGTCGGTTTCCCACACGCTAGACAGCGCCTCATCGTCGCCCCCCTGGGTCTCCCGCATCATGGCACACGCTCCCTGCGGCCCGCGCGTCGCGGTCACCATCCCGGCACTGGGATCTGATCCGACCGGGCCGCGTGTCGAGCCAGGCGCCGGAACAGCCGCACCACCCCCCGTCTGTCGCCTGACGCTATGGCCGGGCGGCCGGCTCGAGTCGCGGATCGCGCGCGTTTGCGCCAGAGCGCGCCATCTCCCGCTCGGCCGCGCGAGCCGGGGCGGCTGTCCGGGGAACGGCGTGGGTTTTGCTGATGGGGACAGGCAGCGGGTGGCGCGGCAACCTCAGCGAAGCGTTATCAAACTGTGACCAGAGCGGGTGCCGGAGGGGGCTCTCCGAGGCCCGTTTCTGTCGGTGGTGGGCGATGTAATGGTACGTATGAACGACGCGGGGGTGTGGGAGCTGGAGCAGCAGTTCATGGCTGCCGCCTGGGATTCCGCCCGCGCCGCCACGGCCGCCGGCCCCGAGAGCGTCACCGGCTTCCTCGAGGCCCTGGCCCAGACCGAGGCCCACCTGGCCGGGCTCCGGCTGGCCGTGCTGGACCAGGCCCGGTACATGCCGGAGGCCGCCAAGGTCCTCGACGCCGTCACCTCATCGACACGCCAGACCCCGACGCAGGCCAAAACCTCGATCCGGCTGGCCGTAGACCTCTCCGAACGGTTCCGACTGATCCTGGACGCGCTGCAGGCCGGGCTGATCTCGGCTGCGCAGGCCGAAGCGATCACCGATGGGCTGCGCAGACTCCCCGCCCGGTTGAGCCCGACGGAGCTGGAGCTGTGCCAGAGGGAGATCCTGACCTGGGTCGACGAGCTGGGCCCCTCCGAGCTGCGGACCCTCGCCTCTCGACTGACCGAGGTCATCGACCCCGACCGCGCCGACGCCGACGACGCGAAACGCCTCGCCCGCGAGGACCGCGCCGCGCATCGGAACCGGCTCCTGCGCCTCGCCCCCGACCACCACGGCTCCATGCGCATCTCGGGCCAGCTCCCCGTCGCCGACGCCGCACTCCTCACCGCGCAGTTGGACGCGTTGATGCCCCCGGCGACGGCCTACGCCCACACCGGTGAGGCGCCGAGCAGGGATGCTCGCCGCGCCGACGCGTTGGTGCTCCTCACTCAACACGCCGCGGGCGGCGGGACGCTGCCCTCGCATGGGGTGGACCGGCCGCAGATCCACCTCACTCTCGACTACGACACCCTGGCCACGGGTGTCGGATCGGTGAGCGTGCTCGGCGCGGGCGGTGTGGAGGGGCTGTCCGCCGCGGAGGCGCGGCGGATGGCGTGTGATGCGGGGCTGATCCCGATGGTGCTGGGCACCGCCTCCCGGCCGCTCGATGTGGGCCGCACCCATCGCCTGTTCACCCCCGCCCTCCGCGCCGCGCTGCTCCAGCGGGATCAGGGGTGCGTGTTCCCCGGCTGCACCGCCGCCCCGGCCGCGTGCGAGGCGCATCACATCATTCCCTGGTGGCAAGGCGGGGCAACATGCCTAGCCAACGGCGTGTTGTTGTGCCCGCACCATCATCGGCTCGTAGAGCCTGATCCGTTGCAGTCGGAGGAGTCGCAGTGGCGGGTGCACCTCGACGATGCCACCGGGCTACCGTGGTTCACCCCAGCCCGACACATCGACCCCGCCCGCCAACCCAGGCAGCATCAACGCCACCGACTCCAACAACTCACACCCCACATCGGGGCACCACCCTGCCCACACGAGGCATCCGATCCTCCTGGCTGGGCTCCGTTGGACCCGGACGCCCGCAGCGCGCGGGACACGTACGCCGAGCACAGCCTCGACGAGCTGATCGAGCGCTCCGCCGCCATTTGGGGATCCCAGAGTCCATGAACCGGGCGCGGGAGGGTTTCGACGCGGGCGCGCGTCGCTGACGCTCCCCGCGGCCCCGCTCAACGTCGGGACGGCGGCCCGGCCCAACCTGCGGGTGCGTGATCGGGTGTCCGCGTGCTTCATCCGCACATCTCTCGCTGGTGAGCTCACCGTGTGCATATCCGCACAGCTGAGGCTCTCCAGCGAGAAAGATGCCGGAACCTGCGGCGGTCAGCCCTCCGCGGCGGGGAGGGCGTCGGCGAACCAGCGGGTGATCGTCGCGGGGTGGGTGATCGCAGTGCCCACGACAACCGACCAGGCCCCGCGACGAATCGCCTCGTCCGCATCGGCCGGGGTGTGCAGGCGCCCCTCGACGATCAGCGGGCGGTCGGCCACCGCGAGCATCTCGTCGACCGCCTCCCAGTCCGGGCCGTCGGTCTTCGGCCGCTCGCCGGAGTACCCCACCAGCGTGGTGCCGATCAGGTCGGCGCCCGCCTCCTGGGCCGCGACCGCGTCGCCCGCCGACCCGCAGTCCGCCATCACCAGCACCTCGAGGAAGCGTTCCTTCAACCGCGCGATGGTCTCGGCGAGCGAGAGCCCGTCCGGGCGCGGCCGGCGGGTGCCGTCGAGAGCGACGACCTCGCACCCGGTCTCCGCGACCTCCACACAATCCGCGAGCGTCGGCGTGATGAAGACGCCCTCCTTGCCCACCTTGACCAGGCCGATGATCGGCACGTCGACGGCGGCCCGGATGGCGCGCAGGTCGTCGAGGCCCTTGGCGCGGATGGCCACCGCTCCCCCGATCACGGCGGACTGCGCCACCTGGCTCATGGTCCGCGGGTCCAGCATCGGCTCACCCGGGTACGCCTGGCAGGACACCACCAGCCGTCCGCGGATGGCCTCGATCACGTCACTCATCTCTGTCCTCTCGTCCCGTGGATAGGTCCACGGCTCAGTCCAGCCGCGCGCCGACGGCGTCGAACACCGTGCGCGCGGCACCCAGGATCGCGGCCTCCGGGCCGAGGGCCGCGGGCAGGATGGCCAGGCCCTTCAGCACCGGCACCACCTCGCCGCGACACGTGTGCCTCAACGGCCCCCACCACTCGTCGCCGGCACGGGCCACTCCCCCGCCGATCACCACGCATTCGGGGTCCAGCACCGTCGCCACGCCGGCGATCGCCCGACCTAGCGCGACGGCGGCCTCAGCCACCACGCGCGCCGCAGGCTCCGCGCCGGCAGCGGCCAGGGCCATGATCTCCGGCCCCACCAGCAGGTCACCAGACGCATCCGCATACGCCCGCTCGATCGCCGGCCCCGCGGCGACCGCCTCCAGGTGCCCCTCCACCCCACACGGGCAGCGCAGCCCCTCCGCGCCTGGGGTGGGGATGTGCCCCATCTCCCCGGCCACGTGGTGCGCGCCGGTCCACAGCCGGCCGTCGAGCACGACGGCGCCGCCGACGCCGGTGCCCACCGCGACCATGAGCATCGACGACCGCCCCCGCCCCGCGCCGAGCCAGGCCTCGCCGAGCGCGTGGGCGTCGACGTCGTTGCGCACCTCGACGGCGCGGGCATCATCCCAGCCCAGCCGGGCGCGCAGCCCCGCCGCGACGTCCGTGCCCACCCAGGAGGCGAACGTGTCGGTCGCGGAGATGATCGAGCCGCGGGTCGCGTCGACGACCCCGGCGGTCCCGACGCCCACCCCGGCCACGTCGTCGGCCCCCTCCATCGCAAGGGCAATCAGGGAGGCGACGGCGTCCAGCACCGCCTCACCGCCTGCGAGGGCGGGTGTGGGTGCGGTGATCACCTCGCCCGTGGTTCCGTCCGGGGCGACGACCGCGACCGCGATCTTCGTACCGCCGAGGTCGACCCCGACGGCCCTCACTGCAGGAGTCCCACCTCGACGAGGATGGCGCGGATGGCCGCGGTGTCGTCGTCGGAAAGGCCCTCGAGCGGGGCGGGCATCGCGGCCGAGTCGATGACGCCGAGCAGCGCGAGCGCGGCCTTAAAAGCGCCGATACCGCCCGCGTCGCCGGAGCGGCCCTGCGGCACGAACGCGATGTCGAACAGCCGCGCGATGCGGTTCTGCTCGTCGCGGGCGGCGGCCCAGTCGCCGGCCTGCGAGGCGTTCCACAGGCGCGTGTAGGCGGCGGGGTCGACGTTGGCAAGCCCGGGGACTGCGCCGTCGGCGCCGAGCAGGTACATGCCGTCGACCATGACCTCGTGCCCGGTGAGCAGCGCCAGCGGGCGGCCGGCGCGCTCGTTGGCGGCCACGAGGCGGCGGAAGCCGACGTCATCACCCGAGGAGTCCTTGACCCCGGCGATCACGCCGTCCTTGCCCAGTCGCACGAGGAGGTCCACACCCAGGTAGCTGTGTACGCGGACGGGCACGTTGTAGGCGAAGACGGGGATCTCGACGGCGTCGGCGACCATGCGGAAGTGCCGCTCGGTCTCCGCGACGTCGTTGATCGCGTACAGCGGGGCGGTGACCACGACGGCGTCCGCGCCGAGCCGCTCGGCGCGGGCGGCCTGCTCGGCCACGCGGCGGGCGGTGAAGTCGGGGGTGCCGACCAGCACCGGCACGCGGCCGGCGGCGCGCTCGACGACCCGGCGGGTGACGGTGTCGCGCTCGTCGTCGGTGAGGTAGGCCACCTGCCCGGAGGACCCGAGGATGAACAGGCCGTTCATGCCTCCGTCGATGAGGTGGTCGACGACGCGGTCCAGCGAGGGAAGGTCGAGGGCGCCGTCGGCGGTAAAGGGGGTGACGACGGGCGGGATGGTGCCGTGGAAGGTGTGCATGATGTGGGTCCCTTGGGTAGTTCGAAGAACGGGGTGGTCGGGGTTCGGTTGTGTGGGTGTGGTGCGGGTGGGTTTCGACGCGGGCTGCGCCGCTTCGCGGCTGGGCCCGGCTCAACCAGCGGGGTTGCCCGCTGGCTGAGGACGCGAGGAGCGCCAGTGACGAGCCGGCCTCAAGAACGCGAGACTGCTCGATTCAGTTGTGCAATCAGCTTCGGCATTCCTAGGCTTCGAGGCCGCCACGCGGCACCTCAGCCAACGGAGAGCAGGGACGGCCCCTCCCGCTGGTTGAGCCGGGCCGCGAGGAGCGCCAGCGACGCGCGCCCGCGTCGAAACCGACGCTTGTCACAGCAGGGAGGGGACCGCGCTGAGCAGGGTGCGGGTGTAGTCGTGCTGCGGGCTCTCGAACAGCCGCTCGGCAGGGCCCATCTCGACGATCTGGCCCGCCAACATCACCGCCATCCGGTCCGAGACGTAGCGCACCGTGTTGATGTCGTGGCTGATGAACACCAGACCGAGGCCCAACTGGTCCTTGAGATCGGTCAGCAGGTTGAGGACCTGCGCACGGACCGACACGTCCAGTGCCGACGTGGGCTCGTCCGCGATGATCACGTCCGGGTCCAGCGCCAGAGCCCGCGCGATCGCGACCCGCTGCCGCTGGCCGCCGGAGATCTGCCGCGGCAGCACGTCGAGCGCCGACTGCGGCAGGCCCACGAGGTTGAGCAGCTCCTTCACGCGCCGTTCCCGCTCCGCGGGCGTCTCGACCCCATGGACCTTGAACGGGTCCAGCAGCGTGTCGCGGACGAGCATGCGCGGGTTGAGCGCGGTGGCCGGGTCCTGGAACACGACGGAGACCGCACGGCCCAGCTTCTTCCGGCCGGCGCCGTCGAGCTTGAGCGGCTCGCCGAAGTAGCGCACCTCACCGTCGGTGACGGGCTGCAGGCCCACCATGACGCGCGCCAGCGTCGACTTGCCGCAGCCGGACTCGCCGACCAGGCCGACGGTCTCGCCGCGGCTCACCGACAGGCTGACGCCGTTGACCGCGTGGACGAGGTCCCTCTTGAACAGCGTGCCCGTGCGGGCCTTGTGGACCACGTGGACGTCGCGCAGGTCGACGACCGGCACCCCAGCGGGATGGTCTTGGCGTGTCACCGTGCTCATCGGACGGCCTCCTTCTCCAGCAGCTCGGCGAGCGCGTCGGTGCGGGCGTAGACGTGGTCGGTGCCGGGGACGGTGCGCAACCGCGGACGTTCGTCGAGCCCGACGCCGGGGTGCGAGGATCGTGGCGCGAAGCGGTCACCGGCCACGAACTCCCGTGGCGACGGCACCACGCCGGGTACCTGGTGCAGGCGCCCCCCGCCGGACTCGATCGACAGCACCGCACCCAACAGGCCACGGGTGTACTCGTGGACGGGGTTGGTGAGCAGCTCTCGGGTGGCGGCCTGCTCCACCACCTGCCTGGCGTACATCACCGTGATGCGGTGTGCCACCTGCGCCACCAGCGCCAGGTCGTGCGACACGAACACCATCGCGAACCCCAGCTTCTCGCGCAGCTCGTTGAGCAGGTCCACCACCTGTGCCTGGACGGTGACATCGAGGGCCGTGGTGGGCTCGTCGGCGATCACCAGGCGCGGGTTGCGGGTGAGCGCCATGGCGATGAGGACGCGCTGCCGCTGCCCCCCGGACAGCTCGTGCGGGTAGGACTTGAGCGTGCGCGCCGGATCCAGGCCCACCAGTTCCAGGAGTTCCTCGGCGGTGCGTTGACCCCCTCGGGAGGTGAGCTGGTTCAGCTGGGCGCGGATGAGCATCGACGGGTTGAGCGAGCTCAGCGCGTCCTGGTAGACCATGCTCATCTCGTGCCCGCGCAGCGCGTTGCGCTCCTTCGGGGTCATCGTGAGGAGCTCGCGCCCCGCGAATCGGATCGAGCCCTCGATCCGGGCGGTCTCGGGCAGCAGGCCCATGATGGCCATCGAGGTGATGGACTTGCCGCAGCCCGACTCGCCGACCAGACCCATCGTCTCGCCCGCACGCACCGTGAAGGTCACTCCCTCGACGATCTTGACCTCGCCGTGCGCACCCGGGAAGGAGATGGACAGGTTCTCCACCTCGAGGAGCGGCTCGGCGTCGAGCGCGGAGAGCACCAGCCTGTCGTCGCGGGCCTCCTCGGCCACCCTCAGCGAGGCCAACCGGGCCTCGAGCGAGTCGGCCTGCGAAGCGTAGGACGCGGCCATCCCGGCGGCGGTGGCCTCGCCGGCCAGCCTGTCCTCGTCGGCCTGCACGTTGACCCGCGTGCGGATCTTCGGGGAGGCCAGCGAGTCCGTCAGGCCCTCGGCCAGCACGTTGAGGCTAAGGGTGGTGATGAGGATGAACAGGCCGGGGAAGAACGTGACCCACCAGTGCCCGCTGAGCAGCAGGGCCTTGCCCTCGCTCAGCATGTTGCCCCAGGTGGGCGTGTTCACCGACGTGATGCCGGTGCCGATGAAGGACAGCGACGCCTCGAACACGATCGCATCGGCCACCAGCACCGTCGCGAACACCATGATGGGCGCCAGGCAATTGCGCGCCACGTGCTTGAGGAGGATCCACGACGTGCGCGCCCCCATCACCCGCGACGCCGACACGTAGTCCTCGCCGAACTGCGCCAGCACGTTGGCGCGGACCACGCGGGTGAGCTGGGGCACGTAGAGGAAGGCGATGGAGAAGATCACCACGGGCAGGATGGGCAGCCGCGACGACAGCGCGGTCACCATGACGGCGGCCAGCGCGATGCCGGGGAAGCTCATGATGATGTCGAGGATGCGCATCAGCACCTCGGAGACGGCCTTGCCCGCCGTCGCCGCGATGGACCCGAGCGCCGCGGCGGCCAGCAGGGCCAGGCCTGTCGCGGCGAGGCCGACGATGAGGGAGACGCGGGCGCCGTAGACGATGCGGCTGAAGGTGTCGCGGCCGGTGTCGTCGGTGCCGAACCAGAACATGGAGTTGGGCGGGATGGAGCTGTCGGGTACGAGCTGCTTGCCCACGCCCTCGATCTCGATCTCGCGCTGCACCACCATGTCCGCGGGGACGAGGCCGGCGGCCCCGGGATCGAACGGCGCGACGAGCGGCGCGAACACGGCGATCAGGGCCATGAGGCCGAGCACCACCGTCGCGATCTTCGAGCCGATCGGCAGGGAGGACCAGCCGGGGAGCCTGAGCCCAGGCCGCTGGAGCTTGGTGCGGGATTCCGCCGACA
>Ga0073899_10005261_pt1 | contig 11272 bp, 14 predicted proteins | sample KloWWTmetaKNB5Ph_FD_88975 | JGI IMG/M metagenome (GOLD analysis project Ga0073899, IMG submission 88975) | Active sludge microbial communities from Klosterneuburg, Austria, studying microevolution and ecology of nitrifiers - Klosterneuburg... | ecosystem: Engineered > WWTP > Aerobic digester >...
ACAAGGTGCATCACAGCGCTCCGTCCCGCAGCCGTCCGTAGATCGTGCTGTCCTGGAATTCTCCGTTCCACAGGTAGTTCTCCTTCTGGATGCCTTCCAGTGTGAAGCCGCACTTCTCCAGCACCTTGCGCGATGCGCTATTACGTGGATCGGTGATCGCTTCGGTCCGGTGGAACCGGTAGCGATCGAAGCCACATCGAACGGCCGCTTCAAGCGCTTCGCTCATAAGGCCCTTCCCCCAATGATCCGCGTCGAGCATGTAACCGATCTCGGCGGTGTGGTGATCCAACTTCAAACGATAGAAACCGATGGTTCCGATCAACAAGGGGGTATCATGCAATTGCATGGCCCATGTCATACCGGCATTCGCCGCCCGATCGGCGGTGATCCGATCGATCAGGTCCATGGCATCCTGGAGGGTGGTGGCATGCGGTCGGCCGATGTGCTCCATGACGCGCGCATCGCTACGCATGCGGAAAAGAGCGGGCGCATCGGCGGATGTCATCTCACGCAGTGAAAGCCGGGAGGTGCGTAAGACCGGGAACTCGGAGAAGTCAACGGTTAGCATGATCAGAAGCCCGTGGGTAGGCCGTCGATGCTGGTGCGATTCTTCAAGGCGCGATACTCGACCAATTCCTCCGTTCCCTTCTTTTCCGCCCACGTGCGAAGCGTGTCACGCTGAGCATCGAAGGAGTAGGTGGGCACCCCAAAGCCGCAAGAGGTTTGCACCGTGGCAATATCGAGAACTATGAGTTGCCGCTCACCGGGTATCGTGCCGCCGAAGGCCGGGCGTAGTGAGCCCCATTCAGCCTCGTAAGCACGTAGCGCCTTGCCTATCCCGTATAGGCGAAGGATCAACGGTGGCCCATCGAAGGCGCAGAACATGAACGTGAGCCGACCGTTCTCCAGCAGATGCCCCGCAGTTTCATTGCCGCTGCCGGTGAGGTCCAGGTAGCCGACGCGTGTGGGCGATAGCACACGGAACGTGTCCATGCCCTTAGGTGAGAGGTTCACACGGCCATCGCGTGGGGCGGTGGCAACAAAGAACATATGCTGCTGTTGGATGAAAGCCGTGAGGCGTTCATCCAGATGATGGAGGAACTTCGCCATGCGGTGGTGAAGTTATCAGGACGCCAGTGCTGCCTAGCTTGCGGCACATGGTGCGTTCCGGTTCGTGCTTCTTGTGGTTGTTGTTCGCCTTCTGTTCCAAGGCGACCGAGTACGTAGTGCCCGTGAAGGACGTGGCTGGATTCTTTGCGAAGCTGCCCAAGGACGCCACCTACGTTTCGTTCTCTGCCGCTGCGGTGTACAAGTGCGATGGTGACATCGTGTTGCCGGACGTGCAACTTCTGGTGATCGATGGCAAGGGTTGCAAGCTGGTGCTCGGCCCGAACAGCAACGGCTTCACGCGTCGGATCACGGATCAAGCGGATGCCGCCAAACGGACCGGCAGCCGGTACACCATCCGCGACTTCGCATCGATCGAGGGCGGGAAGAAGGCCATCGACCTCAAGGCCACGCTCGGGAGCACCGTGTCGAACCTTCGCTTGGTTGGTCAATCCGAGGCCGCCATCGATCTACGGTTCGCGTTGATGACGCGCGTGGAGAACGTGCTCGTGACCAAACCCGCCAAACGCGGCATCGTGGTGCGCATCGGTGACTGGCCGGGAGCCACCTGGAGCAACAGCCAGAGCAATCACACGGTGGTGGAACAATGCCGCGTCTATGCCATGGCAACCACCACCCAGGCGTTCACGGTACTGCATTGCAACGGTGTGCGCATGATCGATTGCATCAGCGAGGGTGGTCCGTGCGATCATGATCTCTTCCTGAGCGCGGCCATCGGTGGTAACGAGGATCAACCGGCGCGCAACACGGTCGTGAAGCAGTTCACGCTTTCCAACTTCCATGTGGAGCACGCCGTGCGCAAAGCGAGCATCCACGTGAACATGCCGCCGAAGGCCGTGGTGGATCTGTCGCAGATCTATTGGAACGGCCCCCAGAAGGCGCCGGTCATCAGCTACGTGAGCGGGCAACTCAACCTCAGCGACATCGGTTGGTTCACGGACGACATGCGCATCGCTACGCGGGTGACCTCACCGCGCATCAACATCGATCGATGCCATAGCGCCCTGGCCACCGGTGATCGGGTTACCAATGGTGGAGTGCGTGCGGGTGTTCTTCAACTCGTGGATCCGCTCCCCGGCCACACGGCGTTGGGCTTGCGGTATGTGCGCGTGCGGACGCCGTCCATGTGAACCTATTGGAGCAACCGACCGGTTGGGGTCGGTGCGCGTTCAGCGCGCCGCTACGACCTGGATCGTACGCCCCTCAATGGTCACCACCTGCCCAGCCCTGATCTTGCACGTCTTGCGCAGTTCCACCGCGCCATCGACCTGCACACGCCCTTGGGCAACGAGCATTTTTCCCGCACCACCGCTGGAACAAGTCCCCACCAACTTGAGCAATTGGTTCAGCTCGATGTATTCATCGCGCAGTTCAAAGGTGGTGGGTTCCATGATCAACGCGTGCTCTGGCTGCCCACCGGCGGCGCGGTGAACGTGGTGCCATACCAGCCGCTGCCACTAGTGTCATTGAGGCCGAAGCCATATCCGTTCGTGGCATTGTACAGGACGATCCGGTTGCCGCCGACCACATGTCCCAAGGGCTCAGCGTTCAGCGTTGTGCCGCACCAACTGCTGGCGCTGGCCTCGTTGTAGCCGAAGCCGTAACCGTTCGTGGCCGTCCATATCTCGATGCTTGCCAGAGCCACCGCTGTGAAGACCACTTCGCCATTGAGCACGGTGCTGTACCACCCGCTGCCGCTCACATCGTTGTACCCGAACCCGTACGCATTGCTCGATGTGTAGAGCACGATTCGCCCACTATGGGTGCATATGATCCCGCAGGGTCCCGGTCCAGAAGGTCCGTGCGGCCACGCCGGTCCTTGCATGTTGTTCGCCGCGTGCAGCGCGTACGTGCTTCGTTGCGATCCAAGGCTCATCGATGGCAAGGTAGTCGGCGCATTTCACCCGTGGTACACCCGGCTCGCGACGATCGTCCCATCACGGATCTCCAACACTTCGCCTACACGCAGGTCTTCTTCACCCTGCACATGCCGTGTGTACTCCATGAAGACCTGCTCCTCATCCACAGTGAGCTTGATGACATCGTAACGGAGCGATGGCAGCCGATCGAACGAATCACGCCACCACGCACGCAAGGCTGCCTTACCGCGGATCAGGCCATTGGTCTCGGGCTGTCGGACCTTGAGCTTCGGGCTGAAGTGCTGCGCATCATCAGCATAGAGTGCCAACAGTGCCTCCAGATCGTGGGCATTGAATGCGGCGAACCAACGGTGAGCGATCAGCTTATTGGGGTGCTCGACGGACATGGGGCGAAGATCGATGGCAAAGTCTCGTGAACGCGGTATGTCGACCGGTATCACTTATGGAGGTTCATCCCGGATCGGGAAGCGGGAGTGCCCGCTACTGATCGACCGATTTCACGGGCACACGCTGCAATGGATCCACGTACTGGCGCACGAGCGTGTCGATGGTGTTCCGGTCGATGTGCGGGAATACGTCGTAGGCCTTCTCCTGCATGCGCCCGATGGTGGATGAAATGATCACCAAGCTCCCGATGCCGCTTCGCGCATCGGCCAGCTTATGATCTCGCATTTCGCGGTCCTGCAACCAACTCATCACCGTATCGTGTTCGGTGGTATCGCTGTGTGCCTTGCTCTTGGTCATTGCGTGAAGCTACGGTGATCATGGGCGTTCACTGCGCGCGCTATCGCAGCAGGTCATGCCTCGATGTGATGGGTTCGAGATCTTTGCGACCTACTCCGTTACCGGAACTTCTGCGGGCGCGGTGGGCACCGTCCCTTGCTTGCGCGCAGGCATCCGATCCCCGGCGCGATTGAAGGTCCAGTCGTACTTGCCACCGCTGCGCGGGAACGCCTTGCATTGCGGGATCAAGTTCAACATGTTCGCCTTCACCAGCTTCACCAAGAAGGCGCGGAAGTGCTTTCCCTTTTCGTGATCGCGCTCCACCAGCTTGGCGTCCGCAAGAATACCGTACAGTTCCTCGCTGCGGACGTTCACCGTCCGGGTGCTTTCCAGGTGCTGTTCAATGGCCTTGCTGATCCGCAAGGCTTGCTGGATCTCGGCGGGGGTGATGGACATGGGCCGTAAAGGTCGGTCATAAACCGCCGAATGGTGCGGCACCCCCAAGAATAGCCCAGTAACATGGGCTCCATTGGACCAGGATGGCCCCTCAACGGAGGCTCTCCTCCGCTATTCCCTGACCAATACGATGGATGGGGAATTTCCCCCTGAACGTGAGGTAATTACCGCGTAAGCTCGGTGCGCTACGCTGAGGGATCTACTCAAGACCAGGTTGTCATGGTCATCGAGAGCAACCACCTCTTCCGACCATACCGAGGCCATTAGTGGCCGCGATCACTGGCGAGGTTCCTAGGAAGCCGTGGCCCAAAGGAGGAAGGCCCCGCTATCGTTCACCTACGCGGAACCCAACCCGGATGATCCCCATTCGAACCCTCACGCTCATCACTGCTGTTGTCGCCATCGGAACATCCAGTGCGGTCGCCCAGTTACCCGGCGACTTGGACATCACTTTCTCCACGGATGGCTTCGTTACCACCGAGATCCAACCGCCCAGCTGGGACAACGCCATGTGCATGGCATTGCAGCCGGACGGGCGGATCCTTGTTGCCGGGACTTCCACCCCTCCCCAAATCGGCGGCAGCTATGTGTTGGCACTTGCGCGCTACATGCCCGACGGTACCCTTGACCCCTCCTTCGACTCCGATGGCAAGGTGACCACCGCCATCGGCACCATGGATGATGCGCTTTATGCCATCGCAATCCAGCAGGATGGGAAGATCGTGGTAGGGGGGAGCTCCTTTGAGAATGGAAGTGGTTACCTGTTCCTGGTAGCGCGGTACAATGCAGACGGCAGCTTGGACAGTTCCTTCAATGGTGTTGGCTGGCGGATCGACGACATCGGCGTTGGGCCGGAGGATCGCATCTTTTCCATCGCACTACAAGCCGATGAGAAGATCGTGGTGGCCGGGCGTGCCAGCAGCGGCACCCATGAGGATATGGCGCTCGCCCGATACAACCCCGACGGTTCCTTGGACAATACCTTCAGTGGCGATGGCATAATTGTCTCGTCGGTAGGGAGCGGCAATGATGAAGCCTATGGCATGGTCGTGCAGCCAAATGGTCGTATCGTGATCGCGGGATTTTCCGGTGATGGTACCGATGATGACTTCACTTTGGCGCGCTTTGATGCTGACGGCGCGCTCGATCCTTCGTTCGACTCCGATGGTATCGTCACCACATCCTTCGGCCCCGGGATCGACCGCGCCTTTTCCATAGCGCTTCAGCCCGACGGCAGGATCGTCGCGGGCGGCATGGCATCCAATGGGCCGGAGATCAACTTCGCCCTGGTCCGTTACGGAACGGATGGTGATCTCGATCTTACGTTCAGCGACGATGGCAAGACCATCAACGGGTTCAGTGCGCTGTGCTTCGCCCGTTCGCTGGCTCTTATGCCTGATGGGCGAATCACCATCGGTGGCACATCCGGTTACGGCTTCATGGTGGCGCTGTACAACGCCGATGGTACGCCGGACATTAGTTTCAGTGGCGACGGTGTGCAGAGTACCTCCATCGAAGACAGCTACGGAAATGCCGTAGCCGTTCAAACCGATGGAAAGATCCTATTGGCAGGCACGGCCAACTTTCCTTCCGACCTCAACCACTTTGCGGTAGTGCGCTACATCACCAGTTTGAACATCGACGTGCTTGAACTAGGCGGCACCCATCAGGCTCCACTCATCTATCCCAACCCGATCGGGCTGAACACCACTTTGGAGTATGAACTGCGGTCGAGCGAACGCATCACGATCAGGTTGGAGGATCTGGAAGGGAGAACCGTGAAGACCTATTTGAACGGGACCGTGCAAGCTGCCGGACCACAGCGGGTCGCACTGGAATTGTCCGATGCCATCGCCCCGGGCACATACCTGCTCACGATATCATCGGCGCAGGGAAGCGCGAGCGTACAGGTGGTGAAGGAATAAGATCGTGTTGGCTAGCGCTATCGTGGTCGTGAACAGGTGAGGGCCACTGGCATTCTTAACATGTATCAACGGTGCATGGCACGTTCTTTCCTGCAATTTGGCCCCACCAATGGAACACATGAAGAAGATCACCATACCCGTCGCCTTCGCAGCCATCATCGGCCTCTCCGCTTTTGCGGTCATCAGCGGATCCAACTGGACCATCGATGATGGCTACTCCGTCAAGTTCGTCAGCGAGCATCCTTCCGGTGAGTTCAAGACGTTGACCGGCAAAGTGGTCTTCGATGAGAAGAACCTCGACGCGGCCGTTTTCGGCGTCACCATCGATGTCGGTTCGATCGACTGCGGCAACGACATGATGAGCAGCCACGCCTTGGGCGAGCGATGGTTCGATGCGGCGAAATACCCCGCCATCATTTTTGTGAGCCAGGGCGCTACCAAGACGGCCACGGGTTATGAGACCACCGGCAAGCTCACGATGAAGGGTGTCACCAAGGACTTCACGATCCCCTTCACCTTCACCCCCAACGAAACAGGCGGTGTGTTCACCGGCAAGTTCGATGTGAACCGCGTTGACTTCGGCGTTGGCTCATCCGGTGGCAAAGTGCCCGATGTGATGAACATGGAGATCACCGTACCGGTGAAGAACTAGGCATCGGGCCAGCTGATGGCGCGAACTTCCAATTCCTGCTGCGCGGCACCCAGCATCACGTTCACACGTTCGCCCACACGCTTGCCCATGAGCGCACGCGCGATCGGTGCCGTGAACGCGAAGCGCCCTTCGGCCACCGAAGCCTCGTCCACACCCACGACGGTGAATGTGCGCTCCATGCCTTGTTGCGGACCACTGCGATACGCAACGGTAACCATCACGCCGAAGCGGACGTCCATTGGCGGTTCTGCGCTGGGTTCTGATGGGCGTGCTGTGACGATGCGTTCGTTCAAGAGCGCGAGTCGGCCATCGATCTCCGCCTTCGCACGGCGGCGTTCGTCGTCGCTGCCTGGCGCATTCGCTCGTCCCTGTTCCAGTTGGGTGCGCTCTTCCAGCAACAGACGCATGCCGCGTGGTGTCACGTAGTTCGTCACGCCATCGGGCAGGGGAGCACGCGGCGGAATGAAGGGTGCCTCCTCTTGGTCGTCCTCTTTTACGAAGCCGCGGCTCATGGGGCGAAGGTCGGATGCGTGAGGTCGGTGAGAAGACGACGGACCCGAACAGTAGAAGGGGGTCGCTAGATCGCCTGTCTCTTCCGCACCGCAAGCTGATAAACATACCCACCTGCGAAGACCACTCGCAATGCGATGGACGCCCACGCCAGCGGCTTCAGCATTCCACTCACGATCCAGTACACGTCGCAGCCCGTGGTGAAGAGCAGGTAGAAGAGCGTGCCCACGAGCACCGCCGATAGTGCGGGGCCATCGGCGCTGTTGCGCGCCATCAGGTTCATCAATCCGAAGGCGAAGCAGATGCCGCTCAAGCCTTTCACGATCACGAGCGCGGCCTCTCCGGGCGTCTCGATGAAGAGGTGTGCCGCAAAACCCGTGAAGAGAAAGAAGAACGCACCAAAGAGAACATGGAAGGCGCCCACGATGAGGAGGAAAAGGGGGCGTGGCATCGGGTGGCTGTTGCCGGGTTATTCACAGGAACGGTGCCAGCTTTCGAGTGCTGCCTCGGCTGGTCAAGGTAGAGAAAGCCGTGAATAGCCGGTTTCCCATCGAACCAGGATGACCGGGGCTTGTGTATGCTGCTGCGATCTTGCGGACACATCTACACCGCCCCGGTGTTCTTCGGCGTGGAAGAGTTGCGCGATGCACGTGACGTGACCAGTATCTGCCGACGAACACGGCGAACTATCTTGGCCGATGTGCTTGCGGTAATGAGGCGCGATGTGAACAGGTGGCTGCTGCTGGGCGGTATGGCATCGACGTGCGCAGGCGTGCTCGCTCAAACACCAGAGATCCAGTTGGCCGCTGGTGCGGCATTCCCAACACACGAATCGCTGCTGAAGATCCCATCGGAATCACCGTTCGTTCTTCCCAAAGGAGAGCGCCTGCCGGCTCAGGTGGACCTCTCACCCTGGTTCCCGCCCCCGGGATCGCAGGGCGCGCGCAGCAGTTGTACAGGATGGGCTGTGGGCTACGGCCTTCGCAGTTACCAGGAGAACCGCCGGTTGCAGCGCAAGCCTTCGCCCGATTCGGCCGCCGTGGCGCAGGCGTTCTCACCCGCATTCGTGTACGGCTACAGCATGCAATACCTCACCAAGGGCGATTGCGACCAAGGCACGGAACTGATCGCGGCCATCACCGTGGCCGTGGACAATGGTGTTTGTCGGTGGAGCACCTTGCCGTACGACACCTCGTTCACCGCTTGTCAGGACAGCATCCCGGTCAGCGCGTTCGCCGAGGCTGAGCGACACCGCATGCGGAACCCGGTCGGTCTGGAACTCACCAACACGGTGCAGTGGAAGCATCACCTCTTCAATGCTCGGCCCGTCCTCGTGGGCCTCAGCATCGATAAGCGATTCCTACTGGACGGTCGCGCAGCGAGTGCGAGTGGCACCGACTTCATCTGGCAAGGCCCGGATACCCTCGATCCCGATCTGGTGATCATAGGGCATGCCGTTACCTGCGCCGGGTACGACGATGCGGACAGCAGTTTCCTGGTGCTCAACTCCTGGGGCTCCGGATGGGGGCGTGGCGGCTGGTGCCGCATTCCTTACCGCGTGATGGCGAAATGGTGCTATGGCGCCTTCGTGGTTGATGAAGCTGCAGAGGGGCCGACAGCAGTGACCAATTGCGTTCCAGCGGATAGAAAAGAGGATGAGGGAACGGTTCTCCGCGAGAGCTTCAAGAAAGGGCAGCACCAGGAATTCGAGGGGGTCCGGCTGTCCTGCCGTGATGTGAGCGACGGGGGTAAAGAGGTGACCGTTGAGTTCTCCGAGGACTTCGAAGGAGCATCTGTGCAGCGTTCCATTACATGCAGGCCCAACCAGCCGACGAACGTTCACCTCATCGGCCGGTGCTGGACCTACACCATCCGTCCTCCGGGGCTATTCGCCAGTAGGTCCAATCCGCGCATTCGATTCATCCTGCGGCACGCCGACCCCGGCAGCGATGCCTATATCCAAAGCGTTCTTCGTCGCGTCAAGCAGTGCCAGGCCCATTGATCGATCCAACGTCACCGATCAAGCGGTGCGTTCGACGAACCACATCTCCATCTCGCCCTTGCCTTTGGCATCTATGAATCCACGCGCGGTGAGGATGAGCCCTGGTACATCCTTGATCAGCTCGTAGGTGGATCGGCTGATGTTCACGCGACCCGGCGCGCCGCTGCTCTCCATGCGGCTTGCGGTGTTCACCGTATCACCCCAGATGTCGTAGGCGAACTTCTTCACACCTACGATACCAGCGATCACCGGCCCGGTGTGCAGGCCCAGCCGCATCTCGAAGAAGAGCCGTCCTTCAGACTGGCGCCGGGCCTTGTAGTCCGTCATGAAGTCCTGCATGTCCAAGGCGGCATGCACCACATCCAGTGGCTGACCATGCGCAGGCAGGGGAAGCCCGCCTGCCGCCATGTAAGCGTCGCCGATGGTCTTGATCTTCTCGATCCGGTATTTCTCCATGATCGCATCGAAGCCCTTGAAGCAATGGTCGATCTCGGCCACCAGCTCGGCTGCGGTGAGCTTCTCGCTCATGGTGGTGAAGCCCTTGAAATCCGAGAACAGGATCGTGGCCACCTCGAACTCCTTGACGTCGGCGTAGCCCTTCTGCTTCAGCTCCGCTGCCACCTCTTCCGGCAGGATGTTGTGCAGCAGGCCCTCACTGATGTCCTTCTCCTTCCGGATGGCAGCGCGCGAGCGATGCACGATGCGCAAACGGCTCCACAGCCCCAACGCTCCGATCAGCACGAGCAATCCGGCCAAGAGGTAGATGTTCCGGGTGCGCCGGAGCTTCTCTTGCCCCAGCGCGGATTCCAGGTTCTCGGCTCGTAGCTCCTGGTTGTCGCGTTCCTTCTTCTCGGTCTCGTATTTCTCGCGCATCTCCGTCACCGCCTTGATCCGGTCGCTGTCCAGGATACTGTCATGAAGCAGTAGGTAGCGATCCAGCTGGTCGTAGGCATCGTTCCTCGGCGAGCGCTCCCGCAGGATCTGGGCGAGCCCATGGGTGGCATCGGCTTCGCCTTGCAGGTATCCGGAGGCAGCGGCCAGGGCAATGGCCGAATCCTGGTAGGCGATGGCCTTCTCCAGGTTGCCGAGATCCTTGTGGATGCTTCCCAGGTTTTGGTAGCAGTGCACCAATCGATCGGAGAAGCCGCCTACGCGCAGGAGGTCACGCACCTCTTCATAGTTCTTCCGGGCGGCTTGAAGTTCACCCGTCATGGCGTGTATCGTGGCCATGTTGAGCATGCCTTGGATCATGTTCTCGTTGGAGCCGTGTCTGCGCGCCTCCTCGTAGGCGCTCTGGAAAAGCGCCATGGCGTCTTCCAAGCTCCCCAAGCTGGCCACGGCGATGCCATGATTGCAGCGCACCTCGCTCAGGTCCGTCCCCGCCAGCGGGCCGCTCCGGGCACGTTCGTATGCCAGCTTGCAGACCGAATCAACACGTGCGAATTCCCCCAGGCTGAGTTGCACATTGGTGAGGTAGCGGTAATAGTCCTTCTGCACCAGCGCCGGGCACCCGGCGATACGTGCGAAGCGGTCATCGAGGAAGAGCGATGCCGCTGAATCCACCGCGCCCGATCGGTCCAGGTAATTGGCAAGCAGCGATCGGATGTGGAGGGCCTTGCACGGGTCGCTCGCACCATCCAGCAGACGCGAAGCACGCCGGGCCAGATCGGCCGCGCGACGCGCATCGTCCTGCTTGTGCTCGGAGAGCTCGGTCAGCACGCTATCCGCCCATCGTAGTTCCGGATCCGACTGCGCGTTCAGCGATGGCGCAGACGACGCGAGCAGGACCAGTAGCCCTGCTCGCGCAACCAGGATCGACAGCGTGGAACGCGACTCCGATCCGTTACGCCCTGATGCCACCACCTGTGGACTTCGAGAAGGTGTAAACGGTGCCACTGGTTTACCCTGTCGGAATGACTTGGATCTGCACCGCTGTGCTCCCAGGTGTCGCGGTCTTCCCGTTGATGCCGGTATCCACAGTGTAGATCACATTGCT
>Ga0073899_10005263_pt1 | contig 11267 bp, 11 predicted proteins | sample KloWWTmetaKNB5Ph_FD_88975 | JGI IMG/M metagenome (GOLD analysis project Ga0073899, IMG submission 88975) | Active sludge microbial communities from Klosterneuburg, Austria, studying microevolution and ecology of nitrifiers - Klosterneuburg... | ecosystem: Engineered > WWTP > Aerobic digester >...
GCCCCAGGGGCGACCACGGCGAAGCGATTGGTATCGAGGCGGCCGAAGGCGTCGGCGGCGCGACCCTGCCGGCGGAGCCCCTGCCCGATGTTGGCGACCTGAATCGGATCGAGGCGCTGCGGGATATCCCAGACCACGCAGCTGACGTCGCGCTGGCTGCGGCGGGCCTCTCCCAGGAGCTCGGTCGCGCGTCGGGTCAGGCCAGGCCGCGAGTAGAGTCCACTCTCCTGGTCGACCAGCGTCTCCTGACGGAGCCGGCGCACCTCCTGGTAGGAGGCGCAATAGACCGTCAGCTTGTTGAGGAGCGCTTCGGCGTCGAGCGGCTGCCCGTAGAACTCCCACGCCCCGGCTTCGTAGGCCGCCACCCGCTGCTGGCGGCCCGAGGGGCCGGCCGTGGTGATCATGATCGGAAGCGCGGCCCCGAAGGCGGGATCGGCGCGGAGACGGCGGCAGACTTCGGTACCGGAGAAGTCGGGGAGCTGCTGGTCGAGGATCACCACATCGGGATCGAGCCGCTCCGCCATGGCGAGCGTCTCGCTGGCGGTGTGGGCGCGATGGGTCCGGTAGCCGCTGGCCATCAGGATGCTCTCGACGGCGCGGGCCGTCCATTCCTGGTCATTGGCGATCAGCACGACTGGCGAGTTCTTCGCAACCGGATTTGGATCAGGGGTCACGGCACTCGTCCGGGTAGAGATCAACGTTCAAGGGCAAAGTGTTGCGATTGCGCAACAACTGCACGACGGAACGTCACGATTGGTCGGCGCTCTGGGGAGTCGCCCGAAACGGGCAACACGCTGCTAAGCGACTGTACAACAATGACTTGGGCGTGAATTCGCGGTTTGCTCCGGACTCACGGCTCCCGATGGAGTCCTCTCCTCTGCAATGTCTTTGCCGGAGCACCGCCGACGTCTCCACTCCATTGATCGGGTCGCCCTCAATCGGGGGCAGCGACGGGAGGGGGGAGCATCCCGAGGTCGAACGCGGTGGCCGGGAACTTGCTCTGAAGGTTCCTGACCTGGGAGGTGGCTATCCTCCTTCTCTTGATCTCGTGGTGGAGCGTCGAGGCGAATGCGCCCGGGACTCCCTACCCTCATATGGAGCGCAACGTGCGCAACCGGATCACCGCTCGCGTCCTGATCACTGCCGGAATGCTGCTCGGCTCGTTGGCGTCGACCAGCGTCGCGCAGGACCCCACCACGACGGTGGTCGTCAGCGCCGACCGCGCCATGGTCTCCCGAGCGGAGTTGACGGCCGCACTGAAGGAGATCGACGGCTTCCTGGCAGCTGGAGGCTACAGCTCGGCGATGCGCGCCGCCAAGCAGGCGGAAGCCGATGCCATTCGGGAGCGGCTGGCCGAGGGCGACTTGCGGGTGGGCGATCTGATCGGCCTGACCGTGGCCGAGGTCTCGACCTTCTCGAACACCTACATGGTGTCGCCGACCCGGACGATCGCCTTGCCGGGGGGCACCGAGATCTCGGTGGCCGGCATCCTCCGCTCGGAGCTCGAGGCGCACCTGACGACGCAGCTCAAGAAGCTGGTCCGCGATCCGACCGTTCGCGTGGTTCCGACCATCCGACTCTCGATCTTCGGCGCCGTCGGCAAGCCCGGCTTCGTCAACGCGCCAGCGACCCTGCTGCTCAGCGACGTCATCCAGCAATTGGCAGGCGGCCCCGCCAACAACGTGCGCTGGGAGAAGTCGCAGATCCTGCGTGGCGAGAAGGTGGTGGTGGACGGCCCGGAGTTTCGCCAGTCCGTGAACACGGCCACCACGATCGACCAGCTCAACCTGCAGGCGGGTGACGTGATTCAGGTGGCTGCGAAGCCGACCGGCGGGACCCTGGCCCGGGTGCTCGCCACGCTTGGCGGACTGACCTCCGTCATCTGGCTCGGCGTTCAGATCTTCTAATTGCCATGCCTCCAGCCCTCTCTCCTTCGATGACTCACGTGGACGACCCGCGTCTCGACCAGGGCACCGACGATCTCGACGCCAGCACCACCCTGGCGGAGACCTCGCTCTGGCGCGATGAACGGTTGATCCGCGCGCTCAATGTCGTGGTCGCGACGCTGGCGTTGATCGTCACGCTGCCGCTGTGGCTGCTGATCGGTCTGGCCATCCGCCTCACGTCGCGCGGCCCGATCTTCTACAGCCAGACCCGGGTCGGGCTGGATGCGCGCGCGCTTCGGCCGCGCCAGCACGACTCGCGCCGGCGCGAAGACATCGGCGGCCGCCCGTTCACGATCTGGAAATTCCGGACGATGACGGTGGACGCCGAGCAGCACGGCCAGGCGGTCTGGGCCAAGGCCAACGATCAGCGGGTCACGGCCGTCGGCGGATTCCTGCGGAGCTGCCGCCTCGACGAGCTGCCCCAGCTGGTCAACGTGATCAAGGGCGACATGAACCTGGTCGGTCCGCGGCCCGAGCGGCCGCAGCTCTTCAGCGAGTTGCGCCAGCAGATTCCGAACTACCATCACCGGCAGCGCGTCCGTCCGGGCATCACCGGCCACGCGCAGGTGCACCTGCAATACGACACGTCGGTGGATGACGTCCGGAAGAAGGTGGAGCATGATCTGGAGTACATCGCGACGCGCAGCGTCTGGCAGGACCTGATGATCATGATCAAGACCATTCCGGTCATGCTGTTCCGGAAGGGCGGATGGTAGCGCCCACGGAGACGCGGCCGCTGCAAACGGCGGTGTCGGGCCAGTGGACGGTCCAGCGCGCCCTCCCCTGGCTGCTCGCCGCGATCGCGTTCGTGGTGCTCTTTGCCGATCCCGCCGCCGGGCTTGCCCGCGATTGGTGGAACGACCCTGATGCCGGCCACGGGCTGCTGCTCGCCCCCGTCTCGCTCTGGCTGGCGTGGAAGGCCGGACTGCGGGCCGACGCCGCGCCGTCGCCGCGCTGGGGCACCGCCATCATCCTCGGTGCGATCCTCCTCCGTGCGCTGGGCTCGCTCGCCGCGGAATTCTTCACCCAGCGCTTCTCCATCTGGCTCGCCATGATGGGCCTGGTGGTCTTCGCCTTTGGCTGGAAGCAGCTGCGGCATTGGTGGTTGCCGTCCGCCCTGCTGCTCCTCTCGATCCCGCTCCCGGCGCTGATCACCAACAAGCTCGCCATCCCGCTGCAATTCCGCGCATCGAAGTACGGCACCATGCTGATCGAGATGCGCGACATCCCGGTCCAGGCCAACGGCAACGTGATCGTCATCGCCGGCCAGAACCCGGGCGAGACCTTCAGGCTCTTCGTGGCCGAGGCGTGCAGTGGTCTCCGCTCGCTGACGGCGCTGCTGGCGCTCGGCGTGATGATCGGCGGGATGTACCTGCGCACGGTCACCGGACGCGTCGTGTTGCTGCTCCTCTCGATTCCGATCGCGGTGGCCGTGAACTCGGTGCGCATCTTCCTGACGGCCTTCCTGATGTACATGGTGGACCCGGCGCTCGGTCGCGGCTTCATGCACACCAGCGAGGGATGGGCGCTCTTTGTCTTCTCCTTCGCGATCATCGGCGTGATTGGCGCGGCGATCGCCTTCGTGGAACGACGCCTGACCCGGCGCGGGAGCGTGGCACATGCGTGAATGGCAACGGTGGATTCCCGGCGGACTCCTCGCGGTGGGCTGCCTCCTCAACGGCACCCTGCTCGCGCGGCGGGCCGGCACCACGCCGCTGGCCGCGCCGATCGAAAGCGTCGCGGTCACCTCGCTCGGCGCCACCGGCACCGACATTCCGATTTCGGACGACGAGAAGCGCGTGGCCGGGATGACGGCGTTCATTCTCCGCGGCTATCAGCCGGAGAACCGCCCCTACTACTCCGTCTTCGTCTCCTACTACGACGAGCAGCGCCAGGGCAAGAGCATTCACTCGCCCAAGAACTGCCTCCCCGGCGGCGGCTGGGAGCCGGTGGACTCGGAGCCGGTGCAGATCCAGACCAGCACCGGTCCGGTGACGGTGAATCGCTATCGCCTGGTGAAGGACGGCAAGTCCGCCGTGGTGTACTACTGGTACCAGGGCCGCGGGCGCGTCGCGCACAACGAGTTCGCCGTCAAGTACGAGCTGCTCCGCGACGCGGCGCTCCATGGCCGCACCGAGGAGGCGCTGGTGCGCATCTTCGTGCAGGTCGAGGGGGATGACGTGGCCGGCGCCGACAAGGTGGCGCTGGAAGCGGCGTACCCGCTGGTGGCCGACGTCAATCGCATCGTTCCCGCACTCTGAGTCGGGCGGTCGGCTGGCCATGAGCGCCGTGCGACAGGGCTTGCGCCGGGCCCTCGAACTGGCCCTGCCGCGCAGCCGATTCCTGGTGCGCGGTCCCGCCTCGAGCGGGGCCGTCGCGCTCACGTTCGACGATGGACCGCATCCCGAGATCACCCCTCGCCTGCTCGACCTCCTCGCCATCCATGAATTGCGAGCCACCTTCTTCGTGATCGGCCGCGAGGCCGAGCGGCACCCTGCCCTGCTGGCCCGCATGGTCGCCGAGGGGCACGCCATCGGCCATCACTCCTACACGCACTCCGAGCCGGCGACCACCAGCGCCGAGACGCTGCTCGCCGAGCTCGAGATCGCCAACGATGTCTTCTGGCAGGCTGCGGGAGTCCTGCCGTCGATCATGCGTCCCCCCAAGGGCCAGCTCTCCACCGAGAAGCTGGTCCGGCTCCTCGCGCGCGGCTTCCGCGTCGTGCTCTGGTCGGTCGACCCGAAGGATTACGCCATGACGAGTGCCGAGCCGCTGGTCGCGTGGGCTCGGGATTCGGACTTCGCAGGCGGCGATGTGATCCTGCTGCACGACGTGCAGCCACATTGCCTGGCGGCGATCCCGGTCCTCGCGGCGCGACTCCGGCAGCTCGGGCTCGCCACCGTGCCGCTCGGCGCCTGGCTACCCACCGGTGAGGTGGGACGCGGCATCGCTGCACCAGGAATGACCGGCTCGTGAGTCGCCGACGCGTCCTGCTGGTGTCGTATCACTTCCCGCCGGTCGGCGGAGCCGGCGTGCAGCGCCCGGCCAAGTTTGCGCGCTATCTCCCCGAATTCGGCTGGGACGTCTCGGTGCTGCAGGCCGCGAATCCCTCGGTGCCGTTGCTCGACCACTCCTTGCTCGACGACCTGCCGGCTGGCCTCGTGGTCGCGAAGGCGCGCACGCTCGAGCCGTCGTACGCCGCGAAGCAGGCCACCGGGATCAGCACACCGGCCTCGCCCGTGCCAGCCAGGCCATCGCTGCTCCGCCGCGTGGCGAGCACGGTGCTGCAACCCGATCCACAGATTCTCTGGTATCCCGACGCGATGCGCGAGGGTCGCGCCTTGCTGCGTCGGCTGCCGCACGACGCCATCCTCGCCACGGCGCCGAGTTACACCAACCTGCTGGTTGGTGCACGCCTCGCCGCGTTGAGCGGCCTCCCGCTGCTCAGCGACTTCCGCGACGAGTGGGACATCAGCAGCACCTACTGGGAGAACGCCGCGCAAGGCAAGCTGGTGATGGGGGTGCAGCAGCGGATGCAGCGCGCGGTGCTGCGCCGCAGTCGCGCCATCGTCGCGACCACCGAGGCCAGCACGGCGCGACTCGCCGAGCGCGCGCACGAGGCCGGCTCGACGGCCGTGGCACGATGCATCTACAACGGCTGGGATGCGCATGACCTCGAAGCCGCCTCGCAGGTGGCGCCGGCGGTACCGCGCGACCCGGCCCGGGTCCGCCTGGTCTACACCGGCACGCTCTGGAATCTCACGTCGGTCGCACCCGTGATCGCGGCGATCCGGCAACTGGCGAGCGACGCGCCCACGCTCCTGTCCCGACTCGAGCTGGTGGTGGTTGGTCGCAAGACGCCCGAGCAACAGGCGCTGCTGGCGCCACTGCCGTCGCTCGGTGTCGCACTGGCCGACGTCCCGTACTGTGATCACTCCGTCGCCATCGCCACGATGCAGTCGGCCGATGCGCTGCTGCTCCTGTTGAGCGACGTGCCGGGCGCGGAGCGCGTGGCGCCCGCCAAGGTGTTCGAGTACCTCGCGGTGCAGCGTCCGATGCTGGCCGTGATGCCCGACGGCGAGATCGCGACCCTGGTGCGTGACGCCCAAGGGGGCGGGCACTACCTTCCGTCGGACGTGGCCGGGATTGCGGGTTGGCTGCGCGCCCTGCTGGTCAACGGGCCGCCGGGCGCCCCGCCGGAGTCGGCCGGCGCGCGTTTCGAACGCCGAGCGCTGGCGGGCCAGCTCGCCACCCTCCTCACCACCGTGACCGCAGGAGCGACGCGATGATCTTTCTGGAGGATCTGCGCTGCAAGGCGGAGTGGTGCTACGGCGACACGCGCCCGCGCACGCTGCTCAAGGCGCTCGTCACCGACGGCACCTTCGCGATGGCGTGCTACCGGCTGATGGCGTGGTCACATCGGCATCACCTCGCGCCGCTCACGATGTTCTGGAACAAGGTCAACGCGGTCTTCGGCCAGTGCATCATCGGCCGCGGCGCGACCTTCGGTCCGGGCTTCGTCCTGATCCATTCGCAGGGCGTGGTGATCAACGGGGCGGTGCGCGGCGGGAGCCGCGTCTACGTCGAGCACCAGGTGACCATCGGCGCGGAAAAGGCACAGTCGCCGGTGCTCGGTGACCGCGTCTTCCTCGGCGCGGGGGCCAAGATTGTCGGCGCGGTGACCATCGGGAGCGATGTCCGGGTCGGCGCCAACGCGGTCGTGGTGCGCGACGTCCCGTCCGGCGTCACGGTGGGAGGCGTCCCCGCGCGCATCCTCAAGACGCACGACGGGGAGGCGTCTTCCGACGCCTCCCCGTGAGCCTGCTCGGCCGTTGATCGAGCGGCCGACTATTCCTGTCCGACGACCAGCCCCTGCCCCTGCTTCCGCTCCGTCGTCTTCTCCTTGACGCTGCCCTGCATCCCCTTCCAGCCGAGATAGGCAAGCGCCAGCGTGAAGAGGCCGCCGAAGGCGCCCGTCTTCATCGCGGCCATGTCGAAGTTGTTCTTCCGATCAACCGGCACCAGCCGACGCATGTCGAGGAAGTCGAGCGCAAACGGCACCAGCAGGAGCCCGGCGACGAGGGCCAGGACCAAGGCCGCGATCGCCGCGCCCCGGACCGCCACGCGGCGCCCTCCGAAGATCCCCACGGCCGTGATCGCCGCCAGAAGGAAGGCAAGCTGCGGCAGCGCCGCGAGCACCGTCCCGAAGACCTGGAAGCGCCAGCGCACCTCGCCGGTCGCCACCGGCAGGGCAGGCACCAGCACGTCGGCGAGCGGCGAGAGGGTCACCACCACGAGCACCGCCAACGCGGCGGAAATCACGGTGTGGGCACGAAGGGAGAGCATCGGGGTCGACGACTGCATGCAGCGGCCTCGGGGCGAGATGGGGAAGGCGGGTCGCCGCCCGGAGTCGGGTGGGGCGGCCGCCAATGGTGTACAGACGCACCTCTCCTAGGCAAGTCACGGGCCGAGTGCCCCACTTCTTGCACGATGAGCGGTACACCATGCGCTGCCTCCACCTGACCCTGACCACCGACCGCGGCGGACGCCGCGACGCCATCCTCACCCTGATCCGCAACCTCCGGGCGCTGGGGGTCACCTGCGGACTGGTCGGATTGCGCGACTCCCCCGACCAGGTGGCGTCCCTCCACGAGCTCGTCGACTTCCATGCCGGCCTCGAGGCCGGCCCGCGTATCGGACCCAAGGCGATCGGCGACCTGTGGCGCCTGTGCCGCGATCAGCGGGTCGAAGTGCTCCACGTACACGACGCCGGGAGCCAAGTTGTTGCGTCAGCGCTACGGTGTGTCTTGCCGAACCTACGTATTGTGATGACCTTCCACCGCAGTCTCGGACTGGACACGGAGGGGTGGCGGAACCGGCTCCGGAATCGGGTCACCCTCCCCGCCGTGGCGAAGGTGATCACGGCGTCCGAGGAGCGGCGGCGGTATTTCCTCGGCCAGGCCCCCATGCCGCCCGAGAAGGTCGCGGTGATCCCCCATGGTGTGGATCTGGGGCGCTTCCACCCGGACCCGTCGCGGCGAGCTTGGGTGCGGGCAACGCTCGGGTGCCCACCGGAGACTCTGGTGGCGGTGGCCATCGGCCACTTCGGCCCCGAGAAGGGGCTCGACCAGATTCTGGCGGGGATGGCGGTCGCCCTCCGTCAACTGAACGGTCGGCCGGTCCACCTGGCAGTCCTCGGTGCCGGCACCCCGGAGCAGGAGCGGCTCCTCAGGGGAGCGGGCGAGGCGCTTCTGGGCGACCGAGTCACCTTCCTGGGGTTTCGACCCGACGTGCCCGCCTGGCTTCAGGGCGCAGACCTCCTGGTGCACGCCCCCAGGCAGGAGGCCTTCGGTCTGGTGACCATCCAGGCGATGGCCTGCGGCATCCCGGTGGTGGCGGCCGCCGTGGGGGGGGTGCCGGAGATCGTGGCCGACGACCGCACCGGGCTGCTGGTTCCCCCCGGTGAGACCGACGACCTCGGCGGGGCCATCGCCACCGTTCTGGGGGACGATGTGATGAGGTCCCGCCTTGCCGAGGGGGCACTTGCCCTCGCTTGGGAGCGGTTCGATGCCCTGGAATCGGCGCGCCGTCACGTGGAGATCTACCTGGCGGCATTGGCGTAACAGGCGCCATCCGGCGGGGTTTGCACAGCGGAGGGGGTGGCCTGCAACTTGCTCCTCCGACGCGTTCACACGCCCATGGTTCGCCTGGTTTTGGAGGTTGTCGTGAGTACTGAAGTCACCATCGTGGTCGTGCCCCGGGACCGCTTCAGCAGCGTCGTCCCGTGCGTCGAATCGATTCTCGAGCATACCCCGGAGTCGTTCCACCTCATGGTGCTCGACTTCGGATACTCGCCGGCCACGGTGGCCGCGCTCACCGCGCGCTGCAGTGGACGGTCGTGGGAACTGGTGCCGTGCGGCCGGACCATTCCGATGGAGGCGTTTCGCGCCGCCTTGCCGCGCATCGATTCCCCGTACACCTGCTGGGTCGACAACGACACTTTCGTCACGCCGGGATGGATGGCCACGCTGCTGCGCGGTGCCCGTGACGAGGGGATGCGCGTGATCCTCCCGCTGACCTGGGAGCGCGAAGGGCTCGACATCGACGCGCGCCGCCTGGTGATGCGGGTGCACGTGTCGCATGCCGAGCTGCGCAAGGTCACCGTGGACGGCACCGAGTACGTCTTCGACTACAAGCCGTTCCGTCGGGCCTCGCGCGAGGAGCTGCCGGCCGGCCCCTGGCGGATCGACTTCTTCGAGCTGCACACCTTCTTCGCCGAGACCGCGGTCCTGCGGCAGCTCGACTATCCGGCCATGGTGGTGCGCGAGCACGTGGACATCGGCATCCAGCTGCACCGGCTCGGCATCCCGATCTGGTGCGAGCCCCGCGCCGAAGTGGTGTTCGACAACATCCACTCGCGTCCGACCATCGAAGACCTGCGCTTCTTCTTCTTCCGCTGGGCGGACAAGCGGATCGACCACAGTCACGCGCTCTTCCTCGAACGTTGGGGCTGGCGCTTCTACAACGAGCAGTTCCTCAAGAACTGGGCGTTTCGACGCCGAGTGTTCTCGGTGGCGCGCTTCTGCTTCCTGCCGCACAAGCCGGCCGACCTGCTCTCCCGCATTCTGGTGAAGCTGTTCCGCCCGGCGATCCCTGCGGCGCTGCGCCCCGATCCGACCGACCGCTCCACGCGCGCCTTCGACGCGCTCACGCCGTCGTCCGCCGAGTCGGCGGCGGGCCGCTGAGCGATCGTGTCACGCGTGACGTCCCCCGCCAGTCCCCCGGCCCACTTTCGCCGCGGCGCGCCGATGGATCGCCATCAGGCCCGGCGAGCCGATGCCGTGCTGGCCCTCGCCACCGGACTCACGGGTGACGCGCTGGACTATGGCTGCGGCTGGGGCGACCTCACGGCTCGCCTCGCCCCGCAGTTTCGCAGCATCGTGGGCGTGGACGTGGACCCGGCCCGCGTGGCCTTCGCGGCAGCGGAGTATGCCCCGATTCCGTTTGCCACCTGTCGCCCGGACGGTGTCGACCTGGCGGACCGGAGCATCGACGTCGTGGTCTCCACGGTGGTGCTCCACTTCGTGCCCGACCCCGATGCCTACCTGGCCGAGTGTCGCCGCGTGCTGCGACCGGGCGGCCACCTCGTGATCATGATCCCGAACCCCGACTCGATGTGGATGGTCGGGCGACGGCTTCTGGGACGCAGTGGCCTGCGCACGGGATGGGGCGGAACGATGCTGTCCGAATTCCCTCCGGTCCTGGCGCGACACGGCTTTGGCGTGGAGGCCCAGCGAGGCTTCTACGATCCGCCCTTCGATCGGGTCAGGACCGCCGGCGACGTCGCGCTCTCGGTGATGAACGCGGTCGGCCACACGGCGGGACTCGCGCGCCACGCCTCGTACGCCGGCTTCCGCGCCCGGCTGGCGCCATGACACCCCCGGGCCCGCCGTGGACGGTGGTGCACTGCATCTTCTCGGTCGCGATCGGCGGCCAGGAAATGGTGGTCCTCTCGCTCGTTGAGCGGATGGATCGCACCCGATTCACGCCCCGGGTGCTCTGTTTCCGGGGCGGCGGTGAGCTGGTGGCGCGCTTCGAGGCGCTCGGCGTTGCCGTGGATGTCCTCGACGTGCCGAGCGGCGCGGGCGGGCTGGCCTCCCTCTCGGCGATGCGACGCTATTTCCGTCAGCATCGGCCCGCGATCCTGCACACGCACAACCCGACGCCGCATCAGTATGGCGCGATCGCGGCCGCAGCAGGCGGGGTGCCGATCGTGGTGCACACCAAGCACGGTCGGAACATCCTGCGCACCGCCCGCAGCCGTTGGCTGGAGCGCCTTGCCGGCCGGCTGACGGACGTCGTCGTTCCCGTGTCGGCCGACTCCGCCGAGGTGGCGCGCACCACGGATGGCGTGCCGGCCGACCGCATCGAGGTGATCCGCAACGGCATTGCGATCGGCCCCGAGGTGACGCGTGCGCGCACGTCCGGATGGCGCATCGTGCATGTCGCTCGACTGAACCCCGTGAAGGATCAGCGCACGCTGCTCCACGCCGTGCGGCTGGTCGCCAACGCCCATCCGGAGGTCCGACTGCATCTGGTGGGCGATGGCGAGGAGCGCGAGGCACTGGAGCAGCTGACCGATGCGCTCGGACTTCGCGACCAGGTGATCTTCCACGGATTCACCGACAACGTGCGGCCCTTCCTCGCGGACGCCGACCTCTTTGTCCTCTCCTCGGTGAGCGAAGGGATTGCCCTCACGCTGCTCGAGGCGATGGCGGCCTCGTTGCCGGTGGTCGCGACCGATGTCGGCGGCAATCGCGA
>Ga0073899_10005265_pt1 | contig 11264 bp, 7 predicted proteins | sample KloWWTmetaKNB5Ph_FD_88975 | JGI IMG/M metagenome (GOLD analysis project Ga0073899, IMG submission 88975) | Active sludge microbial communities from Klosterneuburg, Austria, studying microevolution and ecology of nitrifiers - Klosterneuburg... | ecosystem: Engineered > WWTP > Aerobic digester >...
ATGGGCGGACAGACCGCACTGAACACCGCGCTTGATCTGGCCGATCACGGCGTGCTGGAAAAGTACGGTGTCGAAATGATTGGCGCCTCGCGTGATGCCATCCTCATGGCCGAAGACCGTGAATTGTTCCGTCGCGCCATGCTCGACATCGGCCTCGAGTGCCCGAAGGCGGAAGTGGCGCGCACGCTTGAGCAGGCGCTGGATATCCAGACCCGCGTCGGCTACCCAACCATCATCCGCCCCAGCTTCACGCTTGGCGGTTCTGGCGGTGGCATCGCCTACAACCGCGAAGAATTCGTCGAGATCATCAAGCGCGGTCTCGAGCTCTCGCCGACCAGCGAAGTGCTGGTCGAGGAGTCGGTGCTCGGCTGGAAAGAGTTCGAGATGGAAGTAGTCCGCGACAAGGCGGACAACTGCATCATCGTCTGCTCGATTGAGAACTTCGACCCGATGGGCGTGCACACCGGTGACTCGATCACCGTCGCGCCGGCGCAGACCCTGACCGACAAGGAATACCAGCGCCTGCGCGATGCCTCGATCGCGGTGCTGCGCAAGATCGGTGTCGACACCGGTGGCTCCAACGTGCAGTTCGGCGTGAACAGCGAGAACGGCCGCGTGGTCGTGATCGAGATGAATCCGCGCGTGTCGCGATCTTCGGCACTGGCCTCGAAGGCGACCGGCTTCCCGATCGCCAAGATCGCCGCCAAGCTCGCGGTTGGCTACACGCTCGACGAGTTGCGCAACGACATCACCGGCGGTCTCACCCCGGCCTCGTTCGAGCCGGCGATCGACTACGTCGTAACCAAGATCCCGCGCTTCGCGTTCGAGAAGTTTCCGGCCGCCGATTCGCGCCTGACCACGCAGATGAAGTCGGTTGGCGAAGTCATGGCCATGGGCCGCAATTTCCAGGAGTCGCTGCAGAAGGCGCTGCGCGGATTGGAGACCGGCAAGGTCGGGCTCGATCCCACGCGCAGCGAGTTTGCCAGCGAGGACGCACTGATCGAGTTGAAGCGCCAGGTGCGCGAGCCGGGACCGGATCGCGTGTTCTATGTCGCCGACGCCTTCCGTGCCGGGCTGACGCGCGAGCAGATCTACGAGCTCAGCTTCATCGACCACTGGTTCCTGCGCCAGATCGAGGAATTGGTGCAGATGGAGGGCGCAGTAGCGCAACGCGGTCTGGCTGCGCTCGACGCGACGCGCCTGCGCGAGCTGAAACGCGTCGGCTTCTCGGATGCGCGGCTGGCGCAACTGGCCGGCACCAACGAAGACGCGATCCGTCATCTGCGTCGCGCGCTGAACGTGCGCCCGGTGTACAAGCGTGTCGATTCCTGCGCCGCCGAGTTTGCGACCAACACCGCCTACATGTACTCGACTTACGAGGAGGAGTGCGAGGCGGCACCGACGAACCGTGACAAGATCATGGTGCTCGGCGGCGGACCGAATCGAATCGGGCAGGGCATCGAGTTCGACTACTGCTGTGTGCATGCGGCACTGGCGCTGCGCGACGACGGCTATGAAACGATCATGGTCAACTGCAATCCGGAGACGGTGTCGACCGACTACGACACTTCGGATCGGCTGTATTTCGAACCGCTGACGCTCGAAGACGTACTCGAGATCGTCGACCTCGAGAAGCCCAAGGGCGTGATCGTGCAGTACGGCGGGCAGACTCCGCTCAAGCTGGCGCGCGCGCTCGAGGCGAATGGCGTGCCGGTGATCGGCACTTCGCCGGACTCGATCGACCTGGCCGAGGACCGCGAGCGCTTCCAGAAGCTCGTGAGCGAACTCGGGTTGCTGCAACCGGCGAACCGCACCGCGCGCAACCCCGACGAAGCGCTCGCGCTCGCGCGCGAGATCGGCTATCCGCTCGTCGTGCGCCCCAGCTACGTACTGGGCGGACGCGCGATGGAGGTCGTGCATGGCGACGCCGACCTGAAGCGCTACATCACCGAGGCGGTGCGGGTGTCGAACGAGTCGCCGGTGTTGCTTGACCGCTTCCTCGACAACGCCGTCGAAGTCGATGTCGACCTGATCGCGGACCACACCGGGGCCACGCTGATCGGCGGCATCATGGAACACATCGAGGAGGCCGGCGTGCATTCCGGCGACAGCTCCTGCTCGCTGCCGCCGTATTCGCTGTCCGCTTCGATCCAGGGTCGCCTGCGTGAGCAGGTGCAGGCGATGGCCAAGGCGCTGAAGGTGGTCGGGCTGATGAACACCCAGTTCGCGATCCAGGGAGAGACCATCTTCGTGCTCGAGGTGAACCCGCGCGCTTCGCGCACGGTGCCGTTCGTGTCCAAGGCCACCGGCGTGCCGCTGGCCAAGATCGCCGCGCGCTGCATGGCCGGGCAGACGCTGGCGGCGCAGGGTGCGACACGCGAGATCATCCCCGGCTACTACTCGGTCAAGGAAGCGATCTTCCCGTTCCTGAAGTTCCAGAACGTCGATCCGATCCTCGGCCCGGAAATGCGCTCGACTGGCGAAGTCATGGGTGTCGGCCGCAATTTCGGCGAGGCGTTCGCGAAGGCGCACGAAGCAGCGAACATCAAGGCGCCGCCACTGGGCAAGGTGTTTGTCAGCGTGCGCGACGCCGACAAGCCACGGGTCGAAGCGGTGGCCGAGGAGCTGTTGCGACGCGGGTTTGCGATGGTCGCCACCAGCGGCACCTGCGACTACCTGCGCGGCAAGGGCTTTCCGTGTGAGCGCATCAACAAGGTGCTCGAAGGGCGTCCACACATCGGCGATGCAATCAAGAATGGCGGCATCGTGTTCATCATCAACACCACCGAAGGCAAGCAGGCGATCGCCGATTCGTTCTCGATCCGCCGCGATGCCTTGCAGCACCGCGTCACCTATTCGACCACCGTCGCCGGCGCGCGCGCATTGCTGCATTCGCTCGACTATCGCGATTCGGAGCGCGTCAGCTCGCTCCAGGAACTCCACCGGGAACTGCAGTCATGAGAAGACCCCCTTTGACCAAACGCGGCGTCGAGCGCCTGCGCGACGAACTGGATCGGCTGAAGTCGGTCGAGCGGCCGCGCATCATCCTGGCGATCGCTGAAGCGCGTGCGCATGGCGATCTCAAGGAAAATGCCGAATATCACGCCGCGCGTGAGCAGCAGGGCTTCGCCGAAGGGCGCATCAACGAACTCGAAGCGGCGCTCTCGTTCGCCGAAGTGATCGACGTGAGCCAGTTGTCGGCCGGGACGCGCATCGTCTTCGGAGCCACGGTCGAGCTGCTCGAATTGCATAACAACAACCAGGTCACCTACCAGATCGTTGGTGAGCTCGAGGCCGACATCAAGCAGCGGCTGATCTCGGTGACCTCGCCGATGGCGCGCGTGCTGATCGGCAAGAGCGAGGGCGACACCGTAGAGCTGCATGCCGCGAACGGCAGTCGCGAGTTCGAGATCATGGCGGTTCGCTACGAGTAGTCCGGTGTCGGCGTTGCTGTGGTTGCCGCCGCGGCGCCACCTGGGTGCGCTGACCGCACGCCTGCCGAAGCTGCGTGCGCTGCTGGCGCAGGCCTCGCGCCTCGCCGATGCCGAACCGGGTTACGCAGGCTTGCTCGGCGCCGTGTTCAGCGGGCTGCCAAAGGAACTGCCGACAGCGGCGCTGACACGCATCGTCGACGCGCCCGACGACCGTGATGGGCGTTGGCTGCGTGCCGATCCCTGCATGTTGCGCGTCGAATCGGCGGGGGTGCGCATGCTTGCCTGCGGCGCGCTGTCGCTGAGTGCAGACGAGGTTCGCGACTTCTGCGCGACGCTGCAGCCGTTGTTCGCGGATGCCGGCTGGGTCTTGCATGCGGCCGCCTCTGAGCGCTGGTACGTGCGCCTCGATGCAGCGCATCCGCGCCTCGGCGGCCAGGACCCGGAGCATGTGCTCGGGGCCTACATCGACGCCGCCTTGCCTGTCGGTGATGCCGGCCGCGCGACGCGGCGCTGGCTCAATGAACTGCAGATGGCATTGCACGAGCACCCATGCAATCGCGCACGGCGCAGTCGCGGCCAGCCGGAGATCAACAGCCTGTGGCTGCACGGTGATGGCGTTGCGCCGGCGTCGTTGACGACCGCCATCGCAGCGGCGCATTCGCACGACCCGCTGCTGCGCGGGTGCATGGCGCTGGCCGAGAGGTCGGCACTCGCTCGCCCCAACGGCGAGACTGGCCGCATTCTGGTCGACGCGCGCGACGCTGACGACGATGCAATGGTCGAGTTGCTCGCGCGCTTGCTGGATCGACACCCGTCCTTACAGCTGCAACTGGAGAGCGGCGAACGCTTTGCCTGGCACTCCTGGCATCGCCTGCGATTCTGGCGGCGCGCCACGCCATGATGCCGCCGCTGCGTCGTCGCCCGGTGCCCGATGTCCCGCTGCTCGCCGACGCGGCCATGCACCCGGTGCTGGCGCGCGTTTATGCAGCCCGTGGCGTGGTTTCCGGCGACGAGCTCGATCTGCGTCTGGCGCGCATGCTGGCCCCACAGGGCCTTGGTGGACTGGATGCGGCCTGTGCGCTGCTGGTCGCGGCGATCGCCGCCGATGCGCGCATCCTGGTCGTCGGCGACTTCGACTGCGATGGTGCGACCGGAGCCGCGGTTGCTTGTCGCGGATTGCGCATGCTCGGCGCGCGCCGTGTCGAGGTGCGGGTGCCGAATCGTGCGATCCATGGATATGGCCTGACCCCGCTGCTGGTCGAAGAGATCCTCGCCGCCGGGGCACCCGACCTGCTGCTCACCGTCGACAGCGGCATCGCCTGTCTGGCTGGCGTGCGCGCGGCCAAAGCCGCCGGCTGCATGGTGCTTGTCACCGATCATCATCTGCCGCCGGCCGAGTTGCCGGTGGCGGATGCGATCGTCAATCCGAATCTGCGCGGTGACGGTTTTGCGAGCAAGGCTCTGGCGGGCGTCGGGGTCGTGTTCTATCTGCTGCTGGCACTGCGTGCGGCGCTGCGCGAAGCGGGCGCGTTCGCGCAGTGCGAGGAGCCGGATCTGGCGGCCCTGCTCGATCTGGTCGCGCTCGGCACCGTCGCCGATCTGGTTGCGCTCGATCACAACAATCGCGTGCTGGTTGCGGCCGGTCTGAAGCGCATTCGCGCGGGCCGGGCAAGCGCTGGTGTCGCCGCGCTGATCGAGGTCTCGAAGCGCCGTGCAGCCGAGTTGACCGCCACCGATCTGGCTTTCAGTCTGGGGCCGCGCGTCAACGCTGCCGGGCGCCTGGAGGACATGAGCCTCGGTATCGCCTGCCTCTGTGCCGACGATCCATTGGTGGCGCGCGAACTGGCCACACGCCTTGATGCGATCAATTCGGAGCGCCGCAGCGTGCAGCTCGACATGGTGGCGCAGGCGGAGGCGGCCGTGGCCGGTCTGCGCCTCGATGGCGATCTGCCGGCTGTTCTGTGCCTGCACGAAACCGATTGGCACGCCGGTGTCGTCGGTCTGGTGGCGTCGAAGATCAAGGAGCGCGTGCATCGCCCGGTGTTCGCATTCGCGGCGGCCAGCACTGGCAGCGACGAGCTGAAGGCCTCTGCGCGGTCGGTGCCGGGCGTGCACTTGCGCGACTTGATCGCCGAGCTGGATATGCTCGAACCAGGACTGATCCTGCGCTTCGGCGGTCATGCGATGGCAGCCGGCCTGAGCCTCGCAGCGGAAAACTTGCCGCGCTTCCGCGTCCTGATCGAGCGACTGGCGAATGCACGCATTGACGCCGCGCTGCTGGCGGCCGAGGTGTGGACCGATGGCGCACTCAATGGCGACCAGATCGACCTGGCCCTGGCCCAGGCGCTGCGCGATGGCGGCCCCTGGGGCCAGGCTTTCCCCGAGCCGCAGTTCGACGGTGAGTTCGAGGTGTGTTCGGCGCGAGTCGTCGGTGAGCGCCATGTTGCGATGCGCCTGCTCGACCCGAATGGCAAGGGGTTCGATGCCATCGCTTTCGGCGCCTACACCGGGAAACTGCCCAGCGGGCGCATTGTCGCCGTGTTTCAGCCGATCATCGATGAATGGCGCGGCGAGCGGCGCGTGAAGCTGCTGCTTCGGGAATTCGCCACAGCCTGAGGTGGCGCTCGAGCGCGGGCGTGCAGGCGGCTCTGGTATTCTCGCCGGCCGTTTTTCAGCGAATCACGATCATGATCGAAACCAATCCGATTGCCGGCCGCATTGCGGGTCTGCTCGAGCGAGTCACTTCGCTCAGGGGGTACCTTTGACTTCGACAGCAAGAGCGAACGTCTCGAAGAAGTAAGTCGCGAACTCGAACTGCCGAGCATCTGGGAGAATCCGACGCGGGCGCAGGAGTTGGGGCGCGAACGCGCACTGCTGGAGAAGATCGTTGGCGAGATCTCCGGGCTTACGCAAGCGTTGACCGAGGCCGGCGAGCTGCTGGAACTCGCCATTGCCGAAAGCGACGACAGCACCGCGATCGCCGTGAGAGACGACCTTGATGCGCAGGCAGCGCGCGTCGAACAGCTCGAGTTCCAGCGCATGTTCTCCGGCAAGATGGATTCGCACAACGCCTTCGTCGACATTCAGGCCGGCGCCGGTGGCACCGAGGCGCAGGACTGGGCCGAGATGCTCTTGCGCATGTACCTGCGCTTCGCCGAGAAGCGTGGCTGGAAAGCCGAGCTGCTGGAAGCTTCCGCCGGTGAAGTGGCGGGGCTGAAGAGCGCCACCTTTCGTGTCGAAGGCGACTATGTCTACGGCTGGCTGAAGACCGAGACCGGCGTGCATCGCCTGGTGCGCAAGTCGCCGTTCGATTCCGACAACCGCCGCCACACTTCGTTCACCTCGGTGTTCGTAGCGCCGGAAGTCGATGACGACATCGACATCGAGATCAATCCTGCAGACCTGAAGACCGATGTGTACCGCTCGTCCGGTGCAGGCGGCCAGCACGTCAACAAGACCGAGTCGGCAGTGCGCATCACCCATGTGCCGACGAACACCGTCGTCGCCTGCCAGACGCAGCGCTCGCAGCACGCCAACCGCGACCACGCGATGAAGATGCTGAAGGCCAAACTCTACGAGTTGGAGTTGCAGAAGCGCAATACCGAAAAGGCGGCACTGGAAGCGTCGAAGTCGGACATCGGCTGGGGCTCGCAAATCCGCTCCTACGTGCTCGACCAGTCGCGCATCAAGGATCTGCGCACTGGCGTCGAGCGCACCGACACCCAGAAGGTGCTCGACGGCGATCTCGACGAGTTCGTCGAGGCCAGCCTCAAGTCCGGCCTCGAAGCCGGCTCCAAGCGCGCAGACGCCTGACCATTGGAACAACCATGACCGACACCACCACTCCCGTCGTTGATGAAAACCGCCTGATTGCCGAGCGTCGCGCCAAGCTGCATGAACTGCGCACGCACGGCAACGCCTATCCGAACGACTTCCATCCGGATGCATTCGCCGGCCAGTTGCAAGTCGACTACGCCGACAAGGAACAGTGGAGCGCCGAAGCCATCGACGGCCGCGCGCGCCGGGTGCGTGTGGCCGGACGCATGCTCGCGAAGCGCATCATGGGCAAGGCCGCGTTCACCCAGATCCAGGACCAGAGCGGGCGCATCCAGCTGTTCTTGCAGCAGAGCACGCTCGGTGAAGGTTACGAGGCCTTCAAGGGCTTCGACGTCGGCGACATCGTCGGCGCCGAAGGGCAGGTGATGCGCACCAAGACCGGCGAGCTGTCGATCAAGGTCGACCACCTGCGCCTGCTGACCAAGTCGCTGCGGCCGCTGCCGGACAAGTGGCATGGTCTTGAGAATGTCGAACAGCGTTATCGCCAGCGTTACGTCGACCTGATCGTCAACGAGGACTCGCAGCGCGTGTTCGCGCTGCGCTCGCGAACCGTGCGAGCCATTCGCGATTTCATGGAAGGGCGCGGCTTCGTCGAAGTTGAAACGCCGATGATGCACCCGATCCCGGGCGGCGCCACCGCGCGTCCGTTCGTGACGCACCACAACGCGCTGGATCTGCAGATGTATCTGCGCGTCGCGCCCGAGTTGTATCTGAAGCGGCTGGTCGTCGGCGGGCTCGATCGTGTCTTCGAGATCAACCGCAACTTCCGCAACGAGGGCGTGAGCACGCGCCACAACCCCGAATTCACCATGCTCGAGTCGTACCAGGCCTACGCCACGTTCAACGAAGTCATGGACATGACCGAGGCGATGATCCGCTGCGCCGCACAGGCAGGCGCCGGCACCACGGCATTGAGCTGGGAAGGTCGCGCCATCGACGTGGGCCCAGCCTTCGCGCGCACGCGCATGGACGACGCCGTGCTCGCCGCCAATCCCGAGATCCGTCGCGAGCAGTTGCGCGACCGCGAGGCCATGGTCGCGCACTGCGCGCGCCTCGGCATCCACGTCAAGAAGGACTACGGCTGGGGCAAGATCCTGCTCGAGATCTTCGAGAAGACGGTCGAGCAGCACCTGGTGCAGCCGACCTTCATCACCGCGCATCCGACCGAGGTGTCGCCGCTCGCGCGTGCGAATGATCAGGACCCCGGCATCACCGATCGCTTCGAGTTGTTCATCGGGGGGAAGGAGCTCGCCAACGGCTTCTCCGAGCTGAACGATCCCGAGGACCAGGCCGCGCGATTCCTGGCCCAGGTGCAGGCCAAAGACTCCGGGGACGACGAGGCCATGCACTTCGACGCCGACTACATCCGCGCGCTTGAGTACGGTCTGCCGCCGACCGGCGGTCTCGGTGTCGGCATTGACCGCCTGGTCATGCTGATCGCAGACGTGCCATCGATTCGCGACGTGCTGCTGTTCCCGTACATGCGCCCGGAAGTCGAGCGCTGAGAGGAGATCGAGGTCTCCAGACCTCGGTCTTTTCAGGCTGCCGGTTTGGGCGCGTCGCGCAATTCGCGGCGCAGGATCTTGCCGACGTTGGTCTTCGGCAGCGAATCGCGGAACTCGATGATCTTCGGTTGCTTGTAGCCGGTGAGATTTTCCTTGCAGTGCGCCTTGACCTGTTCGGCCGTGAGGCCCGGTTCCTTGCGCACGATCACCAGTTTCACCGCCTCACCGGACTTGTCGTCGGGCACGCCGACCGCGGCCACTTCCAGCACGCCAGTCATGGTCGCGACCACGTCCTCGATTTCGTTGGGATACACGTTGAAGCCCGAGACCAGGATCATGTCCTTCTTGCGATCAACGATATAGAAGAAGCCGCGTTCGTCGTACTTGCCCATGTCGCCGGTGCGCAGCCAGCCGTCGACAATGGTCTTGGCGGTGTCTTCCGGGCGCTGCCAGTAGCCCTTCATCACCTGTGGGCCGCGTACGCAGATTTCGCCGATCTCGCCCATGCCCAGGATGTGTCCGTCGTCATCCTGGATGCAGAGGTCGGTGGATGGCGCCGGCAGACCGATCGAGCCGCTGTACTCGGGGTTTTCCAGCGGATTGATGGTGGCGACTGGCGAACTTTCGGTCATGCCGAAGCCTTCGATCAGGGTGCAGCCGGTGACCTTCTTCCAGCGTTCCGCAACCGCGCGTTGCACCGCCATGCCGCCACCGAAGCTCATCTTCAGGTGCGAGAAGTCGACCTCGGCGAAACCAGGCGTGTTGAGAAGGCCGTTGAACAGTGTGTTGACGCCAGTGATCGCGGTGAACGGCGTTTTCGACAGCTCCTTGACGAAGCCGGCCATGTCGCGCGGGTTGGTGACCAGCACGTTGATGCCACCGAACTTGATGAACACCAGGCAATTACAGGTCAGCGCGAAGATGTGATACAGCGGCAGGGCCGTGATCATCACTTCCTCACCGAGCTTGATGTTGGCGTCGAACCAGGCCGAGACCATCTGCATGTTCGCGATCAGATTGCGGTGCGTGAGCATGGCGCCCTTGGCAACACCGGTGGTGCCGCCGGTGTACTGCAGGAAGGCGATGTCGTCGGCGACCAAGTCCACCTTGGGCGCCGGCTTGCGCGCGCCGGCGGCGAGGGCGTCGTTGAAGCGGATGGCGCCGGTGATCTGGTAATCGGGCACGATTTTCTTCACGTGCTTGGCCACGAAATTCACGATCAGCGATTTCGGAAAGCCGAGCAGATCACCGATCGCGGTGGTGATGACATGGCGGATCGGCGTCTCTTTCAGCACCTCGCTCAACGTTGCTGCGAAATTATCGAGCACGATGATTGCGCTGGCACCGGCGTCATTGAGCTGGTGCTTGAGTTCGCGCGCGGTGTACATCGGGTTGGTGTTGACCACGGTCAGCCCGGCACGGAGCGCGCCGAAGATCGCGATCGGATACTGCAGCAGGTTCGGCAGCATGATCGCGATGCGATCACCCTTCTTCAGTTGCAGGTCGTTGAGCAGGTAGGAAGCGAAGTTGGCGCTGAGCGAGTCGAGGTCGTCGTAAGTGATGGTCCGGCCCATGTTGGTGAAGGCGGGCTTCTGGCGATAGGTATCGCAGGCCTCGCGTAGTACCGACACGATCGAGCCATAGGCACTGACATCGATCTCCGCTGGCACGCCTTTCGGGTACGTGGCCAACCAGGGTCGCTCGATCTGCATGCGTGTGTCTCCTGTCTCTTGTAGCGAATTGATCGCTGGATGCATGCGCATCCGATCGCGTCGGATTGCATCACAGGGGTTCTATCCAGACAAGCAAGGGGTGGTAACCAAACCAACGCTCACTGCACGGCTGAGAAAGGTGGGCAACAGCTGTTGACGAACGACGATCAGCTGTTATGATTCGCGCCCTTTCGCGGGGGCCATAGCTCAGCTGGTAGAGCGCTACAATGGCATTGTAGAGGCCGCCGGTTCGACTCCGGCTGGCTCCACCACGAAAGGGAAGCAAGTCCCCATCGTCTAGAGGCCTAGGACACGGCCCTTTCACGGCTGTAACAGGGGTTCGAATCCCCTTGGGGACGCCATCCAAGGGCCGCCTGTGGGCGGCCTTCGTTTTCATTGCGAATGAATAGGGTGGTCTGTAGTATCCGGCGCATGCCAGCTTTGGCTGAACTAGGCGATGGACTGCGCGGTGAGACGGCAGTTCGGTCTGCACCGGGGGAGGTAGGACATGTTGATTCTGACGCGTCGTGTGGGTGAGACGCTGATGATTGGAGACCAGGTAACGGTCACAGTCCTCGGCGTGAAAGGCAACCAGGTTCGCATCGGCATCAACGCACCCAAGGATCTTGGGGTACATCGCGAAGAAATTTATCAGCGCATTCGGCGTGAACAGGAAGGGCACAAGGAACCAGTCCCTGACTCCGGCGAAAACGCGAACAAGGTTTGACAGTTCCGGAGAGATGCCCGAGAGGCCGAAGGGGCTCCCCTGCTAAGGG
>Ga0073899_10005266_pt1 | contig 11262 bp, 15 predicted proteins | sample KloWWTmetaKNB5Ph_FD_88975 | JGI IMG/M metagenome (GOLD analysis project Ga0073899, IMG submission 88975) | Active sludge microbial communities from Klosterneuburg, Austria, studying microevolution and ecology of nitrifiers - Klosterneuburg... | ecosystem: Engineered > WWTP > Aerobic digester >...
AGGATTCTGGCAGGGCGGAGTCGTTTCATCTGAAAATCCACATGATCAACTGGATTTTTTGCCAAACCTGCTGGCTTGGCGCAAAATCCTCATAAACGTGAGGATTTTCCATGAAGATACCCATCGACAATGCAGCGGCCATCGGTAAGGTCGTGCGGGCCAGCCGCAAGGCCCAGAAGATCCGCCAGGATGATGCCGCAGGCAGCATCGGCGTCAGCGAGAACTTCCTTGGCAAGGTCGAGCGCGGCAGCGATTCCGTGCAATGGGGGAAGCTCTTTCTCGTTCTCGAGGGACTCGGCGTGCGGGTCATGGTCGATGTGCCAGAGCATGTGGCCGCCTACCTGAACGACCACGCTAGCGGCCCGGATAAACCATGAACGGCCGGTCGTTGCGCGCTTCCATCAATCAGGCCGAGGTCGGCACCTTGCAGGAAGTCGCCGGGCTCTGGAGTTTCCAATACGCCGAAGGCTGGCTGGACGATCCTCTGGGCTTCGCGCTCAGTCCTCATCTGCCGCTGGCGACTGCGTCCTTGCTCGACGGCGCAAGCCAGCGTCCTGTGCAATGGTATTTCGACAACCTTCTACCGGAAGAAGGGCAACGTGCGCTGCTGGCCGGAGACGCCAGGCTCGATGCGGCAGACGCCTTCGGGTTGCTGGCCTGGTACGGCGCGGAATCAGCAGGGTCGCTCACCTTGCTGCCGCCAGATGCGGCGCCGCAAGCAGTCGAACCATTGCGCCCCTTGCCGGACCACGCTCTGGATGCACGTATCTGCCAGTTGCCCAAGGCACCGCTGACGCGTGCAGCCATAAAGCGCATGTCGCTGGCGGGCGCGCAACACAAGCTGGCGGTCGTCCTGCAAGATGGCGCGCTGTTTGAACCCGCGGGCGCCACACCCTCCACCCACATTCTGAAGCCGGATCACCCGGACGACGACTACCCTCATTCCGTGATCAATGAATGGTTCGTGATGCGCCTGGCCAAGCGCCTCGGCCTGGACGTGCCGGATGTTCATCGTCGCTACGTCCCGTCGCCGGTGTACCTGGTTGATCGCTTCGACCGGGTGATTGACGCTCGGTGCTGGCAACGCAGACATGTCATTGACGCCTGCCAGCTACTGGGAATGGACCGCAGCTTCAAATACAGCCAAGGCAGCATGGAAAGCCTGGCGGCACTGGCCAAGGCTTGTCGCAGCCCGGCGGTGGCGCGCGCCCGGCTCTTTGGCTGGCTGGTGTTCAACGTGCTCGTCGGCAATACCGATGCCCACCTGAAGAACCTGAGCTTCATGGTTTCCCATGAAGGCATCCAGCTGGCACCGTTCTATGATCTGCTCAGCGTAGCCAGCTATGACACGCCGGCCTTCGGAAAAAAGGGTTGGCCCACGCAAACACAGCTGGCCTGGCCGATCCTGGGCGTGCGCCACTTCTCGGACATCAGCCGCGACCTGCTGCTGCAGGCCGGCGCGGCACTGAATCTGGCAAAAGGAACGGCCGAACGCCTGCTGGAAAATCTGCGCAGCCGGATTACACGAGAGGCTGAAGTTCTATACGCGGAGATTGAATCTGAAAATGCATCCATCTCCACTGAGCGCCCGGTTCTGTCCGCAACCATGGCGGGGGAATCTCGTTGCCTCAAGACCATTCTGCACACCGTCGTCAAGGACATGGCACGACAGACCGCCTGAGATGAAATCGGCCGTGGGTTTGAATCCGCATCCGGGTGGCGCAGCGGAATCAACCCAGATCGGCAACCCCCACGCTAATCCAGGTCGCGCCTGGGCGTTTCTCCACCACAATCCGATCCCCCTCCAGCCGATAGCTAAGCTGGCAGTGATGCCTGGGATTGGAAAGCACGCCCGGGTTGAAGATCGCCACGTTCTCGCCCGCGCGCCGGCGAACCGATTGAATGAGAAGGCCAGGGTGACCTTCCCGATTAATCCGCGCACCCACCGACTGCGTGAACGCGTAATCAGATGGATGCAGCAGATCGGTGTGCTCGACAGCAGCCCTGCGGAAGTCCAGCAACGCGGCGCCGCATGCCACCAGATAGACCTTGCGTTCGGCAATCACCGTCTCGCGTTCATACCCGGCATCGCACAGCAGACCCCGATACCAGTGGTAAGCGGATTCGTAAACCGTCGTCTCGACCGAGTCCGAGCCATACCAGACCCCGTAAGCCCCGTCTGAAAACCGGCTCGCCTGCCAGTGCCTGAACGGCCAGATGATGGCGTTACACCAGGCGGCATCCTCGAATGGCCGGTCAATGATCGGCGTGTGCGACCGATACGACGGCGGCTTGACCTCCGCTTCCACCGCCTGCGCGAGCAGCGACTCGGCCGGATTGTCCGTCAGGTCATCGAACAGATCCTGAGACTGTCTCAGCGACACGATATTCCTCACCACGTCCCGATGAACGTCGGCCAGGGTGACTTGAGCGAGCAGCGAATTCATTCCGCGCCCCGCTCAAACGCCACGGGCGCGGTCGAGATAGCCCCGCACCATCAGCAGCCCCGCAAAGCCCCATTCCTTCACCACCTCGACGGGGGTCAGGTTGTCAAACGCCTTGTTGCGGGTGCTCATCCAGCGATAAGCCAGATCCCGGTTCTGCGGGAACAGCAGGCGCAGATTCTTGTGGATGCCCAGCAAGTGGCCCACGCGGTCGTACTGGTCGCGACTGGTCCCGATCGGCTTGCCGCTGCGATAGTTCGACAGCGCCGCCCGATTGCTGGCCGCAATGCCGAGCAGCGCCGCCTGATCTTCAGTGCTCAACTTCCAGTGGTCCAGCAGGGTCATGACCATCCTGGCCAGCGCACCACGGTCTTCCGATGTGCTCACTTCAAGCTCGGTGACGGAGCTCATGGTTCTCTCCTTGTCCGGTGTCGGTCAGTACATTGAGCCTAGCCATCTGTTTTGAAAAAAACAAGAAGTGTAGTGATAAAAACGACTAGGCCTGGACTGAGCCTCCAAACCGACCGGTCGCCAGGTGGTCATGGTGCGCATGACTTACGCACCCATGATGGCGTGCAACTACCCAAACTGCATCAACATCGACACCCCCGTCTATCTGGGCTCGGCCGAGCTGGCCGCAGTGTCCGCACTGATGGGCAAGATCCCGACCGTGCAGGCGTATCTGGCGCAGGTGGAAGTGGTGAACAAGAAGGGCGTCGACATCTACCGCTACATGAACTTCGACCAGATCGAGGCATTCCGCGCGGCCGCAGACACGGTGGAAATTTGAGTCGGTAAGACGCCGCAAAGCTGGGACGGCTGAGAGGCCGTTTTCCAGGAGAAGCCCCTCGTCAGAGATGGCGGGGGGTTTTGTTTTATGTGGGTTTGAATGCGCACGATGCATGGCACCTATAATGGATCGCAGATTCTCCACGAGGTCATTACGCCATGATGCACACGAATGTTTCCGGCGCCGCCCGCAAACCGACCAACGTGACGCTAGACGAAGCCTTGCTTGCCGAGGCCAAGGCACTGCGCATCAACATCTCCCAGGCGGCCGAGGCCGGCCTGGCGCGTGCTGTTGCAGAGCGTCGTGCGGCACAATGGCTCGAGGAAAATCGGGGTGCGCTCGAGAGCTCCAACGCCTACGTTGAGCAGCACGGCCTGCCGCTCGCGCACCACCGGAACTTCTGATGGCGCGCTTCGACGTCTACCGAAACGGCGCGGGCGAGGGTTTTCTGCTCGACGTTCAGGCCGACCTCCTCAGCCACCTGAACACCCGTGTCGTCGTGCCGCTGCTGGCGCGCGATGGTGATCTACTGTCGGCCAGGGGGCTCAATCCCGTCTTCGAAATCGATGGTCGTGTCTGGGTGATGGCCACCCAGTTCATGGCGGCGGTACCAAGCAGCCTGCTCAAGACGCCGGTCGCACGACTCGACGCCTTCAGAGCTGAAATAACGACGGCGCTGGATATGCTGTTTCAGGGGTTCTGAAGCGTCGTACTGCTGGACTTCCGCGTCTGCGCGTTTCCCCGGCGCAGATCCGTAAGGGCAGCACCGCGATGTCGCCCTCGACCTAGCGCAGCGGAATCAGCCTAGCTCGGCAACCGCCACGGTGATTCAGGCCGCTCCCAGGCGCTTCTCCACCACGATCCGATCCCCCTCCAGCCGATAGCTCAGCTGGCAGTGATGCCTGGGATTGGCAAGCACGCCCGGGTTGAAGATCGCCACGTTCTCGCCCGCGCGCCGGCGCACCGACTGAATGAGAAGGCCAGGGTGCCCTTCGCGATGCCCAGCAGCGCCGCCTGGTCTTCGGTGCTCAACTTCCAGTGATCCAGCAGGGTCATGACGCGCTTGCTCACCATGAGGCGTATCCGTCATGCCTCGCACCAGTCTCACGGCTCGCGTCGCGCGCGCCAAGTTGCTGCAGGCCCCGTCGAAGCAGTCTTCGGCCGCGTGCTCGTGGCAAGTGACTGGCGATCGTGATTTTAATCACGCCATGCGATCGTTCTAATTGCATCAGGAGGCCGAGGTGGCGTCGTCATGGGTACACTTCAGCTCAATGACATATGGACGTAGGCCAAGCACAATTTTTTGTCGTGCAGGCAAGCGGGGAAGCACGACGTGGTCAAAGTACGCCAGCGCTTGATGCTCAGGAACGCTGTCTTGTTATGCGTTGCGTGATGACCCGCGAAGTGAGTGGGGCCTGCGGGAATTTGCTTAAGATGCATATGGAGCCCCGCTCGGGAAAATGAGTCGCCATAACCGAAGATCCAGGCGCGAGCCAGGCCTGCTTGAAATTGCCGCCACATCGGACTGGAAGGTCGCGGCAGGAATGTCTTCCGTTTGTGCACTGGCAGCGGTATTTATCATTCCGGTCGTCTTTGGAGGAAGCCGTGTACTGGGTTCCCTGGTCCCGGTGTTCAGCACCCCGGCTTGGTTGATGGCAGCGGTCTTCGGTGTTATCGCACTGGTCCGTTTCTCTAAGCAGCGCGCGGCCGTGACTCCGTCCGTCAATGCAATTCCTCATGACCACAAACGTGAGCCCCGAACGTCTGCGAACTTTGCACCGTTATCTGATCGTGACAAGGTCTTGCTCAATATGACGTTCGGTTCGAGGCCGTCGGATAGCCAATCCGAGCGGCCGACTACCTGGTCGAGAGAAGTCCTTGATCGTATCGAATGGAAGGGTTTTGAGGATCTGTGCTGCGAGTTCTATCGCGTGAAAGGCATTCGTGCTGAAACGACCCGCCTCGGGGCTGACGGTGGCGTCGACATCCGGCTTTTTCAGAACGACGCTAATCCAAAAAACTGCACGGCAGTCGTGCAGTGCAAGGCCTGGAATCAAGCGGTAGGCGTCAAGTCGGTGCGGGAGCTACGCGGGGTAATGGCGCATGAGAAGGTCGAGAAGGCTTTCTTCATGGCGCCCAATGGATTCACTGACGGTGCCAAGGCGTTTGCAGCGGAAAACCGGATCACGCTACTAGACGGCAGGTTGTTTCTAGCGATGCTCGAGCGGCTGCCGGAGACACAGAGAAAGACGTTGCTTGCTTTCGCTACGGCAGGGGACTGGACAACACCCACTTGTCCAGCGTGTGGCCTAAAGATGACCGCGAGAGAAGGGAAGCGCGGCCGTTTTTGGGGCTGCGTTAGCTATCCGAGATGTCGAGGGGTATTGCAGATGCGCGCGATCGTAAATTGATCAATCGGAATGGGGCGCCTGGCGCCTTCTTCGCGGATAGGGAAAGGACAGTTCAGTTGAAGCGTTCAGACTGCTCTCATCCAGGACAGGGAAATATCCAAGGTTCACTTTCGGCCACTTGCAGTCGGACAGTCCAACTTTTCGTGCGACCGCTTCAGACTGGCTGCTGCTGCTCAGGCTCGGCCGCCGAATGACAGCGACCTCCGATACCTGCCGTTGACCGTCTTCTGGGCGGCTGTCCGCTGCGCCTCCGAACCTGACCTTCACTGGCGCTCGGGTGGATGAGCGTGCACAGGCCGACGGCTAGGACCGCGTACCAGGCTGCACTCGAGCGGTGGGCCATTCATTGCCTACCGCGGTGGACTTTGCCCATGCGCGGGATGCGTTGCCAATCGGGCAGGCTGTCGCCAGAATGGCGTGGCTCCTCAACGTTGTGAATCGCGGCCAGTGGACCCTCAACCGATCGAAGCCTTAATCTCGTATGCGCACAAGGACGAGCCGCTGCGCCTGGCGCTGGACGATCATCTGGCGCTGCTGAAGAACCGCCGGCTGATCGACATCTGGCACGATCGGCGCATCGATCCCGGCGGTGACTGGGCCAAGGCGATCGATACGAACCTATCGAGCGCCCGGTTGATTCTGTTGCTGGTGACGCCGGCCTTCTTCGCCTCCGACTACTGCCAGAGCATCGAGCTGCAGCGCGCCCTCGACCGCCAGCGCGACGACGAGGCGTCGGTGATCCCGGTGATCATGAAGGAAGGTGACTATGTCGGCGCCCCCTTCAGTCATCTGAAGGAATTGCCGACCGACGGGCTGGGCAAGGGCCGCTCCGTTACCGGCAAGAAGTGGAAGAACCGCGATGAAGCGTTGCGCGACGTCACCGAGGGCATCCGCAAGCAGCTCGAGGCGCTGCAGGCGCGGCGCGTCGTCAATCAGGCGGAGCGTGTCTATCGCGCGAAGGGCGGCCGGCCGCCCTCAGCAGAGGACCGTGCCGAGATCTCCGGATTGGTGCAATCCTTTAGTCGCATCGTAGCCGGCCGGCGCGTGCTGTGGGTGGACGACCTCCCCGAGCACAACACCACCGAAATCGCGACGCTGCAGGAGCTCGGCGTGCACGTCGCGACATCGACCAGCACCGCGGATGCGCTGGGCCGGCTGCGTTCCGACCGCTTCGATCTGGTCATCTCGGACTGGGTGCGCCACGAGCGCGACGCCCCAGCCGCCGAGGGCCCCGCCGGCCCGCGCCTGCTCGGAGCGATGCGCAGTCAGTTCCTTCACCAGCCAGTAATCTTCTATACGGGCTGGATGAGCCCTCCGCAGTTGCTGGCCAATATGGCGCGCGCGACGGAAGCCGGCGCTACCGGCGTGACCGCAAGCCCGCGCGAACTACTGCGCTGGTCCATCGGCGAATTGGTCCGCAGCGCAGCGCTCGACCCGGCAGCGGCCTTCATCGACATACCGCTGTACACGAAGCCACTCTAGCGTTCCCGGTACGAGCGTGCCCGACGGCGGCGGCGGGCTGAAGACCGTCGCCGCCAACCTCGACGCAGGGGTCATCGAGCGCAGCGAGTCTAAACTTCCGGAAGCAGCTCGTAAGTAGGCGTTGGGTCGCTATGTTCAGCTACACATAGGGGTCGGTTGCGTAAGTTCGCTGGCCTGAGCCGCGGACATACGACCGTCCGACGGCGCGTGACGCCGCCAGCCGCGTCGGCGCATGTTAGCAGTTCACCGCACACCGGCCATTCATGTCGCCATCATCTCTGCGCCGCGATGACCGGTATGCGGCCGAGACCGACAGCTCCCGCTGCATACCTGCCGTTCAGGCGCGAAGCGCGAAGGACCGCAGTGGGTCGAAACCCGCTGTTCGTGCCATAAATTGAACAATTTACGAACTGCAACGCGCGCGCCGTCGACTGAACGTGTCCTGACAGTGGGCGCGCGACTCAGCTATTAAGCCCTAGATGAAGCAAAGCGCTGAACGGTGCGCTCCCGCTGTGCTGGTGCCGGCGGTCACGTTTGCTGGGCATGGCTGAATATGGCAAACGTCGCGCCAGTTTAGTTTGCGGCGCGAAGCTGGCCGGCCAGTGTATCTCCAGCCGTAGTGCCGGGCACCTAATGCAAAATGCGGCCATGCCCCTGACTCGCGAACAACTCGACCACATTTCCGCCTCGACCCTGACGCACTACAACACACGCGCCGAAGCGTATTGGCAAGGCACGCGTGACCACGATGTCAGCCAGAACATCGCGACATTGCTACGGCATGTCGAGGGGGCTGCGCCGCTGAGCATCCTGGACCTGGGTTGCGGCCCCGGACGAGATCTCAAGACCTTCTCCGAACTGGGCCACAAGGTCATCGGGTTGGAGGGTGCGCCACAGGTTGCGGCCCTGGCACGCGCGCACAGCGGCTGCGTCGTCTGGGAGCAGAACCTGCTGGCACTGGACCTGCCGACAGCTGAGTTCGACGGCGTGTTCGCCAACGCCGTGCTGTTTCATGTCCCGAGCTCCGAGCTGCCGCGCATTCTGCTTGCCTTGCACGCAACGCTCAGGCCGGGTGGTGTCCTGTTCAGTTCCAACCCGCGGGGCCAGGGGCAAGAGGGCTGGCAAGGCGAGCGTTTCGGCGCCTATCACGATCTCGCCGTTTGGCGTCGCTACCTGGTCGCGGCCGGCTTTGTCGAGCTGGAGCACTACTTTCGCCCTGACGGCCTTCCACGCGAGCAGCAACCCTGGCTGGCGTCCGCGTGGCGCGCGCTGTGATCACGGTGGCGTGACGGACAGAGGTCGGCGTCGGTCACGTCCAGCAGACTGACGCACGCCCAGATCCCGTCGTGGCGGCTGCGCTCGTCGACGGCACCGAAGCGCCGCATCTTTACCGGTTGGCTGATTTGCGGCTGAGCCGGGCGGGGCCGTGGAGACGGCGCTTGGAGCGGTGATCGAGGCGATCTGCCGCGCCATTGTCTACAATGGAATTGAGAAAACCCGATACCGGAGTTGACCATGAGCACGATCTCGTCTGCCACTTCCGCCCTTGCCGGCGGCTCCTTTCAGTCTGCCGACACAGCCCGCCAGAGCAGCGCCGCGGCATCGCGCGTGCAGCGCCAGGAGCCGGTCTCCGAGGCTTCGCTGCGCAAGGATCTGAACGTCGGCATTCTGCAGGCTTCGATGGAGGTGTCGATCCGCTCCGGCGATCAATCGCAGGCCTTGCTGTTCCGCTCCGCGATCGAGGGCATCAACGAGGCGCTCGCGCCCTACCTGGGGCCGGATGCCATTCAGAACGCGATGGGCCAGGACAACTCGGCCGAAGCTACGGCCGGGCGCATCGTGTCGATGTCGACGGCGTTCTTTGAGGCCTACGCTGCGCGCCGGCCCGACGACGACCCGGAGACGGTGTTGCGCGATTTCATGGGCGTCGTCCGCGGTGGCTTCGAGAAGGGTTTCGGCGAGGCGCGCGACGTCCTGAGTGGGCTCGGTGTCTTCAACGGTGCGGTCGAGGCCGACGTAACCAAGACGCGCGAGCTGGTGCTGCAGGGTTACGACCGCTTCATGCTCGATCGTCTGCCGAGTTCGGATCAGCAGGCGTGAGGGCCGGGAGCCCCCAGGCCTCGGCCACGAGTGCCAGTGATCTGAGTCGCGCGGTTTGATCGAAGATCTGCGCGGTCAGGATCATCTCGTCGGCGCCGGTCTGCTCGATCAGATCCTCCAGCTGCTTGCGCACTGTGTCCGGGCCGCCGATGGCAGCGCAGGCAAGCGACTCGTCGGCGAAGGCGAGTTCGGCGGCTGACCAGTCACTTTCGATGAAGGCTTCGGGTGGCTGCAACTGGCCGCGCATGCCGCGCGCCATGGATGCGAAGCGCAGGCGCAGCGATTGATGCAGATGTTGTGCCTCGTCGTCGGTAGCGGCCGCGATCGCATTGGCGGCGACGGCGAAGTAGGGCGTACCCAGTGCGGCGGAGGGCTGGAAGCGGCTGCGGTAGAGCTCAATGGCCTGGAACAGGAAGCGCGGCGCGAAGTGCGAGGCAAAGGCGAAGCGCAGGCCGAGATGGGCGGCGAGTTCCGCGCTGTACAGGCTGGAACCGAGCAGCCAGATCGGTACGTCGAGGCCGGCGCCGGGAACGGCGCTGACGACCTGGCCGGGCTGGATGGGCTGGAAATAGGATTGCAGCTCGAGCACGTCCTGCGGGAAGTTGTCGCCGCTGCCCGCGAGGTGGCGGCGCAGGGCGCGGGCGGTGGGCTGGTCGGTGCCGGGCGCGCGGCCGAGGCCGAGGTCGATGCGGCCCGGGAACAGCGATTCGAGGGTGCCGAACTGCTCGGCGATTACCAGCGGTGCGTGGTTCGGCAGCATGATGCCGCCGGCGCCGACACGGATGCGCGAGGTGGCGCCGGCCACGTGGGCAATCACGACTGCGGTGGCGGCGCTGGCGATGCCGGTCATGTTGTGGTGCTCGGCGAGCCAGTAACGGGTGTAGCCCGACCGGTCGGCCAGTTGCGCCAGTTCGCGCGTGTTGCGCAAGGCGTCGGCAGGCGTGCTGCCGGCGGTGACGGGGGCGAGGTCGAGTATGGAAAGCGGGGTCTGCCTGGGCAAAGGTTTCGCGGGCTGGGAGGTTGTCGCGGGCTTGGAATGGGACATGGGACTCTTGTCAATTTCGTAGGGTTTCATTACGCCACGGGCCTCCTGTGAATGGCAAGCCGATCGACGGACCGAGGATCGCGATGTCCGTCCCGAGCTGCAGCCTGCAATCGACCAGAAGCGTCGCTTCACCACGCGCCCGGTTCTGCTCGTGTCGGCTTTGGGTTAAGGTCGCGCCTGATCTTGTGCTTGAACAAAGGAATCAACTTGATGAATACCACCCAGGCGTTTCAATGGAGCGACCGCTTCCTGCTGGGGCATACGGCCATCGATGACACGCATCGTGAGTTCGTGGACTGTGTCGATGCCTTGCTGACCGCCAGTGACGAGGAGATGCCCGCTGCGCTCGAGCGCTTCATTGCGCATGCCGAGGATCACTTCAATCAGGAAAACGCCTGGCTTGCTGCCGAGGATTTTCCTGGCGGCGGTGGATGCCACATCGACGAGCACGGCAAGGTGATGAGCTCTGCACACGATGTGCGCAAAAAGGTGGCTGAAGGCAATCTCGACATCGCCAGGGAGTTTGCCCGTGCGCTGATGGACTGGTTTCCCGGCCACGCAGACTATATGGACTCGGCCTTGGCGACCTGGCTGGTCAAGCAGACCCACAACGGACGACCGCTGGTGTTCCGGCGCAAGGAAAAAAGTCCGCAGTGACCGCGTAGGTCTGTCATCGCGCTGTAACACGCGCTCGATAAGCTGCGCCCTGTCATCTACTTCGGTTCAGACAGGAGCGCATGCATGTTCAAGCAGTCCAGACTCATTTCCGCCTTGGCCGTCGCTGGCCTTGCCCTTGTCGGCTCGCACGCAGCCCGGGCCGAGATCATCAAGATCGACGGCTCGTCGACGGTTTATCCGATCACCGAGGCGGTTGCCGAAGACTTCCAGAAGGCCATGAAGAACGTGATCAAGGTCACGGTCGGCATTTCCGGCACTGGCGGCGGCTTCAAGAAGTTCTGCCGCGCCGAGACCGACGTGCAGAATGCGTCG
>Ga0073899_10005269_pt1 | contig 11261 bp, 9 predicted proteins | sample KloWWTmetaKNB5Ph_FD_88975 | JGI IMG/M metagenome (GOLD analysis project Ga0073899, IMG submission 88975) | Active sludge microbial communities from Klosterneuburg, Austria, studying microevolution and ecology of nitrifiers - Klosterneuburg... | ecosystem: Engineered > WWTP > Aerobic digester >...
GAAGACCGTGGACGGCCCCAGCAACAAGGACTGGCGCGGCGGCCGCGGCATCCTGGAGAACATCATCCCCAGCAGCACCGGCGCGGCCAAGGCGGTGGGCGTGGTCATTCCCGAGCTGAACAAGAAGCTCACCGGCATGGCCTTCCGCGTGCCCACCAGCGACGTCAGCGTGGTCGACCTCACCGCCGAGCTGATCAAGGAAGCCAGCTGGGACGAGATCTGCGCCGCCATGAAGGCTGCCGCCGCCGGCCCGATGAAGGGCGTGCTGGCCTACACCGAAGACAAGGTCGTGGCCACCGACTTCCGCGGCGAGCCCTGCACCAGCGTCTTCGACGCCGACGCCGGCATCGCGCTGGACAAGACCTTCGTCAAGATCGTGGCCTGGTACGACAACGAGTGGGGCTACTCGAACAAGGTGCTGGAAATGGTGCAGGTGATGGCCCGCTGATCCGCCGGCAAGGCCGGCGCGGCCTGCATACACTGTGCGGATGAGCTTCATCCGCACCTTCCTTGCCTTCCTCCTGGCCGCCGTGGCGGCCGGGCCCGCCTGGGCCGCCCGCACCGCGCTGCCGCCGGTCCCGGGCGAGGTCATCGTGCAGTTCAAGGCCGACGCCACCGTGCTGCGCAAGCACGCGCTGGCGGCGCGTGGCGACGCGGCGGCGGTGCGCGGCATGCTGGACGGCCGCGCGGCCACGCTGGCGGCGCGTGTCGGGCGCACGCTCGAGGCCGGTCCCGCGGTGGGCGAGCGCATGCAGGTGCTGCGTGCGCGCGGCCTGGGCGCCGCGGTGCTGGCGGCGCAGCTGGCGGCCGACCCCGAGGTGGAGTTCGCCGTGCCCAACGGCCGCCAGCGCATCGTGAATGTGCCGCTGCCGCCGAACGACCCCTTTTATCTCAGCGGCCCTCCGGTCGACCCGAGCGCGTTGACCGGCGGCCCGGCCAGCGGCCAGTGGTACCTGCGTGCGCCGACCGCGGCCGCGGTGGGCGCACCGGGCGACATCGTCTCGGCCATCGATATCGAATCCGCCTGGGCGCGCACCCTGGGTCGTCCCGACGTGGTGGTGGCCGTGCTCGACACCGGCGTGCGCTTCGAGCATCCCGACCTGCGCCGCACCAGCAGCGGCGGCTCGCTGCTTCCGGGCTACGACTTCGTCTCCGATGCCACGATCGCCAATGACGGCAACGGCCGCGACGGCGACCCCAGCGACCCCGGCGACTGGGTCAGCCTTGCCGAGGCCGGCCGCGGCAGCTTCACCGGTTGTGAAGAGTCGCACAGCAGCTGGCACGGCACCCGAACGGCCAGCCTGGTCGGCGCCGCCACCGGCAACAACCTGGGCATGGCCGGCAGCGCCCCCGGTGTGCGCGTGCTCCCGGTTCGCGTGCTCGGCAAGTGCTACGGCACCGACGCCGACATCCAGGCCGGCATGCTGTGGGCCGCCGGTCTGCCCACTGGCGACGCCAGCGTGCCGGCCAACCCGAACCCGGCGCGCATCGTCAACCTCAGCCTGGGTGGCAACGGCGGCTGCAGCGCGGCCTACCAGTCGGTGGTGGACCGCCTGACTGCCGCCGGCGTGGTGGTGGTGGCCGCGGCCGGCAACTCCGACGGCGGGCCCGTGGGCACGCCGGCCAACTGCCAGGGCGTGGTGGCGGTGCTGGGCTTGCGCCACGCCGGCACCAAGGTGGGCTTTTCCGACCTCGGTCCGGAAATCACGCTGGCCGCGCCCGCCGGCAACTGCGTGAATGTCGGCTTGGGCGACCCCTGCCTGTACCCCATCATCACCGCCACCAACATCGGCACGCAAGGGCCGGCCCTGGACGGCTGGACCGACAGCTTCGACATCAGCGTCGGCACCAGCTTCGCATCGCCGCTGGTGGCCGGCGTGGCCGCGCTGATGCTGTCGCAACAGCCGGCGTTGCGGTCGGCCGAGGTGCGCAGCGTGCTGCAGGCCACGGCAAGGCCGTTCCCGACCACGGGTGGCGACAACGGCCCGGGCGGCGTCGAGGTGCCCTCCTGCTACCGCGTGGACCTGGCCGGCGAATCCGGCCAGTGCTATTGCCCCAACGACGGCCGACTCTGCGGCGCCGGCATGCTCGACGCCGGCCAGGCCGTGGCCGCCGTGGCCGGCGCGCTGGCGCGCATCGACGTCGTCGATGGCACCCCCACGGCCGGCAGCCGCGTCACCCTCAGCGGTGCGGCCAGCCTGGCTTCTCCCGGCGCCACGGTCACCCGATTTGCCTGGACCCTGATCGACGGCGGCGGCATCGTCAGCGGCTTTGGCAGCGCCACCGACGCCGCCGATACCTCGGTGCTGCCCCTGGGCGCCGGCACCTTCACGGTGCGGCTCGCGGTCACCGACAGCGCGGGCCAGACGGCAGCGCTGGATAGCCGCATCGAGGTGGCGGCCGCGCCCACGTCCTCCGGGGGCGGCGGCGGTGGCCTCGTTTCGGCGCCCTGGGTGGGCGGCGTGGTGCTGGCTACGCTGGCCCTGCTGTGGACTTCGCGGCGCGGTGCCGGGGTCAGCGCGCCTCGCAGGGCCTGAACGCGGCCGACAGCGCCGGCAAGCGCGCCTGCAACTCGTTGCCTGCGCGCGGCACGCGCAGCCAGAGGCGGTCCGACGGCGGCGCTTCGGGCCGGCGTTCCCAGCTGCCCTCCGGCAGGCCGGCGCGAGCCAGTTCGGCTTCGGCCGCGGCCAGACCGGCGGCGTCGAACGGGCCGGCCTCCAGGCACACCTCGGCCGCCGCAAGCGTGGACGCAACAGCGGCACTGGCGGCTGCCGGCACCAGCACGGCAATCAGTTCGGGCCGGACCTGCGCGGCCAGGCGTTCGGGTTCGCGCTCGCCGTGCCGCGGCGGCGGCCAGTCGGGCGCGAACCAGCCGCGCGCCCAGCCGAAAACGAGTGCGTTGGCCAGCAGCAGCAAGACCACCAGCGCACGCAGCATCTCAGTGGCGCCCGGCCGCCCGCGAGGCAGCGAGCGTGAGCGAGCTTGGGGGTTTCATCTCAATCGGCCTCGCCGCGCAGGCGCACGCTGACTTCGCCACCGACGATGCGGTGCAGGCCGCCGCAGCGCACGCGCAGCACGCCGTGCTCGTCCACGCCTTCGGCCACGCCCTCGGCCGCTTCGGATAGGGTGGTGCTCACCGGCTGGCCACGCAGCAGGTCGCGCCGGCCATAGGCCGCCACCAGCGGTGCGAAACCGAACGTCTGGAAGGCCAGCACCGCACGCACCAGCGGTTCGGCCACGCACGCCAGCGCTGCGGGCGCGCTGGCACCGGGGTCGAACTCCTGCAGGCAGGCGTAGCCGTGCGTCAGCCCTTCGTGCGGCTGGGGCAGCACGTTCAGCCCGACGCCGATGACGCACATGCGGCGCTGCCCCACGCTCACCGTTTCGATGAGGATGCCGCCGAGCTTGCGGCCCCGGCCCGGTCCTTCCACGAGCCAGAGGTCGTTGGGCCACTTGAGCCCGATGCGCGGCAGCGCAGGCGGGCTCGCCGCTGCGTCTTGCCCGATGCGCGGCCGCGCGTCGCTTCCTGTATCGGCCACGGGGTCCAGCGCCTCGGCCAGCGCCAGCCCCACGGCCAGCGACAGGCCCGACCACTCCACCGGCGCCAGCGGCAGCGCCAGCGAGAAGGTGAGCGAGGCCCCGGCGCTGGCCGTCCAGCCGCGCCCCAGGCGGCCGCGGCCGCGCGTCTGCTGCTCGACCACCAGCAGGCAAGGCTGCACGTCGGCACTGCGCCGGCCCAGCGGCGTGCGCGCGTCCGGCGCCGCCGCGCTCAGGTCGCCGGGTCGTGTGATCGGGGCGTCGGGCTGGCCGCTCATGGCGCGCGCACGCTCCAGCAGCAGCGTATTGGTGGATTCGGCCCGCGCCAGCACCTCCACGCTCAAGCCCGGCAGCAGCGGCTCCAGGCACTGCCACAAGGCTTCGGCGCCCCAGTGCGGGTGGTGCGGGCCGGACATGGAGTCAGCGTGGGCTCGAGCGCGGGCTCGAACGTTTGGGCGCCAGCAGGGTGCGGCGGCAGCGCGGGCTGCCGCAGCGGCATTCGTACTGCTTCTTCAGCGCCGGCGTGTGGCGCTCGTCGATGACCAGGCCGTAGTCGTAGAACAGTTCCTCGCCCGGGCTGATGTCTTCAAGCGCGCGAATGAAGACGCGGCCGCCGGCCTCGTCGGCCTGGCAGTTGGGTTCGCAGGCGTGGTTGATCCAGCGCGCCGCGTTGCCGCCCACGTTGGCATCGATGACGTGCCGGTCGTCGACGTGGAAGTAGAAGGTATGGTTGGGGTCGCTCGGGTCGTGCGGGTGGCGGCGCAAGGCCTCGGGCCAGCTGATGACCTCGCCCTTGTATTTGATGATGCGCTCACCGGCCGCGATGGGCCGCAAGGCGAACACGCCCTTGCCGTGCACGCCGCTCCTGCGGACCTGGATGCGGCGGGCATCTTTGCCGGCGGCTTGCGCTGTCTTGATCATTCGGTACATTGAGATCGTACGAGCGCGCGTGCGTGCGCGCGAGACCGGCGCATTGTAGGCACGGCCCCACAGCAGACTCCGGCCCCCGGGCCCCAAAGGACACATGAGCAAGACGATCATCATCGCGGAGAAGCCGAGCGTGGCGCAGGACATCGTGCGCGCGCTCACGCCCAGCGTGGGCAAGTTCGAGAAACATGCCGAGCATTTCGAGAACGACAGCCACGTCGTGACCTCGGCCGTGGGCCATCTGGTCGAGATCAAGGCGCCCGACGAGTACGAGGTCAAGCGCGGCAAGTGGAGCTTCGCCCACCTGCCGGTGGTGCCGCCGCACTTCGACGTGGCACCCATCGACAAGGCCAAGACGCGGCTCAACGCCGTGGTCAAGCTGGTCAAGCGCAAGGACGTGGGCGCCATCGTCAACGCCTGCGACGCCGGGCGCGAGGGCGAACTGATCTTCCGCCTGATCCTGCAATATGCCTTCGGCGACAAGCCCCTGGCCAAGCCGATCCGGCGGCTGTGGCTGCAGAGCATGACGCCGCAGGCCATCCGCGACGCCTTCGGCGAGCTGCGCAGCGACGAGCAGATGCGCGGCCTGGCCGACGCCGCGCGCAGCCGCTCCGAGGCCGACTGGCTGGTGGGCATCAACGGCACGCGCGCGATGACGGCCTTCAATTCGCGCGACGGTGGCTTCTTCCTCACCACCGTGGGGCGCGTCCAGACACCCACGCTGAGCATCGTCGTCGAGCGCGAGGAGAAGATCCGTCGCCACGTGGCGCGGCCTTACTGGGAGGTCAAGGCCAGCTTCGACGCCGCCGCCGGCAGCTACGAGGGCAAGTGGTTCGACCCGAAGTGGAAGAAGAACCCCGACGACGCCGAGGCGCGCGCCGACCGGCTGTGGATCGAGGCCGATGCGCAGGCCATCGCCGCCGCGGTGCGCGGCCAGCCGGCCAGCGTCACCGACGAGGCCAAGCCCAGCACCCAGGCTTCTCCTTTGCTGTACGACCTGACGACGCTGCAGCGCGAGGCCAATTCGCGCTTTGGCTTCAGCGCCAAGACGACGCTCTCACTGGCGCAGGCGCTGTACGAGAAGCACAAGGTGCTGACCTACCCGCGCACCGATTCACGCGCGCTGCCCGAGGACTACCTGGGCGTGGTGAAGAAGACCTTCGAGATGATCGCCGACGAGGATCTGCCGGGCCCGTTGCGCGAACTGTCGATGCACGCCCGCAAGGGCTTGAACGAAGGCTACGTGAAGCCGACGAAACGCGTCTTCGACAACACCAAGGTGTCGGACCACTTCGCCATCATCCCCACCTTGCAGCCGGCCAGGAGCCTGAGCGACATCGAGGCCAGGCTCTACGACCTGGTCGTCAAGCGCTTCCTGGCGGTGTTCTACCCGGCGGCCGAATTCATGGTCACCACCCGCATCAGCAAGGTGGCGGCGGCCGGCACCGAGCATGTCTTCCAGACCAACGGCAAGGTGCTCGTGAACCCGGGCTGGCTGGCCGTGTACGGCAACGAAGCGCAGGACGAGGACGCCAACCTGGTCGCCGTGGCCCCGGGCGAGATGGTGCGCACCGAGCACGTGGACGTGAATGCGCTGAAGACCAAGCCGCCGGCGCGCTACACCGAGGCCACGCTGCTTTCCGCCATGGAGGGCGCGGGCAAGCTCATCGACGACGAGGAACTGCGCGAGGCCATGCGCGAGAAGGGCCTGGGCACGCCGGCCACGCGGGCGCAGACCATCGAGGGCCTGATCACCGAGAAATACATGCTGCGCGACGGCCGCGAACTGGTGCCCACGGCCAAGGCCTTCCAGCTGATGACGCTGCTGCGCGGGCTGGCCATCGACGACCTGACCAAGCCGGAGCTCACCGGCAACTGGGAATACCAGCTCGCCGAGATGGAGCACGGCCGCCTGTCGCGCACTGCCTTCATGGCCGAAATCGCGCGCATGGCCGAGCGCATCGTGAAGAAGGCCAAGGAGTACGACCGCGACACCATCCCCGGCGACTACGCCACGCTGGCCGTGCCCTGCCCCAACTGCGGCGGCGTGGTGAAGGAGAACTACCGGCGGTTTGCCTGCACCGGGGCCGACGGCAGCTCGGACGGCTGCGGCTTTTCCATCACCAAGATCCCGGCCGGCCGCGCCTTCGAGACCGCCGAGGCCGAAGCACTCATCCGCGACAAAAAGATCGGCCCGCTCGAAGGCTTCCGCTCCAAGGCCGGCTGGCCGTTCACCGCCGAGATCAAGCTGGTGCGCGACGACGAGATCGCCAACTGGAAGCTCGAATTCGATTTCGGCGACGACGCCAAGGCCGGAGCGGGCGACGGCGAGCCGGTGGACTTCTCGGCCCAGGAGTCTCTCGGCCACTGTCCCAAGTGCCAGGGCCGCGTCTTCGAGCACGGCAGCAGCTACGTCTGCGAACACGCGGTGGGCGCGCATGTGACCTGCGACTTCAAGAGCGGAAAGATCATCCTGCAGCAGCCGGTGGAGCGCGAGCAGATGACGCGCCTGCTGGCCACCGGCAAGACCGCGCTGCTGGAGAATTTCGTCAGCAACAAGACGCGGCGCAAGTTCAAGGCCTATCTGGCCTTTGATGCCAAGGAAGGCAAGGTCACGTTCCAGTTCGAACCCCGCCCGGCCCGGCCCGCGGCCAAGGCGCCGGCGAAGAAGGCCGCGGCCAAGAAGACGGCGGCGTGAACGACACCGGCGCCTGGCCCTGCCTGAGCGCACGCGGTGAAGGTTCGCTGCTGCGCGTGGCGGTGGTGCCCAACGCCCGGCGCACCGGCGCCGACGGTCTGCACGACGGCGCGCTGCGCGTGCGCCTGGCGGCCCAGCCCGTGGAAGGCCAGGCCAATGCCCGGCTGCTGGCCTGGCTGGCCGCCGAACTGGGCTGCGCCAGGCGCGCCGTGCGGCTGCAGCGCGGCGACGCGGCGCGGCGCAAGGCGGTGGAGATCGACCTGCCGGCGGCGGCCGTGGCCGAGTGGCTGGCACGGGTGGTCGTTGCGGCCGCGGCGAAGACTCCGTGACACTGGCCATCTTCCACAAGCTGCTGGCGATCTTCTTCACCGTGGCCCTGGGCTGGGTGGCCGGGCGCCGACGCTGGCTGGGCGGCCCCGGCGGCATCGGCCCCGCGGCACGGGCGCTGTCCGACGCCGCCTTCTACCTCTTCGTGCCAGCATTGCTGTTCCGCACCATGGCACGGCTGGATTTCGCGGCCCTGCCCTGGCGCACGCTGGCGGCGTACTACGTGCCCGTGCTGGTCTACGTGCTGGCGGTCTATGGGTGGCACCGCCGCGCGGCGGCCCGGGCCGAGGCGCCGGGCGATGCACCCGCCGCACCCGCCACCCGCGCCATCGCGGCCACCTACGGCAACGGCGTGCAACTGGGCATTCCCATGGCCGCGGCGCTGTTCGGGGAACCCGGACTGGCGCTGCACATCGCGTTGGTCAGCCTGCACGGCCTCGTGCTGCTGACCCTGTTGACGACGCTGGTGGAAGTGGACCTGGCACGCGCCGACCGCGGCGCCACGCTGGCCGCCACCGTGCGCTCCACCGCGCGCAACGCCTTGCTGCATCCGGTGACGCTGCCGGTGCTGGCCGGCCTGGCCTGGAACCTCACCGGCCTGGGGCTGCACCCGGTGGTGGACGAGACGCTGGGCGCGCTGGGCCTGGCGGTGGTGCCGGTGTGTCTGGTGCTGATCGGTCTGACGTTGGCGCAATATGGCCTGCGCGGCCATGTGCGTGGCGCGCTGACCACCGCGGCGCTGAAACTGCTGGTGCTGCCAGCGCTGGTGCTGGCGGTGGCCTCGCTGGGCTTCGGCCTGAGCGGCTTGCCGCTGGCGGTGCTGGTGATGATGGCAGCGCTGCCGGTGGGAAGCAATGCCCTCATCTTCGCGCAGCGCTACGACACGCTGCAGGCGCAGGCCACGACGGCCATCGTCTTTTCCACGCTGGTGTTCGCCGCCACCGCGACGCTGTGGCTGGGCGTGCTGGCCTGGTTGGGACGGCACGGCGGCTGAGAGCTTGTGAAGATATGAATCGCACCCGCGATTCATGCCTTCACAAGCTCGGATGCCGAGGGCGCCGGTCGAAGTCAGCCTGGACCGGCCGCGACCGCTGCCGACGCGCCCGAGGTGCCGTCAGCGCCAGCCCAGCACCTTGTGGCCGCGTTCCTTCAGGCACAGGTCGACATAGTTGCGGTACACGCCGTCGGGTTCGTTCCAGGTCAGCACCACCGTGGTCAGCGACCCGGCCATCCCGCCGGCGCCGGCGCCCCGGGCCTTGGTCCAGACTTCCTTGGAGCCATTGACCATCGATTCCACGGCCTTGTCGACGAACTCGACCGCGCCGCGGCGCGCCACGGCGGTGCCGGTCTTCTGGGCGCGGCTGCCGTTGATACCCACGGCCGCGTCGGCCTTGGCGCGGCAAGCCTTCAGGTCGGCCTCGGCCCGCAACTCGCGCTTGGCGTCGGCCACCGGATAGACGACCGGCTTGGCCGTGCTGGCACAGCCGGCCAGCACGGCCAGCAAGACGAGTGAAAGACCGACGATCGGCTGGCGGTCGGTCGGGGAAGGGACGCAGACGTTGTCCATGACAGGATCCGGGTTCGGTTGCGATGGCGGTACAGAGGCGCCTGCCGGTCCGGAAATACATGCCGCCGTGGCATCTCCCGCCATCGTCCGACCGTCCGTACCGCGACCAACGTCGTGCCCGGCGACGCCCTGATCCTGCGCTGCCGCCAAGTCGCAGCCGCCACCTGGCGAACGCTCATCCTCCTGCAGCCAGGTGTGCCCTGCCTCGGAACGCTGGGTGTTGCCCCAGGCCGGCGCCAACGAGCCCTTCCCGCGCGGCCGCGAGTCCGCGCCATGGCACCAGCGTGGCGGACGCACCGCAGTGCGCGATGCGACGACGTCGGCGCGAGGCGGCAGCTCGAACTGCGCTGTTTGCCACGGGTGCCCGGTGCCTCTTTGCGTTACGCTTCGCGTCGCCAGTGCGGATCGGTCGTCGGCGTGCGCCCCCTGGCCCGATCCGCGCACCCTTGCGCTCGCCGTGGCGATGCCGGGCGCACTACAACCCGCTCTCCCCAATGCCCAGCGCCCATTCGAACCCGGCCACTGCGCTCCGATGCCCGCAGTGCCAGCAGGGCGGTCTGCGCCGCTCCAGGCGCAGGCCCGGGGACAGCCTGTGGCACCGGCTCTTCTTCTCCGCCTACCGCTGCCGCGACTGCCGTGCACGAAGCTGGCGTTTCAACGGCGGGCGCTTCGCCGTCATTGCGGTCACTGGCGCTGCCGCGGCGAGCTTGGTCGCGGTCATCGCCGTCGGGCTGGGCGGTGACCTGGGCCTGCACGAAACCGACGCATCGTCGCCCGAGCCGGCCCTGGCCCTTGCTCCCGCCGCCGGGCCGCGCGACGCGGCACGCAGCGTTGTACCCAGGGAGATTCACCTGGCCGCCCACCCTGACCTGCCCCAGCGCGCCGAAAGAGGCGATGCCCAGGCGCAGTCCGGTCTGGCCCTGGCCTACCTGAACGGCCAGGGTGTGCCCAAGGACGTGGGCCTGGCCCGCCAATGGGCCGAAAAGGCGGCCTTGCAGGGTCATGCCGAAGGGCAGTACCAGCTGGGCTCGATGTATCTGGCGGGTACCGGCGTGCTGCAGGACTTTCCGACCGCCCTGAAGTGGTTCGAGAAGGCGGCGCAACAGAATCACGCCGCAGCGCAGTACCGGCTCGGGCTCGCGTACTACAACGGTCATGGCGTCGGCGTGGACAAGACCAAGGCCTATTTCTGGTTCAACCTGGCCGCAGCGCAAGGGCAGCGCGAGGCCACCGCGGCGCGCGACCGGCTGCTGCCGCTGCTGTCGGCCGAGCAGGTCGCCAGCGCCCAACGCGAAGGGCTGGCCTGGAAGCCTGCGGCGGTGAAGCCGTGAAAGGCGTCCTTGCGACAATCCCGCCCATGACCCCGACCGATCTCGGCGCCTATATGGCGCACCTGGGCGCGGCCGCCCGCGCCGCCGCAACGGCCATGGCGGCCGCCTCCACGGCAGCCAAGGATGCGGCGCTGCGAACGCTGGCGGCACGGCTGCGCGACCGCGGCGCCGACCTGCTGGCCGCCAACACGCTGGACCTGGATGCCGCACGTGCCGCCGGCCTGGCCGGCCCGCTGCTCGACCGCCTGGCGCTGACGCCCAAGATCATCGATACCGTGGCCTTGGGCTGCGAACAGATCGCCGCCATGCCCGATCCGGTGGGCGAGATCAGCGGCGTGAAGCGCCGGCCCAGCGGCATCAGCGTGGGGCAGATGCGCGTGCCGCTGGGGGTGTTCGGCATGGTCTACGAGAGCCGGCCCAACGTCACCATCGAAGCCGCCTCGCTGGCCATCAAGAGCGGCAACGCCTGCATCCTGCGCGGCGGCTCCGAGGCGCTGCAGTCCAACCTGGCGCTGTGGCGCGAGGTGCAGGCCGCGCTCGTGGCCGCCGGCCTGCCGGCCGCCGCCGTGCAACTGGTGGAGACCACCGACCGCGCCGCGGTGGGCCGGCTCATCACCATGCCACAGTACGTGGACGTGATCATCCCGCGCGGCGGCAAGGGGCTCATCGAGCGCATCGCCGCCGAGGCCCGCGTGCCGGTGATCAAGCACCTGGACGGCAACTGCCACGTGTACGTGGACGCCGAAGTCGACCTGGACCTGGCCGTGGCCGTCACCGACAACGCCAAGACGCAGAAATACAGCCCCTGCAACGCCGCCGAATCGCTGCTGGTGCACGCGCGCCAGGCCGCGGCCTTCCTGCCGCGCATCGGCGC
>Ga0073899_10005274_pt1 | contig 11253 bp, 9 predicted proteins | sample KloWWTmetaKNB5Ph_FD_88975 | JGI IMG/M metagenome (GOLD analysis project Ga0073899, IMG submission 88975) | Active sludge microbial communities from Klosterneuburg, Austria, studying microevolution and ecology of nitrifiers - Klosterneuburg... | ecosystem: Engineered > WWTP > Aerobic digester >...
CATGCCCGCCGCTTTGCTCGCCGTGTTCGCCCTCTCGATCCCTGCACTGGCCCAGCAGCCGATCGATGCCGGCAAGAGCCATATTCGGTTTGCCTTCAGGCAGATGGACGTTCCTGTCGAGGGACGCTTCCGCCAGTTCGACGCGAAGGTCTCATTCGACCCGGTGCGGCCCGAATCCACCCAGGCGCGCTTCACCGTCGAGTTGGGTTCCATCGACCTGGGAAGCGCCGAAGGTGAAACCGAGGCCCGGCGCAAGCCCTGGCTCCACGTCGAGTCCTTTCCCACCGCGACTTTCGTGGCCACGAAGGTCAGGGCGACCGGCGCCGGCAAATTCGAGGCCACGGGTCACCTGACCATCAAGGGCGTCACGCAGACCCTCTCGGCTCCCTTTGCCGTGACCGACGCGGGAGGCACGCGCACCGTCGAAGGGCGATTCCCCCTGGAGCGGCTGCAGTTCAAGATCGGCGAAGGCGCCTGGTCGGACACGGAAACCGTGGCCGACGAGATTTCCGTCCGCTTCAAGTTCGTCATTCCCCTCGATCCCTGAAAGAGCCTTTCCATGAAACTTCCACACCTCCTGGCGCTTGCCATCGCGGCGCTTCCGGCCTCGGCGGCCCTGGCCGCCGAGAGCTACTCCGTCGACCCCCGCCACACGTTTCCGAGTTTCGAGGTGAGCCATCTGGGGTTTTCCATCCAGCGCGGGCGATTCGACCGGACGTCCGGAAAGATCACCCTCGACATGGCGGCGAAGAAGGGAACCGCGGACATCGCGATCGAGACGGCGAGCATCAGCACGGGCCTCGACAAGCTGGAGGCGCACCTGCGGGGCGAGGACTTCTTCAACGTGGTTCGGTACCCGACGATCACCTTCAAATCCGACCGGTTCATCTTTGACGGTGACAAGGTGAAGAGTGTCGCCGGGGTTCTCACCATGCTCGGCGTGACGAAACCGGTCACGCTGGAAGCAATGCACTTCAATTGCGGCGACCATCCCATGAACAAGAAGAGAATGTGCGGCGGCGATTTCGTCGCCACGGTGAAGCGCTCCGAATTCGGGATGAACTATGCCGTCCCCGCCGTCGCGGACGAGGTCACCCTGCGACTCCAGGTGGAGGCGTACAAGGACTGATCCGTCGCCCGGCCGGACGCGCCGCGGAGCATCAGAAGAGCGGGAAGAACCTCGGCACGAGCAAGGACAGCGCCGCCCACATGATGACCAGGAGCGGCAGTCCGCCGCGAACGAAGTCCGCGAACCGGTAACCCGCAGCGCTCATCACCAGCAGGTTCGTCTGGTAGGCCATCGGCGTGACGTAGCAGAGATTCGCGCCGAACAGGATCGAGAGCACGAACGGCTCGGGCGCCGCGCCCAGGTCAGCCGCGATCCGGATGGCGATGGGCGTGCCGACCGCGGCCGCGGCGTTGTTGGAGACGAAGTTCGTGATCAGCGCCATCAGGAGCATCAGGAGAGAGGCGATCCACTGCGCCGACAGACCCTCGACGAGCCTGAGAAAGCCGGCGGCGATGAAGTCGATGCCGCCGGTGACCGTGAGCGCCTGGCCGAGCGCCAGGCTCGCGGCGACCAGCAGCACGACGCGGGAACTGAGCGCGGCGCTCGCCTCCTGCCAGTTGATGCACCTCGTCGCCACCAGCATCGCGACGCCGGCCAGCGCTCCGATGGCGATCGGGACTGCCTGGGTCGCGGCCGCGACGACCACCGCCACGATCACGGCGACGGCGATCGGCGCCTTGCGCGAGCGCGGAAGCGAGATGGCCTCGTCGAGCAGCAGGAGGCCCGTGAAGTCCCGCACCTCCTTCAATCGCTCGTCCGTGCCCTGGACCAGCAGGAGGTCGCCCACCTGCAGGACCGTCTCGTCAACGTCCTTGGGCTTGACGGACGCACGCCCCGATGGCCGGTGCAGCGCCAGCACGGCGACGCCATAGACGTCACTGAAGCGCAGCCGCCTGAGCGTCGTGCGGTTCGGCAGGGAGTCCTCGGTCACGACGGCCTGGACCAGCAGCTGGTCGCCGCTCTTCAGCGGGTGCTCCTGGTCCACGGGATGCACAAGGTCCCGCGGGTCGTAGAGCGTCGCCCCGAGGAGCTTCTCGAATTCCTTGAGGTTCTCCGGCGTATCCGAGACGTGAAGCCTGTCGCCTTCGCGCAGGACGAGTGACGGCATCCGGGCGAGAAAGGTGCTGTCGCCGCGTTCGATGTCCTCGATGTTGATGCGACCGTCGGTCTTCTCGCGGATCTCCTTGAGCGAACGGCCCTTCGCGAATCCGTCCTCGCGGACTTTCAGGGACGCGGCGAAGCGCCGCGGGGGTTCCTGCTGGATGGGGCTCGTGCGGCCCTTGAGCAGCCTCGGCAGGACCAGCCAGAGATAGAGGAGCCCCGCCACGCCGGCCAGCATCGCGACCGGGTAGAAATCGAAAACATTGAAGCGTCGCATGCCCATGTCCGCCGCGATCGACACCACGAGCAGGTTGGTGGAGGTCCCGATCGAGGTCGACATCCCGCCGATCAGCACCGCGTAGTTCATGGGCAACAGCGTCCGGCCGGCGGCCGTGTTCGTGCGTATCGCCACGCCCAGGAGGATCGGCATCAGCAGCACCACGACCGGCGTGTCGTTCACGATCCCGCTCGCCAGGAAGGCGAAGAGGAGCACGATGAGGATCGCGCCGCGGGGCGACTTCGTCCAGAGGCGGGCGATTCCCCGCGCCACGGGGTCGAGTGCGCCCGTCACGGCGAGCCCCTTGCCGACGATCATGAGCGCGCAGATCGCGACCAGGGCCTCGTGGCCGAACCCGTAGAACAGCGCCGTCGGCGAGAAGGGCACTCCCGAGCGTTCGTAGGGAAACAGCGTGAATCCCAGGGTCAGCGCGGCGAGAATACCGACGCTGGTGGTCTGGATGGGCACGCGCTCGCGCATGAACAGCGCGAATGCGACGGCCGTCAGCAAGAGGACCCCGACGGCGTGCGGATCGAGCGCCGTGGTCACGAGCCCGCTTCCGATGGCTCGCGGGGGCCGAAGGCGGTGGCCACCGGACGGCGCACCTAGGCCTTCACCGCCAGGACGGGGATCTTGCTTGCGCCGATCACGCTCTCGGTGACGCTGCCCACGGTCACGCGCTCCCACCCGGTTCGCCCGTGGGTGCCCATGACGATGAGATCCGCCTCCCGGGACTGCGCGGTCTCGAGGATCAGCTTGTCCGGATCGCCGCGCAGCACCACCTTGTCGGCGTCGATGTTCTTCTGCCGGAGGTGGCTCTGGACCCGCGTGGCGGCCTCCTCGGCGAGCGCAGCCCTCTCCTCGTTGAAGGACTCCCGGATCATCGACACGACGGTCACGGGCAGCCTGCACAATTCGGCGAGCCGGGTCGCGGCGACCGCGGCCGCATCGGAAAATCGCGAGCCGTCCGTGGCGAGCAGGATGCGCCGACGCCACATCGTCGCCCCCTCCGGGACCACGAGCACGCTGCACTTCGCGGTGCCCACGGCCCGCGAGGTCGCATCGCCGATCATTCGCCGCAACAGGCCGCGCTTGCCGCGCCGGCCCATGACGATCACGTCGGCGTTGTGCTCCTCGGCGGCCGCGAGAATCTCCTGCAGCGGATCGGGCCCGCGGCGAAAGACGGACTCCGCCGCGATCGCTTTCTCGACCGCCACCCCGTAGATGCGATTGAGCAGGGCTCGCGTTTCCTGCTCCGCGTCCCCGATGGCCTCCGGCGAAATCACTTCCGCCGCCGGGTTCGTGACGACCACGCTGGCGATGAGGAGCGTGCCGCCCACCTTTGCGGTCACTTCGAGCGAGACCAGCTCGGCATCGGTGCAGAATTCCGACCCGTCGGTCGCGAGCATGATCCGCTCGAATCGCCCGGTCGGGGAAAGTTGGCTGCTCATGACGTCCCCGGCAGCGAGGCTCGCCGTTCTTGCCGGGATGCCTCGAATGGGTTCCCGGCCGGCGTGCCGGGCCGATGTCCGCGAACGATCCCAAGCTTCATCACACTCACGAATCGACTATAGAACCCGGGCGTCCGCCGGTCAATCCGGGCGGCATTCGCCTTGCGCGCGAAGCGGCGACGCAACAGAATCGATGGCCATGCTCACCGCCCACTTTTCGCGGTTCTTCGCCGCAAACCCGGGGCTGCTGCACTTCGCGGCCCACAGCCACCATCCGTGGCCCGACGTCACCCGCGACGCCCAGTGCCGGTACTGGGAGGACTCGGCGGCCCTGGCCGATCGCAAATGGGACCATGTCTTCGGCAAGGTCGTGCCCGCGGCGCAGGATCACGTCGCCCGGCTGATCGGGCTGCCCGAGGCGAGGCAGGTGGCGTTCGCGACCAATACCCACGAATTCGTCACGCGCCTCTATTCCTGCCTGGACTGGAGCCGGCCGGTAAGGGTTCTCGCGAGCGCGCACGAGTTCCACAGCTTCCGGCGCCAGACGCGGCGACTCGCCGAGACAGGAAGGCTCGACCTCACCGAGATCGCCGCCGAGCCCCATGACACCTTCGAGCAGCGCTTCGCCCGCGCGGCGGCATCCACGAACTGGGATCTCGTCTGGCTCTCCCACGTCTTCTTCGATTCGGGTTTCGTGGTTCGCGACCTCGCGTCGATCGTCCAGGCCGCCCCGGCGATCTCCCTCATCGCGATCGATGGCTATCACGCGTTCTGCGCGCTGCCGGTGGACTTGTCGCGAATCGGGAAGCGCGTTTTCTACCTCGGCGGCGGCTACAAGTACGCCATGTCCGGGGAGGGGGCGTGCTTCCTCGCCATCCCGCCCGGTTGCGACCTGAGACCGGCCGACACCGGCTGGTACGCGGCATTCGATTCGCTTTCCGGCAGGCCGGATGGGGCCGTTCCCTATTCCGCGGGCGCGTTCCGCTTCTGGGGCTCCACCTTCGACCCCTCGGGCCTCTACCGCTTCAACGCGGCGATGGACTGGATCCACGGCCTGGGCGTCACGGTCGACGACGTGCACGCGCACGCGAGGCGATTGCAGGCGGCGTTCCTGCACGGCCTCGAGCAACTGGCGCTGGAACGGCTTCCGGCGGCGAGCCTCGTTCCTCCGCCGGGAACCGCGCGAGGCAATTTCCTCTCGTTCGATGTCGATCATGCGGAAGAAGCTCGGCAGCGCCTCGCCGCGCAGGGCGTCTACATCGATCGCCGCGACCGCCGGCTTCGCTTCGGCTTCGGCGTCTATCACGACGAGGGATCCGTTCACAGGTTGGTCGAGGCGACGGCCCGTGCGCTGCGATAGAATCGCGGCCATGGGAACACTTCGATCGATCTTCACCGCGGCGCTCGTCGCCCTCTTCCCCCTGGTCGTGCACGGCGCGGATCCCTTTCCCGCCAGGGCGATCCGCTTCGTGGTTCCCTACCCGGCCGGCGGCCCGCTGGACACGGTCGCCCGCCTGCTGGGGCAGAAGGTCGCGGCGAAGGTGGGGCAAGCCGTTGTCGTGGACAACGTCCCCGGCGCCGGCGGCAACATCGGCGCGGCTACGGTCGCCAGGGCCGCGAACGACGGCTACACGATCCTCATGGGCGCGGTGGCCACGCACGCGATCAACCCTTCGCTCTACCCGTCGATTCCCTACGACGCCGAGCGCGACTTCGTCGCCGTCACGCAGGTCGCCACCACGCCGAACGTTCTCGTGGTGAATCCCGCCATCAAGGCGGGCTCCGTGGCGGAATTCATCGCGCTCGCGAAGTCCCAACCCGGCAAGCTCAACTTCGGGTCCGGAAGCACGGGAAGCGCGGGGCACCTGGCCGGCGAACTCTTCAAGTCCGTGGCCGGCGTGGACATGGTTCACATCCCCTACAAGGGAGCCGCCGCCGCGATGCAGGATCTCATCGGCGGGCGCGTGGACCTCATGTTCGACAACCTCGCGTCCTCGCTGGCGCAGGTCAAGGGCGGGCGCATCCGGGCGCTCGCGGTCACCACTGCCCGGCGAAGCCCGCTTGCGCCGGAATTGCCGACGGTCGCGGAATCGGGGCTGGCCGGATTCGACATCAGCACCTGGTTCGGCGTTTTCGTGCCCGCCGGCACGCCTCGTCCGATCGTCGATCGCCTGTACCGGGAATTCGCTTCCGCCCTGGCCGAACCCGACGTTCGGGAGAAGTTGCTCAACCTCGGCGCCGAGCCCGTCGGGAACACGCCGGAGCAGTTCGCCGCGTTCGTCAAGTCCGAGGCCGCCAAGTACGCGAAGCTGGTGAAGGCCTCGGGCGCCAAGATCGACTGAAGGGTCGCGCGAGATGGTCCACCGACTCGCCTGGTTTCTCGCCTTCGCCGGGGCGGTGCCGTTCCTCGTCGCCACCGGCGCGCTCTTCGTGGCCGACGCCTCCAGCGTGCGCGTGCCGGCCATTGCCGGGCTGGTCACCTACGCCGCCGTGATCCTGTCGTTTCTCGCCGGCATCGAATGGGGCCTCGCGATCCGGGACGAATCGGGCACCGATTCCACCCGCGCCATCGCGCTGGGATTGAGCAGCATCTCGTCGCTCGCGGCGTGGGCCGTGCTCTGGCTGCCCTCTCCCACGTGGCAGGTCGGGACCGCGCTGGGACTGTTCGTTGCCGCCTGGGCGGCCGACCAGTGGATGGCGGGCCGTGGCCTGCTCCCCGCGTGGTTCATCGACCTGCGAACGGCCGTGAGCGCTCTCGTGGCGGTCACGCTCGCGACCGCCCTCTTCGCCCTCTAGAATCCGCCTACTTGCGTCGCTTGCCGACGCGGGGCGCGTGGCGTTCGAGCCAGGCGAAGAATTCCCGGTACCACAGGCGCGAATTCTGCGGCTTGAGGATCCAGTGGTTCTCGTCCGGGAAGAACACGAGCCTTGCGGGGACGCCTTTCGCCTTGAGCGTGTTGTAGTACGCGAGGCCCTGGGCATCGGGAACGCGGTAGTCCAGGAGGCCGTGCATCACGAGCGTCGGCGTCTTCATGCGGGCCACCCGCGCCCGGGGGTTCTGGCGGTCCACCCGCGCCGGATCGTCCCAGTAGAACGCGCCCAGCTCCTTCGGCGCCCAGTACCAGGCGTCGTCCGAGAACATCGCCACCCAGTCGAAGCAGCCGGCGTGGCAGACGAACGCCTTGTAGCGGTCCGTATGGCCGTTCATCCACGCGACCATGTAGCCCCCGTAGCTGCCGCCCGCCGCGGTGAGCCGGCGACGATCGATGTAGCCCGTCGCCAGCATGCAGTCCGTGCCGGCCTCGACATCGGCCAGCTCGCGCTTGCCCCACTCCCCGTCGATCGATTCCAGGAAGCGCTGCCCGAAGGACGAGGAGCCGTGGAAGTTCACGCACACGACGACGTAGCCCTGCGCGGCGAACACGTGGTTGTTCCAGCGGAAATGGAAGTTGTCTCCCCAGATCCCGTGCGGCCCGCCGTGGATGTTGTGCAGGAGAGGCCATTTCCTGCGCGGATCGAAGTCCGGCGGATAGATCGCCCACATCTGGACCTTCTCGCCGTTCCAGCCGCGGATCTCGAATTCGCGCACCTCGCCGAGCGCGATGCCGGCCATGACCTCGTCGTTGAACCGGTCGATGCGCCGCTCGCCGCGGTCGGCCGACGTGCAGAAGACGGCGGGCGGCACGCTCATCGAGTTGCGCACGAAGACGATCGAGTCTCCCGCCGCGGAAATATCCGTGATCGTGCCGCCCCGGGCCGCGATCTCCGGCGCTTTCGCGCCGAGGCGCCAGCGGTAGGCGTGGGTTCGCGCCCGGTCTTCCGCGAGGAAGATGACGCAGGCGGAGTCCCGCTCCCATGCGACCGGGGCGTTGACGCTGCGGTCCCAGGTGCCCGGGAACGGCTTCATCCGGCCCGACTCGCGGTCTATCAGGATGATTCGCGCCTCGGCCACGGGACTCCTGCGAAGGTTGCAGGCGAGCACGGCCATCGACTTTCCGTCGGGCGAATAGCTCGGGCTCGCGTGGCTCAGCCGCGATCCCTTCGTGAGCACCCGGAATTGCTTGGCGCGCAGGTCCAGCGCGACGACGTGGTACTCGTGGTCGAAGCGCTTCTCCGTGGCCGGATCGAAGGTAAAGGCGACCTCGCGGCCGTCGGGCGAAATGTCGTAGTGATGCGCGGACGGATCTGCCGCGGGCAGTTCGTAGGGCGTGCCCGCAAAGAGGTCGGTGATCCGCTGGGTCGCCACGTCCACCACGAAGATCCGCGGCACGCGGCCATCCGAGAGCCAGTGATCCCAGTAGCGATAGGCTTCGTGCTCGACGACGTGCGCCTTCACTTTGCTGTCCTGGTTCGCCTTCCAGCGCGCGTTGAGCGCCTCGTAGCCGATCGCCTCGGGCCACACCCACGAGATGAAGGCGACTCGGCGCGAGTCCGGGAACCACTTGATGCCGAAGACCCCCGTTGGCATGCGCGTCACCCGGCGCGCCTCGCCCCCGTCCGGGGCGATGAGCCACAGCTGCGCCTCTTCGTCCTTGTCGCGCTTGGCCACGAAGGCGATCTGCGTGCCGTCGGGCGACCACCGCGGCTCGCCGTCCTTCTCGCCCGCTTCGGTCAGGGGACGGGGCGCGCCGCCGAAGGTCGAGAGCAGCCACAGCTTCGAGGCGCCCTTGTTCTCCTCCATGTCGAAGGTGGTGACGCTCACGCACGCCTGTGCGCCGTCCGGGGAAAGCGCGGGCTGCGCGGGGCGCGCAAGCCGCCAGAGATCTTCGGTGCTGAGTCGTCGGGTTCGCTTGGCCATGGCGGGCGATTCTACCGGGGTGCGGCGGTAGAATGGGCGCAATTTTCCGGAGAAGCCATGAAGCCAAGCCATTCGAAGCCCGTCTTCCAGTGGGAAGACCCTTTCCTCCTCGACGCCCAGCTCACGGAAGAGGAGCGCATGGTCCGCGACAGCGCGCGCGACTATTGCCAGGAGCGGTTGAAGCCCAGGATTCTCGAGGCGCACCGCCATGAGCGCTACGACCGCGAGATCCTGAACGAGATGGGTGAGCTCGGCTTTCTCGGCTCCACGATCGAGGGTTACGGTTGCGCCGGCGTGAACCACGCCTGCTACGGGCTCATCGCGCGCGAAGTCGAGCGGGTCGACTCCGGCTACCGTTCCGCGATGAGCGTGCAGTCCTCGCTGGTGATGCATCCGATCCACGCCTACGGCACCGAGGCGCAGCGCGGGAAGTGGCTGCCGCGGCTCGCCACGGGAGAACTCGTCGGCTGCTTCGGCCTCACGGAGCCCAATCACGGTTCCGATCCGGGAGGCATGCTCTCGCGCGCGCGCAAGGCCGACGGGGGCTGGCGCCTCACGGGATCGAAGACGTGGATCACGAACTCCCCGATCGCCGACCTGTTCGTCGTGTGGGCAAAGGACGACGCAGGCGACATCCGCGGCTACCTTCTCGAGCGCGGCATGAAGGGGCTCTCGGCGCCGAAGATCGAGGGAAAGTTCAGCCTTCGCGCCTCGATCACCGGCCAGGTCGTGATGGACGACGTGTTCGTACCCGACGACAACTACCTGCCGGAAGTGAAGGGCCTGAAGGGCCCCTTCGGCTGCCTCAACAAGGCGCGGTTCGGGATCTCCTGGGGGGCCCTGGGCGCGGCGGAATTCTGCTGGCACGCGGCGCGCCAGTACACCCTGGACCGCCAGCAGTTCGGGCGTCCCCTTGCCGCCAACCAACTCATCCAGAAGAAGCTCGCCGACATGCAGACCGAGATCGCGATCGGGCTCCAGGCGGTCCTGCGCGTGGCACGCCTGCTCGACGAGGGCCGCGCCACGCCGGAAATGATCTCGCTGGTAAAGCGCAATTCCTGCGGCAAGTCGCTCGACATCGCGCGCACGGCACGCGACATGCACGGGGGCAACGGCATTGCGGACGAGTACCACGTGATCCGCCACGTGCTGAATCTCGAAGCCGTGAACACCTACGAGGGAACGCACGACGTGCACGCGCTCATCCTAGGGCGCGCCCAGACGGGCTTGTCGGCATTCTGAGCAAAGGCGGGGCGATGCCCGCCCCGCGTCAGTGCAGCTCGCCGTCCAGTGCGAGTCCCGGCGGGAGGGCCACCGCCTCGATGCCCTCTTCCGTGAGCTCTCCGGCCTCTTCCGACGTCACGCGACCGCGGATGCCGCGCTTCGACTCCTCGCCGTAGTGCATGCGGCGGGCGACTTCCGGAAACTGCCGGCCCACGTCCTCCGTATTGGCCACGACGTGCGCCCGGAGGGCGGCCATCGCCGCGGCCAGTTCCGGCGCACGGGATCCGGTGTTCGAGGCGACGGCATGGCTTTCACGATCGCGCGCCCCGGTGTTCACGTAAGGCGCCGAGGGAAGCTTCGTCACGTGGCGGTTCTCGCACAGGGGGCAGCGGATCTCCCCGGCCGCCTGCTGGCGGTCGAACTCCCCGGCGGAGGCGAACCACCCGTCGAAGTCGTGTCCGCCGGAGCAGGAAAGACGAAAGACCTTCATCCGCCGCACATGGGAGTGTCTAGCCCGGCGTTCAAGCGGGAGTGCCTGGCTGGGACTCGGGCCATTCGCCCTTGGCGAGCCGGGCCAGCTTCTCCATGGCGGGCGAACAGGCCACGACATGCCGGTTCACGTAGCTCTCGTGGTTGCGTTCCACGTCGTCCAGCACGTACACGTAGTTCACCATCATGCCCAGGGACTGGCGAAGGCCCCTCGTCGAGCTGTCCGCCAGCCAGTTGATGCGTTCCAGGCGGGCGCCATTGCCCAGGTGAAAGCGCGCCACGGGGTCGAGCGCGTGGCCATCCTCCCACTGGTTCGCGAGGTAGTGCGCCGCCAGGGCCTGGAGAGGCTCCCGGAGCTGGTCCCCGGCCGGCCGCGGTGGATCCGCGTCCGCGGCATGCCGGATGGGCGGCGCGGCCGCGAGCCCGCCCTGCCCCGCCTGGTTCCGAAGCCAGGCACGGAAGCCCGGCATGGGCGAGAGCGTCGCGAACTGGCGCAGGTTGGGAAGTTCCTCGTGGAGGTCCTGCGCGACCTGCTTGATGAGGAAGTTGCCGAAGGAAATGCCCTTGAGTCCGGGCTGGCAGCTCGTGATCGAGTAGAACACCGCGCAGCGCGCCTTCTTCGGATCGCCGACCGCGCTTTCCATCGCGAGGATCGGCGCGACGGCGGACGGCATCTCGTCCACGAAGGCCACTTCGACGAAGACCAGCGGCTCGCCCGGCAGCGCCGGATGGAAGAACGCGAAGCAGCGGCGATCGCGCTCGAGACGGCGCTTGAGGTCGGGGAAGCCCTGGATTTCGTGCACCGCCTCGTAGGTGATCAGCTTCTCGAGAATGGACGCCGGGG
>Ga0073899_10005275_pt1 | contig 11251 bp, 7 predicted proteins | sample KloWWTmetaKNB5Ph_FD_88975 | JGI IMG/M metagenome (GOLD analysis project Ga0073899, IMG submission 88975) | Active sludge microbial communities from Klosterneuburg, Austria, studying microevolution and ecology of nitrifiers - Klosterneuburg... | ecosystem: Engineered > WWTP > Aerobic digester >...
TCCACCACCTCCAGGTAGGACTGCGGTGGCACGACGACCAGCATGCCGAAGAGCAAGGGCAAGAGCAGCCGCGCGGCCCGCTGGCGCAGCCAGGGACCGTCGGCAGCGCGGTTGCGCAGCATCCAGGCGGTGGCTGCACCCGACACGATGAACAGCAGGCTCATCCGCCAGGGCGAGCTCAGCCGCATCCACGGCTCCAGTTCGGGCAGCAGTTGCACGCTCTTGATGTGCCAGTCCCAGCTCACGTAGTACATGCCCACGTGATAGACCAGCAGCCAGCCCAGCGCGAGGACGCGCAGCGCGTCGATGAAGTGAGCCCGGCTGGCCGTTCCGACTCCGGCGACAGGCGGTGTGGGATACGCGGTCTCAGACGCGGTCGGCGAGCGTTCGGTGGTCATGGCCGTTCTCGATGGGGTGGGTCGGTGGCCGCCAGTGTGGGCATCGCGGCTGGTGCCGCGCGGGGCCCGGTGGCGAGTCGCGGGGCCGCCGGGGCGAGCCGCCCGCAAGTGCCGCCCAATCCCACCCGGACCCAGGTTACGCACCCCCGAGTGCCAACTATTTGTTGCGAATGATTCGCATTGCTGTATAGAATGCGTGGCCGATGCGGGTGCCCCGTCCGCATCGCTCCTCTCGTCGCCAGCCTGTCGCCAGCCCCCCGAGCCATCGCCGCGTGTACCCGCGCGGACCATCGGAGACCCGCCGCGACCCAGCCCGCGACAGCCGCACCTGCCCCGCACGCCGCGCATGCCGCGCACGACCCACCGTCGTGCGCCGGTCCCGCATGCCGCTGCAGCCGCGCCCGTCAGCCAGCCACGGCAGTTCGCATGACCCCGCACCCCACCGTGACCCCATGACCCCGACACCCGCGTTCGCCCCCTTCGTGCGCCTGCCGCTGGCGCTGGCCGCCAGGCTCACCCTGCTCGCACCCATCACCGTGTTCGCGCAGGTCGCAGAGCCCGTGGCCGAGGCCACGCTGCCCAAGCTCACGGTCACCGCCAATCGCATCGAGTCCAAGGAACACGACGTGCCGGCCGCGGTGACCAGCGTCACCCGACGTCAGCTCGACCGCCGCGCCATTGGCTCGACGGCCGACTTGTTCGCCGACGAGCCCGACGTGGCGTTGGCGCGCGACGTGCGCCGCTTCGGCGGCACGCGGCCCAATGTCCGCGGCCTGGAAGACAACCGCGTCGTCCAACTGGTCGATGGTGTGCGCCTGACGGACTACTACAACGGCGGCGGACCGACCCACTTCACCATGACCGCGCCGCTGGGCGTCGTGCCCGACTTCTTGAAGCGCGTGGAAGTCGTGCGCGGCGCCTCGTCCAGCCTCTACGGCTCCGATGCGATGGCCGGCGTGGTGGGCTACCTCACGCTCGAACCGACCGACCTGCTGCGCGCGGGCGAGTCGCGTGCAGCGCGGGTGCGGGCGGGCTGGTTCGGGGCCAACGCCGAGCGCAGGCTCACCGCGCTGGGCGCCTACCGCCACAACGGCACTGAACTCCTGGTCGGCCTTTCGGGTGCGCGCGCCGAAGAAACCGACAACCAGGGCGATGTCGACACGCTGTCGGCGACACGGACACGACCGAACCCGCAGAGCATCGACGACAGCGGTGTGCTGGCCAAGTGGGTGCAGCGGCCCAGCGCCCACCAGCGTTGGACATTGGCGCTGGAGGGGCGCGAGCTCTCGGTCGCGACCGAGGTCGACCGCTTGTCGACCGCGTTGCCCCGCGTCACGCGTATGGTCGGCGATGACCACGCGCGCCGGGTGCGCGCCAGCCTCGACTGGGAACACAAGCCCGGCAGCGGCGTCTACGATCGACTGACCGCCCGCCTGTACCACCAGGACGCCCGCACCCGCAACGACAACGACCAGCGGCGCAGCAACACGTCGGCGTCGTGTTCCGCGGCGGCCGGCGGTGCCAACCAATGCGACATCGACCAGACCTTCAGCTTCGCTCAACGCACCACCGGCGCCGCCCTGCAGATCGACAAGATCGTCGATGCCGGCGGCGCACCGCATGCCTTCGTCGGCGGTCTGGACACCTCGCGGCAGCAGACCCAGGACCTGCGCGATGCGACGGTGCACAACCTGACGACCGGCACCACCGGCAAGTCACTGGCCGGTGACCAGTTCCCGCTGCGCGACTTCGCCAACGGCCGCACCGACACGATCGGCCTGTACGTGCAAGACACGATCTCCGGCCTGGCCGGCGGTCCGCTGTCGCTCACGCCCGGCCTGCGCTACGACTGGCGCAAGCTCTCGCCCCAGGTCGACGCGCTCGCGCAATCGGTGCTCGCGGCCATCGGGCGCCAGGCCGTCGAGAAGTCCGATGGCGCGTGGGCGCCCAAGCTCGCCGCGCAGTGGCGCTTCTCGCCCCAATGGATGGCCTATGGTCAGGTGGCGCGCTCGTACCGCGCGCCCAACTACAACGAGGTCAATGGCGCCTTCCGGAACACGGCGCAGAGTTACGGCATCACGCCCAACCCCGACCTCGAGCCAGAGACCGGCGTCGGTGCCGAACTCGGCCTGAAGATGCAGCGCGGCTCGGCACGCGCCCAGCTGGCCGTGTACGACAACCGCTACAAGAACTTCATCGACAGCGTCTATCTGTCCTGTCCGGGCGATCCGCGATGCATTGCCGGCATCACGCGCACACTGACATCGGAGAACCTGTCGCGGGTACGCATCCAGGGCGCCGAGCTGCGCGGCGACTGGGAGGCCGCGCCGGGGTGGCGGGTCGATGGCGCACTGGCCTACGCCCGGGGGACGCACCAGGACACCGGTGCACCGCTCAACAGCATCGAGCCCGCCCGCGCCACCCTGGGCATCGTGCGCGACGCCGGCCACTGGGGCGCGCAGGCGCGGCTGCGCGCGGCGGCCAGGAAGGACCGGGTCGACGACTCCGACGGCGTCTGGTTCCGCCCGCCCGGCTACGCGGTGGTCGACCTGTCGGCGTGGATGAAGATCGGACGCCACCTCAACCTCACGGCCACCGTCAGCAACCTGTTCGACCGCAGCTACTGGCTGTGGAGCGACATCCGCCATGCCGACGCCACGCAACCCGCAGGCGTGGACTTCTACTCGCAACCCGGCCGCAAGCTGAGCCTGGCCGTGCAGGCGGACTTCTGATGGCCGGCGGCATGGCCATCGGCCCCGGCGCGCGGGCCACCCTGGCGCTGGCGCGCCGCTGGGCCCTGCTGCTCATGGTGGCGCTCGCGACCGTTCCCGCACAGGCGGCCAGCATCCTGTTCATCGCCACCGGCAACGTGCCCACCGGCAAGTTCCGGGTGCTGGCGCAGGTTGCCCGCACGCACGGCCTGAACCTCGAGGTGCGCTACCTGCACAAGCTGCCCCAGGACGTCGACGGCGGACTGTTCCAGGGCCAGGACGCGGTGTTCATCGACAGCTACCTGCACGACGAGGTGCGCGCCCGGCTGGCGCGCGCGCTGCCTGCGCTGAAAGTGCCGCAGCTGTGGCTGTACGAGGCGCGCCCGCACTGGCAGGGGTGGCCCGACGACGCCGCGCGCCGCCTGGTCTCGTACTACGCCAACGGTGGCCGCGCCAATGTCGACGGGTTCCTGCGCACAGTGGCCGCACAGCTCGCGGGCCGGCCGCTGGCGGGCATCCCGGAACCGGTGGTCTACCCCAAGACCGGCATCTACCACCCACGGGCACCCGCGCTGGTGTTCGCCAACCCGGCCGACTACCTGCGCTGGCAAGGCGTAGACACCGCCCACCGTCCACCCACCATTGCGCTGCTGTTGCACCAGCAGTACATCGTCTCCGAGCAGACCGGCTTCATCGACGACCTGATCGCACGCATCGAAGCCGCCGGCGCGCTGGCCGTGCCCATCTACACCTCGGCCATGGATGCCGGCGGACTCACCGCCATGACCCGCGCCGGCGGCGAGCGCATCGCCGACGCGGTCATCAACCTGCAGATCACGCTCAACGCCGAGGGCCGGCGTGCCGAACTGGCCGAAATGGGCATCCCGGTGATCCAGGGCACGACCTACCGCAGGGGCGACGAGGCCGCCTGGGCCGCAGACGCGCAGGGGCTCGCACTGATGGACGTGCCCTTCTACCTGGCGCAACCCGAGTACGCGGGCATCACCGACATCCAGGTCACGGCCGCCACGCGCAAGGACGACGACAGCATCGTGCCCATCGCGCCGCAGGCGGCGGCCATTGTCGACAAGGCGCTGCGCCTGGCCCGGCTGGCGCGGATGCCAAACGCGCAAAAGAAGGTGAGTGTGTTCTTCTGGAACTACCCGCCCGGCGTGAAGAACCTGAGCGCATCGTTCATGAACCTGCCGCGCAGCCTGGCCGCCAGCCTGACCGCGCTGCGGCAGGCCGGCTACGCCACCGAAACACCCGACGAGCCCGCGCTGACCGCGCGGCTGCAACGACTGCTCGCGCCGTTTTACGCGCCGGCGGGCGACAGCCGCGAGTTGCACGCGCTGCTGCGAGAAGGCCTGGCCGAGGCGCTGCCGGTGGCCGAGTACCAGCGGTGGCTGGACGCGCTGCCAGCGGCGGTGCGCGAGCGGCTGCACAGCACGTGGGGGGAGCCGCGCCTGTCGTCGTTCGTCGTGCGACACGGCGGCCAGGATGTGTTCGTCATTCCGCGGCTGGCACTGGGCCGGGTGGCACTGCTGCCGCAACCACCGCGCGGCGAGCGCTGGGAAGACCGCGAGAAGGCGCTCTACCACTCGACCAAGGCCGGTCCCTCGCACTTCTACTTCGTGGCCTACCTGTGGGCGCGGCGCGCCGACGCCATCGTGCACTACGGCACCCACGGCACGCAGGAGTGGCTGCCGGGCAAGGAGCGCGGTCTGGCCGTCACCGACGACGCCATGCTCGCCGTGGGCAACGTGCCCGTGGTCTACCCGTACATCGTCGACGACGTGGGCGAGGCGGTGCAGGCCAAGCGCCGCGGTCGCGCCGTCATCGTCAGCCACCAGACGCCACCCTTCGCGCCTGCCGGCCTGCACGATGAGCTGACGCACATCCACGACCTGCTGCACGCCTGGCTGGCCCAGGACGAGGGTGCCGTGAAGGAGCGGCAACGCGCCGATCTGCTGGCTGCCGTGCGCAAGCAGCGCATCGACAAGGACATGGCCTGGGATGCCCAGACCGTGGCCGAACGCTTCCCGGCCTTCGTCGACGCTCTGCACACGCACCTGCACGAGCTCGCGCAGACCGCGCAGCCCCAGGGCCTGCATACCTTCGGCACCGCCCCGCGCGAGACCCACCGCTTGGGCACCGTGCTGCTCATGCTGGGACAGCCGTTCTGGGAGGCGGCCGCTGCGCACACCGGCACGCCCCGAGAGGACCTCGACGAAGCAGTGGTTGCCAACTTCGACCGGCTCGCGGCCACGGCGCCCTACGCCCTGCTGAGCCGACACGTGATCGACGGCGACAGCGCAGAGGCGCTGCCGCGACCGTTGCGCGACAGCATCGAGCAGGCGCGCCGCTGGTACGCCGATCTGGGCGCCGCCGGTGAGCAGGCGGCCTTGCTGGCCGCGCTGGCCGCACGCCATGTGCCGACGTCCTACGGCGGCGACCCGATGAAGAACCCGGACTCGCTGCCCACGGGTCGCAACCTGTATGGCTTCGACCCCTCGCGCGTGCCGACCCGCCAGGCCTGGGCCGCCGGCCAGCAGGCACTCGAAGCCCTGCTCGCCGCGCACCGGCAGAAGCGCGGCCAGGCACCGCGCAAGCTCGCCCTGGCGCTGTGGTCGGTCGAGACCATGCGCCACTTCGGGCTGCTCGAGGCCCAGGCACTGTGGGCCATGGGCGTCGAGCCCACCTGGGATGCCGGTGGCCGCGTCACCGGTGTGAAGCTGGTGCCCCGCGACAAGCTGGGCCGGCCTCGCGTGGACGTGGTGCTGTCGGCCACCGGCCTGTACCGCGACCACTTCCCGAACGTCATGAAATGGCTGGCCGAGGCCGCGCGCCTGGCCGCCCAGGCCGACAGCGAGCCCGACAACGCGGTGACCGCCAACACGCAGCGCATCGCGGCCAGTCTGCGCGCACGCGGGGTCGACCCTGCGGCGGCCTTGCGTGCCGGCCAGACACGCCTGTTCTCCTCCGAGGCCGGCCGCTACGGCACCGGGTTGAACGATGCCACGCTGGCCACCGACAGCTGGAACGGCAAGGCCGAGGGCGACCGCAAGCTGGCCGACCTCTACCTGGCGCGCATGCAGTACGCCTACGGCCCCGACGAGAAGGATTGGGGGCGCGCCGGTGCCGGCACGCTGGCCGACCTCAACCTGTATGCCGAGCATCTGCGGGGCACGCAGGGGGCGGTGCTGTCGCGCACCTCCAACCTCTACGGCATGCTGACCACCGACGATCCTTTCCAGTACCTCGGCGGCATCGCGGCAGCGGTGCGCCACCTCGATGGCCAGGCGCCCGAACTCTACATCTCCAATCTGCGCGGCAGCGGTGCAGGCAAGGTCGAGCCGGCGGCACAGTTCCTGGCCAAGGAGCTGGCCACGCGGCAGTTCCACCCCGGGTACATCCGCGGCCTGATGGCCGAGGGCTATGCCGGTACGCTGCAGGTGCTCGACGCCACGAACAACTTCTGGGGCTGGACCGCCGTGGCGCGCGAGATCGTGCGCGACGACCAATGGCAGGAGATGGCCGATGTCTATGTGCGCGACAAGCACCGACTCGGCCTCAAGGACTGGTTCGAGCGCGAGAACCCGCATGCGCTGGCGCAGACCATCGAACGCATGCTCGAGGCCGCCCGCCAGGGATACTGGCAAACCGACGCGGCCACGGTCGATGAACTGAAGCAGCGCTGGCGCGACCTGTCCGCGCGCCACGACATCCGCAGCGACAACGCCGCGTTCACTGGCTATGTGGTTGCAGGAGGGTACGGACTGCGATCTGCGGCCGCTCAGGCGCAGCCTGCTGCAGCGCCGCGAGCACGGAACACCCCACAAGCGCCGGTCGACGCCCCCGCGACGACCCATCCTCGGCCCGTGGTTCAGGGTCTGAAGCTCGAACGTCAAGGGGCACCGGCGCCAGCCGCTGCCCCAGTCGTGGAAGCCCTGGCCTCGGTGTTGCTGCTGGCGCTGGCCATGGCCGGCGGCGCGTGGCGCGCGCGCCGGCTTTGGCCCACTGCCGCGCCCGCGCTCCAGGGCCTGCGCCTGGCGTCGGCCTGACCGACGCCGGGGCGTCTGCACATCGTTGTTCCCCACATCACACACAGGATCGCCCATGACCAGCTTCCTCGAGTCCACCATGTACACGGTGGCCCAGTTGTTCCTCGTTCCGACGCTCGTGCTGATCGCCGCGCTGTTCCTCTATGCCTTCTGGGTACTCGGCGGCTTCGCCATGCTGGCATTCCAGCGGGGTCAGGGTGGTGGCCGGCCCCTGGTGGCTGCCGCGCAAGCCGCCGGTGGGAACGGCCTGACCGACGATGATCTCGACCTTCGGGCACACCGCCTGATGGAAGGGCCGCGCATCGCCAGCCGGGTGACGCCGCTGCTGGGGCTGGTGGCGACGATGATCCCGATGGGCCCGGCCCTCAAGGGCTTGGCCGACGGCAACCTGGCTCAGGTGTCGGCCAACCTGACCGTCGCCTTCTCTGCCGTCATCCTGGCGTTGATTGCGGCGGCCATCACCTTCTGGGTGGCCAATGTGCGCCGTCGCTGGCTGGCCGAGGAAATGCTCGAGATCACCCGAGGCCGGGCCAGCGCAGTATCCAACGGCGGCGCCACGCCGGTCGACGACTCGCGTGCCCCCGCCGGTGCAGCGCGCCTGGGCGCACGGGGAGCGGCGTGATGGCACTGAAGCTGTTGCACGAACCGGAGACGGACGACCCCATACTCTCGGTGGTCAACCTGATCGACATCTTCCTGGTCGTCATCGCGGCCCTGCTGATCACCGTGGCGCAAAGCCCACTCATGTCCAGCCTCGGCAAGCGCGATGTCACCGTGATCACCGACCCTGGCCAGCCGAACATGGAGATCACGGTCAAGAAGGGCGAGAAGATCGAGCGCTACAAGTCCAGCGGGGTGATCGGCTCGGGCGACGGCGAGAAGGCCGGTGTGGCCTATCGCATGAAGGACGGCTCCATCGTCTACGTGCCCGAAGGCGCGCCCTGAGCCCCCGGCGGGCGTCACGACGGGCCCGTCAGCGCCTGCGCCACTCGCGCCTCGAGCGCCGCAGCGTCGTCGCTGCGGAAGCCCCGATGCATCCAGCGCACGCGGCCTTGGGGGTCGATCAGCGCCGAGCTGGGCATGGCGCGCACGGCGAAGCGCCGGGCCGACTCGCCGGAAGGGTCGAAGGCCAGCGCGAACCCAGCCGGCTGGCGGGCGAGGAAGGCGTCGGCATCCGACCGCTGTGCATCGAGGTTGATGGCCAGGACGCGCAGGCCGCGCGACGCGTACTGCTGCTGCAGATTGGCCATCCACGGGAACGACTGCCGACACGGCCCGCACCACGATGCCCAGAAGTCGAGGTAGACCCAGAGCCCGCGCAGCTCGGACAGCCGCGACGCCAATGGGCAGTCTGGCAGTGCCACGTCCGGCGCAGCCTCGCCGGCCTCCAGTGCCCGCACGGCCGGCGCGGCCAGCGCGAAGCCCGCCGCAGTGGCCAGCCAGGCGCGCCGGTGTTCTCCAGCGCGCGTCAGTCCGAGCCTGACGGGCCGCTCAGCCATATGCCAGTCCGTTGGCCTGCAAGCCCACGAAGTCGATCTGCGCGAGGTTGAGCTCATGGTCGGCGGCCAGCAGGCCCAGTGTGGCCGGCGTGTAGGTGCCGTTGTCCAGCAACGCCACGAACGAGGCCCGCTCGGCGGTCGTGGGGGCGACGCCCACGACGTTGGTGTACAGCAGGTCGACCACGGCGCCATGGGTCGCGCCCGTGCCCAGTCGGGCATCGAGCGCGACTTGCATCAGCGCCTCGGCACTCAGGCCGCTTTCGGCATACTGCAAGCCGATCGCGACGATGACGGCGTCTGCCACCGACCCGGCGTCGAACACGGCACCCAGCGTCTTGGCCACCCGGCCGGCCGCGCCGTCGAGGTCGAGCGCCAGTCGCAGGTCGGTGAACGTCAGGCGCTCCACCTGGTTCATGACGGTGACGGCGTCGCCCGCCGTGGCGGTGGCAGTCCACAGCGCGTCGGCGTGATCGAGCAGGTAGTTCACCCGTGCGCGGGCAAAGACGACGGTATCGATGCCTGCTGCCCCGTCTATGGTCTGCCGGCCGCCGGTAGCGTCGAATCGGTCGTCCCCCGGCGTGCCGACGAGCGCGGCACCTGCGAACAGCGCATCGACCGACACCACATCGCGACCACTGTCGAACACCAGCGTCTCGATGTCGTAGAGCGTGGCCTGCAGGCCGCCGCCACTCGCGCCAGAGACACTGTCGACCAGCACAGCGCCATCGAGCGCCTGGGTGATGACGAAGGCCGAGCGCGGCTGGATGCCGAAGGTCACCTTGTCGTTCCCGCCCAGGCCGTCGATGGTCACGCGACCGGGCTCGATGATGGTCCAGGTGTCGTCGCTGGGTGTGCCTTTGAAGGTGGCCATGATCTGCTCCTCAATGTGCGCACATGCCCGGCGGCACGGCCTGCGTCGCGCCAGCAGAGCGCTGGTGCAACCGGCCTTCGGCGTCGATGGCCAGGTAGTCGTGTCCGCTGTCGTCCAGGAACCGCAGGCCGTCGTGCTGCATCAGCATGGCGATCGTGCTCACCGTTCCGGCCGCCAGCGCGCTGGGCGCGAGCACGCTCACCGAACGCCAGTGGCGCACCGGGACACCGCGCACCGGATCGAGCACATGGCAAAAGCGCTGCCCGTTGTGCTCGAACCAGCGCTCGTAGTCGCCGCTGGTGGCCAGCCCGCCGCGGCTGACCGGAACGCTGGCCATCAGCGCGTCGGCGCGCCGCGGATCGCGGATGCCGATGGACCACGGCCGCCCGTCCGCACGCGGGCCCACGACCGCGAGGTCGCCGCCCAGATTGACGTGTCCATGCGTCACGCCCTGCGCAACGAGCACGGCCACGGCACGGTCGGCGGCGTACTCCTTGCCAAATCCGCCGAGGTCGAGCTCCATGCCGGGCTCGGGGAGGAAGACGCGGGCACCGTCGCGCTGCACGCGCGGCCATCCGACGAGCGCCAGCAGCGGCTCGAGTGCAGCGGCATCGGGCGGCTGCGGCGGGCGGCCCTGCGCGTCCGGGCCGAAGCGCCAGGCGCGCCGCAGCACGCCGCTGGTGACGTCGAACAGCCCGCCGCTGGCGCCGAAGAGCGTGTGGGCATAGTCGAGCAAGGCCAGGGTCTCCGAGTCGCAGGCCACGTCTGCACGGCCGGCCGCAGCGTTGATGCGCGACACCACGCTGTCGGCACGGTAACGCGAGTACTTGTGCTCGATGCGCAGCACCTCGGCGATGGCTGCGTCCGCACAGCGACGGGCCTGGGCGGCACCAGCAGCAGCCAACACCACTTCGCCGCTGCCGCCCATCGCCGCGAAGCGGATGCGCCAGGTTCCGGTCGCGTCGACCGGCGGCTGCGGCGTGGTGGCAACGTCAATCATGGTGGACGTGCTCAGAATCGGCGCGCCACGCCGAATTGCCAGGTCCTGGCATCGAATGCCGCGAGACCCGTGCTGCCTTCGCCGCGCCAGTGCCAGCGACCGCGCTGGGCATAGCGCTCGAATTTCACGTCCAGGGTCCAATCGGGATCGGGCTGCCAGGCGAGCTTGAGCCCGGCCGTGACGGCACCGAACGCCGACAGCCGCTGGTCGAGCGAGCTGTAAATGGCTCCCGGTGGAGGCTGGGTCACAAAAGGCGCGGCGTCGGGGTCGACCTCGACATAGAAGCGAGCGCGGTCCTGGCTGTGCAGTCGGAGCGCCGGTGTGACGGACCACTGCGCGGCGAGCGGCTGCACCCACTCCAGGCCGAGCGTGTAAGCGCGCACCTTCCAGTCGTCGCGATACATGCGCCAGCTCCAGCGCACGGTCTGGCCACCGTCTCGCAGGTGATGGTTGCCGCGCACCAGCAGGCGCAGCGCATCGCGCTGCGCGGGCCGCACATCGAACACCTTGTACGGGTCCGACAGGTAGCCGCGCGCATGGTTCAGACCCAGGTTGACCTGCCACACGCTGGTGGCACTGAACACGCGGGTGAGACCCAGGTGCGCATCGAGCACGCGCTTGCGCGCACCCTGCACCACCGCGGTCACCGGATTGATGCGATCACGGCTGGCCGCCAGCCCACCGGCCCAGGTGGTGTTGCGGTCGTCA
>Ga0073899_10005276_pt1 | contig 11250 bp, 11 predicted proteins | sample KloWWTmetaKNB5Ph_FD_88975 | JGI IMG/M metagenome (GOLD analysis project Ga0073899, IMG submission 88975) | Active sludge microbial communities from Klosterneuburg, Austria, studying microevolution and ecology of nitrifiers - Klosterneuburg... | ecosystem: Engineered > WWTP > Aerobic digester >...
GCAGATTGTGCAAGCCGGCCTGCCGCGCGGCCTGCAGCGTCAGCGCCCGCGCCCCTTCGTCGAAGGAGGCGGGAACGGTCAGGATGACCTGCTGCTCGGCCAGCGGCGCATGCGGGAAGCGCTGCTGCCAGGCGGCGCGGATGTGGGCCAAATAGCTTGCACTGGCATCGACCGGCGACACCTTGCTGACCGCGTCGTCAGCCCCCCACGGCAGGATGGGCGCCAAGCGGTCGACCGCAGTATGCGACAGCCAGCTCTTGGCGCTGCTGACCAGTCGTCCGGGCACTTGGGCACCGAGGTCGAGCGCCAGCCGGCCGATCAGCGCCGGTTCGCCGCCCGCCGCCTGGGGCCAGGGGAGTTGCAGTTCGGCCGGGGGGATTTCCCCGGCAGCCGGATGGTAACGGACCGACGGCAGCAAGGGGCGGGCGGCGACCTGGCCGGGCGCAACCAGTTGCTCGATCTCGAGCAGCTCGATTTCCTGCCGACCCGGCGCTGCGTAGGCGACGGCGGTGTTGCTGGTGCCGAGGTCGATGCCGACGATGTAGCGCTTGCTCATCGCCCTCAATCGGCGGCGCTGCCGCGCACGTCGAACTCGACTTTCCAGTGCGCCGCACCATCCGGCAGCACGGCTTCGAGTTCAAGCGTGCCCGCCTCGGTCACCCGCGCCTGCAGGCGGACCGCCACGACGTCGCCAGCGGCCGCGTTCCCGCTCGGCGGCAAGGTGGTTTCGATTTCATCGAGCTCCTGCAATTCGTCGGCTGCCCATTCGTCGAGTAGCGTGCCGACCTGGTCCTGACGGCGAACCGAGGAGCCGAAAAAGCGGAAATGGACCGGCTCGCCGACAACCAGACCGAATTCCTGCGCCGACACGGCCGCCTCGCTGCCTTCCTCCATGCCGAAGGGGGCCAGGCACAGCGCCTGGATCGGCGGCTCGATACCGGGCACGGCGGGCATCGTCGATTCGATGGCGACGTAGTAGGAACGCGCCGTGCCGCCCCGGATGCGGACGCCCTGGCCGCGCCGCACGTAACCGTAATAGGCGGCGCCGCGGGCGACGGCCAGATCGAGATCGGCACCTTCGAGCGCCCGGACGGACGGCGCCGCTTCCTTGACCAGCCAGTTGTTGATGCTGGCCAGCATCCGTTCGACCAGCAGTGCCGACTTGAAGACGCCGCCGTTGAAGAGCACCGCGCTTGGGTGCAGGAAAGTCGCATCGGCCGGCAACTGGCCGGCAAATCCCTCAAGCGCATCGGTCGCCTTGACCTGGCGGCTCAGGAATGCCGCCAGGTGGCGGGTGATCGCGGCATCCTGGGCGTAGGGCAGGCCGAGCTGAGTCAGGCCGGCCCGGCCGCGGCCCTGCGGACGATCACTGATCGCGGTCGCCGGGAAGAAGCCTTCAAGCAAGGTGGCGGTGAGTTCCGACCGCGTCAGTTCGCTGCGGATGGAGCCACCGACCAGCTTGGCGCCGCGCCCGGCGATGACCAGCGGCACGGCAGCCAACTCGGCATCGCTGAGCAATGCTTCCTTGGCGGCGCGGCAGGCATGGGTCAGCGCCCGCATTTGCCAGGCGTCGAGCTTGCTGCCTTCAGCCGCCAGCTTGCCGGCGACGGCATAGGCCAGCGCCAGATCCATGTTGTCGCCGCCGAGCAGGATGTGTTCGCCGACCGCAACGCGGTGCAATTCGAGATTGCCTTCACGTTCAAGCACGGCGATCAGCGAAAAGTCGCTGGTCCCGCCGCCGACGTCGACGACCAGGATGATTTCGCCCGGCCGCACCTGTTTGCGCCAGCCGCCTGCACTCTGCTGAATCCAGCTGTAAAGCGCCGCCTGCGGTTCCTCAAGCAGCGTCAGTTGGGCGCAGCCGGCTGCTCTGGCCGCTTCGGCAGTCAGTTCGCGGGCGGCCGGGTCGAAGGAGGCGGGAATCGTCACGACGATTTCCTGCTCGGCAAAGGGGGCATCCGGCTGGGCGTTATCCCAGGCGGCGCGCAGATGGGCCAGATAACGGAGCGCAGCGTCGAGTGGCGACAGGCGCACCACTTCCGGCGGTGCATCGTGGGGCAGGATGGCTGCCCGCCGGTCGACGCCGGCATGGCCGAGCCAGCTCTTGGCGCTCGACACCAGGCGGATCGGTGTCGCTGCCCCGCGGCTGCGCGCCATTTCGCCGACGGCAAAGTCTTGTTCGGCGCACCACGGCAGGCTCAGATCGCCGGCCGCCAGCTCGCTCGGGTGCGGCAAATAGAGGAAGGAGGGCAGCAGATCAAGCGCTTCGACCGAACCTGCTGCGGTCAACTGCGGAATCGGCAGTATTTCCTGGACGACCTGTTCGCCCTCGGAGCGCTCAATCTCGACGTAGGACAAGGCGCAATGCGTCGTCCCCAGATCGATGCCGAGCGAAAATTGCGGGGCGCTCAAAGTTCCACCTCGGCGGCAGCGACGATGCGGACTTGGTGGCTGCCAGCCAGCTTGGGCAGGCGGGTGTCGACCACTTGCCAGCCGCGGTGCGTCAGGCTGCCGTTGAACGGCGGCTGGCCGACGACGTTGCCGGTGACGCGAATCATCGCGGCGTCGAAGCCGGCCGGCAGCGTGATCCGGCTGCCTTCGGCCTCGTCGCGGATCGGCTCGATCGTAAAGTTGTCGCGCAGCACCTTGCGGCAGCCTTCATGGACGACGCGGGCAGCGCCGCCGACTTCAGCATCGCTGTAAGCGGCGATTTCTTCCTGGATGAAATCGACCAAACGGGCCTCGCGCTGCAGCAGGCCAAGCAATTGCAGCGCGGCATCCGGTGCCACTTCGCGCAGCGGTGCCACCGCCGGCGTCGTTGATGCTTCAGGCTGCGGCGTTGGTGTGCGCAAGCCCTGAACACGGGTGGCAAATTGAGGATCGGAAATGACTTTGAAGAAAGTGCCAAAGGCGAGGGAAATTCTGGTCAACAAGGAAGGATGCGCTTGCGTCATGGGATGCTCCTGGTGATGTTCGCCGAAACGGCTCGGTAAGGTGCTGTGAGACTTGGCTGCGACGACCGCGGGTGTAGCAGGCGAATGCCGGGCTCCCGGCGTTTTGCCGGATTGTTGCGGTGCAATATAAACCATTTGACGCCGTTGGGTAATAACGACAGACAGTATTCTTGCTGCTGAGCAGCCTCCTTTGCGGATTATCGTCTATCTGGAGAAAAAACCTTTGACATGTTAATTTGAGCCAATAGAATGCAATTGGTGCGCTGCAGCATTTGACTGTATGGCGCTCCGGGCGCGGCACGTGGCCCCATAACCAGGAAACGTCCATGTCCATAACTTCCGAGCAACGCGTCATCATTGGGAGCGCCAGCATTTGAACCTCCAGAACCCCATCCAGGATTTGTACACCACGATCGCCAGCGGCTTTAGTGAATCGTTCTCGGTATTTGCGAAAACCCTGGCGAAGCTTGTCCAGCCTCAGCGTGGACGGCGCGACGAATCTCAGGGCCTTTCGCCGAGGGCTGGGGGCCAGACATCCCCCGCACCCAGCGCCGCCGAACCATTGCCAGCCGGCCTCAGCGACTGTGGCGAAGTTCCCACCCCGGTCGTGGCGCTCGAACCTGCCGCGCGTCCCACAGCCAAAAAAATCCCCGCCGATAAGGCTCAGGCTCAGCCGCAGACAGATCGCGCTTCGCGTCGGAGCAGCCCGGCACTTGCCATTGACCCTGAACTGGCGGCGATACGGAGTCGGGTTGCGTCAATGGAAAAGAAAGTCGTTGAACTGGAGACGCGCAAGGCAGAGATGGAACAACTCATCGACGAATACGCGTTCTGCCAGTATCGGGCCCTGGGTGAATTGCTCGGCGAACAGCTTCGCTTGCAGCATCAAATACTTCAGTCGCGCGCCGAGCGTTCATCGAGTCTGGAAGACAGGCAGGCGGCCGACGCCGCTGGCGATGAGTACAAAGCCTACCAGCAAGCGCACGATGATCCTGCCGTTCCGCCGGCCGCACTGGCCGACGACGAACGCGAGGAATTGCGGGCCTTGTATCGTGCCGCGGCGATGCGCTGTCATCCGGACCGGGTCGGCGAAGCGGAGAAGGCGCTTGCCCACGAGATGTTCCTGCGCACGCAGGACGCTTATCGGCGCCGCGATCTCGAAGCGATGCGCCTGATCAGCCGCCAACTCGCCGCCGGTGCCACGCCGTCGCCGACCAGCGATGGCTCCACTCCCCGTAAGCGCCTGGAAGCTCTGCTCGAAAGTCTCCTCGACAAGGGGGCCGGGCTGTTGCTTGCCATTCAGTCGATACAGATGCAGGCGCAATATCGTCGGGCGCGGCATCGCGAACAATGGGATGATCATTTGGCTGCCGCACGCCAACAACTCGAAGCCGAATGCGCGGCATTGCGCCAGCAACTCTCGGCTTATGTTTAGCCACTGGCATAAATACGGACTTCAAGGTATTTCCAGGATAGAGCCGTCAATTAATTCTACTTTGTCGTGCGCCGTGCAAAGGCGCTGTCTTTCCTTGTACAGGAAGCGTAACGCGCCAGCCGCCAGACTGATGCTGCTCGGCGCCAGGCACCGGGTCTCCAATAGGTAGACCTGATAGGCACGGATCTCTTCGGTACCGAGTTCCTCAGGTGAGCGATGAAAGTATGTTGCGAAGCAGGCAACTTGGCGCACGTACGATAGCTGGGTGTTCTCGGCAAGGTTCCGGATGCGCATGTCTTCAAGCATGCGCTGGCGTAGCGGAGTCATGGTGAAGCTCCTTCTGGAAGTTGATGGCGGTGCTGCGAACAGCAATTCCATCCTTCTCCAATTGGCGTTTCCTGTGAACCTGATTCCCGCAATGCCTTGGTGGTCAAAGCGCCACTACCGCGTCAGCGGTTTAGTACAAGGGTCGATTTGAGCCGGGCAGTCGGATGCAATCAGGTGGTCAGCAGAATACAATTCCCCAAACAGTCTTGAATTTGTCATTCCCGCGGCAGCGCGAATCCAGGGAGTAAAGGCTGGATTCCGGGTCAAGTCCGGCATGACGATATTCAGACCAGTTTTTAGGTTTTACTTAAGAACTGATGGCGCTCTCCCAGCGGGGCAGGGTGTATTTCATTGGGGGGCAGATTGTGCAAAATAAATTGATCGCTGCGCTGGTCATCGGTCTGTTGCTCTCCGGCATGGCCTCGGCGCGAGGCCCGTGGCGGGCTAGTGAGGCGAATACCCGAGGTTGGGAATTGATGAGCCCGGAAGAGCGGATTGAGCATCAAACCCGGATTCGCGGCTTTACCACGCTGGAGGAATGTCGGCGCTATCAGGTCAGCCATCATCAGTTGATGGAAGAACGGGCCAGGTTGCGCGGCGTCAGCTTGCCTGGCGGTGGCAAGGATGTTTGCGCACATCTGAAGACCGGCAAGGCGATGCCTTGATTTGGCGATTATCTGGTGATTCATTGAGACCTTAGCCCCATGGCCATCCTCCGCTTTATTTCGATCCCGCTGCTGATTCTGGTGGCGACCGCCGGCCCGGTTTACTGGGCGCTGCCTGAGGGGCTTGGGCTGGCCCGTAGTTTGGGTATTGTGGTGGGCTGGGCTGGCTGTGGCCTGCTACTGGCCAGTCTGTTGCTGATGCTGCGCGAAACCCGGCTGGCCGCTGGCCTGGGCGGACTGGAAAGGATGTACCGCTGGCATCACCGGGCCGGAATGGCGGCTTATGTTTTATTGCTGGCCCACCCGCTGCTTCTCGCCGCCGCTGCCTGGCCGGATAACCGCTTGCTGGCCTGGCAGACACTCTCGCCGTTTGATCAGGGCTGGCCGGTCTGGCTTGGCTGGCTGTCGCTGCTGTTGCTGATGGCGGGTCTGGCCGTGACCTTTGAACAGCGCATTCCCTACCGAACCTGGCGCTGCTTGCATGTCGGGCTTGGGCTCGCCGTGCTCTCCGGCTTGCTGCATCTTGTCTGGCTCGGCATCGACCAGCCGGTATGGCCGATACTGGCACTGGCCAGCTTCTTCCTCGGCTGGCGCCTCGTGCGGGAAGATTCCGGCCTCGCCGCCCGACCTTATATCGTCCAGGCAACCCGGCCGGTGGCCGACGGCATGGTCGAAATAAGCCTGAGACCGCTGGCCGATGCGCTCGGCGTCATGCCGGGACAGTTTGTCCTGGTCGCCTTTTTTGCCGGCCCCACCTTCCGGGGCTGCGGTGAGTTCCACCCTTTCACCGTCAGCGCGCTGGGTGCGGGCGGCGAGATCCGGGTCGGCGTCAAGGCGCTGGGCGATTGCACGCGGAAAATCCAGTCCATGGAGCCGGGAGTGATGGCCCGTGTGCATGGCGCCTTTGGCAGCTTCCTGGCTGACCGGCCGGCGGCGCCGCAACTGTGGGTCGCCGGTGGTATCGGCATTACGCCTTTCCTGGCGCAATTGCGGGCCGGGATGGTCAGACAGCAGACGCAACTCCTCTATCTCTACCGGGCCGAGGCCGATGCCGCATTTCTGCAAGAGCTGCAGACATTGGCGGCGCGTGACCCGAAACTTTCGCTGCAGGCCATCGCAACCGGCCAGACCATCCCTGATCTGAAGGCGCTGCTCCCCACGGCCGACGATCTGGCGCAGCATGAGTGCTATCTGTGCGGGCCGCCCGGCATGGTGGCCGGACTCCGAAGGCCTTGAAGGCGAGGGGGGTCACGCCCCGCCATATCCACTATGAAAATTTCGAGTTCCGCTAATGCGCCGTCTTTATCTATCCGCAACTGTGCTGTTCTGGCTGCTGGTCACCGCCTTCTGGGCGGGCAGCCGGTGGTTGCCGCCGGCCGAGGAAGGCCTTGCTGTGGCGGCCGAGAAGCTCTACTCGAAAGCTGAGCTGGCCAAAAATGCGACAGCGGAAAATTGCTGGATGGCGATTCGCGGCGGCGTCCATAACCTGAGCGCCTATCTGCCCGAGCATCCATCGCGGCCCGAGTTGATATTGCCGTGGTGCGGCAAGGAGGCAACCGAGGCCTACAACACGAAAACCAAAGGCCGCCCGCACAAGCCTTATGCCGACGAACTGCTCACCCAGTACCGAATAGGCAAGCTCGCGCCGGAGCAGCCCTGATTGCCGGTTTAATCAGCAGGCTTGGCGGCAAGCAGTGCAATTGCTGCGGTCAACCGCCAAAAATCAGCAAAAAAGAGAGGCTGATTTCCCAAACCGTGCCGGTACGAATTTACCCGGCAATCTGCAACTGTTCAGGCGCGAGCAGCAAATAGCCGGCGCAACGCCCTTCTTCCCGGCTGCCGTCGTCGCTGACCACGACAATCCACGGCTGGCCGGCGATGACGGCGGGGCAGATACCTTCGGCATGGGCAAAGCCCGGCAAGCCATCAACCGTAACGCGCCGTGCCTGGTCGCCGGGCTGGCCGCGCCAGAACCATAGCTGGAAATGCACCTCTTCGCGTGCCACCGGGCCGCTGATCAAAAGATAGCCGCCAAGAGCCGGCAGGTAGGACAGGCCGCGAATCCCGTTGCCGTCAAGGTCCAGCGTCACCAGCGTCGGCGAAATCCGGGGTGCTTCTCCGCGCTCGAACATTGCAACCGGGTTTTCCAGGCAGGCGATGATCGCCTTGTGGTCGAGCAGCGGGCTGCGAAAGCCAATCAGCAGCGATTGCGCCGGGCTGATTTCCAGCGCCTCGATATTGAGCCCGCCGCTCGTCTTGACGTCGCGGATCCCGGCAGCAACAGCCAGCGCCGGGTGCGCCGCAATCAGGGCCGGTTTCAGTTCACTGGCGACCAGCGGAGCGACCGGGTTATCGCCCTCGATGCGAAAGCGCACCAATTTGTCACGGGATTTTTTCTCGTCACCAGACGTATTGCGTGAATGCGAGGTGGTGGCGTAGATAAACCCGGCGCGGTCGAGCGTGACGCCTTCAAGGTCGGCCAGCTTGGTGAAGGCATCGCCGGATTCCGCCAGCCCCGAACCCAGCGGCGTGCTGCTGACGCGGCCATCCGCAGCGATGCTGAACAGACTGAACGGAAACTGTTTTTCATCTTCGACGACAAGAAAACGCCCGTCCGGCAACTGTTGTATGGCCGATGGCTCGTAAATACCGGTCAGTGGGCGGAAGGCAGGATTGTTGTGGGGCAGCATAAGAAGTTTTTGACCTAATCTGTTGTGTTGTTGCAACTTTAATTTTCGTGCAGCAGAATTTATGTTGCGCCGCACCATTTTCTTTGGCATAGTGAATCCGTCTCCTCCATTTCCTCCTCCAAGGATTGGATTTAGCCCGCTTCGGCGGGCTTTTTTTTGCTCATTTTCGGGCTGACGGTCAGCTCGCAAACGTATCCGGCATTTGCAGGGCGACCACTTCCCCACAAGCCGTGGCGACGCCTTCAGCATAAACCGTGGCTTCGACGACGACCTTGCGCCCCTTGATTTCCTTGACCTTGCCGCGAATTTCCAGCAACGGGCCGAGCGGTGTCGGTTTCAGATAGCTGACTTGCAGCGAACCGGTGACGAAGCGAAAGGGCGGCAGGCTGTCCATGGCGCGATTCTCCGCCCGATACATCGCTGCCGCCGCGGTGCCGGTGCAGTGGCAGTCGATCAGCGAGGCGAGCAGGCCGCCATAAACAAAGCCGGGAATCGCCGTGTGTTCGGGCCGCGGCTGAAAATGGGTGACCGTTTCGTCGCCTTCCCAGAAAGTCTTGATCTGGTGGCCCTGCTGATTGAGCCGGCCGCAGCCGTAGCAATGGGCGACGTTCTCCGGGTAGTAGTCCTGAAATGCCTGCATGTTGCCTCCTGATTGTTGGATTGGACGGCGTTATCGTAGGCGCCCGGCTGCTGGCCGATCACTGCTGTGACAGACAGCGTGCGTGCAAATTCGGTCACTCTGCATCTTTTTGGGTATTCGTTCGTCTCCAATAGCGAGAGAGAATGAATTAACAGCCAACAAGGAGTCGGATGTGGATATTCTGCTGTTTTCCTTCCAGAGTGGCCTGGCCAGCCTGGCCTCCTATCTGGCGGCACATGTGCTGCTTTGCCTGGTGCCTGCTTTCTTTATTGCCGGCGCCTTGTCGGCGCTGGTGCCGCAGCAGTCGATCATCCGCTTTCTCGGGCCGGAGGCGCCGAAATGGATTTCCTATCCGGCCGCCGCGGGGGCGGGGAGTTTGCTCGCTGTGTGCTCGTGCACCGTTCAGCCGCTGTTTGCCGGCATTTACAAAAAAGGCGCCGGGCTGGGGCCAGCCATTACCTTCCTGTTTTTCGCCCCGGCGGCCAATATTCTGGCCCTGTCCTATACCGGCGTTGCCCTCGGCGCCGATTTCGCGATTGCCCGGGTCGTGCTGGCGCTCTCCTTCGGTATCGGTATCGGCATGATCATGGCGGCGCTTTTCCGGCGTGGTGAAGAGGCGCGTCAGGCCGACCAGACGTTTGCCGGCGGCGAGCGCATTTCGCGGCAGACATTGCTGTTTCTGGCGGTGCTGGTCGGCTTGCTGATTGCCGGCACCCTGAAGCTGGATTTCCTGCAGGCGATCCTGCTTAGGGCCGAACTGCCGTGGTCGGGTGGGGCTGCGGTGCAGGCGCAACTCGACCGCTGGGTGCCGATCGATCCGGCGACCGGGGCGGAAGGTCTCAGTCTGCAAGGCTTGGTGCTGATCGGCCTGCTCGGGCTGATTGCGCTGGCCGCCTGGCGCGGCCTTGGCCAAGTCGATAACGGCTTTAACCGCCTGACACCGATCTCCCTGGGGCTGATAGCGCTGACACTGGTCTTTGCTGCGCTCGGTATCCGCGTTACGGAAAATGGCTTGTTTTTCACGTTGACCGTAAGAACCGTGACCGTGGCCCTGCTTTGTGCCGTTTTATGGCCGCTGGCCCGGCGTTTCGAGGCGTGGGACGTGCAGCAATGGCTGTGGGAAACCTGGCGTTTCGTGAAAATGATTTTTCCGTTGCTGATCGTCGGCGTATTTCTTGTCGGCGTCATCCGCAATTTCATCGAGCCGGCATGGATCCAGGCGGTGGCCGGCAGCAATACCCTGCTGGCCAATCTGGCCGGGGTTGTCTTTGGTGTTTTCATGTATTTCCCGACCCTGGTCGAGGTGCCGATTGCCAAGATGTTCCTGTCGCTCGGCATGCACCCGGGGCCGCTGATTGCCTATCTGATGGCCGATCCTGAACTGTCGCTGCAAAGCATCCTGATCACCACGGCGATCATTGGCAAGCTGAAGGCGTGGACTTATGTCGGGCTGGTGGCGCTGTTTTCGACACTGGCCGGGCTGGCTTATGGCGCCTGGGTCGATGGCACGTCATTGTTGCTGCTGGCCTTGCTGGTCGGCGGCTTTGTCACGCTGCTGGTCAGCACGCTGCATTTTTTCGGCCGGGCCGTTCAGGTGCCGGCGCATTGAAAGGAAGTTCACCATGTTGATCAAGATACTGGGTAGCGGCTGTGCCAAGTGCAACCGGCTGGAGCAACTGACTCGCGAAGCCGTTGCCGAACTCGGCCTGGAAGCGAGCTTCGAGCATGTTACTGAAATGGACAAGATCATGGCCTACCCGATCATGACGACGCCGGCTCTGGTCGTCGATGAAGCCGTCAAGGTGGCGGGGCGGATGCCGAGCAAGGAAGAGATCGCCGGTTGGCTGCGGGCTGCCTGAGTGCAGCGCCAGCCCGGCTGATTCCTTAGGCAGAAACGGAAAGCAGCGAGGCGATGCCGGACTGTTCCTGATCCTGACCGCCGCCATAGGCGTGCATCAGTTGCATGATCTTGAACATGATCTGATCGTCGCTGTTGCTTCCAGTCGTTGTGCTGCCTGAGTCGGTGATCGTCGTCGCGGTTTTGGTGGACTCGTCGTAGGCCATCGCCTCCTTGAAGCTGACCTTGCCGTCGCCATCGCTATCGGCTGCTTCGAAGTTTTCGACGATCTTGGCGAGCAGATCGGTACGCTGCGTATCGCTGCTGTCGGCGGATTCCAGCTGGCTGGTCAATTCCTCCTGGGTGAAGCCGGCATCGTCGCCGGGTGGCGGCGGGGGCGGCATGCCACCGGCGCCCTGTGGTCCGCCATGTGCGCCTTGCATTCGCTGGCTGTCCATTTGCTCCTGGAGTTGGGCGAGGACGCTGGCAAATTCGTCTTTCGTGACCTTGCCATCACTGTCGCTGTCGAGCGCGGTGAAAACGTCATCGACACTGGTGCTGCTCTCGGTTTGCGGCGAAATCTGGCTGAAGGCCGAAGCCAGATCGCTCTTCTCGATAAAGCCCTGGCTCTTGGTGTCCAGCCGCGAGAACAATTGGCTCGCCATTTGTGATGCTTGATTGATACCGCTCAGCATGATTCGC
>Ga0073899_10005278_pt1 | contig 11247 bp, 9 predicted proteins | sample KloWWTmetaKNB5Ph_FD_88975 | JGI IMG/M metagenome (GOLD analysis project Ga0073899, IMG submission 88975) | Active sludge microbial communities from Klosterneuburg, Austria, studying microevolution and ecology of nitrifiers - Klosterneuburg... | ecosystem: Engineered > WWTP > Aerobic digester >...
CTAAGTACCTGCGCAACCAGCACGGGGTCGACACCAATCCGTTCGAGCACGTCGACAGCGCGATCGTGTCGAGTTCGTGGATCACCACCGGGGATTGGAACCGACTTGCTACAGGGCTTGATTGGGACCTCGTCATCGTCGACGAGGCCCACCACGCGCGAGTCCGGTATAGCGGGAATCGGGTCGAGCGCACGCAGCTCTACCGGGTGGTGGAGCAGCTCGTTTCGCCACAGGCCTTCTCCAAGCGCTCGGCGCTGTTCCTCACCGCGACGCCGATGCAGCTCGACCCGGGAGAGATCTACGGGCTCATCGAGCTGCTCGACCCCGCGCTTTTCCCGACCTTGGGGCACTTCACCAACCACCGTGACAGGGTCCCAGGCCTGAACGCACTGGTTCAGGATCTGAAGATCAACGGCTACGCCGACCGCAGCGACCATGAGGAGATCCTCGCGAAGGTGTCTGGATGGCTCGGCAAGGAAGCCACCAAGATTGAGGCGGAACTGCGTGCCGGCCCCGCAGGCATCGCAGCAGTCTGCGACGAGCTCGCGGACGAGCACCTGCTCACCCAGATCTTGATCCGCAATCGCAAGAAGGTCGTCGGCGGTTTCATGCCCCGGCAGGCGCACCGCTGGGAAGTCGCCCTCACGGAGGAGGAGCGGATGGCGCTGAATGCGGTCGAGGACTACGTGCGCAACGGCTACCAGCTAGCAGCCACACAGAAGAACTCTGCGATCGGCTTCGTCATGGTCATCTTCCAGAAGCTGATGGCGAGCAGCACCCGCGCGCTTCGGATGTCGCTCGACAAACGGCGCTCAAAACTCGAAAAGGACTCGACGACGGCCACGGCTGCCATGGCACTGGCCAAACCAATGCTCGACCTCGCCGAGCGGCTTGACGAGGCGGTCGACGACGAGGCAGTGCTCAGCCAGCTGTTGACCGTCGTCGGTGACCTGAACCAGAAGGAGGCCGCCGAGCTACGGCAGCTCGTCCACCTCTTGGACGAGCTGCCGAGCGACTCGAAGGCCGAAACGCTCATCGCTGGTCTCAGGGACCTTGAGCGGCAGGAGGCGAACCCGAAGGTTCTCCTTTTCACTGAGTTCCGACAGACGCAGGAGTACCTCAAGGGCCGCCTTGAGGAGGAGTTGGGCTGGGAGGTCCACCTCTTCCACGGCCAGCTCAAGCCGGCCGCCAAGGACGAGGAGGTAGAGGCCTTCCGGGCCTCGGAAAAACCCACCATCCTGCTCAGCACGGAAGCCGGCGGCGAGGGTCGCAACTTTCAGTTTTGCCACCTTCTGGTCAACTACGACCTGCCGTGGAACCCGATGCGGGTGGAGCAGCGCATCGGCCGCGTCGACAGGCTCGGTCAGACGAACGTCGTCCAGGTCTTCAACTTCTGGATCCGGGGAACAATCGAGGAAAGAGTCCTCGACGTGCTGGAGAACCGGATCGGGATCTTCGAACAGACCGTCGGTGGCCTCGACCCGATCCTCGGAGATACCGAGACCGACCTGAAGCGCATCTTTCAGCTCGGTGACGCCGAGCGAGACGCCGAACTGGCGAAGTACGAGGCTGACGTTGAGAGGCGGATGACCGAGGCCCGCGAGGCCGACGAGAAGTTACGCGACTTCATCATGGAGACGAAGTCGTTCTCGAAAGAGGTCGTCAAGGAACTCGAGGAAGGTTCGCAGCGAATTCCTGCGGCCGACATGGAGCGGTTCGGACTGGCCCTGCTTGTTGACGTCAACACATGGCTACGTGAAGAGCCGGACGGGACCTACAAGGTCGCCTTCCACGAGCCGTTCATCAGTGACTACCCGCACCACACGAAGGACATAGGCACCAAGCGCACCGTCACGTTCAGACCCGACGTCGCTCCGGACAGTGAACACGTTGAGTACATGGCGCTCGGGCATCCGGTGATTGATGATCTGGTGGAACGCGTCACCCAGCAGAAGTACGACGGCAGCGCAACAGGTGTCGTCGTCCCGGCGGGCGAGAGTCTTGAGCCCGCGAGTGGTTGGCTCGTCGTACACCAGATCACCGTGCCCGGACTGAAGACAATCCGGGAACTCCACACGAGCTTCGTGGACGATGTGACCGGACCTGACGAGGACCGCGCCAACCTCTTGGTTGAGTGGTCCACCCGGCTCGAGAAGGATGCAGCCATCGCGCCGGAAGAGATCGAAGCGGCGGTGTTCGACACCCTCGACGCCGCGCTTACCAAGGCAGGCGAAGCAGCGTGGACGGTCTTGGACGCGCTGGAGACCGATGCCGCGAAAGACGCTCAGACCCGTCTTATGCGTGAGGTCGACAAGATCAACGCCTTCTTCGACTACCGTGACCAGGCCGCGGCGGACAAACTCGACCAATCGCGCAAGACCCTGGACCGACTCGCCACCAGCCCTGACCCCGACGATCGGCGGATCCTCCCGGTTTGGCAGAGCAATGTCCACCGCAACGAGGGTCTCGTCGAGCGACTGGGCCAGGAGCGGATGGAGCGCTTGGCCGAGCTCCACCGTCAGAGCCAGGGCGCCGGTGACGTGACGCTGCTGGGCGTGGCCAGGGTGGAGATCAGGTCCAACGAAGAGGCGCCCGACGAGCCTCCTACTGACCAGCTCATGAGGGGTGACACGAAATGAGCCGTTTCCAGATTGGTCCGGCCGTGCTCATGGTTCCTGAGCACGCAGGCACCGAGGTCGAGACCACCGACATGGGAGGCAATCCGCATAAGGCCATCGAGGTCGCTGGGGTGGTGGCCGCGGGCGAGGTCCTCCTCGAAATCACCCACCAACGATGGGAGGGCGGCGGGCAATGCGTGGTGACCAGCCGGGTCGACAGCCCGCCGGCATACGACCGTGTTGTCAACCGTCTTCGCATGGGGATCCTCGCACACGACGACGGCACCGATGTCTGCGAGCTCGCTATCGCGAAGTGGGACCACAAGAACCCCTTTGGGAGCATGCGGCAGGCCACGATGGCTGACCTCGACGCACCCCTGGATGGCTCGGCGTCGGCCATCCTCGTCGAGGCCGGAGCCCTCGACCTGGGGCTGCGCTCGGAGGTGCTGGCAGATGAGGGGAGGCGCCGCAACTACCTGTGCGCCCGCTTCCCCTCGGGCAACGCGGTCGGGCCGCTCGCCGCCTTCGTCATGACACGTGTCGTTCCGATGCTGCGCGAACAGGGGGTGTCGGCATGAACCCCCGGCCTTTCAGGATCTACCTGCCGGCTACTGCGGACATCGGAAGCATCTTCGGCACGATCTCGACCATGCTCAGGGCCGTCGGCTGGGATCTCGGCTACAAGTACGACGAGTTCATGCGGCCGACTTCTGGGCCGAACTGGCTCGAGGCGCTCCGGCAGAAGCGCGCTCAGGGATACAACCCGGCCCCCATGTACAAGCAGCGACTGAACTTGCGAGACCCAGCCTTTTGCCTGCGCGAGCCGGCCAAGAACAGCGACTCCCCGTTGCGCGAGGTCCTACCGAAGACACCTGCCTTCTACGACCTCATGGAGACGGTGGCCAACATACGCAACGCCGAGTTCCACTTCGAGTCTCTACCTACGCTAGACAGGCTGGAGCAACACGCCAAGCAGGTCGCCCAGCTCGCCCAGCAGGCCGATCTGCCGCTGAAGCACGAGATGGGCGCCGTGCTCACCCGGATCGGCCAGCTGAAGGCCGGCAACGTTCCGCCCCCGGCGAAGGTCGCGGAGCTCATGCGTCAGGTCCAGAGGTCACAAGAACAGCTCAGGATCGCTGCTGCGCAGCTCGCGGAGGCGCGAGACGCCGCCAAGGCAACCGCCGCTGCCCACGCCCGTCTTGAACACCTCGAGACCGAGTTCGAGGCGATGCAGGATGAACTGCAGCTCGCTCAACGCGCGGTGCAAGCCGCGAACCATCAAACGCGCGAAACGGCACCCGACGTGGACGCGAGCCGGTTGCGCCCCGGCGACCCGTGGCCTGTGCCTCCCGAAGGCCGGCCGCTGCGGCTACTCACCCGCGTCGTGGATCTGTATGACTGCGAGGCGGTTGCCCTGCTATCCGACGAGGTCGGTTCCGTCGCAGTCGACGCGGCGCGTCGCTGGACCGAGTTGCTGCCTAACGGAGGCACAGTCATCCTCACCGACTCCGGGGCTGGCGTTGCACTGCTCGGGGCAACTTGGAGCTACCTAGGTTCACTCGACTCGGATTAGGGCGTTCCGCAAGAAGTCGATGGCCCGCTGGTAGGCCCCGCCCTCGACGTGGGCGCTGTTCAGCTGAAAGGCGGTCGCGACTAGGCTGCCGTCCGGCGGGTGCTCGGTCTTGATGGCGTTCGCGGGCGCGATCGCGAAGTCAACAAAGAGTGTTCGAAGGCGTGATTGGTGGATGAGGTGCCGCCTTGCGGCAGTCCGCTGCGGGGCGGGAACGGCGGCCATCGCCTCGCAGCGCACCGCCGCCTATGCGGCCGCGTTGAGGGCTAGGTACTCCACCTTCTTGCGCTGAACAGAGCGGGTGGAGACGGCGTACTCCGCCGCAATCGTCTCCTCCGGCACACCGCGGCTGAAGAGCGTGCGCAGTCGCTGTGCCTCGACTCGCTGATCCCAGCTCCAGATGAAGGGGTGCCCGCGAAGCTCGTCACGCTCTTCGGGAGTCGCCCCGCCCCAAACCCCGAACTCCTCGTGATCGACGGCGTGGTCGCGGCAACGCCTGCGCACAGGACATGCGGCACACAGCAGTTTGGCGGTGGCAGGTTGGTCGTCATCGTCGAAGACCTCCGCGCGACCGCCACACGCGCCGTCTTTCAGCAATTCCATGGGGACCGGAATGATGTCCGGCGCAGCGAGGTCAGGCATGGAGGCGGGCCGGCCGCGCTTGGCCGCCATCAGGCTGCGCTGCTGACGAGAACGATGCGGTGGAAGTCGGCGGCCCCGAGACGGCCGAGCACCTCGATCGCCGTGGAAGCACCGATCCTCACGGCTCGGCCGGTGCGAGCGCGGGTCGGCTTGCAGAGACCCGCCGAGTCCAGGTCGTGGACCGCAACGTCCCCGGCGTGGGTGGCTCGAGGCGAAGAGGTCAGGGGGATGACCACCATGTCGTCACCGCGGACCGCCACGACGATCGCGGGGCGCACCTTCTGGTCACCGCCCTCCCAGAAGGGGATGGCAGCGCGCACGACCACGCCGGGCTTCAGGAACCGGCGGGCTACCGACATGATCCTCATGATGTCGTGGCAACGCTCGACGTCCCGCACCTCCGGCGCCAGGGCGTTGCGATGGCGGCGAAGGCCGGTGTTCCTGAGCAGTCGTTCGTTGGCGCGCCGTGCGTAAGGAGTCTTCTTCATTGTGATCACGTCTCTCTTGACTGAGTGCTACTGGCGGGGAACTTGATATGATCGTTCTATGCATTGGCCATCCGTCCATCGACATACGCTCTGCTCTGCCGCGACCTCTGCTGAACATATGCTAGCCCTTCGTGATCGGGCAGGCAAGGAGTTCTGCGTCCCAAAATGGCCGGCTCTACGCGGTCGTCAGGAGCAGCAGGGATGAGGGTCTGAGATGCCAGCGAAGCGAGATGACGCGGTCGCACTTGGCAAGGTGATCGAGGCACGCCGCGACGACATGGGGTATTCGCGGCCCGAGATGGCCAAGGTGGCGGGCATCTCATATCCCTATGCCTACGAGATCGAACGCGGATCGAAGTATCCGAGCGCCGCCGCGCTGGAGAAGATCGCCGCCGCCCTGGAGGTACCAGCCCAAGAGCTCTTGTCGGAGGCCGCCACGAGGCTTGTGAGCCCAGCCGTGGTGGCCGAGCAGCCACCGACTAAGCCCTCACGCGCGCAGGTCGCGCGCTCCGAGTTCCTGGCCTTGGAGACGGCTGCGCCGAATGTGGCTGGCGCATCGCCCGCTGGTTCGGGTACCTACCGGAACCTGGTCGTCGACGAAGTGACCGCGCGCGTGCTTCAGAAACTCGAGCCGGTGATTCGTGAGGCTGTGGCCGAAGCGCTCAAGGACGTGCTTTGACCTTCACGACGCGTGGCTTCGAGCTCACCGGCTGGCAGCAGGAGGCCGTGGACAGTTGGGTCGCGGGCGTGGACGGGGCCGGTCATCAGGGCACGATTGAGGTGGTCACAGGTGGCGGCAAGTCGTTGATCGCGTTGGCCTGCGCGGAGCGGGCCTCCTCCGGCGAGCCGAACCTAAAGCTCGCGGTCGTTGTGCCCACGCAGGCTTTGGCTCGCCAGTGGGTCGACGTTCTGACGACATACAGCAACCTGCGTGCCGCCCAGATCGGGATCCTTGGGGCGGGCCGCCGTGACACGCTCGAGGACCGACAGGCCCTGGTGGCGGTTCTGAACTCCGCTGCCAAGGAGCTGCCGCAGCTCGCCCAAGACCAGCAGCCGTTGATGCTGATCGTCGATGAATGCCACCGAGCGGGCGCCCCCAAGTTCAGCAGGGTTCTCGACACCAGAGCACCCTTCCGACTCGGCCTCTCAGCTACACCGGATCGCGAAGAGGTTGATGAGAACGGGCAACCGTTGTCTTACGACGAGCAAGTGGTCGGCCAAAAAATGGGGAGGGTCGTCTACAGGTTTGGTCTCAAGCAGGCGCGAGCCGCCGACTGGCTGCCTGAGTTCACGTTGTTCCACCACGCTGTTTCCCTCCTCCCTGAGGAGCAGGAGCGCTATGACAGGATCAGCCGTGAGGTCGACGACGCCTCCGACGAGCTGCAAGGGCTCGGTGGCGATCAGGCTCGGGCGCAGCAGCTCTCCAGGCGGCGTGACGAGCTCGGCGAGGCCGCGCGGCGGTGGGTCATGCTCGCAGGCCAGCGGAAGGGGCTGCTCTATCGGGCCGCGGAACGGGACAGGATCGCAGTCGGTCTGGTGACTGACTTGTTCGAACGGAGCGTTAGCGCGAAGCAACCGCGGGTCATCCTCTTCCACGAGCGCGTCGCCGAGGCGACCGCCTTGGCTGAACACCTCCGCGACGCCTTGGCGAAGAGCGCCGAAAGCGAGCTGGGCCTCAACGTGAGTGGTGTTGATGGCGGTAGGCGGGTCGTGCTGGAGCACTCCAAGCTCTCCCTGCGCACCCGCCGTCAGGCGCTCGAAGACTTTGCGAGCGGGCGGGCCGCTGTCCTTGTTTCGGTCAAGTCGCTGATCGAGGGCATCGACGTGCCCGCAGCCGACACTGGGATCTCGGTAGCATCCACAGCCTCGGTCCGCCAGCGTATCCAGGCGCTCGGTCGTGTTCTGAGGCGTGCCCGCGACGGTTCGGAGAAGCGGTCGGAGATGCATTTGCTGTATGTGCACGGAACCGTCGACGACCTGATCTACGCCAAGACCGACTGGACCGACCTGACCGGCGAGTCCGCCAACCGCTACCTGCTGTGGAAGGCCGGCTCAGACAGCCCGGAGCAGCAGCCTGGGCCGCCCCGGTCGCCGAAACCGACAGAAGACGCCGCATGGGCCCGACTGGGCCCGGTGATCACCCGCCCCGTCGAATGGCCCGGCCAGTACATCGGCCAGGAGTACTCGGTGAGCACCACCGGGGTCGTCCACAACTCGTTCAAGAACCTCATCGCCAACCCACAGAACGTGAGTGACATGGTGACCCGACTTCGCGGTCGGGCCGGCGGACGCTTCAAGGTGACGCCGCAGCACCACCTGGTCCTACTGTGGGAGCGCGGCCGGGCCGACGACCCCGGCCAACCCTGGCTGGTCGGCCAGCTCGCAGAGCCCTTTGTTGTGGCTGACCAGGTGACCATGGAACAGGCGTCCAAGGACGCGGTTGAACTCGACCTGACCCCCGGCGCGCCGTATCTCGGCCCGACGGACAAGAAGCAGGGCAGCTTCAAGATCAGCCTGCGAGGAGGCGGGCTACTCGAACGTGCCGTCCCGGGTGGTCGGGAGTACGCCGCCACTGACGCGGCAGCGCCGCGGGCGGCCAACGTCCGAGCCGTGCTCAACGCGTGGGAGCAACTCGGCCGACCAGCTCCGCGCTTCCACGTCAACGAAATGGGTCACGCGTGGTACGAGACCGAGGGTGAACGCCGGTTCCTCGCAGACGTCCCAGAAGGTTTCGATTGGCCGACCGACCTAGGAGCAACATGATGACAACCTTGCTGCGCTACCCCGGGCTCTCTCCGCAGCGAGTGAGCAGGGACGCGAAATACTCCGTGAGCGCCGGTGGCTCGATAACACTGGAATACCGCGAGAGCACACGGGTGCGCTACCTCCTGAGCACGGAGGACCATCCCGACCTCGCCGACATGGTCAATGACGTCAAGGTCGCCTGGCAAGGAGCGCGGGGCGGGGCGTTCTACATCAACGAGTTCAAGTTCATCCTGGTCCCCGACGGCGGAGGTGGCCAATGCTTCTACGCCGGCCAATGGCATGACACGCTGGTGTTCCGTGACGGGTCGCTCGAAGTCAGCCCGCACGCGCCCGAGGATCTGCAACCGGGCGACATCTGGCCCGGACCTCACGTCGGTATCCCATACGTGCTGAACGCGAGCCTGACCGACATCCGGTACGACATCTCCGAGGGGCGACGGACGGAGACGTTCTTCCTGTCCGATACCAATGACTCCAGTGCCGTACGTGAGCTGACGCAGCGGCTCGGTCACCACAAGAGGAGCGCCGGTGGCCGGATCTTCATCAACGAGGCATACGAGTTCTTCGCCCCTGTGCGTGAGGGCGACCAGTGGATCTACCGGTACCTCGGCGCGCTCGACCTTGAGAACGATCCCTGGTTCCTGCCCCCCGATGGCTTCGGCGACTAGGAGATCGCGCGGACGTGCGTCTCGGTGACGCAGAGCGCGCACCATCCGCAAAATCTGAGGCCAAATCGTCCAGGAACCGTAGGTACCCGTCGGCACACCCAGCGGCGGTGGACTGTCTCAGTCGGGGTGCGCACGGGTTTGGGCTCCAGCGCGGGTGTCGATTCCGCTCGGTTGGTGCGTGTTGAGGAGAGGGTGGAGGCGTCAGGTTAGTTGGCCGGGTCCTGTCGGCACGGAATTGTGTCGGCGGTTGGGCCTACCTTCGCAACGCTGGAGGTCAGCACCCTGACCACCGTGGCTCGGCAGGGTCTACCGGATTGGGCCGCACCAGGTTCCCCCAGCCCGATACGGCTCCTTCACCGTCGGCCGCATCCGCTCAACCACCGGAGGTTCGCCATCAAGATCAACGCACTACTCGACGTCAACGTCTTGGCCCACGAGACGACCGACGAGGTCACCGTCCTGCTCGAGCTCGAGGCCCCGGCCGCCGACACCGACGCGGCCCGGCCGCCGAGCACGCTGCAGGTGGTCCTGGACCGCAGCGGGTCGATGGACGGTGCGCCCCTGGAGGGTGCGAAGGCTGCCCTCATCTCCCTGGTCCAGCGCCTGGAGCCGGCCGACAACTTCGGGCTGGTCACCTTCGACAACGAGGCTCAGGTGGTGGTGCAGGCCGGCCCGCTGACCGACAAGGCTCAGGTGATCGCTCAGATCCACGCAATCGCCACAGGCGGCTGCACCGACCTCGGCGCCGGCTACCTGCGTGGGCTGCGCGAGCTCCGCCGCGTCGCCACACCCGGGGCCGGTGGGACCGTGCTCGTGATCTCCGACGGGCACATCAACGCCGGGATCACCGGGATCGATGACTTCGCCTCGATCACCGCAAAGGCCTACGCCGACCGGATCGTCACCTCCACCCTCGGCTACGGCCGCGGCTACGACGAGTCCTTGCTCTCCGCGATCGCCCGCAGCGGCTCGGGCAACCACGTCTTCGCCGACAACCCCGACGCCGCCGGCGCCGCCATCGCCCAAGAGATCGACGGGCTCCTCGACAAGGTCGTCCAGGTGGCGACCCTGACCGTTGCGTTCGAGCCGACGGTGCAGATGCTGCGCCTCTACAACGACCTGCCCGCCCAGCAGATCGCCGATGGCACGGTGATGATCGAGCTCGGTGACCTGTACTCGGCCGAGACCCGCAAGCTGCTGATGCGACTCCAGGTCCCGGCGATGGCCGCGCTCGGAGTCGCGCAGGTCGCCACGCTCACCCTGGAGTACATCGAGCTGCCGGGGCTGGTCGAGCAGTCGGTTAGCTTGCCGATCACGGTGAACGTCGTCCCCGGTGACGAGGTTGGAGACCGGATCCCACACCCGAGTGTGCAGTCGGAGGTGCTCTTCCAGGAGGCGCAGGAGTCCAAGCGCAAGGCCTCGGAGGCTTTCGAGGCCGGCGACGTCGACGGCGGGGAGACCTTCCTCGCTTGTGCTCACAGCCTGATCGGGAGTGCCCTCGACGTGGCTCCACCCGATCTGGCCCAGGGTATGCGGGACGAGTCGGACGAGATCGATGCCCTCCGCTCGCTCACCAGCGTCGAGGACGCGGGCTTCCTGTCGAAGTCGACTCGCGACTCCTACCATCACCAGAACCGCAAGCGTGGCCGCCGCCGTACCGGGGGCGACCAGGACGGAGATCGATGATCAGGCACGGCGGCACCATCGTCTGGAGCGCCTCCGACCTGACCGGCGCCGCGGCCTGCGAGTACGAGTTCCTCCGCGTGCTCGACCGCAAGCTCGGCCGCGCCCAACCGATCCAGGTCGAGGCGGACCCGCTTCAGGACGAGATCGCAAAGATCGGTCTGGCACACGAGGCAGCCGTCGTCGAACAGTTCCGCAAGACGCTCAACGTCATCGAGATGCCGAAAGCGGACTCGGTGACCGCAGCCGACCTGAACACCATGGCCGCAGCCACCCTCGCCGCGCTCGACCAGGCCCCCGATGTCGTCGTCCAGGCCGGCTTCTTCGACGGCGAGTTCCTCGGCTACGCCGACTTCCTGCGGCGGACCGAGGCCGGATGGGTAGTCGCCGACACCAAGATCGCCCGCCACGCCAATACCTCTGCGCTGCTCCAAATCGCCGCATACGCCGACCAGCTGGAGTGCGCCGGACTGCCGATCGCACCCACCGCCGAGCTGATCCTCGGGACCGGGGAGGTGCAGTCCTTCCCCCTGGTGGACCTGCTGCCGGTGTTCCGGGAGCGCCGAGACAGGCTCCGCGTCCTGATCGCCGAGCACACCGCCGGCGAGGCGGCCGCAGCCTGGGACACAGACGGCATCCGAGCCTGCGGCTCCTGCGCCGACTGCTCGCTGGCAATCGACGAAGCCCAGGACCTGATGCTCGTGGCGAACCTTCGGAGGACCCAACGCCGAACCCTCAAGGACGCCGGTATCCACACCGTCGCCGACCTCGCCCAGGCCACCATTGTGCCGGTCGGGATGGCGGCAGGGACA
>Ga0073899_10005279_pt1 | contig 11247 bp, 7 predicted proteins | sample KloWWTmetaKNB5Ph_FD_88975 | JGI IMG/M metagenome (GOLD analysis project Ga0073899, IMG submission 88975) | Active sludge microbial communities from Klosterneuburg, Austria, studying microevolution and ecology of nitrifiers - Klosterneuburg... | ecosystem: Engineered > WWTP > Aerobic digester >...
CGCCTGTCCGAAGAGACAGCCGCGAAGGAGGGCGAGGCCGAGTCGACCACGACGGAAGCGACCGCCACCAGCGAGCCCGCGCCCGCGCCCACGCTGGCCCCGAGCCTCAGCGCCGCCCTGGCCGACCTCACGGTCCCGCCCGACGCGCCCGCGGACGCCGAGGATCTCGACGAGCTCGAGGACGCCGAGGCGCTCGAGGACGACGAGCCCGCGCGCCCAGCCGCCGCCCCGCCGCCGCGCCCGAAGGCCCCGCCGCCGCCGCCGAGCGGCGTCTTCAAGCCGCGCGCGCTGCTCCCGATCGTTCCGCCGAAGAAGAAGTGAGCGCTGTGTCGCATGTCCTCAAGGCCAGGTGGGCCCTGCTGCTGCTGGTCGCCTGCGGCCCGACGCCCGCGCCGACCCCCACGCCGATCCCCGCGCCAACAGCCGCCGAGCCCGTCGCCCCCGAGCGGCCGCCCCCGCCGGTGCGCAAGGACGGCACGATCTACGCCGAGGCCTACCAGATGGGCACGCGATTCTCGATCAACGTGTGGGTCGGCGAGCAGTCCCCGGCCGCCGTCGGCGTCGCCATCGAGGCCGCCCTCGCGGAGGTCGAGCGCATCGAGCAGATCATAAGCGAGTGGCGCCCGAGCAGCGAGCTCTCGCAATTCAACGACGCCGCCGGCCAGGCCTCGCGCCTCCTCAGCCCCGAGCTCTTCGAGGTGCTCCAGCGCAGCAAGATCATCTGCGAGGCCAGCGACGGCGCCTTCGACCCGACCTTCTATGGCGTCGGGCAGCTGTGGCGCTTCGAGCCCGACGCCGTGCCGCCCACCCGCGAGGCCGTCGCCGCCAGGCTCTCGCTGGTCGACTGGCGGGCCATCGAGCTCGACCCCAACACCCTCCGCGGCCGCCTCGCCCGCCCCGGCATGAAGGTCGGCCTCGGCGCGATCGCCAAGGGCTACGGGGTCGACCGCGCCTCACAGGTGCTCAAGCAGCACGGCTTCATGCATCACATCGTCGAGGGCGGCGGCGACACCTACGTCTCCGGGACCAAGGCCGGCGCCTCGTGGCGGGTCGGCATCCAGCGCCCCGACGGCCCCGGCTCGATCGCCGCGATCCCGGCCAGCGACCGGGCGATCGTCACATCCGGCGGCTATCAGCGCTTCATCGAGGTCGACGGCAAGCGCTACGCCCATATCATCGACCCCCGCACCGGCTGGCCGCTCGACGAGACGAGCAGCGCCCAGAGTATCACCGTGCTCGCCGATGACGCCACCGACGCCGACGCCTACGCCACCGCCGTCGCCGTCATGGGCCCGGAGAAGGGCCTCGCCTTCGTCGAAGCCCACCCGCCGCTCGCGGCCGTGATCGTCACACGCTCAGGCGAGGTCCTGGTCTCCCGCGACCTTGCCCCGCTCCTGATCTGGCCGAGCGATGCCCCGTCAACTGGCGACCCGGCCGCACCCGCGCCAGATCCCACTGCAACGCCGTCCCGGCCGCGCTGACCGCTGTGCATGCACCATCGGCCTCGCGGCGCCCGCGCGAGGCCCACGTGCACTTGGCCCTGTCGCCGGATTTTCCCGCTCACTACACTGTGGCATGGCCGACGATCGAGACGACGACCAGCTCGCCGCGGGGAACACCGACGCCGCCAAGCTCACTCGCGTCGGTTTTGGCGCCGAGCTGATCGGCGCCGGGCGGGTCGCGCCGCGCTCCCAGACCCCGGGTAAGCAATCCGACACTCAGCCCGGCCTCGATCGCCCGCCCGCCAGCGCCCGCCCGCGGCTCGGCGGCGCAGCGGCGGCCGCGGTGAGCACCCCGGCGGCCGCCCCCGAGCGCACCCGCCTGCGCCTCGTCGCCGGCAAGATCGTCCCCGGCACCCGCTACCGCCTGCGACGCTGGCTCGGCGAGGGCGGTATGGGCGTCGTCTACGAGGCCGAGCACATCGACATCGAGCGCCGCGTCGCGCTCAAGATCTTGCGCTTCGACCTCAGCCATCAGCCCGAGATGGCCCAGGTGTTCCGCGACGAGGCGCGCGCCGCCAGCCGCATGGGCCACGCCAACGTCGTCGAGATCTTCGACTTCGGCGAGCTCCCCGACGGCCGCCTGTTCTTCTGCATGGAGCTGCTCGACGGCAAGGACCTGGTCCCCGTCGATGGCGCCCCGCGTCCGCCCGAGGAGGTGATCGCGATCGTCCGCCAGCTGTGCAAGGGCCTCGCCGCCGCGCACAAGCACGGCATCGTCCACCGCGACATCAAGCCCGAGAACATCATCGTCGTCCAGCGCGGTGGTCGCGATGGCGTGGTCAAGCTGGTCGACTTCGGCATCTCGGCGATGCTCGCCGCCGGCACCGTCGCCGACAGCTCGCGCATCTCCGGCACCCCACACTACATGGCCCCGGAGCAGATCGAGGGCGAGCCCTTCGACGGTCGCCTCGACATGTACGCCGTCGGCTGCGTGGCCTACGAGCTCCTCACCGGCGCGCCGCCCTTCCCCGGCGACGTGGTCGAGGACGTGCTCATCGCCCAGCTCGACAACCCGCCGGTGCCGCCGACCCAGACCCCGCGCGGCGGCGCCACCCCGCCCGCGCTCGAGGCCGTGGTCCTGCGTTGCCTCGCCAAGCGCCGCGACGATCGCTACGCCGACATGAATGACCTCGAGGCCGCCCTCTGCGAGGCCCAGATCGCCGTCGGTCTGCGCACCGCGTGGGACGACCTCCCGCTGCCCGAGGTCGACCCCGAACGCGTCGCCCGCCTGCGCGCCCGCATGCCCAGCCCGCACAGCCAGCCGCAGCGGCGCCGCTGGTTGCTCCCGGTCGCCGTCGCGGCCTCGCTGGTCGCCGGCGTCGGCCTCACCGTAGCGTTGATGGGCGGCGAGCCCCCCGACGAGGCCCGCGCCGCCGTCGACCGGATCGCCGAGGAGGCCCTGCTCGCCGCCTCGCTCACCAACTACGTCGCCGCCCCCAGCGACGACCCCGCGGCCCCCACGGCTTACAAGAAGGTGCTCGAGCTCGAGGCCCTGCCCGGCGACGCCGAGCTGCTCGCCGACCAGCGCGGCGCCGACCTCCGCCAGCGCTTCTCCGCCGGCCTGATCGCGCTCGGCGATAAGTACTGGGACGTCAAGGGCGCCCGCCCCTTCGCCGTCGAGTACTACATCTGGGCCCGCACCTTCGACCCCGAGAACCAGCGGGCGATCGACCGCTCCGGCCTCGCGCTCGGCGGCTTCGTGCGCTTCCAGGAGAAGGCCGCGACCGGCGGCTTCAGCCTCGCCGAGCTGCAGGCCATGGGCCTCGTCGGCGCCCTCGCCGACGACGACGAGCAGCGCCGCCAGGCCCGCGTCGACGGCCTGCTCGCCGGCGCCGACCTCTCGCTCAGCAGCCTGCTCGCCGTCGACGAGGGCCTGCGCGGCGCCGGCCTGCGCCGGCCTGATCGTCCGCGCGTCGAGCCGCCGCCGCTCGATCCGCCGGTCACCACACCGCCACCTGTCCCGACGGACAGCCCCGGTCCCGGCGACGAGGTCGAGCGTCCGGGCAAGCCGGGCAAGCCGGTCCTGGCCAGCAACAAGCGTGACCCGGCGCGCGCGCGCGAGCTGGCCGACGAGGGCATGACGGCCCTGACAGCCGGCCGCCGGAGCGACGCCGAGAGCCTGTTCCACCAGGCGATCGCCTACGACAACCGCAACGTCAAGGCGCTCATGGGGCTTAGCGACGTCTACTTCGACAACGGCGCCAAGGTGAAGGCCGTGCAGTTCGCCGAGCTCGCCGTCGAGGCCGCGCCCAAGAGCCGCGTCTCCAACCTCAAGCTCGGCGACGCCTACTACAACGTGCTGCGCTACCGCGACGCGCTCAAGCACTACGAGAAGGCGCTCGAGCTCGGCGAGCCCAGCGCGCAGGGACGCATCGACAAGGTCAAGGCGCGGATCGGCGGCGGCTGATCGATCTCAGCGCGAGCGCTACGGCGACAGCTCGAGCTCCGCCTCGTCGGTCTCGTCGAGGAACTCGCGGGCCGCCGAGTAGAAGTGCTGCGCGATCACCAGCGACGAGTGCCCGCCCGGGAGCACGATGTAGTCGTGCTCGCGATCGACGCCCTCGACTGGCCCCGGGTCGCGACAGAAGGCGTCGGCGTCGGCGTGGATCTGGCGCACGCGCACGCCGGCCGGCAGCGGCGCGGCCCGCAGCTCGTCGAGGAACTGGCAGCCCGGCCGCACCTGCCACACCGAGGGGCTGACCAGCCCGACGGTGGCGATGCCCGCCAGCGACATCCACGAGCCCGCCAGCGGGGTGCCCAGCAGCACCAGGCGACGGATCCACCGCGCGCCTTGCATGAACTTCACCGCGTGCAGCGCGACCAGCCCGCCCATGCTGAAGCCGAGCACGTCGACGCGGTCGAGCTCGAGGTTCTCCACCAGGTCGCGCAGGCGATGGATCAGCTCCTCCGACGAGCTGCGCAGCGAGCCGAGCTGGAAGGTGCCGTGGTGGTAGCTGAACACCACTCGACCGTCGGCCTGGAAGCGCCGCGTCAGCGGCTGCATCGTCCCTCGCGTGCCGAGGAAGCCGTGCAGCAGCACCACCGGACGCGTCCCCGGTTGCACCCACGACAGGTCGCCCGCCACCCGGTTACCGCGCAACAAATGCCGCGCGTAACCGAGGCTGTGAGACACCGTCTCCGCCGCGCTGTGCAGTCGTTTGCGCAGGAAGCCGCTCACGGATCGCCATTCTACCAGCACTCGTCGGCCGCGGTAATTTCAAGAGTGGGTCGCAGCGTGTGGGCTCGGTCCGCTGGACAGCCGTCCGCACGACCTGTCCCATCGGACAGGCCATGCATGGACATCGCGGGCCCCGCGTGACCCTGACGGCCGCGCTGGGTCTCGTCAGCACGGGCTGCTAGCCGCGCTCACGCGCCGCGAGCGGCGCCTCGGGCAGCATGCCGCGGAACAGCTCGTCGCTGCGGCCCGTGTCGAGCGCATGGCAGCGGGCCCGGGCCTCGCTCGCCAGCCGCGTCCCCGGGAACGCGTGCATCGCCTGCTCATAGCGAGACGCCGCGAGCGCGCGGTCACCGATCTGCTCGAGCGCCTGCGCCAGGTGGAACAGGTAGACCACGCGCGCCGGGTTAAAGCCGAGGCACTCGAGCCCGCGCTCGAGCAGCGGGACCGCCTCGCGCGGCCGACCCATGCGCGCGAGGCACAGGCCCTCGAGCGCCGCCCAGGTGCAGGCGACGGTCGGCTGATACGGCTCGGGGATGTGGCGCAGGCAGGCGTCGCGGTCGCCGCGGATGCAGCCGAGGATCACCGCGTCGGGCTCGCGGGTCAGCACGTCGAGCTCATGCCGACCGAAGGCCGCGAGCGCCTGCAGGTGCGGCGAGAGCTTCGCCGTGGTGCTGGCATACACCTCGCGCGCCTCGTCGAGCCGCCACTCGGCCACCAGGAGCCCGCCGAGCTGGGCCCGCGCCAGCCACTGCCGCTCGACGCTCACGGCCTCGCCCGCGGCCGCGAGCGCCAGCTCCTGGCGCAGGTGCTGTTCGATCTGCCGATGCCTGCCGGTGGCGATCGCTCGCCGCAGCGCCGCCGCCTCGAGCAGCGCGCGTCGCTGGTGCCCGCGGCCCACCAGCCACGCCCCCAGGCTCATGCTGAACACCACCGCCGCGATCGCCGTGAACTCCGCGGCGCAGCCGGGCAGCACCAGGAGGCCGAGCAGGAGCAGCAGGTCGCGGGACATCGCCCGCCCAGCATACCCGCCGTCGCCCCTCGCACCGGCAAAAAACTACCTGCCTCGTCGAGGCCCACACTCCCCTCTTCTCGCCTCGCAGCGCCGCTGGCCTCCCTTCCGCGGGGACCCGGCCGCCGGCGCAGACGATCACGGCGACGCGAGCACCCGGCGCCGCCTCCCGCGATCTCGACGCGGCAAAAACAACTCCGCCGCGCGCAACGAAAGCGCCCGACGTGCCGACCGCTGCCGACATGTCCACTGCCCTCGCGCACACGCTCCCTCGTGAGGCCGCTCCGCCGCGCTGCCCTCCATCTCCTGCCCCGCGGCTGCGCTCCTTGCTCGTCGGCGCCGCCGAGCGCGCCCGCCACCCGCACGCCGAGGCCCGTGAGCTCGCCCCGGGGCTGCACGAGCTCGTGGGCCAGCGCCGCGAGCTCGAGGTCCAGGTCGTCGCACGCGACCTCCTCCGCGGCCACGGTCTGGACCCGGCCGCGGCCTTCGCGGCCGCCCGTCGCGGCACCTGCGAGGAGCCGCTGGAGTTCGGTCGCGCCGGCCCGCTCCCTGGCGTCCACGCCTACATCCTGGGCGGTCCGGGCGGCCCTGACACCGCCGCCGCCGCGCTCGAGTTGCTCGCGCGTCTCGAGCTCGGGCGCGCTGGCGCCGTGCTCGCGATCCCCGCCCGCGGCACGGCCCTCTTCCTCGCGCCGCGGGCTCGCGGCCTGGCGCGGGCGCTTACCGGTCTCGGCCGCGTGCGTCAGTTCTGGTGCAGCGACGGCGACGACGCACCGCTGCAGCTGGCCGACTCGCTGCGCTTCCTCGCCAGCTGGACGGCCAGCGCCCACGCCCGCCTGGAGCGTCCCGTCTCGCCGGCGCTCTACTGGCACCGCGGTGGTCGCCCGCTCGCCGTCCTCACCGCTGACGCTGGTCGCCCCTTCACTCCGCCGCTCGAGCTCGTCGACTCACATTGTTAGTACATGTCCTTCGGGACATGTCATGAGCCGCGGCCTCGGGCCGACCAGCGAAGCTGCCGCTCGGACATCCCTCCCTGGTCGTCCGCCGCGCACACGCGCGCTTCTGCACAGACCACAGCTGCTCCGCCCTGCGCTATCGTCGGCCGGCATGGCGCTCCCCGACGCCGCGAGCCTGGGCTCGACCACCCTGGCCGCCACCGGAGCCGCGCCGGCGCCCCGTGAGGGCGAGGCGCCGGGCCAGATCGGCCGCTACACGGTGCTCAAGGCGATCGGCGCCGGCGGCATGGGCGTCGTCTACGCCGCCTACGACACCGACCTCGACCGCAAGATCGCCATCAAGCTGCTGCACGAGCGCGTCGCCATCAGCGGGCCGGAGACCGTCGGCCACAGCCGCCTGCTCCGCGAGGCCCAGGCGATGGCCAAGATCTCCCACCCCAACGTGCTGCAGGTCTACGAGGTCGGCACCCACGCGGGTCAGGTCTTCCTCGCCCTCGAGTTCGTCGAGGGCAGCACCCTCGCGGACTGGCTGCTCGCCGCTCCGCGCGACTGGCGGGCGGTCCTCGAGATCTTCCTGCAGGCCGGCCGCGGCCTGCAGGCCGCCCACGAGGCCGGCGTCGTCCACCGCGACTTCAAGCCCGAGAACGTGCTCGTCGACCGCAGCGGCCGCGCCCGCGTCATGGACTTCGGCCTGGCTCGCGCGACAGGTGCGATGCAACCTGTCCAAAGAGACATCCCAGTCACCGCCACCCACTCAAGCCTCGAGGTAAACCTCACCGTCACCGGCGCGGTCATGGGCACCCCGCTCTACATGGCCCCCGAGCAGCACCTCGGCGGCGTCACCGACGCCCGCACCGATGAGTTCGCGTTCTGCGTCGCCCTCTACGAGGCCCTCTACAAGCAGCGCCCCTTCGACGGCGACGACCTGCGCAGCCTCGCGGCCAACGTCCTGCGCGGGCTCGTCCGCGAGCCGCCGCGCGAGCACAAGGTCCCCGCCTGGCTGCGCCGTGCCATCCTGCGCGGGCTCTCGGCCGCGCCCGAGGACCGTTACCCCGGCCTCCTCCCGCTCCTCTCGGAGCTCGCTCGCGACCACGACGCCCCGCGCCGCCGCGGCCTGCTCGCCGTCGCGGCCCTCGCCCTCGTCCTCGCCGTCGGCTGGGGCTTCATCGCCGTTCAGCGCGCCGCGGACCAGCGTTGCCGCGGCGGCGCCGTCCAGCTCGCGGGCACCTGGGACAGCGCCCGCGCCGACCAGCTGAGCGCCGCCTTCGCGGCCACCGCTCGCCCCTACGCCGTCGCCACTGGCCAGCGCGTGCGCGTCCTCCTCGACGCTCGCGCCGCCGCCTGGGCCGGACTGCACGCGGCGGCCTGCGAGGCCCACGCCCGCGGCGAGGCCTCGGCCGAGCTCTACGACCTCGAGCTCGCCTGCCTCGAGCGTCGTCGCAGCGAGACTCACGAGCTGGTCGACCTGTTCGTGCGCGCCGACGCCGAGGTCGTCGACCGGGCCGTCGGCGCCGTCATGGCCCTCCCGCCGGTGAAGGTCTGCGCCGACAGGGTGGCCCTGCTCGCGCGCGTGAAGCCGCCGGAGGACCCCGCGCTGGCCGCCGAGGTCGCGCGTCTGCAGGTCGACCTCGACCGCGCGCGCGTCCTGCAGGACGCCGGCAAGCTCAAGGAGGGCATCGCCCTCGCGACCAGCATCGCCGACGCCGCCGATGCCAGCGGTCATCGCCCCGCGATCGCCGAGGCGAGGCTGCGCCTCGGCGAGCTGCACAGCCGCGCCAGCGAGTTCGCGGCCGCCGAGCCGGCGCTGTGGGCCGCGCTGTGGGCCGCCGAGGCCAGCCGCCACGACGAGGCCGCCGCCGCCGCCTGGACCGAGCTGGTGCGCCTCGCCGGCAAGCAGGGCAAGCTCGCCGAGGGTCAGCGCTGGGCCGAGCGTGCCGGGGCCGCCCTGGCGCGGATCGCTGCTCCGCCGATCGCCGAGGGTCGCCTGGAGAACGAGCTCGGCAACCTCGCGTACCAGGCCGGGGACCACGCGGAGGCCGAGCGTCACTATCGCCGGGCGCTCGAGCTGCGCCGGGCGACCCTCGGCCCCGATCACATCGACGTCGCCGCCTCGCTCGCCAACGTCGGCAACGCCCTCCTCGGCCTCGACCGCAACCCCGAGGCCCTCGCCATCGCTCGCGAGGTCCTCGCGCTACGCGAGGCGACCCTCGGCCACGACCACGTCGACGTCGCCGCCTCGCTCAACAACCTCGCGGTCATCGACAAGAATGCCGGCCGCTACGGCGACGCTATCGCCGCCCTCACGCGCGCGCGTGGCATCTGGACCCGCGCGCTCGGCCCCGACAACCCCAGCGTCATCAACGCCGATGTCAACCTCGCCACCGCCTACTACCAGCGCGGCGAGCTCGGCCAGGCCGCTGACATCGTCGAGCGGGCCCTCGCGCTGTCCGAGCGCCTCCTCTCGCTCGACCACCCGATGACGCTCACGGTCTACAGCAACGCCGGCGCCATCGCCCTGGCTCGCGGCGACCTGGCTCGCGGCGAAGTTCTCCTGCGCACCGTCTACGAGGTCAGGCTCCGGCTCCTCGGCCCTGACCACCCCGATGTCGCCAGCGCCCTCGGCAACCTCGCGTCGCTCGCCGACGAGCGCGGTCGCCTGGACGAGGCCGCCGAGATGTTCACCCGCGCCATCGCCATCGTCGAGCGACGGAGCGGCCCGGACCACTCGGACCTCGTGACCTCGCTCGGCAACCTCGCCCACGTCGAGCTGCAGCGCGGCGCGCTCGAGCAGGCCGAGCTGCACGCGCGGCGGGCCCTCGCGATCGCCGGCGGCGCCTATGGTCCCGACGGCCATCAGACCCTCCCCGTGCGGGTCGTTCGCGCTGCCGTCGCCGCCCTGCGCCACGAGCCCGGCGTCATCGCCGAGCTCGACCGAATCGATCGCGTCGCCGAGAACACCCCGCTCGAGCCGGCGACGCTGGCCGTCGCTCACTTCGCCCGCGCGATGGCGCTGGTCGACAGCGGCGGCGACCGCCGCGAGGCCGCGAGGTTGGCCCGCGAGGCGCTCGCCTACCACGCGTCGCGCGGCGCGTCCCTACCGAGCCAGCGGATCGCCGCCTGGCTCGCCACGCATCGCCTGTGAAGCCGAGCAGGCCAGCGCGGGCCAGCGCCGGCCTGCAGAGGCTTGTGTCGTGCGAGGTCGCCGAACAGGTGGCTCAGCGGGGCGCGCGGTCGAGGCCGAGGAAGGCCCGCGTGCGCTCGTGCTGGGGTCGCTCGAGCACCTCGGCCGGCGGTCCGTCCTCGATCACCGTGCCGCCGTGCAGCACCAGCACCCGGTCGCTGACCTCCCGGGCGAAGCGCATCTCGTGGGTCACTACCAGCATCGTCAGGCCGCCCCTGGCCAGCGCGGTCAGCACGTCGAGCACCTCGCCGACGCGCTCCGGGTCGAGCGCGCTGGTCGGCTCGTCGAGCAGCAGCGCCGCCGGCTCCATCGCCAGCGCGCGGGCGATCGCCACCCGCTGCTGTTCGCCGCCCGACATCTCGTGCGGGTAGGCGTCGGCGCGGTGGCCGAGGCCGACCTGCTTGAGCAGCCTGTGCGCCCGCTCGCTGGCCTCGGCGACCGACAGCCCCTTCACGTGGATCGGCGCCTCGATGATGTTGCCGAGCGCGGTCCGGTGGGCGAACAGGTTCCACTGCTGGAACACCATCCCGACCTTCTGCCGCACCGCCGCGAGGGCGCGCGCGTTGACCTTGGCCCCGCCGGGCACCAGCTTCTGGCCGCCGATCTCGATCGAGCCGCCGTCGAAGCTCTCGAGGCCGATGAGGCAGCGCAGCAGCGTGCTCTTGCCGCCGCCCGAGGGCCCGATGAGGCTGACCACCTGGCCCGCCTCGAAGCTCAGCGAGATGTCGCTCAAGATCTTGCGCGGGCCGTAGGCCTTGCAGAGTGCGTGGACCTCGATCATGACCTCGCCAGCCTCGCTTCCAGCCGCCGCGCGAACAGCGACAGCGGGTAGCTCATCACGAAGTAGAGCAGCGCGCACATCAGCCCGGGGATCGCCCACGAGCGCACGTCGACCGCGGTGATCGTCATGCGCTTGGTCAGCTCGACCACCGTGATCACGCTGACCAGCGAGCTGTCCTTGAGCAGGGCGATGAAGTCGTTGGTGACCGAGGGCAGGGCCAGGCGGAAGCCCTGGGGCAGCACGACCCGGCGCAGCGCCAGCGGCGTCGACATCCCGAGCGACAGCGCCGCCTCCATCTGGCCCTTCGGCACCGCCTGGATGCCCGCGCGGTAGACCTCGGCCTCGTAGGCCGCGTAGTTCATCCCCAGCCCGATGATCGCCGCGGTGAAGGCGTCGAGCTTGATCACGTCGGCGAGCCCGTAATAAAGCACGTAGAGCTGCAGCAGCACCGGGGTGCCCCGGTAGAGCTCGACGTAGGCCTCGGCCACCCGCGAGACCAACGCGTTGCCGTAGAGCCGGCACACCGCGAGGCCGAGGCCCAGCGGGATCGCGATCGCCATCGCCAGGATGCTGAGGACCAGGGTGACCCCGGCCGCCTGGACGAACGCGATCATGTGGGACCAGCGCAGGGTGCTGACCA
>Ga0073899_10005282_pt1 | contig 11239 bp, 10 predicted proteins | sample KloWWTmetaKNB5Ph_FD_88975 | JGI IMG/M metagenome (GOLD analysis project Ga0073899, IMG submission 88975) | Active sludge microbial communities from Klosterneuburg, Austria, studying microevolution and ecology of nitrifiers - Klosterneuburg... | ecosystem: Engineered > WWTP > Aerobic digester >...
CGGCATCAACTCCGGCGTCTCGGTGCAGGCGAAGCCGATCATCATCCCCTGGTCGCCAGCGCCAGTGTCCAGGTCGGCCGTCTCCGCCTGGCCGTGCCGCGCTTCCCACGAACGGTCCACCCCATCGGCGATGTCCGGCGATTGCTGGCCGATCGCCGTGATCACACCGCATGTCTCCGCATCAAACCCGATCTGCGAAGACGTGTACCCGATCTCCGCGATTGTCTGCCGCACGATGTTCGGGATCTCTACGTACGTCTTTGTCGTGATTTCACCGGTGACCAGCACCAGGCCGTTCGTAATCGCCGTCTCGCAGGCAACCCGTGCCCGCGGATCATCCCGATAGATCGCATCAAGCACCGCATCGGAAATCTGGTCGCACACCTTGTCCGGGTGCCCCTCGGTTACCGATTCCGATGTCAGCAGCTTTCGTTCAGTCATCTCTTGCCCTTCCTTGTGGTCTCATGGCAAGGCCAGCGGGCAAAAGAAAGCCCCTCACGGTCCATGAGGGGCGATGCGTTCACGTTTTCCACGGATGCACCCCTCGCCGCGAGGGGCGGGCCTTCCCGCGAGCCCGCCTTTTGTTGTCCTTCTTGCGAAGGACCGCGTCGTCTTGGCACCTTGGAGGCTTAACCAGGTTGCCGGGCGCGGTCGCCCTCTTGACGCTTCGCTGATCCTATCAGCCCTTCACCCCGCGCGAAAGCGGCCACGCCCCTGTCAGTCAACAGTGGCCCACCCACGACCGCTCCCTCGCCCTTCGTCCTTCGAACTTCGGCCTTCGCCCTTCCTACGTTCCTTCCTGCCAGCTGGTCAGATACCGTTTCTGCTCCTCCGTCAGGTAGTCGATCCGTATCCCCATGGCATGGAGCTTCAGCCGGGCGATCTCCTCGTCCACCTCGTGCGGCAGCTCGTACACCGTCTTCTCGAGCTTCTGCGCGTTCTGCGCGATCCACTCCGCGCCGAGCGCCTGGTTCGCAAACGACATGTCCATCACGGCCGCCGGGTGCCCCTCGGCTGCCGCCAGGTTCACCAGCCGGCCCTCGCCCAGCAGGTATAGCTTGCGCCCGTCCTGCAGCCGGAACTCCTCCACCGATTCGCGAATGCGCTTCCTTCCCTCGCTCAGGCTCGCCAGCGCCTTAAGGTTGATCTCGCTATCGAAGTGCCCGCTGTTCGCAAGGATTGCCCCGTCCTTCATCACTTCCAGGTGCTGCCGATCGGCGACGTTCATGTCGCCCGTCAACGTCACGAAGAAGTCGCCCTCCTTCGCCGCCTCGGCCATCGGCATCACCCGGTAGCCGTCCATCACCGCTTCCAGCGCCTTCACCGGGTCGACCTCGGTCACGATCACCTGCGCGCCCATGCCCCGCGCCCGTGATGCCACCCCGCGCCCGCACCAGCCGTACCCGGCGACTACGAAGTTCTTGCCGGCAAGGAGGACGTTCGTCGCCCGGATGATCCCGTCGATCGTCGACTGCCCCGTGCCGTAGCGGTTGTCGAACAGGTGCTTCGTATCCGCCTCGTTGATCGCCACGATCGGGTAGCCCAGCGCGCCCGCCGCCGACATCGCCCGCAGGCGGACCACGCCGGTCGTCGTTTCTTCCGTGCCGCCGACCACCGCGGGCAACAGATCCCGCCTGTCCTTGTGCAGCGTCGCCACCACATCGGCCCCGTCGTCCATGGTGAGCTGCGGGCCGTGCTCCAGCGCCTGGTGGATGTGGCGGTAATACGTCTCGTTGTCTTCCCCGCAGATGGCGAAGACGGGGATCCCGTACTCCTCCACCAGCGCCGCCGCCACATCGTCCTGGGTAGAAAGAGGGTTGCTCGCGCAAACGCGCAGATCGGCGCCACCATCGCGCAGCGTGATCGCGAGGTTCGCCGTCTCCGTCGTCACATGCAGGCAGGCCGTCATCCGGATCCCCTGCAGCGGCTTCTCACGGGCAAACCGCTCCCGGATCAGCCGGAGCACCGGCATCTCGCGCTCCGCCCACTCGATGCGGCGCACGCCTTCTGGGGCCAGCCGGGGGTTGGCGATATCACTGGGCACAGACACGGGGTTCTCCTCGGAGCGGGACCCGTCGGCCCGGCTCGTTCATTTAATCGTGAAGCGTCACGAGACTGCCATCATACTTGCGGCCCCGGATTGCGGCACGCGCCCGCCGCAATGTCGCTTCCATCCCCGAAGGGTCTCGCCGCGCCGCGCTTGCCTCCACCAGTTGGCACGCTTCCCGATACCCCAGCCGTGAATAGGCCGCCACCGCCGCCAGATTGCTCGGGTCCACCGTCAGCACAATGTGCTCGCAGAACCGCAGCAGGGTTTCCGTCACCGCGCTCGTCACCGCCGTCGCAAACCCGTGCCCCCGGTAGGCCGGGTGCGTGAAGACGTTGCCAACCACCGCCACCCCCTCCTGCCGGGATACCACATGCGTCCCCGCCACCGCTACCAGCCGTCCGTCACGTACCACGCCGCGGTAAACCCCGTTGTCGATGTGCTCCGGCACGTAGTAGCTTGGCCCGCCCTCGCTCCCATACAGGGAGTTCAACTTGCGGATGTCGAGCCCCGTCACCGCAACCGTTTCCACCGCCGACACCGGAGCAAATTCATCCGCCTCTATCCGCATCCGGATCATCGTTTGCTGGGTCGCCAGCCGGTAGATCCGCTTCAGTACTTCCAGGTGTTGCGGCTGGCACGTCGCGAACGTCTGCGCGTTCCCGGGGTGGATGGTCAACGTGGCCAGCACAGCTTCCGGGTCGCCCATCACGAACGTGGCATCGCCCAGCCCGCCACGGCTATGCAACACCAGCCCCGTCCCCGTGGTCCCTCGCGAATAGAACCAGCGCGTCCGCGGAAAGAGCGAAGGTTCAAGCTGGCCCATCGCGTATGCCGTGTAATCGACCCGTGGCGCGAGGATCGCCCGGATGGCCTGGGGGTCCCGCAGCGGCTGGACGACGTAGTCGAGCCGCTGCCGCGCTACACCCTGCCAGCGAACGTCGCGCTCCGCCATCAGCCATCAACCTCGAAGTGCGTCAGCTCTCGGAACTGGCGGTATCGCGTCTCCACCTCCGCGCGCGTCAGCGTTAGAAGCCGCGATGGCCCGACTCCCTCAACTGAAAACGAGGCCACTGTTGACCCGTAGATGATCGCTCGCCGGATCTCGGTCCGTGTGACTTGCCCCACCGTGTCCAGGTAGCCGAGGAAACCCCCCGCGAATGCATCGCCCGCCCCCGTCGGATCGACCACCTCTTCCAGCGGATACCCGGGCGCCACGAAGTAGTCCTCCCGGCTCACAAACGCCGCGCCATACTCGCCGAGCTTCACGATCACGCCTTTCACACCGTTCGATACAAGGTCGCGCCCCGCCCGCGCGATACTCGGTGTCCGCGCAAGCTCCCGCACTTCGCTCTCGTTCAACGTCACGAAGTCCGCCTGCTGGATGGTTTGCCGCAACTCGTCCGGGGTGTCGTCGATAAACATCTTGATCGTGTCGACAAGTGTTACTTTCGGCGCTCCCAACCCGGATAACAGCCCACGCTGGTAGACCGGGTGTCCCGCTGCCAGGCACGCCGCCGAGCAGTCCGCCCATTCGGGCGGCAGGGGCGGCAGGTGATCGATACTCACCCCAAGTTCCGGGTACCACGTCTCCCGCGAGTTCATGTCGTAGCTGTAGCGGGCGCCCCACCGGCTCGTCTTGCCGCCGGCGATTGTCTGTAGCCCCGCCAGGTCGATTCCCGGCCGGTCCAGCTTCTTCCGCATCTCCGCCGGGAAATCCTCCCCAACGACCGCCAGCAGCCGGACATCGGTGAACAGGGCCCCCGCCAGTGCCGCACACGTCGCCGATCCCCCGAGCGAATCTGTCACCTTCGTGAAAGGCGTCTCAATGTCGTCGATCGCCACCCATCCCGATACCAGCATCGTCATCCTGAAACCCCCAGCCGGCGCCTCAGTATCGGCCCAAGCCTGCGCCGTGCTTCTTCTCCAATCGAACCCGGCTCGGTCACCAATGCTGCGTCCAATGCCGTCCCGCATTCGCACCCCGCCTGTTCCGGAAGCATGCCCGCCAGCAACCGCACCGCCTCCTGGCTTGCCGCAACGTTCCGTTTCAGCGTTGCAAAGACGGTTCTCGCATCCACCGCCTCATGCGCGCCCTGGCCTGCGTCGTAGTCCGTCACGGCCGCCAGCGTCGCATAGCAGAGCTCGGCCTCGCGAGCCAGCTTCGCCTCCGGCAAAGCGGTCATCCCGACGATGCTCGCTCCCCAGCCACGCTGCAACTCCCCTTCCGCCCGCGTCCCGAAGGCTGGCCCTTCGATGACAACGTACGTCCCGGCCGCGTGTACCGTCGCCCCTGACCGCCGTGCCGCCTGCCCGGCCGCGCCCCGCAACGCCGCGCAGAACGGCTCGGCAAAGCCAATGTGCGCCACCACGCCTTCTCCAAAAAAGGTGGCCGCCCGGGTCCCATGAGTCCTGTCGATGAGTTGGTCCGGCGTGACGAGGTCCCCCGGCGCGTAGTCTTCCCGCAGGCTTCCCACAGCCGATACCGCCAGCACCCGCTCCACTCCCAACTGCTTCAACGCCCAGAAGTTCGCCCGTTGCGGCAGCTCCGATGGCAGCAGGCGATGGCCCTCGCCGTGCCGTGCCAGGAACGCCACCCGCGTTCCCGCGATCTCACCGGTCCGGATCACATCGCTCGGCATGCCGAACGGCGTCTCGATGCGGACGTCCTCCACCGCGCCGAGGCCCGGCATGTCATAGAACCCCGAACCACCAATCACCGCCAGGGGAATCGAATCGGCCACCGGCTCCCGTCCGTAAAGAGTGTGCAGAGTGTACGGCCAACCGCTCCCTTATGGCTCCGCTACCAGGCTCGCCAGCGAATCCCCGTACGGCGGCCGGGCAACCCCCGCCTCCGTGATGATCGCCGAAATCAGATCCCCGGGCGTGACATCGAAGGCAGGGTTGAACGCTCCCATTCCGTCCGGGCTCCAGCGCACCCCTCCGAATCCGCCAACCTCCGCCGCATCGCGGAACTCGATCGGGATGCTTCTCCCATCGGGGCATTCCCGGTCCATCGTCGTACGCGGCGCCGCGATGTAGAACGGCACACCATGCCGCGCCGCCGCAAGCGCCAGCCCGTACGTTCCTATCTTGTTCGCGCTGTCACCGTTCTTCGCGATCCGGTCGGCCCCGGTCACTACCGCCTGCACCCTCCCCGAGGCGATGAGCGCCGCCGCCGCCGTGTCCGGCAGAAGCGATGCCGGGACGCCCACCCGCACGAGTTCCCACGCGGTCAGTCGCGCGCCCTGCAGCAACGGCCGGGTCTCGGTCGCGTAACAGTGGCCCACCCGCCCCAGCTCGTGGGCCACCCGGATCACCCCCAGCGCAGTGCCGATCCCCCCGGTGGCCAGGCCACCCGCGTTGCAGTGCGTCAGTACCCCGGCTCCCACCGGGAGCAACCCGGCTCCGTGATTGGCCAGCGCCAGGTCCTCTGCCTGCCTCCTCGCCATGTGGTTCGCCACGAACTCCCACAGTCGGGATCGGACTGCCCCCGGCTCCCCTCCCACGGCGAGGGCTTCTCCGAGCGCTGCCGCCGCGCCCCACGATAGCTCCACCGCCGTCGGGCGCGTCCGGCCGATCTGCCCGGCGGCATCACGCAGGATTGCTTCTCCCGTCCCGCGCTCTTCCGCCGCGATCGCCATCCCGGCCGCGCCGCACGTACCCAGCAGAGGTGCTCCGCGCACCCGGAGGGCCGCGATAGCCTCGCACAGCGCATCGACCGTCTCGATCCGGAGCCTCACTTCCCTCGCTGGCAGCTCAGTCTGGTCCAGAATCTCGATGCCGGGGCGCGCCAGGCGAAGAGGAGTGATTGGGTCCACCCGGCCAGTCTACTCTTGCACCCCGTTGTGCCGCCGCGCCGAATGCTCCAGGAGTTCCAGTTGTTCCCGCAGCACGGCACGCTTGTGCGCATCCATCCCGCCGACTACCGCATCGACGTGACCTTCAAGCGCGCTCTCCATGCGATGGACCAGTGCCTCCCCCGAAGGGGTGAGTTCCAGCCGGACTGCCCGCCGGTCGCCCATATCGCGCAGCCGCGCGATGTGCCCCGCTCGTTCCAGCCGGTCCAGCACCCCGGTCACGGTCTGGGATTGTTGCGAAAGGTGTTCCGCCAGCATGTGCGGCTGTGGCTGATCGAACGAGCGCACCGCCAGCAGCATCATCGCCTGGACAAACGTCACCCCTTCTTCCCGCGAAAGGCGCAGGTCCAACTCCCGGACTACTGCGTTGGTCGCCCGGTAAAGGCCAGTAAGAAGTGCAAGGTCGTCCGCTACGTCTCCGTCCATGTCGCGATCGTATCAGCCTGCGCCGTGGCCGTATTCGCCCCGAACCCCCCGATCCCCCAGCTGTAACGCACCCGCCCGCTTCCTATCCCCCGGGCCGCCACCGGTTCAGTACGAAATAACGCTGTGCACCACGTAGCCGGATAGCTTCCCACGCCCGCCCAGGGTACTCAGCTCGATGGCGAACCCGAACCCCGCCACCACGCCCCCAATCAGCTCCACAAGCTTCGCTGCCGCCAGGGCCGTTCCCCCGGTCGCAAGCAGGTCATCCACGATGTGGGCCCGCGTCCCGCGCTCCAGAGCATCCTCGTGGATGTCCAGCCGGTTCTCCCCGTACTCCAGTGAGTACTCGACCGATTGCCGGGCCGCGGGCAGTTTTCCCGGTTTTCGAACCGGGACGAACGGGATGCCCAGGCGCTCCGCCAGCGGCGCCCCGAAGAGGAATCCCCGGGACTCGATGCCCACAATGGCGCCGGCATCCCGCTCTCTCGCCTCGCGTTCCATGGCATCGAGCACCGCCCGGAACGCCGCCGGCTCCCCCAGCAGCGGCGTGATGTCGCGGAAGAGGATGCCCGGGCTTGGAAAGTCCGGGACGTCGCGGATGTGCGCCTTCAGGTCCACCGCCCGGATGATACCGCACCCGCGCCGGCAGAAACCTTACGCGCCCAGGAACCCCAGCTGCTCCCACTTCTGGCCCAAGAGCGCCTCGTGCGGCACCCCCAGCCACCGGTCCATCACCGTCGCATACACCCGCCGGAAGTCGGTCGTATACGGCACATTGCCGTTGTCCACCAATGCCGAGAGGTCGGGTGCATCCCCATACATGCCCTTCTGCACGCCGTTTCCAAGAGCGAACATCACACTCGCCGCGCCGTGGTCCGTCCCCTTGTTGCCGTTCTCTTCCACCCGCCGCCCGAACTCGCTCCACGTGAGCACCAGCACATCGTCTGCCTTCCCGTGGGCCGCCAGGTCCTGCTGGAACGCCGTCAGGCCGCTGTCGAGTGTCTCCATCAGCGCCTGGTGGTCCTCACCCTGTGTGTTGTGCGTGTCGAACCCGCCCAGCGTAATGTGCCCGACGCGCATCCCCAGGTCTCCAATGATCGCCTCCGCAAGTAGCGAAAGCCCCGACCCGAACGACGATGCCGGGTATTCGACCGCCGGTGTGTACGTCGAGGCCGCGTCCTTCAGCATCTGCGAACTTGAGATAGCCGTCTCCGATGTCGTCTCCAGCAGCGCCCCGTATGGCGATGTCGATGGGTACTGCTCGTACAGCTTCAGCAGCGTCGAAGTCCGGGCGTGGGTCGGCTCGGAGATCTGTCCCTTCACCCTGATCCCGTAATCCTCCCCCTTCTGGACCGACGGGATGGCGATCTTCGATGACCGCATCTCCGCCGGAGTTGATGTGCCGATGTTGAACCCGAAGAACGGGTCGTGCTGCTCCCCCTCCATCGCCTCCAGCGTCCGCCCGAGCCACCCCGAATCCAGTTGTAGCTTGGGGTCTCCCGCTTGCCAGATCGCCATCGACTTGAAATGGCTATAGTTCTGCGACGGATAGCCGACACCACGGACCACCGCGAGCTTTCCCGAGTCCCAGAGTCCCTTCAGCCCTGTCATAGCCGGATGCAGTCCGAACCCCTCGCTCAGCGGCAGGACGGCATCCTCCGCCAGCGCCAGCGTCTTGCGGCTCGAACGGTAGACCGGGTTCGATGCAGGCACCACCGTGTTCAGCCCATCGTTCCCGCCAGCCATTTGGACGAGCACAAGGGTCTTCTTGTTGTTTGGGTCCGCCACGTACGCGCTGTTTTGTGCGGCGAACGCTACCGCCCCCTTGAGCAGTGATTGGGCCGTCGTTCCGATGCTGACGAGCGCAACTCCACCCTTGACGAAATCTCTTCGAGTAAGCATGGCCATCCTCCTGGATGTGGCTAGTTGAGCTGGTACTCCGGGCTCGCGAGCACGAGGTACGCCACAGAGGCTGCTCGTTCATCCGGGTTGGTCAATTGCTGGGCAAACCCGATGAGCGCCGCGCGCGATGCTGCCGGGATACTACCATCGACCAGTCTGCGCAGCGCTTCATCCACCACCGACTCGGCCGTCCCCTGGCTCGTGAGCGTGGGGATTGCCACCGGCTTCCCCTTCGGGAAAAGCGAGGTATCCAGGAAGTTCAGCCGCGCAAAGAACGTCCCCGAAGAAAGCCACGACGCGCCGCCGGGCCAGCCAGCTACGTTCGGCGGGTTGAAGAGCTGCTGGTCCATCGGCGTCGCCGCTGCAAGATTCGGGAAATTCGTCTCTATCTCGAGCCCCCTCACGGCGCCCACGATGAACTCAACGGGGCTCCGGACCAGCCCCCGGTACGCCCGTGTCGAGTAGAACTCATCGCTCACCAGGATCGCCCGCACCACCTCGCGGACGCTATGTCCGGAAGAGTTCCACACGCCGATGAGTCGCTCGATCACGGCCTCGTCCGGGTCCCGATAGGCCAGTTCGCGGAACAGCCGCCGCACGATGAAGCGCCCTGCCGCGGGCTGTTCCATGATGATCGCGACGATGTCCTCGCCCCCAAAGCTCCCCGTCTTGCCCAGGAATGTCTTGGTCCCCGAATCGTGCAGCTTCGCCTGAAGGTAGAACGAGGGCTGCCATGCCGCGATTTGCTGGTCGCGCCACTCCTGCACTTCCTCGGGCGACAGGCCTTCCGGCGGCTTTTCGGTGGGCCGCGAAAACCTCCACCCTGTGAACGCCCGCGCACTCTCCCGGACGTCGTCCTCCGTGTAGTTGCCCTCCCCCATCGAGAACAGCTCCATCAGCTCGCGGGCGTAGTTCTCGTTCGGGTGCTCCTTCGTGCTATCCACCGTGTTCAGATAGATCATCATCGCGGGGTCTTTGCTGGCCGCCTGGAGCAGGTCGTCGTACTTCGCCAGCGCCAGCGAACGATAGAGCTCGTTCTGCGTCACCAGCAGCTTGGCCAGGCCGCCTCCGACCTGGCTCACCCCACTCACCAGCAGTCCGTGCCAGATGTAGGCCATGCGCTCTTCCAGCGGGCGCGCCGTGTAGCACATGCGCATCAGCCACCATCGCTGGATGTCGCGGACCAGTGGGGGCCTCTTCTTGTCGAGGCCCGGTCCCGGCGTCGTCAGGTTGAATCCCGCGCTCGCAATGCGAGCGTCCAGCGCAGTGTTACCGGCGGCGGTGTAGTCGAGTAACCGTTCCGCCGCCTGCTCGCGCGTGAGTGCAGCAAACTCCCCGATCTGCGCGGGCGTCCCGCCCCAGCCCGCCCGCCGCAGCAGGTGCGCCGCGCGCGTCAGAGGGTCGCTGATGAGTTCGAGCGGCTCTGGCCCGGGCGTTGCGCCATCGGTTGCCACTCCCGGCACGACAACGCTGTTCCCGCCCGTCCCTTCCGACCCCAACGTTTGTGTCGCGGCATACCCCGCCATCCCGGCGGCTCCCCCGGCAGCCGCGGTCACCGCCCCGGCGAGGAGCGCTCGCCGGGTTGTCCTGCGCCGCAGCAGCGTATCTGTCCCGATATTTCCAGCATTCGCCATGGCTACCCTCCCGGGTCTCGAATCCTGTGCTGCGTATCCTATGGCGCCGATCCGCCGAAAAGTTACGGCTCAACCGGAAATTCTTTTGCGCCACTAACAGATCACCCATCCCCGCGTGGCTTCCCGCTCGCCGCAGCTCTCCCCCCCAGTGCAACCAAAGCGATTGTCCCGCGCGCACACCTCACCCCGTCTCCAGCCCCAGCCCCCGCAGGAATGCCGCGTTGTTCGGCTCGCGCCCGAGGAAGTCGCGCACCAGTTGCCCTCCATCGACCGTCCCGCCGCGCTCCAAAATCGTCTTCCGGTAATGCATCCCGGCCATCGTGTCCAGCGGGCTGGTCTCCTCGAACCGCGTGTACATGTCGTCACCGAACACGTGCGACCACAGGTACCCGTAATACCCCGCGTCGTACCCGAACAGGTGCCCGAACCCGGACTGGAAGTGCGTCCCCTCCGTGTACGGGAACGCAGTGATGCCGTGCAGCTCCCGGAGCGTCTCCGTCGTGTCTCCTGCGAAACCCGGCGAGTGGTAGGTCAGGTCCAGGGTGGCGAAGAACAGTTGCCGCAGCGTCATCACCCCGCTGCTCAGGTTCTTCGCCGCGACCATCGATTCAACCAGTGAAGCGGGCAGGGGTTCCCCGGTTTCGAAGTGCCGGGAGAACCCCGCGAGCACACCCGGCTCCCAACACCAGTGCTCCAGCATCTGGCTGGGTGCTTCCACGAAGTCGCGTTCCGTCGCCGTCCCGCTGAATCGCGCCCGCCGCGCCCGCGTCAGCGTCTGGTGCATGATGTGCCCGAACTCGTGGAAGAACGTCACCACTTCCGTGTGCCGCAGCAGCGATGGCTGCGTCGTGGACGGTTTCGTGAAGTTCGCCACGATGGCGCTCACCGGCCTCTGGTAATCCCCACCCGGCAGGGTTCGCCCCCGCCGTAGTGTGAACGCCGCCGCATGCCCGTACTTGTTCGGCCGCGGGAACAGGTCCATGTAGAAGCGCGCAAACGGCTCGCCGCCGTCCGCCTCCGCGATGTCGAAGGCCCGCACATCCCCGTGCCAGCGAGGCGCCCCCGGCGCATCCGTGAACCGCACCCCCAGCAGCGTCTGGTACACGTCGAACAGGCCCGCGATCACCGCTTCCAGCGGGAAGTACTTCGCCACCTCGAAGTCGTCCACCGCGTACTTCGTCTTCATCAGCTCGTTGTGCCAGTAGCGCCAGTCCCAGACGTTGACCGTGCCATCAGCAGTCCGCGCGGCAGCGATCTGCCGCAGCTCCTCAAGGTCGTTCTCGGCCTTGACCGCCACCTTGCCGCGCAAGTCCGCGAGGAATTCCGCTACCGCTTGCCGCGTCCCGGCCATCCGCACCTCGGTCCGGTAG
>Ga0073899_10005283_pt1 | contig 11237 bp, 11 predicted proteins | sample KloWWTmetaKNB5Ph_FD_88975 | JGI IMG/M metagenome (GOLD analysis project Ga0073899, IMG submission 88975) | Active sludge microbial communities from Klosterneuburg, Austria, studying microevolution and ecology of nitrifiers - Klosterneuburg... | ecosystem: Engineered > WWTP > Aerobic digester >...
GGCTCGAAGCGCCACTGGTTCACCGCCGTCAGCGCCGCCCAGCCGAACTCCTCGTGGCTGGCCGAGGCCAGCTCGGGCAGCAGCACGCGCCCCTGGGCATCGACGTAGAACTCCACCGTTGCGCTGCCCGCCACGCGCGCCTGGCGCAGCGACGGTGGAACGCTCGGCTGCACCTGCAGCAGGGGGCGAAGCGGTGCGTCCAGATCGCCCGCGCCGGCAACGCCAGCGACTCCGGTGGCTGCGGTGCCGCCCAGGGCCAGGCGCTCCAGCAGCTGGGTGGCCGATGCGGGTACGCCACTGTCCGCCGGCCGCGCCGCGGAGAAGCGCTGCTCGTACTCCAGCGCGTCGCGCCGGCCCGCCGCCCCGGGCGGATCGAAGCGCCAGGCCTGCATCATCGCCACGGCGGCCCGGCCGAAATCCGGGTGGCTGGCCGCCAACAGTTCCACCTCGTTGACCTCGCCCTGCGCACCGACGCGTGCGCGTACCCGCGCCGACCCCGTCACCCCGCCGCGCAGCAGCGCCGCCGGGTAGACCGGCCACACCGCCTGCTGCAGCGCGGGCGCCAACTCGGCCCGGGCCGAGCCGTTGCGCGCCGGCCCCCTGAGACTCAACACCGTGCCCACGCCGGTGTGCTGCAGCTTGAACTGGTAGTCCCGCTGTACCCGCATCGCCACGGGCGTGCCGTCCTTCATCGCTGGCCGGTAGGGCGTGGCCAGCAGCGCGTCCAGCGCCGCATCGGTGAAGGCCGGGTGGGCGCCCTGCAGCACCTCCACCTGGCCGATGCGCCCCTGCTCGTCCACCACGTAGGCCAGCCTGACCCGCCCGGTCGACCAGTCAAGATCGACCGTGTCCGGGTAGACCAGCGGCACCGTGCGCAGTGCCTGGGGCAAGGTGCTGGCGGGTGTAGCGGTGGCCGCACGGGGGGGGGCAGCCGTTTGTGCCGAAACGGGGCTGAGCGCGTTACCCAGGGCGGTCAGACACACCAGCAGTGCGGCAGTGGAGGGGGCAAGGGGAGAGGTCATGGCAGGGCGGCGCAAGACAGGGCTGGACGGCAACCGATGCCAGTCACCGGCGTCCAACTCAGTCTAGCGTGGCGCCCTGAATCGTGACAGACCGCACACCGAGATGGTAGTGGTTGCTTGCATCTGCAGCAGTGCCGCAATGGGTGTTGCCTCGGCAGGACGTTGCCCGGTCATCCTTTTACGCCCCTTGCCACCAGCAACGCACCCGCGTCGGCATGCCGCTGTCGCCCTCGATCACCACCAAGGCACCGCGCGGCAGGGGCAGGTGTTCGCCGGCGGTGAGAAAGTGATCGCGGGCATCACCGTTGACCGTGACCCAGGCGCGGCCGGATTCCACCCGGAGCTGGCTGCCGGTGCGGGCCCGGCGGGTGCAGGTGGCGCCGCGTGCCAGGGTGAGGGGCTCGCCAGCGGACTCGGCGTCAGGGCGGGGCGCTGCGGTCGGAGTGCCTCGGCGGGCGGGCGCGGGGAGGGGCGGGTGCAGGGGATTCGTGAGGCTCATGGCGTACCTGGGGTGGCGGGCGGTGGTGGTGGGGTGGAGGTGGCTGTCCATGGCGGCGATGCTCAGGGGTGTCTGTGTGCCGCGACAGCCCCAGCGCAGCCCCGGTGTGATCGGTACAGGTGGGGCGCCGGGGTGGCTGTGCCGGTCGCACCGGTGGCCATCTGTATGGGTCCGCTGGCGGGTGGGGCATACAGAATGGGGACATGAGCCCCTCCGATGCCACCGGGCTGCATGACAGCCTCTATCTCCAGATCGCCGAGCGCATGGCGCAGTCCATCCGCAGCGGCACGCTGGCGCGCGGCGAGCGCATGCCGTCGGTGCGCGAGCTGGCGCGCCGCCAGGGGGTGTCGCCGGCCACGGTGGTGCAGGCCTATCGCGCGCTGGAGGATGCGCGGCTGGTCGAGGCGCGCCCGCGCTCGGGCTACTTCGTGGCGGCGCGGCCGCAGCGGCTGCCGGAGCCGGAGTTGTCAGCGCCGCCGGTCGCGTCGCTGGCGGTGGATGTGAGCCTGCTGGGCGAGCAGGTGATGCAGCTGGCGGCCGATCCGAGCGTGATTTCCTTCGGTGCGGCCTGCCCGAGCGGCGAGCTGTTTGCCCAGGAGCGGGTGCGCCGCGCGGTGAGCCGTGCCGCCCAGCGCCACCGCGCCACGCTGTGCCGCTACCCGCTGGGGCCGGGCAACGAGCAGCTGCGCCGCGCCGTGGCCCGCCACGCGCTGGGGCTGGGTTGCCAGCTGGAGGCGCGCGACATCGTGGTGACCAATGGCTGCCTGGATGCGATCAGCCTGTGCCTGCGCGCGGTGACGCGTCCTGGCGACGTGGTGGCGCTGGAGTCGCCGACCTACTTCGGCTTCCTGCAGATCCTGGAGAGCCTGCACCTGCGGGCGCTGGAGATCCCGACGCATCCGCGCACGGGGCTGTCACTGGATGCGCTGCAACTGGCCTTTGACACCCAGCCGGTGAAGGCGGTGCTGGCGGTGCCGACGCTGAGCAACCCGCTGGGCGCGTGCATGCCGGCGGCAGAGCGGCGCCGGCTGGCGCAGATGGTGGCCGAGCGCGGCATCCCGCTGATCGAGGACGTGCTCTACAACGGGCTGGCCGAGCGTGACGAGCTGCGCCGTGCGGTGAAGGCCTGGGACAGCACCGGCCACGTGATGATCTGCGGCTCGTTCTCCAAGACCATGGCGCCGGGCCTGCGGGTGGGCTGGGTGGAGGGGGGCCGGTGGTCGGCCCAGGTGCGCAGGCTCAAGGCGGTGCATTCGGGTGGGCAGACCGAGCTGGTCGACCTGGCGATGGCGGACCTGCTCACGCAGCCGGGTCACGAGTCTGGCTGGCGGCAGCTGCGTGCCACGGTCGCCGCGCGGGTGGACGAGGCGCGCGGGCTGATCGCAGAGAGTTTCCCCAAGGGCACGCGCGTGACCGATCCGGCCGGTGGCTACATCCTCTGGGTGGAGCTGCCGGCGGGGCTGGACTCGGTGGCGCTGTTCCGTGCCTGCCTGGCCGAGCGCATCTGCATCGCGCCGGGCACGATGTTCAGCGCCACCGGGCGCTTCGATCATTGCCTCCGCCTGGGCGTGGGTGGGCGCTGGGACGAGGCGCAGCGCGAGGGGCTGCGGCGGGTGGGCGCCATCGCCTGCGCGATGGTGCGCAGCGCGGCGGGTGCGCCGCCCGCAGGTGCTGACGCGGCACGCTGGCGTCAGGCGCCTGCGGCGGCGCTGCCGGCAGCGGTGTCCTCGTAGATCAGGTCCATCGGCAGCGTGAGCCCGACGCTGTCGAGTTGCACCGCCTCGCCCGGCCCGCTCGGGTGCAGCACCCACAGGCCCTCGGTGTTGCGGCGGAAGAGGTCGGCGTGCACGCGGTCCTGCTCGATCAGCAGGTACTCCTGCAGGCTGGGCAGGCGCTGGTAGAGCTCGAACTTCAGGCCGCGGTCGTAGGCCGCCGTGGACCCGGACAGCACCTCGACGATGAGCTTGGGCGCGGTCTTGGCCAGCTCGGCCTGTTCGGTGAGGTCCTGCGGGTCGCAGGTGACGAAGACGTCCGGGTAGAGCACCGCATCGGCCGCCTGCACGTGCAGTTTCATGCCCTCGATGTGGGTGCGGCAGGGGGTGCCGCGCAGGGCCTGGCGCAACGCCATGTAGACGTTGCCGGCGATGAGGTTGTGGGTGCCACGCGCCCCGGTCATCGCGAAGACTTCACCAGCGATGTACTCGTGGCGGTCGGCCTGGGCGGCCTCCCAGTCCAGGTAGGCCGGGATGTCGAAGGCGGGGCGGGGCTGCGGGACGGCGGACATGGCGATGCGGCGGCGGCGCTGCGGCGGGGTGGGGTCGGCGCATGGTATCGCGCAGGCCCCGCCGTACCAAGCCGCTCCGGGCCGCTGCCCGCGGCGGACCCGGGCTGTTTACTGCTGGAAGCCGCTGGCCTTGATGATGCGCGCCCAGACCTGCGCGTAGGCCTGCTCGCGCGCGGCGAGCTGGGCGGACGTCATGTGGCCCACGGTCAGGCCCATCGTGGTCAGGCGGTCATGCACGTCGCGCTGGGCGATCACCTTGGCGAGTGCCGCGCCAAACTCGTCGATCTTGGCCCGGGGCGTGCCCACCGGGGCGAACACGCCGTAGTAGGGCATGTCCTCCAGGCCCGCGAGGCCCAGCTCGGCAAAGGTCGGCACGTCGGGCAGTACGGCCTGGCGGGCGCCGCCCAGCACCGCCACGACGCGGATCTTGCCGGCCTTGTGGTTCTCGATGAAGTCGGGCACCGAGCCGACACCGGCGGCGATCTGGTTGCCCAGCATGTCCGTCATCATCGGTGCGCTGCCACGGTAGGGCACCGGCACCATGTCGAGCTTGTACTTCTCGCCGATCACCTTGACGAGGAACTCGGGCGTGGACGCCGGGGCCGGGATGCCCACGGTGCCCTTGCCGCCGCCGTTGGCGCGCAGCCAGCCGACGTAGTCGTTGAAACCCTTGGCCGGTGTGCCGCCGGACACCGCCAGTGCATTGACGAAGCTGGCGAAGCCGGCCACCGGCACGAAGTCCTTGGCGGAGTCGTAGCCCGGGGTCTTCACCACCATCGGCAGGATGGTGATGGTGTGGTCGTGCGACAGGAACAGCGTGTGGCCGTCGGCCGGTGCCGCCTTCAGCGCCTGGGCAGCGAGCTGGCCACCGGCGCCGGGCTTGTTCTCGACGATCACCGGCGCGCCCAGCTCGTCCTTGAGCTTGTCGGCCAGCAGGCGGGCAATGGCGTCGGTGCCGCCACCGGCCGGAAAGCCGACCATCAGCTTGTAGGGCGCCTTGGCATCGGCGGCGAGGGCACCGGAGAAGGGCGCCGCCAGCGCGGCGGCAGCCAGGGCAGCGCCGGTGAGCAGGCGGCGGCGGGTGGCGGTGGCGTGCGGCAGGTGCCGCGGGGTGGTGCAGGTCATGGGGAACTCCGGAACGGGAATCAGTTGGGGAAACGGCTGGGGAAAGCGGTTGGGGGAAAGTGGTCGGGATGGTAACGGGCGATGTTGCGGGGATGCCGACCGGACGTTATCCTTCGTTGATATCACGGCACGGCATCAGACATCATGCGAGTCATCATCGATCTGGAAGAGGAGCAGCTGAATCAGCTGGACGCCTGGGCGCAGCGCGAGCGCATCAGCCGGGCCGAGGCGGTGCGCCGTGCGGTGCGGCAGTTGCTGGAACAGCAGAAGGTGCCCGCCCTGGCGGGTTTTGGACTGTGGCGCGAGGCAGGGGAACCGACCGCCGAACGCGATGGACTGGCGATTGAACGCTCTCTGCGCGACGAGTGGCCGGAGTGAGGACGATGAAGGCGCTGTTCGACTCCAACATCGTCATCGACTTCCTCAACGGCATCCCTCAGGCCGCCGAGGAGCTGTCGCTCTATGAAGAGCGCTGGATCAGCCCGATCACCTGGATCGAGGCCCAGGTGAAGGCCCCCACCGGGCTGGAAGCGGCCACGCGGGCTGCCATCGACGCCATGTTCCGCCGCCTTGATCTGGACGCGGCCACGCTGAATCAAGCCCTGGCGTTGCGCCGCAGCCTGCGCATCAAGCTGCCCGACGCGCTGATCCTGGCCAGCGCGCGCGTGCGGGGCTGGCAGCTGGTGACGCGCAACACCAAGGATTTCCCGGCCGACATGCCGGGGGTGCGGGTGCCGTATCAGCTCTGAGGCTGCGCAGGCGCCTCGCGCATCGACCCCGCCACCAGGTCGAAGCGGAACAGCCGGCACTCGATCGGGCCGTTCCACATCGGCACGCGCCGGCTTTCCTTCAGGCGCATGGCCTGCGGCAGCTTGGCGTCCGGGCTGAGCACCCAGGCGGTCCAGCCGGGGTAGTGCTTCTTCCAGTGGCTGGCCAGGGCGCTGAAGAAGGCCTGCGAGGTACCGCCGCCTTCGAAGCCCTCCCGCGCGCCGGCATCGGCGCGCGTGCCATATCGATCGCCGGCATCCGTGCGCGTGCCATATCGATCGCCCGAGCCGGTGCCCTTGGCCTCGATGCGCTCGCCGTACGGCGGGTTGAGCATCAGCACGCCGCGCTCGGCCGGGCAGGGGCGCTGCAGGGCATCGGCGGTCTTGAACTCGATGGCCTGGCCCACACCGGCCTGCTGGGCGTTGCGGCTGGCAAAGTCGGTCATGCGGAAGGACACGTCGCCGGCAAACACCGGCACCGCCGGGGCGTGGAAGCGGTTGCGCGCCTCGGCCTTCATCTGCTGCCAGGCCCGGGCCTCGGCCCGGAAGGGCGCCAGCTTCTCGAAGGCGAAGCTGCGCTGCAGGCCCGGGGCCATGCCGCAGGCGATCTGCGCGGCCTCGATGGCGATGGTGCCGGCGCCGCAGCAGGGGTCCAGCAGCGCGCCGTCCTCGGGGCGGCCGTGCCAGCCGGCGGCGGCCAGCATCGCGGCGGCCAGCGTCTCCTTCAGCGGGGCCTCGCCCTTGACGCCGCCGCGGTTCTCGTCGCGCCAGCCGCGCTTGAACAGCGCCTCGCCGGAGAGGTCCACCGACACCGTGGCGTGCGACTCGTTCAGGTGCAGCACCAGCGACAGGTCGGGGTGGCGCGGGTCGACGTCGGGGCGGTCGCCGGTGGCCTCGCGCATGGCGTCGCAGACCGCGTCCTTGATGCGCAGGGCCGCGAAGTGCAGGCTCTGCAGCGGCGAGCGCTGCGCGGTGCAGTCCACCCGCAGGGTCTGGCGCGGGGTGATCCAGTCCGCCCAGCGCACCGCGTGGGCCAGTTCGTAGAGGTCCCGTTCGTCCTGGTAGTCGCCTTCGGCGACCTGCCAGAGCACGCGTTGGGCGAGGCGGCTCTCCAGGTTCAGGCGCATCGCGCTGGCGAGGCTGCCCACCAGCGCCACGCCGCCACGGCCGGGCTGCACGGACTCGGCGGCACGCGGTGCCCCGGATTGGGTCAGGATGGCGCGGATCTCGTCGGCCAGCAGGGGCTCGACGCCAGCGGCGCAGGGGAGGAAGAGCGGGGCAGGGTTCACGGGCTGGATTGTCGCCGCTGCGACCGTCCCTCGGCGGTCGGCCGGTGGCTAGCATCGCGGGATGGACATCCTGCTGACTGGCCGCTGGGCCGATGACGAAGAGCGCGACACCTGGCTGGCCGCGCTGCAGGGCGCCGTGCAGGCGGTGCTGCCCGGTGCCCGCTGGTGGCTCGACCGCGGCGAGGCGCAGCCGGCCTGGCCCGCGGACATCGAGGTGGCGGTGGTGGCCAACCCGCCGCCCGGGCGGCTGCAGGGCCTGCCGCGGCTGCGGCTGATCCAGTCGCTCTGGGCCGGCGTCGACCGCCTGCTGGCCGATGCGACGCTGCCGGCCGAGGTGCCGATCGCCCGCATGGTCGACCCGACGATGAACGCGGCCATGGCCGAGACGGTGCTGTGGGCGGTGCTGACGCTGCTGCGCGGCTTCCACCACTACGCCGCGCAGCAGCGTGCCGGCCTCTGGCGCCAGCTTCCCCAGCGGCGCGCCGACGAGCTGGCCGTCACCGTGCTGGGTTGCGGGCAGATGGGCGCCACCGCCGCGCGCCGGCTGGCCGCGATGGGCTACCGGGTAAGGGCCTGGCGGGCAACCACCGGGGCGCCGGTCGACGGCATCGAGGTCCATGCCGGTGCCGAGGCGCTGTGGCCCCTGCTGGCCGGCAGCGACATCGTGGTGAACCTGCTGCCGCTGACGCCGGCCACGCGGGCGCTGATCGACGCCCGCTTTCTGGCCGCGCTGCCGCCCGGCGCGGCGCTGGTCAACCTGGCGCGCGGCGCCCATGTGGTGGAGGCCGACCTGCTGGCCGCACTCGACACCGGCCGGCTCGGCCACGCGGTGCTGGACGTGTTCGCCACCGAGCCGCTGCCGGCCGGCCACCCGTTCTGGGCGCACCCGGGCGTGACGCTGCTCCCGCACGCCGCGGCGCTGACCGACCCCCGCAGCGCCGCCACGGTGGTGGCGGCCAACCTGCGCGCGCTGGTGGAGGGCGCGGAGATCGTGCACCGGGTGGATCGCCGCCGCGGCTATTGATCCGACTCACCCGGGGTGCGTGCGCAAGTCACACTTTCCGGCGCATCATGTCGGGCATGGCAGCACCGTCCGACCGCTCCCGCTCCGACCCGCGACCTGATCCGCGGCCCGATCTGCGCCCGCCCTGGCCGATCAACCCCTGGGGCCTGGTGTTTGCGCTGATCCTGATCTTCACGCTGCGCGACCTGTGGGTGAGCGCCACCGAGGTGCAGCCCATTCCCTACAGCGAGTTCCACCAGCAGCTCAAGGACGGCAAGCTGGAGGCCATCCGCATCGGCAGCCGCACCATCGAGGGCGAGCTGAAGAACCCCACCGCCGACGGGCGCAAACGCATCGTCACCACCCGGGTCGACCCGGCGCTGGTGCGCGAGCTGGAGCCCTTCGTCGAGGCGCACGCGGTGCGCTACGAGGGCGTGCTGGAGAACACGCTGCTGCGCGACCTGCTGTCGTGGGTGGTGCCGGCGCTGGTGATCTTCGGCCTGTGGTCGCTGGTGGCCAAGCGCATGGCGGCCCAGGGCGGGTTCGGCGGCCTGGGCGGGATGCTCTCGGTGGGCAAGAGCCGGGCGCGGGTGCACAGCGAAACCGACATCACGGTGCGCTTCGACGACGTGGCCGGTGTCGACGAGGCCAAGGCCGAGCTGCGCGAGTCGGTCGAGTTCCTGAAAAACCCCGCCGCCTACGGTCGCCTGGGCGCGCGCATGCCCAAGGGCGTGCTGCTGGTCGGCCCGCCGGGCACCGGCAAGACCCTGCTGGCACGCGCGATGGCCGGCGAGGCGGGCGTGCCCTTCTTCTCCATCACCGGCAGCGAGTTCGTCGAGATGTTCGTCGGCGTCGGTGCGGCGCGGGTGCGCGACCTGTTCGAGCAGGCACGTGCCGCGGCGCCCTGCATCATCTTCATCGACGAGCTGGACGCGCTGGGCCGCGCGCGCGGCATCGGGCCGCTGAGCGGTGGGCACGACGAGAAGGAGCAGACCCTCAACCAGCTGCTGGCCGAGATGGACGGCTTTGACGCCAGCCAGGGCGTGGTGATCCTGGCCGCCACCAACCGGCCCGAGGTGCTGGACGCCGCGCTGCTGCGCGCGGGCCGCTTCGACCGCCAGGTGCTGGTGGACCGGCCTGACCGCCGTGGCCGCGCCGAGATCCTGCGCGTGCACTTCCAGAAGGTCACCCTCTCGCCGGTGGTGGACGCAGACGCAGTGGCCGCGCTGACGCCGGGCTTTGCCGGCGCCGACCTGGCCAACCTCGTCAACGAGGCCGCGCTGCTGGCCACCCGCCGAGGCGCGCAGGCGGTGGAATCGCGGGACTTCACGGCTGCGGTGGAGCGCATCGTCGCCGGGCTGGAAAAACGCCAGCGCGTGATGAGCGCCACCGAGCGCCGCACCGTGGCCGTGCACGAGAGCGGCCACGCCCTGGTGGCGATGCTGCAGCCGGGCAGCGACCCGGTGCACAAGATCTCCATCATCCCGCGTGGCATCGGCGCGCTGGGCTACACGATGCAGCGCCCCACCGAGGACCGCTACCTCGCCACCCGCAGCGAGCTGCAGCAGCGCATGGCGGTGCTGCTGGGCGGGCGGGCCGCCGAGCAGCTGGTGATCGGCGAGATCTCCACCGGCGCGGCCGACGACCTGGCGCGTGTCACCGACATCGCCCGTGACATGGTGACGCGCTATGGCATGGCCGAGGCGCTGGGCCAGGTGGTGTTTGCTGGCCAGCAAGCGCGCTTCCTGCCCGGCAATGGCAATGGCAGCGGCGGCCTGCTGCCGGCCGAACGCCCCTTCTCGGATGCGACGTCCGACGCCATCGACCACGCGGTACGCAGCCTGGTCGACGCCGCCTACGCCCACGCCGGTGAGCTGCTGGCCAGCCGGCGCGAGCTGCTTGACGAGATGGCCGCGCGCCTGCTCGACCATGAGACGCTGGACGAGGCGGAGCTCGGTGCCATCGCGGCGCGGTTGCGTGGCGCTCCGGTGTAACGAACTTGGCCGTCGTCACGGACACGCGCCGCTGGTCAGCGACACGCTGCGGTACTCCGAGTCTATGCAGCAGGAGCTGGCACAGTACAGCCCACCCTTCGTCAGGTTCGAGCAGACCTGTTGCGCGGATATCGTGTAGTCATCTACGTTGAACGACCGGCAACCGGAGGTCCATGCGCCGTAGTCATAGCGGTTGCAGGTTTGGCTCGTCCGTTTTTGGTATGAACAGGCATAGACGCTGGAATCGGAATCGCCACTGCCACCGCCACAGGCTACCAGCGAGACGGAAACGAAGATCCAGCAGAGTATTTGCTTGAAGTCGGCGGTCATGATGCACCTGAAATTAGGGCGAGGTACCGTGGCACCTGGCAGGGCTGACTCAAGTCGCCCTTGCCAACGGGCTTGCCATGTCAGAACATGAAATTGAGCCCAACCGACACAGCGGAATAGAACCCCAGCGAGCTTTCCTGATCGCAGGCCCGGCCCCGGAGGCTGCTGGGCTCCGTGTAAGTGCAGCCGCCGGAGCCACCTGCCCACTGGCCGATGTTCAGTGCGGGCGTGAGCGAGAAGTTGTTGCCCAGGCGGAACCGGTAACCCGCCTCAGCGCCCCATTGAATGGTCTTGGAGTTGCCCTTGCCTGCGTACGAGTATTCGTTGTAGGTCCAGTCGGTATCGAAGCGACTGAGCGCACCACCAACGTACATTCCCTCCAGCCTGCGATTGAAATAGTAGCGGAAGCCTGCGCCGATGGCCTTTCCATCGCCTTCCTCGACATAGTCACCCTCATCCCATTTGTAGCTCAGTGACGAGCCACGCGCAAAGATCGTCCACCCCGGGGAGACCATGTGCTCGTATTCCAGCATCGTCACGGTTCCCTTCCTCAGGTCGCCAATCGGCGGTGCGGTGGCGATGGCGAGGTTGAGCGAGTTGTTCTGTGCCATGGCACCCGCGGATGCAATCAGTCCACCGATCAACACGACACGTGCGCGGCTGAGGTGGGGCAGGTGGAATCCGTTCATGAAACCTCCGATGAAAACGGGTTGGGAAAACCGTGACGGGCCATCTCAATCCCTTTGCTTGTGTGGATCCGATCCAGGGGACCGTGCATGACCGCGTTCAAATCATCGTAGGAAACGCTCGGGCCTGGGAATACCCCCCCACAGGAGGTCATTATTAACTCGGCAACTCTATAGAGCGTGATATAATATTTTCATGGAACACACCGACGCACGCAGCATCTCTCCTGAAGCCCAA
>Ga0073899_10005284_pt1 | contig 11237 bp, 8 predicted proteins | sample KloWWTmetaKNB5Ph_FD_88975 | JGI IMG/M metagenome (GOLD analysis project Ga0073899, IMG submission 88975) | Active sludge microbial communities from Klosterneuburg, Austria, studying microevolution and ecology of nitrifiers - Klosterneuburg... | ecosystem: Engineered > WWTP > Aerobic digester >...
AACTGCTGGGCCTGCGCTGAGCGAGGCCGCCGGCCCTTAAGCGCCGCGGGCCGGTGGCTCCCCCGACGCCTGCTCAGCGTTGCGCCCGGGCTCCGCGGCGTCGGCCGCAGCGCCGTCGGGCGCCTCGGGCGCCGCGGCCCCCGGCGCCTCGAGTGCCGCCCCATCGCCCATCGCGCCCTCGTGCGAGACGCCCTCCGCATCGAGATCGCTCGCCGCCTGCTCGAACTGCGAGATGTACAGGCGCCAATACGCACCCTCGCGCGCGATGAGCTCCTCATGTGTGCCCTTCTCGACGATGTCGCCGTGCTCCATCACGAGGATCAGATCGGCGTCGCGAATCGTCGAGAGACGGTGCGCGATCACGAACGAGGTACGCCCCTTGCGCAGCGCCGCCATCGCGTGCTGCAACAGCAGCTCGGTGCGGGTGTCGACCGAGGAGGTCGCCTCGTCGAGGATCAGCACCGAGGGTTGCGCCACGAACGCGCGAGCGATCGTGATCAGCTGCTTCTCGCCGGCCGAGACGTTCGACGCGTCCTCGTCGAGGACGGTGTCGTACCCGTCCGGCAGCGAGCGCACGAAGCGATCCACGCGGGTCGCGACCGCGGCATCCACGATCTCCTGATCGGATGCCGTCTCCCGGCCGTAGCGGATGTTCTCGCGGATCGTGCCGGCGAACAGCCACGGGTCTTGCAACACCATGCCCGTGCGCGAGCGCACATCGTCGCGTGTGAGCGTCGCGATGTCTTGCCCATCGAGCAGAATCTGCCCGCCGCCCAGCTCGTAGAAGCGCATGATCAGGTTGACCAGGGTGGTCTTGCCCGCCCCGGTCGGCCCGACGATCGCAACCGTCTGCCCGGGCTCGACCCGGAAGGAGAGGTCGGTGATCAGCGGGCGCTCCGGATCGTACGAGAATCTGACGTGCGTGAACTCGATGACCCCCTCGCCGTCGACGGGCTTCGGGGCGTTCGGGTCGTCGGGCTCCTGCTCCTGTGCGTCAAGCAGGTCGAAGACCCGCTCGGCCGAGGCCGTGCCCGATTGCACGACGGCTGCCATGCCGCCGAGCTCCGACAGCGGCTGGGTGAACTGCTGCGAGTACTGGATGAAGGCCTGCACATCGCCCAGTCGCAACTGCCCGCTGGCCACCATGAGGCCGCCGAGCACGGCGATGCCGACGTAGGTGAGGTTGCCGATGAACATCATGCCCGGCATGATCATGCCGGAGAGGAACTGCGCCTTGAAGCTCGCCTCGAACAGCTCCTGGTTGTCGACATCGAACTTCGCGCGCGAGTCGGCCTCGCGGCCGAACACCTTCACGAGGGCGTGCCCCGAGAAGGACTCCTCGACGCGCGCGTTCAGGCGACCGACCTTGCGCCACTGGATGCCAAACGCCTTCTGTGAGCGCGGACCGATCACCCCGAAGATCACCGCCATGAGCGGCAACGAGACGAGCGCGACGAGCGCGAGCTGCCACGAGATCGAGAACATCATCACGAGCACGCCGACGACGGTAAGCACGGAGGTGACCACCGTGGAGAGCGATTGCTGCATGGTCTGCGTGATGTTGTCGATGTCGTTGGTCACCCGCGAGATGAGCTCGCCGCGCTGCACCTTGTCGAAGTACGACAGCGGCATCCGATTGATCTTCGCCTCGACGTCGGCGCGCAGCTGGAACATCGTGCGCACCATGATCACGTTGGTCACGAACCCCTGCAGCCAGCCGAGGAGCGCCGATGCGACGTAGAGCATCAGCACCCAGCGGATGACGATGGCGAGCGCCGCGAAATCGACGCCGGCGCCCACGACGAAGTGGCTCATGGCGGCGACCATGGCGGCGAAGTCGCTCTGCCCGGCCGCCTGCAGCGCGGCAACGACCTCGGCCTGCGTCGTACCGACGGGGAATTGTCCGCCGAGCGCGGCGGAGACCGAGCCCTCGAAGATGATGTTGGTGGCCTCGCCGAGCACCTTGGGGGCGATCACGGCCATCACGACGCTGATCGCGCCGAGCAGCGATACGAACGTGAAGCCGAAGGCGTGGGGCCGCAGCAATCCGATCAGTCGGGCGAAGCTCTTCCCGAAGTTCGTGGCCTTGCCGGGGGCGACGCTCGACCAGTCGTCCGCGCCCAGGCGCGCCTGCTCGGCGAGCTCGAGTTCGAGTCGTTCCTCTTCGCTCATCAGGTCTGGCGTGCTCATGCCTCGACCCCCAGCTGCGACTCGACGATCTCCCGGTAGGTGGCACTGCCCCGCAGCAGCTCCTCGTGCGTGCCGAGCCCGACCATGCGGCCGCCCTCCAGCACGACGATGCGGTCGGCATCGGTGATGGTCGACACGCGTTGCGCGACGACGATCTTCGTGGTCTGCGGCAGCGCCCGCCACAGCGCCTGGCGCAGGCTCGCATCGGTGGTCAGATCGAGCGCCGAGAACGAATCGTCGAAGACGAGGATGTCGGGCTGGTGCACGATGGCGCGGGCGATCGCGAGGCGCTGGCGCTGGCCGCCCGACACGTTGGTGCCGCCCTGCGCGATGCGCGCATGCAGCTGGCCATCCATCGCTTCGACGAAATCGCGCCCCTGTGCGATCTCGAGCGCGTGCCACAGCTCGTCGTCGGTGGCCTCCTCGCGACCGAAGCGCAGATTGGATGCCACCGTCCCGGTGAACAGGAACGGCCGCTGCGGCACGAGCCCGATGCTGCGCCACAGCCGATCGAGATCGGCGTCGCGGACGTCGACGCCGCCCACCGCCACGCTGCCGGCGGTCACGTCGAACAGGCGCGGGATGAGCGAGATGAGGGTGGTCTTGCCGGAGCCGGTCGAGCCGACGATGGCCACAGTCTCGCCACGGGCCGCCTCGAAGGTGATGTCGGCGAGCACCGCCGCCTCGGCGCCCGGGTAGGTGAAGGCGGCACCGCGGAATGCGACCGTGCCGGGCGCCGGAAACTCGGTCACCGGGTTGGCGGGTCGGGTGAGCGTCGACTCGCTCGCGAGCACCTCGCTGATGCGCTCGGCCGAGACGGCGGCGCGCGGGATCATGATCGTCATGAAGGTGGCCATGACCACGCCCATCAGGATCTGCCCGACGTACTGCATGAACGCGAAGAGCGTGCCGATCTCGACGGCGCCGGCGTCGACCTGGATGCCGCCGAACCAGATGACCCCGACGACCGTGACGTTCAGCACCAGCATCGCGAGCGGGAACAGCAGCACGAACAGCGAGCCGACCTTGCGCCCGACCACCATGATGTCGTGGTTCGCCCCGCGAAAGCGCTCCGCCTCGATGTCTTCGCGCACGAAGGCGCGCACGACCCGCACACCGGTCAGCTGCTCGCGCAGGATGCGGTTGATGGCGTCCAGCTTGGCCTGAAACGCCCGAAACAGCGGCACCATGCGGCTGACGATCAGCGTCGCGACCAGCAGCAGGCCGGGGACGGCGACGGCGATCAGCCAGCTCAGGCCGACGTCCTGCTGCAGCGCCATGATGATCCCGCCGATTGCCAGCAGCGGCGCGGTCACCAGCATGGTGGCCCCCATCATCGCCAGCATCTGCACCTGCTGCACATCGTTCGTGTTGCGGGTGATCAGCGAGCCCGGGCCGAACTGCGACACCTCGCGCTCAGAGAACGCGCTGACCTTCTCGTACACGTCGCGGCGGATATCGCGGCCCGCCGCCATCGCGGCGCGCGCCGCGAAGTACGTCGCGATGATCGAGCACGTGATCTGCGCGAGCGAGATGGCGAGCATGAAGGTGCCGGTCGACCAGATGTAGCCGGTGTCGCCGGTGGCGACGCCCTTGTCGATGATGTCGGCGTTCAGGCGCGGCAGATACAACGACGCCATCGCGGCGATGAATTGAAAGACCAGCACGCCCAGCAGCAGCCATTTGTAGGGCTTCAGCGAGCGGAACAGCAGTTTGCCAAGCACGGGATCTCCGAAGGTGGGGGCGGTCACGAACGTGGATGCCACGCCACGGCATCAATTCGCAGATCACAAGGGTACTTCGCGCCGCCGCCATGCCCAAGACCCGCGCGCGAGAGTCGAGTCAGAACGGCCGGCGCATCGCCGAAGCCGGCGAGTGCCTCGGGGAACGTGGGCACGCCCGTGCAGAAGCGGGCGGCGCCGAGCGCGGTGACCCCGAGCGGCACGTTCCCCATACGGCGCGGCGGTCGCCAGGACTAGGATCAGGAGCGTGCTGACGATAGGGCTTCCCCGGATCACAGCTTGCGGCACGATGCACGTCTGAAACGGGTCACGAACACTGATCGGAGCCACATGCACGCATCCCACGCTTCGGTGCCATCCGCCACGTCGCCGACAAAAACGTCGTGGATTCCACTCACCGTCGTCGTCCTCACGCAGATTCAGGCCTCGTTCGCGGTCAACGCCCTCACCGTCTCGATGGCCGGCATCACCAGCGATCTGGATACACCGGCCACCTCTGTCGGCACCGCGATCACCGCCGGCACCTTCGCGATGGCCGCGTTCATCCTGCTCGGCGCGAAGATCGGCGCGCGCTTCGGCACACGCCGCGTCTTCCAAATCGCCGTCGCGGTCCACGCGAGCGCGATGGCCGCCGTGGCGCTGAGCCAGAGCCCGGCGATGCTCTTCATCGCGCAGGCCTCCTCGGGCGCCGTGATCGCGCTCATCGCCCCCGCGCTCACGGTGTTCATCGCCACCAACTACAGCGGCACGCAGCAGGCGCGCGCGATCGGTCTCCTGGCCGCGGCGATCCCGGCGGCGGGCGTGCTCGCCCTGCTCATCGCCGGCTGGTTTGCCGCGGGCATCGGCTGGCGCTACAGCTTTGCCCTCGTGGTTGCGCTCGGGGTCGTGAACCTGCTGCTGAGCTTCCGTCTCAAGAAGGTGCCGCCGCAGCCGGATCTGGGCATCGACTGGACCGGTGCGGTCCTCGCCGCCATCAGCATCATCCTGCTCAGCTTCGGGTTCTCGGGCCTCGCAAGCTGGGGTGTCTGGCAGGCCACCGACGCCGCGCCGTTCGATGTCCTCGGCGTCTCGCCCGCCCCGCTGCTGATCATTCTCGGCCTGGTCGTGGGTCAGATCTTCTTCGTATGGATCGCTCGGCGGCAGCAGCAGAAGCGCTCGCGCATCTTCGACCTGCGGGTGCTCGCCACGAGCTCGGAGCTGGCCATCACCGCGTGCATGTCGATCATGCTGTTCGTCGGCACCGCCGCGAACTTCCTGATCCCCCTCTATATGCAGGTGGTGCAGGGGCTCACGGGCATCCAGACGTCGTTCTCGATCATCCCCTACACGCTCTCGATCTTCCTCGCCTCGACGTTCGTCGCCGTGCTCTACAGCCGGTTCGCGCCCCGCGTGCTGGCCGCCTCGGGCTTCGTGGTGGTCGCCGGGGCCCTCACGCTGATCGCGTTCAGCATCCGCGGCGACTGGGGACAGCTGTTCATCGTGACCGGGCTGATCCTGCTCGGCCTGGGCCAGGGCGCCATCGTGGCATTGGTGTTCAACACGCTGCTCTCCTCGGCGCCCAAGGCGCTCGCGGGCGATGTCGGCGCATGGCGCGGCCTGGTGCACAACCTCTCGGGGTCGGTGGGCATCGCGGTGGCCAGCGCCTTCGCCGTGGGCATGCTGGCCTCACTGGCCGCCACTGCGGCCACGGAGCATCCCGAGATCTCGCCCGAGCTGATCTCTGAGGTCAACTTCGACAACACGAACTTCCTCACCAACGACCAGCTCGCGCAGTCGCTCGCGAACACCTCCGCCACGCCGGCGGAGGTGGCAGTGGCCATTGAGCTCAACGCCGAGGCGCGCCTGCGCGCACTCCAATACTCGCTGCTCGGGCTCGGCGCGCTCGCACTGCTGGCGATCGTGCCCGCGACCCGCATGCCGGGCCGCATCGCAGGCGAGCTTCCCGAAGTCCTCGAACCCACCGACAACGACACCGTCGATGTCGACATCCCCCTCAACCCGGAGTCTGCCGCATGAGCACATCAGTTCCCCTTCCCGCCCTCTCCGTCATCGACGCGGTCGCGCTGACCGTCGGTCCCGCAGCCGACGATGCCCAGGCCCTGGGCTTCGCCGTGTTCACCGAGGGTGAGGTGCCCGCCGAGCTCGGCCTCGACCGCGCCGCCCTCGAGCGCGCGGGCTTCACCGGCAAGGCCGGGTCCTCGCTCGTGCTCCCGAGCGCCGAGGGCCCCGAGCTCCTCGCCGTCGGCGCGGGTGCGCCCGCCGAGCTGGATGCCGCGACCCTGCGTGACCTCGCGGCGACGTTCGCACGGGCCGCCGCACGCCACGCGCGCATCGCGCTGCGCGTCGACACGCTGGGCTCGATCGCCGTCGCCGAAGCGGTAACGGTGCTCAGCGAGGGCACGCTGCTGGCCCGCTACAGCTACGCCGGGCTGAAGACCGCGCCGAAGACGATCGCGCTGGAGGCAGCGGGCTTCTCGGTGCCGGGCGCCGAGGCGACCACCGCACAGCTGAGCGCGGCGATCGACGCGGCACGGGTGTGCGCGCGCAGCACGGTGATCGCCCGCGACCTCGCCAACACGCCCCCCAACCACCTGACCGCCACCCGGATGGGCGAGGTCGCCGTCGAGCTGGGCGAGCGCTTCGGCTTCGGGGTGGAGCTGTTCAACAAGGCCGCGCTCACCGAGCTGGGCTGCGGTGGGCTGCTCGGTGTCAACCAGGGCAGCGCGCAGCCGCCCCTCATGATCAAGCTCAGCTACCAGCCCGAGGGCGAGGCGAGCGGGCACCTCGGCCTGGTCGGCAAGGGCATCATGTATGACTCGGGCGGCATTTCGCTGAAGCCCTCCGACCCGATGCACCTGCTGATGAAGATGGACATGGGCGGCGCGGCCGCCGTGCTGGGCGCGTTCGCCGGCCTGCGTGCCGCGGGCGCCACGGCCGCAGTGACCGGCTGGCTGATGTGCACCGACAACATGCCCTCGGGCACCGCCTACAAGCTGGGCGATGTGCTCACGGCGCGCGACGGCACCACCGTCGAGGTCAAAAACACCGACGCCGAGGGCCGCATCGTGATGATGGATGCCATCGCCCTCGCCGTGGAGGAGGGCGTGGATGCGATCATCGACATCGCCACGCTCACCGGCGCCGCGCTGATGGCGCTCGGCCAGGCGACGGCACCGGTGCTCGGCAACGACCAGCGCGTGGTCGACCTGACGCTGGCGGCCTCCGCGGTCACCGGCGAGTCGCTGTGGCAGCTGCCGCTTGAGCGCAGCTACCGCCCACAGCTCGACTCCGACGTCGCCGACCTCGCAAACATCGGCGGGCGCTACGCCGGCGCGACGACCGCGGCGCTCTTCCTCGATCACTTCACGCGGAAGACCCCGTGGGCGCACCTCGATATCGCCGGCACGATGGCCGTCGACGCCGACGAGGCGTGGCGCCCGAAGGGCGCGACCGGCTTCGGCGCGCGCCTGCTGCTCGAGACCGCACGCACCTTCACCAAGGCGTAGGCGACCCACTCGGAATGCGCTTGGGCACGGCCTGACGGACAATAGATCCATGGCCGTGCCCAAGATCCTGCTGTATTACGCGTTCGCCCCCGTCGCCGACCCCGAGGCCGTGCGCCTGTGGCAGCGCACCCTGTGCGAGTCGCTGGGGCTGCGCGGACGCATCCTGATCTCGTCGCAGGGCATCAACGGCACCGTCGGCGGCGAACTCGAGGCGTGCAAGGCCTACGCCCGGGCCACCGCCGAGTACGGCCCGTTCGCCGGCCTCGACGTCAAGTGGAGCGAGGGCACCGGCTTCGAACCCGAGGACACCAAGCGCACCCCCAAGCGCCGCCCCGTGCCGTGGCGCCAGAGCACCGACTTTCCGAACCTCTCGGTCAAGGTGCGCGAAGAGATCGTCTCGTTCGGGGCGCCCGAGGCGCTGCACGTCGACGCGGCGGGCGTGATCGGCGGCGGTACCCCGCTCTCGCCCGAGCAGGTGCACGAGCTCGTCGACGCGCGCGGCGGCGACGTCGTCTTCTTCGACGGGCGCAACCAGATCGAGGCGCAGATCGGCCGCTTCCGCGACGCGATCGTCCCGCCGGTCGAGACGACCCGCGACTTCGTGCAGGTGCTCGACTCAGGGGTCTACGACCACCTCAAGGACCGCCCGATCGTGACGTACTGCACCGGCGGCATCCGCTGCGAGGTGCTCTCCTCGCTCATGATCGACCGCGGCTTCAGCGAGGTCTACCAGATCGCCGGCGGCATCGTCCGCTACGGCGAGCACTTCGGCGACGCCGGCCTCTGGGACGGCTCGCTGTACGTCTTCGACGGCCGCGGCTCGATGGACTTCACCGACAAGGCCGCCGTCATCGGCGTCTGCGAGGGGTGCGGGGCCGCCACCAATCGCACGGCGAACTGCGTGGATGCCGCGTGCCGCGCGCAGGCGGTCGTGTGCGAGTCGTGCGTGGCGCGCCCGTGCGCGGCGCACCAGCCGGTCTCGGCGTAGCGCGCGCGTTCCGCCCGCGAACCGTGCGCGGTTCGGCCGCGGCTCAGACGAACGTGACCGTCGCCTGCAGGCGGGTGCGCACGTCGAAGAGCTCGTTGCCGCCGATGTCGCGCGCGCCCGGGATGCCCTGGCGCAGCACGTTCGCGAGGGCCGAGCGGCCCACCGCGACGACCGGGATGCCGCGGACCGTACCGAGGGTGACGACCGGCTGCGGCACGTCTTCGTCGGGGAGCACGACGATCGCGCCGCTGAATTTCACCTTCGCCGCGCGCGAGAGCACACGCATCCGGGCGAGCAGATCGGCCACCGGGGTCTGCCCGTGCACCGCCTCGCCGATCAGCTCGCCGCGGCGCACGTTCACCGCGGCCCCGAAGTCTTCCGAGAGGATGCCGTACAGCCCGGTGGGCCCGAGCACGATGTGATCGAGCTTCGCGTTCGGATCGCCGGCCTCGCGGCGGCCGCCCGCGGCGACGTCGTGCCAGGCGGTGTAGCCGATGCCGAGCGCGCCCACCGTGCGGGCCGTCGCCTCCTCGGCGAGCGCGTCGGCGAGCATCGCGCGCAGGGCCACCGGGGCGCTGCGCACGAGCGCCGGGTCGTAGGGGTCGTCGATGGTGACGCCGCGGCCGGCCCACTCACGCATGAGCTCGAGGTAGCGCTCGCGCCGCCAGCCGCCCGGGTGACCGTACATCCGGGCCTTGGGTCGGGTGTCGGCCTGCTGTGGGCCGCGCGTGCGCCACCCCGACCAGTCGCCGCCGCCCTCCGCCCCGGAGCCCTGGGCACCCGTGCCGCCGGCGCTCGCACCGGCGCCGCCGGGAGCGCCCGAACCCGCGCCGAAGCCGTGCCCGCGGTCGTACGACGCGCGCCCCGCGGCGGTGCCGACGAGCTCCCATGCGCGCTGCACGGCGATGAACGCCATGGCGTCGCCGCCGGTGTCGGGGTGCGTGGCGCGCAGGCGCAGGCGATACGCGCGCTTGAGCGCTTCCTCGTCGGCGTCGGGTGCGACGCCGAGCACCTCGTACGCGGACGCCGAAAGCGGGCTGTCGAACACGCCGTGCCTCCCGAAACCACGCCCCTTGCGTGCGGCTTACAGGTTACCCGAGCCCGAGCGGAATCGATCCCCGAATCCCCTTGGCCGAACGCGTCCGGCGTCCGCGCGGTGTCCGGGCGCGGAAGCGTCGGTGAACGGGCGGGGAGCGGCGCGCAAACCCGGCCGTTTCGGGCAGCTCGTCCTGCTTGACTGGCCGCTGGCCGCGCCCGAGTGGTCATCACCGGAGGAGTAGTTTTCGTGTCATCCGCATCACCGTCCCGCCGCTCGTTCCTGCGCTTCTCGGCGGTGGGTGGCGCCTCCGCGCTCGTCGGTGCGGCCGCCGCGCTCGGTGCACAATCCCTGCTCGCGCCCGCCGCCGCCACCGAGGGGCAGCCGGACTCCACCCCGCGCACCGCGCCCGTTTCGGGCACCCTCGTCACCTCGGACGGCGTGCAGCTTGTCGCCGCCCTCGAAATCTTCGGCGCCGACGGCACGCGCCACTCGCGCGTCCAGTCCGATCTGCTGGGGCGGTTCGACGTCGTCCTGCCGCTCGGCGAATGGACCTTCGTCTTCTCACGCGGCTACGAGTACGAGCGCAAACTCGTGCCCGTCGCGCTGAACGACCGCTTACGCAAGAATCTGGGCGCGGTCACGCTGCGCCGGCACATCGACCTGGCCGCCGCGGGCTGGTTCGCCGGCGATCTGCATCAGCACAGCAGCCACAGCGACGGCTACCAGGCGGTCGGGGCCGTCATGTTGTCAGCGGTCGCCGGCGGCATGGAGTGAGGCGTGGTCACCGACCACAACACCACCGCGGGCACCGCGGAGTGGCTGCACGGCGAGCGCCTCTTCGTGGCGCCGCCCATGCGCTACCTGCCGATCCCCGGCTGCGAGATCACGACCGACCGCGGCCACTTCAACCTGATCGGCGCCGACGTGTCGATTGACCACGCCACCGCCGCCGGGACATCCGACACCGCGCGCATTCTGGCGGAGGCGAAGGCGAGCGGGGGTCTCCTGCAGCTGAATCATCCGCACCTGCAGAGCCCGATGGGATTTCTCGATTGGGAGCTGCTGCCGGAGTTCGATCTGCTCGAAGTGTGGAATGGCAAGGGCCAGCCGAACGCCTCGACAAACGCCGAGGCGAAGCAGACCTGGTACGAGCTCCTGAATCAGGGCATCTTCATCGCCGCGAGCTGCGGCAGCGACAATCACGACGTCACCGGCGGCTACATGTGGGCGCGCGACGGCGACGCGTGGATGAATCGCGGCCTGTTCTCGGGCTCGCCCGCCGTGTACGTCGAGACCGGCGCGATACCCTCGCGCGACGAGGTGCTCGCGGCACTGGGTCAGGGCCGCTCGTTCATCACCAACGGCCCGCTGCCGCGCTTCGCCCTCGCCGGCCGCGGCCCCGGTTCGCGTGTCACGCCCGGTGAGCTCGAGGTCACCGTGGCGGTCACCGACGTGCGCGGCCTCGAGCGGGTGGACGTGATCGTGAACGGCGAGGTTCGTCACCAGCACGCGTTCGCAGGGGAGCGCGACGGCGCGCTCTCGTTCAGCTTCGCCGGCGCGGCCGGCGATTGGTGCCTCGTCGAGGCCTTCGGGGCTGATGGCGGCTATGCCCTCACGAACCCCGTCTTCGTCGACACCGCTTCCCCCACCCAATGAATGGAACCCGACTCATGAACCGCCTCGCCTCCACCCTCGCCTCCACCCTCGCCTCCACCGGCGCGACCGCCCTGGCCGCACTCACGCTCACCGGCTGCGGCGCCGACGCCACGCCG
>Ga0073899_10005286_pt1 | contig 11235 bp, 8 predicted proteins | sample KloWWTmetaKNB5Ph_FD_88975 | JGI IMG/M metagenome (GOLD analysis project Ga0073899, IMG submission 88975) | Active sludge microbial communities from Klosterneuburg, Austria, studying microevolution and ecology of nitrifiers - Klosterneuburg... | ecosystem: Engineered > WWTP > Aerobic digester >...
AAGCTGCCGAAGCTCCGGCCAAGGCCCAGACGACCGACCCGATCGTCGCCGCCCTGAAGGCCGATACCACGCTGACCGACAGCGCCCGCACCGCGCGCATGGACAGCGCACGCACGGCGGCCACCACCGGCCGCTTCGGCATCTTCTCCCCCGCCGCCGCCGCCGGCACGGACGACATCATCACCATCGAGAACGACAAGCTCCAGGTGGGCATCCGCACCAAGGGCGCACGCCCCGACGTGATCCGCCTGAAGGAATACAACACGTACGGCGGCCAGCCGTTGCTGCTGGCCGAACCCGATAGCGGGACCTTCGGCTATCACTTCTTCCTGGGGAATCTGGATGTAGGCACCAGCGACCTGCACTTCGCCGCCGAGAAACTGGGCACCACCGGCCTGCGCCTGAAGGCCGCCACGGCCGACCCCGGGAAGTACATCGCCATCACCTACCAGCTGGACAGTACCGGCTACCTGATGCGGATGAACACCGAGATCGTCGGGCTCCAGAACGAGGTGGACCCGCGCCGGATGCTCTTCCAATGGGACGTGCTGGGGCGCACCAACGAGAAGCACCTGCCCACCGAGCAGCGCAAATGCACGGTCTTCTACAAGTACATGACCGAGGACCGCAACTACCTGAGCGAAACGGGCGACGAGCGGCTGAAGCTGGAGGGGCGCACCAACTGGGTGGCCTTCAAACAGGACTTCTTCACCCTGGCCATGATCCGGCCCGACGGATTCCGGGGCAACGGCAGCGAGATCGCCGTGGGCATGCGCGACGACGGCCTGCACACCAAAGCCTACTCCGCCCGCTTCTTCTTCGACGAGCCCCCCGCCGCGAACGCCTCCCTGCCCATGACGCTGTACCTGGGCCCCAACCACTACAACACGCTGCGGCGCACCGACATCCCGCAGTTCGACCGCATCATCGACCTGGGCTGGGGCATCTTCGGCTGGGTGAACCGCTTCATCGTGATCCCCATCTTCAACTTCCTCGGTAAATTCAACTTGAACTACGGCATCATCATCCTCGTGCTCACGGTGGTGATCAAGCTCGTGCTGATGCCGATCGCCTACCGCAACCAGAAGAGCAGCGCGCGTATGCGGGCCCTGAAGCCCGAGCTGGACACGCTCGCCAAGAAGTTCCCCGCGCAGGAGGACATGATGAAGAAGCAGCAGGCCCAGATGGAACTGTACCGCAAGGCCGGCGTGAGCCCCATGGCGGGCTGCGTGCCCATGCTGTTGCAGCTGCCCATCCTCTATGCGATGTTCCAGTTCTTCCCGGCGAGCATCGAACTGCGGCAGCAACCTTTCCTCTGGGCCGACGACCTCAGCAGCTACGACAGCATCGCCACGCTGCCCTTCACCATCCCCTTGGGCTACGGCGACCACGTGAGCCTCTTCACCATCCTGATGTGCGCCAGTACCGTCGTGTACACCATGATCACCAGCAAACAGATGCCGCAGCAGCAGGGCATGCCGAACATGAAGCTGATGATGTACCTGTTCCCGGTGATGATGCTCTTCTTCATGAACAGCCTGCCAGCGGGCCTCAGCCTGTACTACCTGCTGGCGAACATCATCAGCATCCTGCAGATGACCGTGCTCGGCCGATTCTTCATCAACGAGGACAAGCTGCGCGCCGAACTCGTGGCCAACATGGCGAAGCCCCGCAAGAAGAGCAAATGGCAGCAGCGCATCGAGGAGATGCAGAAGCAGCAACAGGCGGCGAGGAGACGGTAGGCTACTTTTTGAGCAGGCAGCAAGCAGCGGGCAGTAGGCAGCACATTCCCGGAGGCTACTGCCTACTGCTGACTGCCTGCTGCATTTTCCGTTCCTTTCGTTCATGAACGACCTCCTCATCGGCCTGCGCGGATTCTCGCGCTCGTTCAGCTTCGCCCTGCGCAACGGCCTGTGGTGGATGTTCCTTGCGCCGGTATTGCTGTGGCTGCTCTTCGCTGGTGGCATCGTGTGGGCCAGCGCCGGCGTGGTGGACCTGGTCACGGGGTGGCTCTCCGCCTGGGACATCGCCGTTCCGGCGGACGGCCGCACGGGGCTCGAGGGCCTCTGGGACGACATCAAGAACTTCTTCGTCTCGGCGCGCGAGGTGATCGTCCTCGTGGTGGTGAAGCTGGCGCTGTGGTTCCTCTTCGGGCTGGTGGGCAAGTACATCGTGCTCATCCTGCTCTCACCGCTCCTGGCCTATGCGAGCGAGCGCACCGAGGAGATCCTTGCCGGGCGCGTGTATCCTTTCCGGACGGCACAATTCCTGAAGGACGTGGGGCGCGGCATGCTCATGGCCCTGCGCAACGGTGGGCTGGAACTGCTCATCAATGCGCTGCTGTGGACGCTCACGCTCTTCGTGGCGGTGCTGGCGCCGGTGACGGTCGTGCTGCTATGGCTCGTCTCGTCGTGGTTCTACGGCTTCAGCATGTTCGACTACCTGTACGAACGGCGCCGCATGGGCATCCGTGCCAGCGCACGAGCGGCATGGGGCCGGCCGGGGCTGGTGCTCGCCAACGGCATGCTCTTCAACCTCCTTATGAACCCGCCCTTCCTCAACTGGATCATCGGCCCGCTGCTCTCGGTGCTCTGCTTCAGTACGGTGCCCGTGGCGGCGAGCATCGGCGCGGTGCTGGCGCTGCACGAGGCCGAGGGCGGAGACACCGGCGCAGTGAACAGACCGTTATCGCCCTACCCTTGATCCACAGGCACACAGGACCACCAGGATCGAACGCAACCGGAAGGATGAGGTGGTGATCACCATCTCCGGGACCAAGGACGCGGAATCCGTCCTGCGGCTCATGGACTGTCTCACCTATCTGATGGCCACGGGCGGCACCCGGGCGAAGCAGGAGGACGTGGACCGGATCGCGCGCCAAGCCAAGGCCTCATGGTGGAAAAAGAACAAGAAACGATACCTGGGTGAAGGCCGTCGTTGACACCGACATCGCCTTCAGTTGCTTTGTCCGATCGGATACGCTTGCCGCGGAGATCCTGCTGCACGCTCCGGGCCAATTGCTCTTCTTTTCCCCGTTGTTGCTGACCAAAGAACTGCAACGGCATCGGGCCAAACTCAAAGGCGCGTCAAAACTCGGCGATGAAGCCCTCGACACGGCGACAACACCGTTGCTGGCCCGCATCGTCCTGATGGACGACGCGGCCGTGTCCTTCGCGAACCGTGACAAGGCGCTTTCGATCGTTACCGGCGTGGATGAGGCCGACGCTCCGTTCATCGCGCTCGCCCTGGAACTGGATGCCCTGCTCTGGACCGGCGATCACCGGCTCGTCAGGGGCCTGCGCAGAAAAGGCTTCCACCACGTGATCAGCACGGTGGAACTCGCGCACATGCGGTGAGTTCCCTCATGAGGTGAACGAGTGCGAGGGTGCAACTCCCCAACTCTCCAACTCTCGCACTCTTCCACCGGTACCTTCGTCACGCATGCCCACCCCTCTCCGCACGCCGTGGTACGCGAGCATTGTGGTGCGAATCACCCTTGTGTTCACCGCCCTGCTGCTGGGCACAGTGGCGCTCATCGCCTGGATCAGCTGGAGAGCCGGCCGCGCCGAGGTCATCGATGAGGCGCGGCACGCCATGGCCCACACGCTGGAAGTGGCCATCGACCGGCTGCGCAACGAGGAGCGCACGCTGCGTGAGAACACTGAACTGCTGGCCACCAATGCCGCCATCATGCGCTGGTGCGAAGCGGCGGGCCGGGGCGATCCGATGGAAATGGTACGCGCCAAGGAGGAGGTGGCGGATTTCATCGACCCCTTCATCCGCAGCCGCACGGGCATCGCTCAGGTGCGGCTCATCGGCGCGGACACGGCGGGCACCGAAGTGGTGCGCTTCGACCGTTCGCGAGGCATGGTTTTCCGCGTGCCCGACGGCCAACTGCAATCGAAGGCGTCGCGCGGCTACTACGGGTCCACCATGGGCACCCCGCCGGGCACGCGCCTCTCCTTCCCCATTGACCTGAATCGCGAGCACGACACGCTGGAACGGCCTTTTGTCCCCACCTGGCGGATATCCGCCCCGCTTTTCACACCGCAGGGCGCGCGCTCCGGCATGGTCATCATCAACGCCGACATGCGCGCGCTCTTCGCCCAGCTCCTGGCCCTGGCCGATAGCGGACGGGCCCTGGTGCTGGCGCGCGGCGATGGCGAGACGATCCTGCATCCCGACACGTCGCAGTGCTTCCGCTTCGAGCTGGGCGGCTCGCGCCAACTGGACCACCTGCTTCCCAAGGAGAATGATACCAAGACGCTCGTCGTCCGCCGCGCATTCGGGCTGGGCCCGGCCGAAGAGCGCTACGAACTGGCCATCACCCAGCCTTTGAACGGCCTGCCCGGTAATCTGCTCCACCGGCGCGACGGGCTGCTCCTGCTCTTCACCGCCATCGCGCTTGGCGCCATCACGCTCATCGCCCTGTTCGCGCTGGGTTTCCGGGGGCGGATGGACCGCCTCACCGGGCTGATGGAACGCTACGCCGTTGGAAGTACGGATGAACTGCCCACCGCGCGCCGCGACGAGTTCGGTCGCATGGCACGCGGCCTTCGCACGATGCAGGAGCGCATCGATGCCCGTGTGCGCGAGCTGGAGGACGCCCGCGCAGCCGCCGAGGCGAGCGACCGCCAGCGCCGCGAGCTCCTGGCCAACATGAGCCACGAAGTGCGTACGCCGCTGAACGCCATCATCGGTCTGGGCGGCGAAATAGATACCGGACAGCTGGACCCTGCCGGGCGCGAACGCATGGCCGTCGTGCGCCGCAGCGCCCAGCGCCTGCGCGGGCTGGTGGACGACCTGCTCACACACGCGCGCATCGGTGAGGGCAAGCTCGCGCTGCACCCCGCACCCGTGGACGTCCACACGCTGGTGAACGACGTGGTACAGGCGCACCTGCCCGCCGCGAAGGCCAAGGATCTCCAAGTAGGCACCACGCTGAACGGCCTGCCGCCCGCGCTGCTCATCGACCCCCTGCGGCTGCACCAGATCATCGACAACCTGCTGGGCAATGCGGTGCGCTTCACCGAGCGGGGCCGGGTGGACATCAACGTGGGGATGGACGGCCCGGGCACCCTCTGCATCCACGTGGCTGATACCGGGCCGGGCATCCCGGCGAGCCAGCGCGGGCGCGTGTTCGAGCGCTTCGAGCGGGCCAGCACCAGCGAGCAGGGCCAGGGCGCCGGACTGGGGCTGGCCATCACCCGGCGTGTCGTTGACCTGATGGGCGGGGACATCGCGCTGGACACCGAGGAAGGCCGGGGCACGCGCTTCACCGTGCTGCTGCCCGCCACGCCAACGGATCCTGAACCAACGGTACAAGCGACCGCAGCGGACACCCGGGGCCTGCGCGTGCTGCACGTGGAGGACACGGCCACCAACCGGCTGTTGCTGCGCGAATGGGCCACACGCTGGGGCTGGGACCTCACCGAGGCCGAGGACGCCGAAGAAGCACTCGCGGCCTGCGCCCGGCAGCGTTTCGGCCTGCTGCTCATCGACCTGGAACTCGGTGGCGCCAGCGGTAGCGAACTCGCGCGGCAACTCCGTGCCAGTGGCCCGCACCGCTTCAGCCCCATGCTCGCGCTCACCGCGCACGCAGCGGACGACAAGGACACAGAGATACTCCTGGCCGGCATGAACGCGCGTATCACCAAGCCGCTGGACCGCGATGCGCTGGCCGCCGCCGCCGCCTGGTGGACCGACGACGCGGAGGATCCGGCCGTCAGCATCGCTACGCTGCTCGGCCAGTACGGCGCCAGCGGGGACAAGGCCATCGGCGTTCTCCAGAAATTCAGGTATGCATTCGCGAAGCACCGCACGGCCATCGCGCGGGCCATCGCCGCCGGGGACGCGGACGCCTTCTCCCGCATCCGCCACCAGCTGCGCCCGCACTGGCAACTGCTCGGCCTGGCCGAAGGGGTCGCCGCCCTCGACGCGCTGGCCATCCCCGCCACCGAAGGCGCGCAGGAAGCGGTGGTCCGTTGGTTCGCGGCCTGCGACCGGGCGATGATGCGCGAGCAGCGGAACCTGGCCGCGATCGCGGATTGAGGGCGCTCTCCGGCGATCCGCACAACAAGAAGCCCATCCCGCACAAGCCGGGACGGGCATCGGCCAACGGATCGCACTTTGGCGCATCCACCTTACCGTTCGCACATGATCAAGATCCGTGCGCTCCTTCTTCCGGCCGCCATCGTCCCCCTGCTCGCCCCGCGAGCCGCCAGCGGCCAGGGCTGCGTGGCCATCCGCAGCTTCGCTTCCTGCAACCCGAACGCCTTCACTAACAGCGCGCTCCACGGCAAGGGCTTCACGCTCACCACCAACTACCGCTATTTCAAGAGTTTCCGGCACTTCGTGGGGACCGAGGAACAGCCGCAGCGCTTCAGCGTGGTGAACCCGGACGGCAGCATCGGCAATGAGGTGATCAACTACGTGACCCAACTCAACGTGGGGCTCACATACGACCTCAATAGCCGCTCGGCCATCACCGTGGTGCTGCCGTGGACCTACAACGTGCGCAGCTCGCTGTACGAGCACGGTAGCTGGGCGGCCTTGCGCCAGCGCCACAACATGCGCAGCGCGGGCATCGGCGACGTGCGGGTGAGCTTCAACCATTGGATCTTCAACCCCGACAGCGTGAGCAAGGGAAACCTCGCCGTGGGCGCGGGTATCAAATTGCCCACCGGGAATTTCAACGCGCGGGCCTTTGCCTGCAACGTGGGCCCCGACGTCAACGGCGATAGCATACCCGACGGGGAGTACCGCCCGGTGGACCAGTCGATCCAGCTCGGCGATGGCGGCTTCGGCTTCACCCTGGAACTGCAGGGTTACATGAAGCTCTTCGGGCCTGTTTCGGGTTACCTGAACGCGTTCTACCTCTTCAATCCCGGCGAAACGAACGACACGCGCACCTACCGCGAAACGCTGAGCGCCGCGCTGAAGAACGAGTCCATCTGCAGCATACCGGACCAGTACATGGTGCGCGCCGGTCTCAACTGGACCATCAGCAAGAAGGCCGGGTTGAATCTCTTCGCCGGTGGGCGCCTGGAGGGCATCCCGGTGAAGGACGTGCTGGGCAAGAGCGGCGGCTTCCGCAGACCCGGCTACGTGCTGTCACTGGAGCCTGGAATGGACTGGATGAAGGGCCGGCACGATATCAACGTGAGCGTACCCTGGGCGCTGCAGCGCAACCGCGCGATAAGCGTGACCGACAAGGAGATGAACCGCAAGGGCGACGCCGCCTTCGCCGACTACCTGATCAATGTGAGCTGGAGCGTGCGGCTGGCAAAGGCCAACTGATCGCGCAACCCTTCCCGAGGCCGGTCCTCATGTGGACCGCGAACAGTCCCTAAATTTCGGAATCGTCCACGTTCAGAACAGGGCGAGTTGTGCCAGCAGGGACTGGCGGTAGGTCCCGCTCACCGGAATGAGGTCGCGGCCCACCTTGATATCGTTCGTGTCCAGCTTCTCGATGTGCCGGAGGTTGACGATGTAGCTGCGGTGTACCCGCGCGAAGGTCCCGGGAAGCTTCTGTTCCAGGTCCTTCATGTTCATCAGGCTCGTTACGTCGCGGCCATCGAGCACGAAACGCACATAGTTGCTCTCGCTTTTCACGTAGCGGACCTCCGCCAGATCCACCTGCACGATGTCGCTGCCGCTGCGCACGAAAACAATGTTGCCCGGAGCCGGTGCGGTCTTCCGCAGTACTGCGGGACGTTCCAACGCCCGCCAGGCCGAAGCGAAGCGCTCGAACGTGACAGGTTTCACCAAGTAATCGCGCACGTGATAACGGTACGCGTCCAGCGCAAAGGCCGGGTCACCCGTGACAATGATCACGGGCACACGCTCGCCGATGGCCTCCAGCAGGGTGCGGCCGTCCATCTGCGGCATGTTCAGGTCGAGCAGCAGGAAGTCCCATGCCGTGGCATCGCGCACAAGCGCCAGGGCCTGCGCCCCGTCGGTCGCATGCACTACCTGGGCGGCAGGATCCAACCGCAGGCAGTGCGCTCGCAGCAGGTCGGCGCTCAAGGGATCATCATCGGCGATGAGGATGCGCATGGACCCGCAAGTTAGCGCGGCCGGGGCAGCTCGGTGGACGAGGCAAGGCAGGCATGTGCCCACTCAGCCTCGCCCGCGATACTGGACCGGGATCATTTTTTCTTCGGTGCCACCGGAGTGGGCGGGACGGGTGGGGCCGCAGGCGCGGCGGCTTCCACTTTCACGGCGGGCTGCGCGATGGTCATCTCATCCACCAGGTGCTTGGCCCCGGCGAACTTGTCGATGGTCCAGAGCACGTACCGTATGTCCACGCTGATCATGCGCTGCAGCTCGGTCTCGTATGCGATGTCTCCGCTCATGGCCTCCCAGTTGCCGTCGAAGGCGATGCCGATGAGCTCGCCCTTGCCATTGATGACGGGGCTGCCGCTGTTGCCGCCGGTGATGTCGTTGCGGCTGATGAAACAGGGCACCAGTTCACCGTTCTTGTCGGCGTAGCGCCCGTAGTCCTTCTTCACCAGCAGTTCATGCTCACGCGCAGGCACGATGAACTCGTCGTTCGTGTTGTCCTCCTTTTCCAGGATCCCGTTGGCCGTGGTGATATGGTCATAATGCATGGCGTCGCCGGGCTTGTAGCTGGCCACCTGGCCGTAGCTCATGCGGATCGTGCTGTTGGCGTTCGGGTACCACATCTTGCCGGGCTCGCGCTCGCGCATGGCGGCCACCATCAGACGGTAGCCACGATCGATCCTGAGCTGACCGGCCTGGCTGGCGCCGCCCACCTGCTGGAAGAGTTCGAAGGCGCTCTTGGCCGCCTGGAAGCCGAGGTCCTTGTCGAGTACTTTCGCCGAGGGTGCGGCCATGAACTTGTTGAACTTGGCGCTGTCGCACAGGATGCTGGTCTTGAACATCGCCGCGGCCCACGCGTCGTAATTGCCCTTGAACTTCTTCAGGACAACGTCGTTGATCACACTGGGGCGCATGTCCGCCCCCAGGTCGTTACCGATCAACCGGAACATTTCGGCCGTCACGTCCTGATCGGTCGGCGCGTTGTAGTCGCCCCACATGCCGGCGGCGCGGCGTTGCAGACGCGTCGCGATGGCGGCCACCTTCGCCGCATCCGGCTTGGGGGCCTTCAACTCGTTGTACAGGCCGTTGGCGTAGATGCGGATGCCGTTGAGCACGGCCTCGCTGCCGAAGGCGGCCTCCTGCATGTAGGTATTGGCCTTCTCGTACTTGGCGCGCTCGGCGTAGCCCGCCTCCAGTTCGCTGAGGTAGCTGCCGTATTGGGCCTTGCGCCCGGCGTCCGCGTCGATCCAGGCGCTCAGGTCATTCTCGAGCTTCTTCTTCTTGTCGTACACGTGCAGGCGCTTCAGGCCGCGTTGCTGGCCGATGAAGTACTTCCAATAGTTGCTCACCTGGGCGTACTTGCTGGCGTACTGGATGCGTACCTTGTTGTCGGCGGCCATGTGCTCATCGTACACGTCGAGTTTGGTGCGGCGGATCTTCACGCGGCTGGGCTGCTCAATGTCGAGCGCCAATTGCACACCCTGGCTGCTGAGGAAGCGGTCGGTGCTGCCGGGGCAGCCCATCACCATGCTGAAGTCGCCCTCCTGCACGCCTTCCAGGCTGATGGGAAACCAGAATTTGGGCTTGAAGGGGATGTTCTCCTTGGCTGGCGCGGCAGGCTCTCCGTCCGGGCCGGTGTACACGCGGAACATGCTGAAGTCGCCGGTGTGGCGCGGCCACATCCAGTTGTCGGTGTCGCCGCCGAACTTGCCGATGGCGCTGGGCGGCGTGCCCACGAGGCGCACATCGGGATAATCCTTGTACACGAAGACGTAGAATTCGTTGCCCTCGTACATGGTCTTGAAGTCGGCGCTGAGGTGCTTCGCCTCGCCAACGGCCTCCTGCTCCAGCGTGGCGCCGATCTCGGCGATCTTCCCCTGGCGCTCCTCCTCGCTCATACCATCGTTCAACTCGGCCAGTACGCGTGCGCTAACGTCGTCGATGCGCTGCAGGAAGCTCACGTAGAAGCCGCCGGGCAGCTCATCTTCACGGGTCTTCGCCCAGAAACCGTCCGTGAGGTAGTCGTGCTCCACGCTGCTGAGACCCTGCACCGCATCGTAGCCGCAGTGGTGGTTGGTGAGCATCAGTCCGTCGGCGCTCACGATCTCGCCGCTGCAGAAGCCGCCGCCCAGGCGCGCCACGGCGTCCTTCATGCTGCTGGCGTTCACGTTGTACACGTCATCGGCGGTGAGTTGGAAGCCGAGGCGCTTCATATCGGCCTCGTTCACCTGTTTGAGCGTGTTGAGCATCCACATGCCCTCTTGGGCGCGGAGCAGGACGGCCGTACAAAGGAGCGTGGCCAGCAGGAAGGACTTCTTCATCATGCGTTTGTTTGTGGGGCGACCCGGCTTGGGCCTCCTGACATTCGGAAGGGGCGCGAATGTAGGCTTCTGGGCTTCAGCAGAAAGGCGCTGTTGTGATGAACGGCAGCGCGTGGGGCAGGCCGCAGCGCGGATCTTCGCTCAACGAAAGGGATCGTGCGCCCAGATGAGCCCAGGTAGCCCCACATCACTTCGTTGCCATGGGCGTCCACCTCACCCCGGCCAGCAGGGAATCGGCAAACATCGCATAACTCTTGAAGGCCGCCGGGGGGCTCACGCGGCCCACCACACGCTTGTCATGCCCATCGGCGCTCACGCGGATGATCGTGCTGGGCAGGTCGGTCACTTGGCCATCGTACCTGTCCTCCAACTTGAAGAAGCCGATCTCCTGGGCCCGATCGTACAGCGCTTTCATCGTGACCTCTTCCACCCGGCCGGTGTACTCGCCTATCCGCTCCACATGCGCGTTGCCGCTGTACCTGGCGCGGCCATCGCCCAGGATGGTGATGGTGTACGCCGGACAGGTGCCGAAGCAGGGCGTGCGCCGCAGCAGGAAGAATACACTATCGGGCGCGCTGGCGTATTGAACAGCGCTGGTACCACGATCGGCCGGCGGCGTGTCCTGTGCAATGGACTGCTTCTGGCTATCGCATGCGCTGATCAACGCGACCAGCATCGCCGGAAGGACAAGGGGTTTGGCAAGCATGGGACGAAAGTAGATGCGCTCGGGGATACCAATACCCTGCCATGATCCCAGCCACGATCAGGAAAGGGATCTCGACCATCGTGCAGATCCAGATCCGAACGGCGCTTGGTGCGGTGGCGAATTCGCCGCGATGGCTTCAGAAAA
>Ga0073899_10005287_pt1 | contig 11235 bp, 5 predicted proteins | sample KloWWTmetaKNB5Ph_FD_88975 | JGI IMG/M metagenome (GOLD analysis project Ga0073899, IMG submission 88975) | Active sludge microbial communities from Klosterneuburg, Austria, studying microevolution and ecology of nitrifiers - Klosterneuburg... | ecosystem: Engineered > WWTP > Aerobic digester >...
ACGCTCGGTGGACTCGTGCTGCTCGCCGCGCTGCTGCATCTCGGGATGGCGCGCCTGCAAGGGCCGTTCGCGGCGCCGGTGGAACGGCCGCTCTCCGGGGACGAAAAACGCTACGTCGAAGTGGCGAACGCCTGGGCGGCGGGTGAGCCGGCGGAGCTCGACCCGCTCTGGCCGCCTGGCTATCCGGCGGCGGTCGCTCTGGTCCTGCGTTGCGGCGGCAAGCTCTCGTGGATGATCGGCCTGCAGATCGCGGCGCTTCTCGTCGCCGGCGTCGTTCTCGGGCGCATCGCGTTCGAGCTGGGCGCCTCCCGCGGCATTTCGGCGCTCGCTGCGGCGCTCCTCGTCATCGACCCGGAGGTGGCCGGCTTCGCCTGGCTCTACCGCCCCGAAGCGCTGCATCTGGCTCTCTTCCTGCTCGCGCTTCTGCTCGTCCTGCGCGCCTCGCGGGCGACGGAGGAGCGGGCCCGGCGGGTGCCGCTGATCCTGCTCGGCCTCGTGCTGGGCGCGGCCATCGCGCTGAAGAGCCTTCTGCTGCCGTTCCTGCCGCTGCTCCTGCTTCCGGTGCTGCGGGCACCGGGGTGGACGCAGCGACTGGCGCGCTCCGGGCTCGTTGCGATTCCTCTGCTCGTCGTGCTCGCGCCAGTAGCCGTTTTTCAACACGCCGCCAGCGGATCGTGGACGGTGGGCGGCAGTGCGCGCTTCAATCTCTGGGTGGGCCTCACGGATCGCTCGTCGCGCAGTCTGGCGGAGGACCGCACCTGGGAAGAGTACCTGCGCTATCGCGCGAGCGGAGCCAGCTTTGCCGAGCGCCAGACGGCGCTCGGCCGACAACTGCGCGACCTCGTCCAGGCGCGCGGTCTGCCGGCGGTCGTGGCGGCGCAGTTTCCGCGCCAGTATTTCCGGCTGTTCGACCGCGAGTCGTACTTCAGCGCCGCGCTCCCGCCGCTCGGTCGCCGGTACCTGGCCGGCGAGGGCTACCGCGCCGCGCCGCCGCGGCTCGCCCGCCTGTTCGCCCTCGGCGAAGTCGTGCTCTACGTGGCGATCCTCTGCTGCGCGCCGTTCGGGCTGATCCGCCTGGTGCGAGAGCGGCGGCCGGGCGCGTCGATGATCGCCGCCCTGCTCGCCGGCCAGCTGCTGCTGTTCTGGTTCGTGCACGTCAAGGCGCGCTATCGGCTGACGCTGCTGCCGTTGCTCTTGCTCGGGGTAGCGTGGACGGTCGAGACCGTGCGGCGGCGGCGGGCGGAGGGACTACCGATCCCGGCCGCCGACCTCGCGCTCGGCGCCGCGGGGGCCGGGCTGCTGCTCTACTTCGCCTTCGGCGCCGGTTGAAAAAGCGCCTTCGGCGACGGTCGACCAAGCGCCTTCGGCGACGGTTGGTATAGCGCCTCTGGCGCTGTTGAAATCAGCGCGCGGCGGCAGCCGCGGCTTTGACCTCGCCCGGTCGGAAGCCGAGATCAGGTGCGAAAGTCGGATTCGCCGCCCAGGCGAGGAGCTCCGTCGTGGTCGCCTTGAAGCTCAGGTGCTCTTGAGCGAATCGGCAGGCCCTTTGCGCCATCGCGGCGACCTCCTGCGGGTGGTCGGCCGCCCAGCAGAGCCGGTCGGCCAGGGTCTCGGCATCGCCGACCGGAAACGTCAGGCCGAGGCGATGATTGTCGAGCAGTTCGCCGAGATCGCCGATGTCGTTGTAGGCCACCGCGAGGCCGGAGCTCATCCACTGCACGACACGGTTCTTGCTCCCCAGCATCCCTTCGTAGATCGGCTTCTCCGTCAGGACTCCGAGGTCGGATTCCGCCACGACGGCCGGCAGCTGATCGGCGACCAGCCAGCCGCGCAGATCGAAGCGGTCGGCAAATCGCGATCGCCCGGCGCGCTCGACGAGCTCGCCGTAGGTCGACTCGTCGTGCCCGGGAATCTCGCCGCCGGTGGAAACGAAGCGGATCCGGCTGTTCCTCTCCATCGCCCGCTCGAGGCCCTTGACCAGCGTCCGCACATCGCTCCAGGTGTTGTAGCTGCCGCTCCAGAGGACCTGAAACGTCTCCTCGGCGTGCAGGCGTCGCCGCGCCGGAGGCGCCGGATTCTCTGCGCTCGCCGGCAGCAGGGCGCAGGGCACGACGGCGATGAAGTCGTGACCGATGGTGCGGAAGTTCAGCCGCCCGATCGCCCCGAGCTCGCCCACCGCCGCCCACTTCTGGCGCTCGGAGACGACCGAGCAGCGATCCGCGCAGCCCAGAACCTCCTCGACCAACTTCCAGAAGTAAGGTACGACGTCGGAATGCCCGTCGAGCGCCGACTTGGCCTGCGCCTCGGCCATGACGTGACCGAACTGGTCGGCCCAGAAGGGGACTCCGAGCCGCGCGATGGCCAGGGCATACGAACCGTAGATCGTGGCGCCGATGACGCAGTGCGGTGCGAACTCGGCGATTTGCGAGCGGATGCGCTCGTGATTGACGAACAGGCCCGGTGCGAGGCGCTCGATCCGCACGCGATCGACCGTTTCGATCTCCACCGGCGGCGCCGCATAGGCGTCTTCCAGTGTGACTGCGAGCAGGCGGACGTCGTGCCCCTCCTCCGCGAGCGAGCGCGCGAACTGCCAGGTCCGGATGCCCGGTCCGTAGTTCTTCCGTGTGTTTTCGAAGGGCAGCGGAGCGACCCCGCAGATCAGAATTCGGCTCATTGTGGGGCGTCTCCGGTGCTGCCTGATTCCCAGGGCCGGCCGCGCGTGACGACCTCGGGGAGAGTGATGATCGGGACCGAGCCCGAAGGTTTGAGCAGCTTCCACCACGCGGTGTCGGCGCCGTGGCGAAGTCGTGCGACGAGAATCTTCGGCAGCAGTGCCAGGGCGCCGAGCCAGGCGCGCCGCTGGCGGTCCGCCGTCGCGAGGTCGCCAGCCGCCCGGCGGTGGCGATAGGCCGCGCGCTCGATGCGGAACTGTCCGGGAAGCATGCGGAACAGGCGCCACCAAGGCCAGTGCAGCAGCATGAGAATCCAGCGATTGCGCCAGAAGAGAAACAGCTTGAACTCGGAGGCCGGGCCGGCGGTCGCGGAGACGGCGTGCAGGACCACCGCGTCCGGCACCAGCCAGACCGACTGACCGCGCCGGCGAAAGCGCAGGCAGAGATCGAGATCCTCCATGTAAAAGTCGAAGAGCCGGCTCCAGCCGCCGGCGGCCTCGTAGGCGCTCTGCCGCGCAAGCAGGGCCGAGCCGGTCACCGCCAGGATCTCCTCGCGGCCGGGGAGCGGGAGGTGGCTGGCCAGGGGCAGGCCGATACCTTCGTCCCAGGCCTCGCCGGCGGTGGAGAGGTTGAGTCCGAGGCTGTTCAGGTGATCCGCGGCTCCCCAGATCAGGATGAGCGGGCCGCTGGCCGCGGCGTCCGGATGCTCTTCGAGGACCTCTGCCAGCTTCGCCAGCGTGTCCGGCCGCACGACGGCATCGTTGTTGAGGAAGAAGTAGGCCTCCGCCGCAGGCAGGTGAGTCCGGCTCCAGGCCACTGCGCGGTTGTTGGCCTCGCCGAAGCCGAGGGTAACGGGCGACGAGGTGCGATGGATTCGCGCCTCGTCCTGGATCCAGGCGGGCAGAGCCTCGCGGCATTCGTTCTCGAACAGAACCACGTCGATGTCGACCCCTGAGCTGGCGAGTACCGCGCGCAGACAGTGGTCGAGCAGCTCGGAATTGCGATGGTGGATGACGAAGACGCGGATCCGCGGCTGCCCGCCCGCCGCCGGGGGCGCCGGAGACCTGGATGCGGTCATCGCGCGTGCTCGCGATCTCTTCGCAGCAGCTGGGCTTCGAGCTCGACTGCCCAGGTCGCCAGGCGGCGGTTCTCGGCCAGAACGGCTTCCTGCTCCTGCTCGACCTGCTTCGCCCAGCTCGCCAGCCGGTGGTACTCGATCTCCACGCTCGTTGCCCGCTGCTGCGCCTTTTCCGCCCAGAGCTCGAGCTCGCGGTAGGCCGCGATCAGTCCCTGGTGCGTCGCCGCGAGCTGGGTGGCGGAGCGGATCGCTGCCGGCTCGAGGCCCTGCGCGACCGGGGTCGGCCAGAGCTGGCCGAGTGCGGTCGCAAGCGCCGCGGGATTCTCGGCCCCGCCGGAGCGCACGGCGGCGCCGAATTCTGCCTCTTGGGCGAGGTCCGCTTCGAGCTGCGGCGAGACGCCGATCCGCCGGCAGAGCAAGGCGTAGAGCTCGGCTCCCGTCCCGGCCTCTGGAAACCGCGGCCCGAGCATGTCGAGGCAGGCGGCGACGTTGCGCAGGATCCACCACGAAGCGGGAAGGTCGCCGGGCGAGCGCCACTCGAGATCGAAGAAGTGAAACTCCCCGTCGCTCGCGCGGGTGGCGTTGGTGAGCAGTGCATCGAGCGCTTCGCCGGCGATCCACTTGCTGCCCTCTTCCCCGGCCGGGCGAAAGCGCTGCGCGGTGGCAGCGTAGAAGTCGCCGAACTCGCCGAGGAACGCTGCGCTCCGGCCGGCCACGAGATGCGACTGCAGTCGCAGGCGCAGCGGTTCGCCGGGTTCGAGGGCGGTCTTCGCCGGCGGCGTCCAGAGGAATCTGCCGAAGTCGAGCGGCGCCGCGCTGGTCAGCCGGCGCTTGTCGACGACGATGCCCGCCGGGACGAGCTCGAAGATGCTCTCGATCGGCTCCCTCCGACCGGCAGCGAAGTGCCAGCCGACCTCCAGCGCTGGTGGGCGCAGGCGCGGCCAGATCGACGTCCCGGCAGAACCTCCCCGTACCGCCGCAGCGACCAGGAAATGACTGTTGAACTCACTGAAGAGCCCGGCTCGCGCGAGCTCGCGGCCGACCAGCGCCTCGACGAAGAGGTCGAGCCGGGGCCGCAGCGGGTCAGCCGACGGTCTGGCCCAGGCGATGTCGGCGACGAGCTCCGGCGCAGCCGCCACCAGGCGTTCGGAAAGAAGCGCGCCCGAGTCTCCGGATCCGTGCGCGTCGGGAACGGCGCAGAACCACTCCAGAGATTCGAAACCGGCCTGCTCCAACGCCGCGGCAAGCTCGTTCCGGGAGACGAACAGCCGCCGATCGCTTGCCGCCGGCGCTGCTTGCGCAGAGGTGTGGTCGCTCGCGAGAGTCGCGAAGAGCTGGCCTGTCACGGGCTCGGGACAGCCCGACCAGAAGCGCAGGCCGAAGCGATTGGGCAGCGCGATCAGCAGGACGCCGCTGCGGCCGAGGCGGCCTCTGGCGTCGACGAGTCGCTCGTCGAGACCGGCGCCGGTGGAGCCGGCAAAGTCCAGCGCCAGCAGCACGTCGAAACCCTTGGCGTCCCCGGCAGGTGCCTTCGGGGCAGACTCCGACTGCCCGACGGAGAGCCCGTCGAAGCGAAACGGGCGAAGCAGTGAACAACTCGCCAGAGTGCTGGTCGCGTCAGGAGGAGTCATCGGAAGCCGGCCGTAAAAAGTAACACACTGGAGGGCCTTTCGCGGATCTGGGTGGTAGCTTTGCCGGGCCAGAGCGACCTTGGGAGGGGAGGCGAATGCGGGACCGGCTCTACATCGACGGTCAGTGGCAGTCACCGGCGGCGGGCGGGACGTTCGCGGTCGAGAATCCGGCGACCGGGGAGGTCATTCACCAGGCACCTGCTGCGACAGCGGCCGATGTCGATCGAGCGGTTCTCGCTGCCCGGCGTGCGTTCACGGGCTCATGGGGCGCAACGACAGGCGCCGCGAGGGCGGTTCTCCTGCGTGCCTTCGCCGAGCGCATCACCGCTCGCCGCGAGGAGCTCGCGGCGCTCGAGGTGCGAGACAACGGCAAGCCGCTGCCGGAGGCGCTCTGGGACGTCGACGACGCCGCGGGCTGCTTCGCGATGTACGCCGATCTCGCCGTCGAGCTCGACGGGCGGCAGGAGAGCTCGCTCGCGCTCCCCGACAGCCGATTCTCTTCGCAGGTCCGCCTCGAGCCGGTCGGCGTCGCCGGCCAGATCATTCCGTGGAACTACCCGCTCCTCATGGCCGCCTGGAAGGTCGCTCCCGCGCTCGCCGCCGGCGCCACCGTCGTGCTCAAGCCCTCCGAGCTCACTCCGCTCACCGCCCTCGAGCTGGGGGCGATCGCCGACGAGATCGGCCTGCCGGCCGGCGTGCTCAATATCCTCTCCGGGACCGGAGCGGAGGCCGGCGAGCCGCTGACGCAGCACCGCGAGGTGGACAAGCTGGCCTTCACCGGATCGGTGCCGACCGGCCGGCGGGTGATGATGGCGGCAGCGCAGGAGGTGAAGAACGTCTCGCTCGAGCTCGGCGGCAAGTCGCCGTTCGTCGTCTTCGCCGATGCCGACGTCGAGGCGGCGGTCGAGTGGGTGATGTTCGGCATCTTCTGGAACCAGGGGCAGGTCTGCAGCGCGACCTCGCGGCTCCTGGTCGAAGAGGCGCTGGCGCCGCGGCTCCTTGGGCGCCTCGCGGAAGAGGCCGAAAAGATCCCGATCGGCGACGGCTTTGCTCCCGGCACGCTCCTCGGGCCGCTGGTCTCGCGCGGCCAGCACGAAAAAGTCCTCGGCTTTGTCGACCGGGCGCGCGCCGAGAAGCTGACGCTGCTGGCGGGCGGCGGCCGCCCGCCGGGCCTCGAGCGCGGGTACTTCCTCGAACCGACGATCTTCGCCGACGTGCCGGTCGACTCGGAGCTCTGGCGCGAGGAGGTCTTCGGGCCGGTGCTCGCCGTGCGCTCTTTCCGCGGCGAAGACGAGGCGGTGCGGCTCGCCAACGACACGCGATTCGGCCTTGCGGCTGCCGTGATGTCGGCCGACCTCGACCGCTGCCGCCGCGTCGCGCGGCGCTTCCGCGCCGGCATCGTCTGGATCAACTGCTCGCAGCCGACCTTCAGCCAGGCGCCGTGGGGCGGCATGAAGCAGAGCGGCATCGGCCGCGAGCTCGGGCGATGGGGTCTGGAGAACTACCTCGAGGTCAAGCAGGTGACGACCTACGAGTCCTCCGAACCGTGGGGCTGGTATCTGAAGCCCTGATTCCCTAGCCCTTCACTCCGGAGGGCGAGCCGATCGCTGGCGCGCCGGCGGCGCGCAGGCGGCGCTCCATGCGCGGCAGCTCCTGTTCGACGATCTCTTTCCAGGTGCGTTCGACGGCGTCGACGAGCGGGCGGGTAGCGGCCAGTCCCTGGCGCGCGTCCGGCGACGGAACCGCATCGGCGCCGTCCACGGCCTCGGCGAGGTTGGCGAGCTGCCCCGCGGCGAAGGCGACACTTTCGCGCTCGCGCGCCCCGAGCCACCAGGCGTTGGCCGGCGAGCCTGCAGGCGGCTTGCCGGCGAGCAGCAGGAGGCGATCGCGCAGCGACCGCAGGTCGGCAGAGAGGTTCGAGCCACTGCGACCCGCGGCGACCCGCGGCAGGAGGGTCGCAAGTCCATCGAGGGTGGTATCGATCGCCTTCCCGACCACCGCCAGGCGAACGCGCTCGCTCTCGATGGCCCGCGCCAGCTCGAACTGGGCGCGATAGTCCTCGGGCGCGAGCGCCAGGCGCGGATCGGGCCGGACCTCGAGCGACTGCTCGAAACGCACTCCGTCCACGATCAGTGCGAGCCGATAGCCCGCGGGTAGCGCCCAGACGCCGTCGGCATAGGGGTCTCCCTTGGCGAGCTCGGCGGGCGCCGGCATGCGGATCGGCCAGTAGAAGCGGTGAAATCCGGCGCTGGTCTCGAGCGTCGACGGGATCTGCTGCCACTCGGGGGCAGAGCCGATCCTGGCGAGGTCGACCGGACTCGGGCGCTCGGCGCTCGAATAGCGCCGCACCAGCACTCCCTGAGCGTCCCGCACTTCGAGCACGATCGGCTGCGCCGCTGCCCGCTGCAAGTAGTAGTCGATCGCGGCGCCGAACGGGGGATTCTTCGCCGCCGGCTCCTCGGCCGGCGGCGGCGTACCGGTGAAGCCGGCGGCCCGCAGGCGGACGGCCACGGCCGGCTCGAAGAGCCGCGCGCCACCTGCGCCGCGTTCGGCGCCGGCGGCGGTGGCGCCCGGCGCCAGCTGGCGCAGCGGCGAGAGGTTGTCGAGGACCCAGAAGGCGCGGCCGTGCGTCGCGATCACCAGATCGTCGCCCTTCACCTCGAGATCGCGCACCGAGGTCACCGGCAGGCCGGTTTGCAGCGGGCGCCAGCTCTCGCCGTCGTCGAAGGAGATGTAGACGCCGCGTTCGGTGCCGGCGTAGAGCAAGCCGCGGCGGAGCGGGTCTTCGCGCACTCCATTGACGAAGCTGCCGTGGGGAATTCCACCAGAGGCGAGCGCCCATGTCTTGCCGCCGTCTCGCGTGCGAAAGATGTAGGGAGCGAAGTCGTCGAGTCGATGCCGGTCGATGGCGAGGTAGGCGGTCTCGCCGTCATGGTGCGACGGTTCGACGCTGGCCACTTTGGACCAGCCGGTGAGCGTGGGCGGGGTGACATTCTCCCAGTGCGCTCCCTCGTCGCGGGTCCGCCAGACGAGCCCATCGTCGGTCCCGATCCAGATCTCGCCGTCGGCGAGGTACGACGGACCGATGGAGAAGATGACACCGCGGCGCGAGCCGATCTGGAGATGGTGTGCAGCGGTCGTCGGGTCGAGATTCCCGGGCGTCCCCGGATCCTCGCGCGTGAGGTCGGGGCTGAGGGTCTGCCAATGCTCGCCGCCGTCGACGGTGCGGAAGAGACGCTGGTTGGCGAAGTAGAGCGCGCGCGGATCGCGATGCGAGAAAACCAGCGGCAGCGTCCAGACCGAGCGGTAGTGATCGGGAGCCGCAAGCGTCGGATCGACCGAGCGTGTCTGATAGGTGCGCAGGTCGAGCTTGTCGACGCGGCCGCCATAGAGGATCTGCGGGTCGAGCGGATCCGGGGCGATGTTGTCGCTCTCTCCGCCGGCGGTCGACTCGCGGAAATGGGTGAGGTTGATGCCGGCGCGTACCGTCGTGCGGCTGGGGACGCCGGCGGCGCCGGAGTCCTGCTGCGAGCCGTAGACCCAGTAGGGGAACTGGTTGTCGGTCGAGACGGTGTAGAACTGCCCGGTCGGCTGGTTGAGCCAGGAGCTCCACGTCCTCCCGTCGTTCAGGGTGACGATCGCACCCTGGTCGACGCCGAGAATCTGGCGCGCCGGGTCGCTGTCGTCGATCCACATTTCGTGGAAGTCGTCGCCGGTCGGATCGCCCTTCGTCGGCACGAAGCTCTTGCCGCCGTCGCGCGTCTCGAACATCGCCGTGTTCAGGGCGTAGAGGTGGTCGGCGTCGCGCGGATCCACCTTGATGCCGCCGAAGTACCAGCCGCGCCCCCAGATGCGCGGATCGGAGCTCGCGTGCGACCAGTTGAGGCCGCTGTCGTCGGAGCGGTAGAGGCCGCCGTTGGCGCCATCGCCGGTGCCGTCGACGATCGCGTAGACGCGCTGCGGCGCCGTGCGGCCGATGGCGAGTCCGATCCGCCCGGGTGCCGCCGGGAAGCCGTAGCCGGTGAGCGCTTTCCAGTTCTCGCCGCCGTCGACCGACTTCCACAGGCCGGTCCCGGGGCCGGTCGACGGCGGGTAGATGTTCCAGGGTGTGCGCCGCGTCTGCCAGAGCGCGGCGTAGAGCACCTCCGGATTGCCGGGCTCGAAGGCGAGATCGACCGCGCCGGTGTCGGCATCCGGCCCGAGGACCTTGCGCCAATTGTCGCCGCCGTCGCGCGAGACGAAAACACCGCGCTCGGCGTTCGGTCCGTAAGGATGGCCGAGGGCGGCGACGTAGACGCGCTCGGGATCGGTGGGATGGACGAGGATGCGGGCGATCTGTTGGCTGTCGGCGAGGCCGGAGAACGTCCAGCTCCGGCCGCCATCGGTCGACTTGTAGAGGCCTTCACCCTGCGCGATGTCGGAGCGCATGTCGGCCTCGCCGGTGCCGACGTAGAGCACCTTCGGGTTCGACGGCGCCGGCGCGATCGCGCCGATCGACGCGATCGGCTGCTCGTCGAAGATCGGCTTCCAGGTTCGTCCGGCGTCGATCGTCTCCCAGACGCCGCCGTTGACGCTGCCGAAATAGAAGTGCTCGCGCTCGCCAGGCACGCCGGCGACGGCGAGAACGCGGCCGCCGCGGAATGGACCGATGAGACGCCAGGGGAGGCCGGCGATGACCGCGTCGGCTTCGTCCGCTGGCGCCGGAGGCTCCGGTATCGCGGAACTGGCTTGCATGCCGAGAAAAAGGACCAGTAAAGGGAGGATGACGGTGGTGCGGTTCATCGGTGGGTCTCCGGGACAGAGGGCCGTCCGTCCGCTGGTCCTCTCCGGTTCATCCTTCGAAGGCCTCGTCGATCAGGTGGAGGTTCTGGTCGAGGATGGCGAAGCCTTCGCGGAGCTCGCTCTCGGTGATGCAGAGTGGCGGGTTGGTCATGAAGTTGTTCCAGCGGCAGATGGTGTAGAGGCCGGCGTCGAGCAGAGCGCGGTTGAACTTCGCCATCGCCGGGTGGCTGCCGTTGTAAGGCGCGAGCGGTGTGCCGGCGGCGTCCTTGCGCAGCTCGACGATGCCGAAGAGGCCGATGTTGCGGTGCGCGAGCACCGACGGGTGGCGGCGGGCGAGGCGCTCCATCTCCTCGCGCATCACGGGCTCGAGCCGGGCGGCGTTCTCGACCATGCCTTCGCCGATCAGGACCTCGAGCACGGCCTCGGCGACCGCCAGGCAGAACGGATGCGCGTTGTAGGTCAGGCCGCCGTAGAAGACGTTCTTCCTGAAGTACTCGGCGATGGGGGTCGAGACCGCCATCGCGCCGAGCGGCACGTACGACGAGGTCAGTCCTTTCGCCATCGTGACGATGTCGGGCTGGATCCCTTCGTGCTCGAAAGCGAAGAGCTTGCCGGTGCGCCCGAGGCCGGCCATCACCTCGTCGCAGATCAGCAGGATGCCATGGTGGGAGAGGAGCTCGCGCAAGCCCTTCATGTAGCCGGGCGGCGGGATCAGGATGCCGTTGGTGCCGGTGACACTCTCGACGATCATCGCCGCGATGGTGTGCGGGCCCTCGTAGTCGATGACCTCCTCGAGGTAGGTCAGGTTGTTGCGGGTGATCGACTCCGGATCGTCGCCGAACGAGTATTTGTAGGGCCACGGGTCCATCACCCGCACGACCCCGGGCATCCCGGGTTCGTTCGCCCAGCGGCGCGGATCGCCGGTGAGCTGCAGCGTCGCGTTGGTGCCGCCGTGGTAGCTCCGATAGCGCGACAGGATCTTCTGCCGGCCGGTGACCGCCTTGGCGGCGCGGATGGCGTTCTCGTTCGCCTCGGCGCCTCCGAGGGTGTAGAAGAAGACGTCGAGATCTCC
>Ga0073899_10005289_pt1 | contig 11234 bp, 11 predicted proteins | sample KloWWTmetaKNB5Ph_FD_88975 | JGI IMG/M metagenome (GOLD analysis project Ga0073899, IMG submission 88975) | Active sludge microbial communities from Klosterneuburg, Austria, studying microevolution and ecology of nitrifiers - Klosterneuburg... | ecosystem: Engineered > WWTP > Aerobic digester >...
CCCGCGTGCGCCAGTGCTGCCGCGACCACGGCATCAAGGTGCACGCCTACTTCCAGAGCCCCATCACCGGCGGCAACGGCAACACCGAATTTTTCCTCTGGGCTCGACACCTCGCGCCCACCGACAAGCCCATCGCCAAGTCGACGCCCAAGAAGGCGACGACCTGAGGCCAGGGCTCCACCGGACCTGCCATGACAACTTCCCTCTCCTTGCCGCTGAGCCTGGAGTTCTTCCCGCCCAAGACGCCCGAGGGCACGGCCAAGCTGGCGGTTGTGCGCCAGGAGCTCTACACGCTGAAGCCGCAGTTCTGCTCGGTCACCTACGGCGCCGGCGGCAGCACCCAGGACGGCACCCTGGCCGCCGTGCAGGCCATCCTCGGCGAAGGCCAGCAGGGCGCCTCGCACTTCACCTGCGTGGGTGCCACGCGCGAATCGGTGCGCGAGCGCCTGGCGCAGTTCCGTGCCATGGGCATGCGCCGCATCGTCGCGCTGCGTGGTGACCTGCCCAGTGGTTACGGCCAGATGGGTGAGTTCCGCTACGCCGGCGACCTGGTGGCCTTCATCCGCGCCGAAACGGGTGACCACTTCCACATCGAGGTGGCCGCCTACCCGGAGGTGCACCCGCAGGCCCGGTCGCCCCAGGCCGACCTGCAGGCCTACGTGGCCAAGGTGCGGGCCGGCGCCAACTCGGCGATCACCCAGTTCTTCTTCAACGCCGACGCCTACTTCCGCTTTGTTGACGAGGCCCGCGCACTGGGCGCCGAGGTGCCGGTGGTGCCCGGCATCATGCCGATCACCAATTCCAGCGGCATCCTGCGTTTTGCCGACGGCTGCGGTGCCGAGATCCCGCGCTGGGTGCGCCTGCGCCTGCAGAGCTTCGGCGACGACACGGCCAGCATCAAGGCCTTCGGCCTGGACGTGGTGACGGCGCTGTGCGAGCGCCTGCGCAGCCAGGGGGTGCCGGCGCTGCACTTCTACACCATGAACACCAGCGCCACGGTGCTGGAACTGTGCCGACGGCTCGGGCTGCATGCCGATTGAAGGCAGCGGGTGTCTGTGGGCGGCATTCCGCGGCCGCACCGGCTCGTTGTGCAAGACTGCGATCCATGCAAGGTGAGCACCTCAGCGCGGAACTGTTCGACTGCCCGGTGGGCCTGGCATTGCTGACCGATGCCCGGCGGCTGCGCGAGCGCTGCCTGCTGGCCGCCCAGCAGGCGGGGTTGACGGTGGTGGGGGAGCTTTTCCACCGGTTCCCGGGTGAGTCCGGGGCCGGGGCATCGGCAGGGCAGACCGGCGTGACCGGGGTGCTGCTGCTGGCCGAATCGCATCTGGCGGTGCACACCTGGCCGGAGCTGGGTGCGGTGACGATGGACGTGTTTGTCTGCAACCGTTCCCGCGACAACCGGGCCGCCGCGCAGCGGCTGCAGCAGGCGTTGGTGGAGGCCTTTCAGCCGGGTCGCTGGGTGGGGCGGGTGCAGCAGCGGCCACTCCTGGATTCTTCGGGCGATCCGCCGGCCGCTGCCTGACCTGCGGCGCACTGTGGGAAGTGCGCAGAGCCAGCCAGCGTCCACCGGCCGGTCAGAGCGCGTTCAGCGCATGCAGCAGCAGACCCACCAAGCCGCCCACCAGGGTGCCGTTGATGCGGATGAACTGCAGGTCGCGGCCGATGGCCTGCTCCACCTTGTCGCTCATCTCCGTGGGTGACCAGCGTGCCAGCTGCGTTTCCAGAAAGCGTGCCGCTGCGCCGCGGTGGCGCTGCACCAGGCCGGCCAGTGCAGCCGCGAGCGCGGCGTTGATGCTGCGGCGCAGTTCGCCCTCGGTCTGCAGGCGCAACCCGAGGCCTTGCACGCGAGCGGTCAGGGCGTCGGCCAGCGGATGAGGGGCCTGCGCGCTGCCCTGCGCCTGCAATGCAGCGTGCAGCCTGGCCTTGAGCCGGGGCCACAGCCGAATCAACCAGGCCTGTGCCGTCGGACTGGCCAGTCCATCGTGGCGCCAGTGCTCAAGCCTTACCTGCCAGCCCGGATGTTCGGGCAGTTCGGCCAGCCACTGGGTGACCCACTCGTCCAGTCGGGGCCGCCAGGGGTGGTCCGGGCTGTCGTGCAGCAGGCCGAGCTGCTGGGCGATGGCCTGGGTGGCGCGGGGGGCGGCGGTCTTGATGACGCTGCGGTAGAGCGGGTGGTCCAGGTTCAGCGCCCGGGCGATGAAGTCGGTCACGGCCGGCAGGTGCTCCGGGTCTTCCAGGTAGCGCTGCAGCGCACGGGCCACTGCGTCCAGCACCCGCTGGTGCTGCTGCTCGGAGGCCAGCCGTTGCAGCACCCTCAGGCCCAGGCCCGGCGCGTCCAGGCGGTTGAGTTCGGCCTGCACGGCTTCGGCCAACCAGGCGGACAGTTGGTCGTCGTCCAGCGAATCCAGCAGGCCCGGTGCCGCCTGCAACAGCCAGCCCGCGAGCTGTCGGGCCGTGGCGGGCTGCTGAAGCGCTTCGGCCAGCCGGGCGGCCAGATCCCCTTCGGCCACCTCCTGCGCCAGGGCCTGGGGCGTGAGCAAATGGGTCTCGACAAATTCGCCGACGTTGCGGGCGATGTCGTCCTTGCGCGCCGGGATGATGGCGGTGTGCCAGATCGGCAGGCCCAGCGGGTGGCGAAACAGCGCGGTGACGGCGAACCAGTCCGCCAACCCGCCCACCAGTGCGGCCTCAGCAAAGGCCCCCACCCAGGCCCAGGCTGGGTGGCTGTGCCGGGCCCATCGGGCCAGCCCCCAGAGCGCCGCTGCGGCCAGCAGCAGGCCGGTGGCGCGCCGCTGCATGCGCCTCAGGTCAGCAGCGGGCTGCGCCGCGACCATTCGGGCGGGCGGAGCAGGGGGAGGTGACAGGTCTGGCCGGGCCATCGTGCACCGACCCTAGCACGACCGGGACCGGTGCCCCCAGGACCGGCAGGGCCAAGGCCATGGGTGGATCATGCGCACCGCCGAACCAACCGCTGCAGGGGGTGTGCAATGTCGCTGCGATCCGTCCTTTTCCGCCGGCGGCTTTCGGGCCTGCCCGGGCGCCTGTCCACCATCGGGCTGCTGGCCGGGGTGCTGGCGACGGCCATGCTGGCCCTGCCGGCACAGGCGGCCCTGAAGGTGGGGGCCGCTGCCCCGGACTTCAGCGCCGAGGCGGCGGTGGGGGGCAAGGCCTTTGGATTCCGGCTGTCCGAGTCGCTGGCCAAGGGACCGGTGGTGCTGTACTTCTACCCGAAGGCCTTCACCTCCGGTTGCACCGTGGAGGCGCATGCCTTTGCGGAAGCCACGCCGCAGTTCCAGTCGCTCGGGGCCACTGTGGTCGGCCTGTCCAACGACGACATCGAAACCCTGAAGAAGTTCTCGGTGGAGGCCTGCCGCAACCGTTTCGCCGTGGCTGCCGATCCCCAGGCCCGGGTGATCCGGGCCTACGACGCCGGCTTTGCGCTGCTGCCCAGCACCGCCGACCGCATCTCCTACGTGATCGATCCCCAGGGGCGGGTGATGGCGGTGCACGCCAGCATGGACCCGCAGTCGCATGTCACCGAAACCCTGAAGGCAGTGGAGCGCTGGAAGGCGGCACAGACGAAAAAAAGCCCGGGCTGAAACCCGGGCCTGTGAAGGATCCGTTCACCGACGCAGCGGTGAGGTCCCAGGAGATGAATCGATGCTCACGGCCAGAGGCATTCCGGCCCTGGAAGGCATCCAGCGGCACTCAGGCGCGCTTGGCGCTCTTCTTGACCGCTTCGCTGGCCGCCTTGGCGGTGGACTCGGCGCTGGCGGTCAGGGTCTTGAAGTTGGACTCGGCGACGCTGGCGGCCTGCTTGGCAGCCTTCTGCACGCTGTCAAAGGCGGCGGCGGCGTTGGCCATCGCGGTCTGCACGGCGGCCACGGCGCTTTCGCTGCCGGCCGGGGCGTTCTTGGAAGCGGCATCCACCAGCGACTTGAACTGAGCCTGGGCCTGGGCCAGCTGGGCTTCGGCCAGCTTGGTGATTTCAGCCTGGGTGCTGGCGGCGATGTCGGCCACCTGCTTGCCGTAGGCAACGGCTTTTTCCTGGGCCGGCTGCAGCAGGTTGACCTGCAGGTTCAGCAGCTCCTGCGGTTCCTTGACGTTCAAGGCTGCCTTGGCCTTCTCGGCGGTTTCGTCCAGGGTGGAGCGGGCGGCGGCCAGGTTCAGCTCGACCAGCTGTTCCATGCCCTTGAAGGCTTGCTGGGCGAAGCCCACCAGCGCATCCAGGTTGGCCTTGTTGGCGGCGGCGATCTGCTCGGGGGTGATGGTCATGGTGTGACTCTGTTGAAATGAAGCGGTTGGGGCCGGAGGCCGGGTCGACAGCGTGGTGTGTCAGTTTTGGGGCTGCAGTTTTGTTGCACTGCAGCATGGAACGAAGTATTGGGCATGTCGGGCCGGCTTGCAAGTGGTTTTGCTGCAGTGCAGCAAACTCTAGGGACAGAACTCTAGGATTTCACGCGGTGGAGCCGCCGGAGCACAATCCCGTCAGTGGACCGCAGCGCATTGGGCGCCTGCGGCCGCAGCCACCCTGAACCCAGAGCAGAGGCGCAGTTGGAGCCCGGCAAGACGCGTGTCTTCATCGTTGACGATCACCCGATGATCCGCATCGGACTGCGGGCCACCATCGCCGCAGAAGACGACCTGCTTTTTGTCGGCGAAGCCGCCGACGGGGAGGAGGCGGTGCAGCTGATCCCGGCCTGCCGGCCCGACGTGGTGCTGGTGGACCTGGTGATGCCGCGGCTGGACGGCATCGGCGTCATCACCCGGTTGCGCCACCTGCTGCCCAGTCAGCCTCCCACGCGTTTCGTGGTGTTGACCAGTCTGCTGGAGCCGGCCGAGGTGCGCAGGGCGATCGAAGCCGGCGCCAGCGGCTACCTGATGAAAAACGCCAGCTCGCAGGAACTGTTCAGCGTGATCCTGGCGGTGCGCAGCGGACGGCGGGTGCTCGGTCCGGAAGTCACCGACGCCCTGGTGGGTGATGCCCAGCTGCCCCGCGTCGGCGCCGACCTGACGCAGCGCGAGCGCGAGCTGCTGGCGCTGATGGCGCAAGGCATGAGCAACCAGGAGATCGCGAAGCGGTTGGAGATCGCCGTTCCGACGGTGAAGTTCCACATCACCAACATCCTCGACAAGCTGCAGGTGGGCAACCGCACGGAAGCCGTCATCGCCGCTCTGGAGCACAAGCTGGTGCCGCGCTGAGTTCCCGGCCGGGCACAGGGCCCCGACCCGGGTATGGGATGGGGCCCGACCGCCGATGCGTGCGCCTGATGGGCCACAGCGGTAGCCTGTTGGGCCCTGTGCCCTGGAGAGCCCGATGCTTGACCTGCTGATCGATGCCCTGCCGCTGGTGATCTGCGCCGGCTCGCTGGGCTACATGGCCGGTCATGTGCTGTGCGACCGCCAGGCCCGGCACCACCAGCCCCTGCTGGATGAGGGCCAGCCGGGCAATGAGCCGGGGTTTGCGCCAGCGACATTGCCCTTCGACCTGCCCTTTGACGACGAGTGCCATCCGCCCCTGCTGCTGCGCGAGGACATCGCCCGCACCGCCGCAGCGCCGTCCTCGACGCATCAGCCCAGGCGGTAACCGCAGTCCTTTTCCGCCAAGCTGCGTGCGAAGTGCAGGTCGGCCGGGAACTGCGCATGCAGGCGGTACAGGGTTTGGCCCGCCTCCACCCGGTCGCCCAGCTTGGCCAGCAGGTCCACCCCCGCACCGGCGACCTGCGGGGCGCCGGCCAGGCGGGCCATGCGCGCGAGCTGCAGGTTGTCGACGCCGATCACCTGCCCACTGCCCGGGGCGGGCAGTTCATGGGTCAGCTCGCCCAGCTGAGGTGGGCTGTTGCGCCGGCCCTGGGCGTCGATGAGGGCCTCCATCTGCGCCAGCGCGCGGCCGGATTCCAGGATGTCGCGTGCGATGCGCCAGCCGTCGCCGCCGCGCACATCCGGGTCGAACTCGATGATGCGGCCCGCCAGCCGCAGCGACTTGTCGCGCAGGTCGCTGGGCGCGCCGGGTTCGCCGCGCAGCACCTGCATCACGTCGCGGGCCTCCAGCACCGGGCCGATGCCGCGGCCGATGGGTTGACTACCGTCGGTGATCATCACGTCCAGCTGCAGTCGCAAGCGGTCGGCCACGTACTCGAACAGCTTGCGCAGGCGCTGGGCCGCGGGCATCGAGCGCACCTTGGCCGTCGGGCCCACCGGGATGTCCAGCACCAGGTGGGTGGAGCCGGCGGCGATCTTCTTGCTCAGGATGGAGGCCACCATCTGCCCGGGCGAGTCGATCGCCAGCGGCCGCTCCACCGAAATCAGGATGTCGTCGGCCGGCGACAGGTCGGCCGTGCCGCCCCAGGCCAGGCAGCCGTTGGTGTCGCGCACGATCTGCTGCAGCCGCTCGAAGGGCAGCTCCACATCGGCCAGCACCTCCATCGTGTCGGCCGTGCCGGCCGGGGAGGTGATGGCGCGCGAGCTGGTCTTGGGGCAGAGCATGCCATGGGCGGTCACGATCGGCACCACCAGCATCGAGGTGCGGTTGCCCGGGATGCCGCCGATGCAGTGCTTGTCCACCACCGGCCCGCCGCGCACCGCGTGCTGCCAGTCCAGCCGGCGGCCGGCCTCGATCATCGCTTCGGTGAGGTGCAGCACCTCGTCGCGGTCCAGGTCCCAGCCGTTGGTGGCCACCACGAAGGCGGCCAGCTCGATCTTGGAGTAACGTGCCGCGGCCACGTCCCGGATGATGGCGTGCAGGTCGTCGCGCTCCAGCCTTTCTCCGGCGATCTTGCGGTGCAGCGCCGGCAGCGAGGCGGGTGGCTCCGCCGGGGCCACATGCGCCGCGTGCCCTTCCTCGATGCCCAGCCGCGCGAAGGCGTCCTCGGACAAGCCCAGCTCACAGGCGGAGACGATGCGCTCGTCGTCCACCACGTTCAGCACCGCGCTGATGGTCTGGCCGTTGGCGCGCACCTGCACCTTGGCCAGCGCCTGAAAGCCGGCGGCGCGCACCGCCTCGCAGTCGCGGTGCAGGTAGGCCACGCTCTCACGCCAGGTGTCGATGCCGACGCGCCGGATGCTCAGGGTATGGGTGTCCATGCGGCCATGCTACGACTCACCGCCGGCAGCGCCTTGCGATGGATGGACAATCGGCGCCTTTTTGATCCTGGCACCGCTTGGTACTGCTTGGTACTGCTTGGTACCGCTTGATGACGCCTGGGGCTGGTCACTTCCAGCCCTGACCCGGGGAGCCCGCACATGTTCAAGAACCTCATCGTCTACCGCATCGCAACCGACTGGCAGCCGCCCGAGCTGACCGCGCTGGAGGCCGAACTGGCGTCGTCCGCCTTCGTGCCCTGCGGGGCCAGCCAGCCGATGTCGCTGGGCTGGGTGCCGCCGCGCGGCCAGCCGCACGCCCCGCTGGTCGAGAGCGTGGGGGGCGGGCGGCACTGGCTGCTGCGGCTGAAGGTGGAACGCAAGCTGCTGCCGGCCTCGGTGGTCAAGCAGCGGGTGGAGGAGATGGCCGCGCAGATCGAGCAGACCGCCGGGCGCAAGCCGGGCAAGAAGGAGCGCGGCGAGCTGAAGGACCAGGCCACCCAGGAGCTGCTGCCGATGGCCTTCACCAAGACCAGCGCACTGCAGCTCTGGCTGGACCTGGAGCAGCGCCTGCTCTGCGTGGACGCCGGCAGCGCCAAGGCCGCCGACGAGGCCCTGAGCCTGCTCGTGCGGTCGATGGACGGCATGGCACTGGCGCCGCTGCACACCGCCCAGTCGCCGCAGCAGGTGATGGCCGACTGGCTGGTCAGCGGCGAGCCACCGGTGGTGTTTTCGGTGGACCGGGAATGCGAGCTCAAGTCCACCGACGAGATGAAGTCCGTGGTGCGCTACGCCCGTCACCCGCTGGACACCGAGGAGGTGCGCGAGCACATCGCCCAGGGCAAGCGGCCCACACGGCTGGCGCTGACCTGGGGTGGCCGGGTGTCCTTTGTGCTGACGGAGACCGGCCAGCTGAAGAAGCTCGACTTCCTCGACGGCGTGTTCGAGGGCCAGGGTGCGGCCCGGGGCGAGGACGAGTTCGATGCCGACGCGGCCATCCTCACCGGTGAGCTGGGCCGGCTGCTGCCGGACCTGATCGAGGCGCTGGGCGGTGAGCAACAGCCCGGCATCCCGGCGTCGGAGGGAGGCGCTGCGGCGTCGCCGGCCACGCTCCCGGCAGGGTTCGACCCGCATCCGGCACCGGACTCGCCGCCGTTCTGAACGCAGCGGCACGGCCGGGGTTGGGCCGTGGGATCAGGGCCTGGCAGCGCTGGCGCCTGAGCCCGGGGCGTGCTGACGGTCGTGTTTCTGACGATGGATGCGACGGCTGGCGGCGTCCTGACGGGATTCGATGCGGGCGGCCTCGCCCTGGGTCACGGTGCCATCTGCCTTGGCGCGGTTCTCGGCACGGTCGATGCGGTCCTGCTGCCGCTCCAATCGGCGTGCCTCGCGCCGATTGAGCTGACCGGACTCCAGTCCCTGGTCGACGCGCTTTTCCTGGCGGGCCTGCCGCTGGTCGATGCGTTGTTCCGCCGCGGAACCCGCCGGCGCGGTGGCCTGTGCGAAGCTGGAACCGGCCAGCAGCGCCAGACTGCCCAAGGTCAGAATGCCACGAAGGGGAAGGGTCAAGCGGGACATGAGGAACTCCAGAGTGGGATGAAGCCGGCGTGTGAAACGAGGCTTCGGCGGTCGCCGGCTGATGCTTCAACGTCGCCGTGACGTGTTCGGTGCACCGGGTCGTGTTTCGCTTCGTTGCGCCGCACCGGGGTGGGCCTGGAGGGGTCAGGATGCCGACTGTTCCGGTGGACGGTCCAGTTTCAGGTCCATCCAGGTGTTGGCGTCCTGGCGGATGAAGATGCGCACCGGCAGCCACTGCAGCTGCGGCGCGTACCAGATCTCGACGCTCAGCGCATCCGGGGAGGCGGCGCGGCGCGGCTTCACATGCACGGTCGGCTGCGGGCCCAACGGGGTTTCGAGGTTCTCGTTGGCGACGACGTCGTAGGCCCAGCGGTCCACCCGGTGGGGCAGCGCCAGCGGGAACTCGATGCTGCGGCCGGGCTCTCGCAGCTCCGGCCGGGTGGTGAGCAGGTACACCATCTGGATGAACTGGCTGGCGCTGTCCTGCACGCCGGGGGCGGGCGGCACGCGCTGACCGCGGCTGAGCGTGATGCCCAGATCGTCGAACACCAGCCTGGCGCTGCGGCTGCGGCCGATCACCTGCCAGGTGAGCTGGTCGAAGCGGCTGGGCACCAGGCCCTGACTGTCGATGCGGCCTTCGCTGCTCATGCGGCGGGTGGCCAAGGGGGCAAAGCCGGGGCCGATGGTGACGTCCAGGTGCACCTGGTAGCGCCAGCCCTGGCGCAGGAATTCGACCTGCGCCTGGCCCAGCACCTCGCCGTTGTACCAGCCGTTCATCGCATAACGCAGGCGGGTGGAGGCCGGCCAGGGGCGACCGTCGCTGAGCTGGGGGCCGTCCCTGTCCCCGTCGCTGCCGCTGGCCAGCGCGGTGGGGGCGGTATCGGTTGAGGCCGCCGATGCCGCAGAGGCCTCTGTCTGCGCTGCTGCAGCGGAAGCGGATGGGGCCGGGGCCTGTGCCGCCGAGGTTGCTGCTGCAGAAGCAGGGTCTGCCGCGATGGGGAAAGATTCGGTGGCAGCAGGCGGCGCCGATGCGGCAGGGTCCGCCGGGTCAGGCGTCTGGAGTTGCGTGGCCTTCAGCTGTTCCCGGGCGCGTGCCAGGCGATCGGCGCGTTCTGCGTCCAGTTCGGCAGCGCTGAGGCGGCGGGCCTGGGCGGCAACCGGCCGCGCCGCGCTGCGCCGCGCAGGGGTCCGTGCCGCGGCCGGTGCAGCTTCGGCCGCGGGATCGGTGGGGGCCAGTTGGCGGGTGTAAGTGGCCTGCAGGCGCTGCATCGACGGCGCTGGCCGTGCGGGGCCATCGAACAGCGGGCCGAGCCACTCGAAGGTCACCCCGTGCAGCAGCAGGGCCAGTAACAGCGCTCCCCAGCCAGCGCGACGCCGCCACCAGGCCGGGCCGCGGGCCCGGTGTGGGCGGGGCCATGGGCTCAAGCGCCTGTTCGGCTCCACCATCGTGCTCGCCGCTGCAGCGCTTGCGGATCGGGCTGCGGGTCCACCGTCAGGCTGACGGCGCCTTCCACCGTGCCGGCCATGGCGGGCAGCACCAGGCTCAGCAGGCGGCGGTCCCGGCTGACCAGCAGCGACTGCGGCTGCTCAGCGTCGAAGGCGCCGTAGAGGGTCAGGTCGTCCACCTTGGCCAGACGCCAGCCGCCCAACGCCAGCAGCTCGTCGCCGGCGGCCAGTCCCAGGGTGGCGGCCAGGCCGCCGTCGAGCACAGCCTGCACCTTGGGGCCACCCGGGGCCTCCTGCAGCCGGGCGCCCAGGCGCTGGGCCAGCGTGGGGGCCTCGCGGTTCCAGCGTACGCCGCCGCGCTGGAGCAGCGCCTGCAGCGGCAGTTCGTTGCGGCCGTGCACCCAGGCCGCCAGTACCGGCGCCAGGCTGCGGCCGGCCACGGCCTGCAATGCCTCGGCGATGTCTGCTTCCGTGATCGGGCCGCCGGCGCTGCCGCTGCGTTCGCTGGCGACCTGCCAGAGCCGGCGCATCACCGCGTCCAGGTCACCGCAGTCCTCGCCGCGCAGCGTCAGGTCCAGCGCCAGGGCGACCAGGGAGCCCTTGGTGTAGTAGCTGACGGTGGCGTTGGCGCTGTTCTCGTCCGGCCGGTAGTACTTGATCCAGGCGTCGAAGCTGGCCTCGGCCACCGATTGCACCGCCCGCCCGGGCGAACCCAGCACCTGGTTGAGGTTCTTGGCCAGCAGCTTGAGGTAGCGCGCCTCGTCCACCAGCCCGGCGCGCAGCAGGAACAGGTCGTCGTAGTAGCTGGTGAAGCCCTCGAAGAACCACAGCAGCTCGGTGTACTGCTCGGCGTCGAGCCGGTAGGGAGCGAACTCGGCCGGCTTCAGCCGCTTGACGTTCCAGGTGTGGAAGTACTCGTGGCTGATCAGGCCGAGCAGGGTCACGTAGCCGTCGCTGGCCGGTGGTGCCGAGGGGGTCGAACCGTTGGCGGGTGCCGCGATACGCCGAGGCAGGTCGCGGCGGTTGCAGATCAGCGCGGTGCTGTTGCGATGCTCCAGGCCGCCATAGCCGTCGTCCACCGCGTTGAGCAGGAAGACGTAGCGGTCGAAGCAGGCCGGCGCCTCGCC
>Ga0073899_10005290_pt1 | contig 11233 bp, 12 predicted proteins | sample KloWWTmetaKNB5Ph_FD_88975 | JGI IMG/M metagenome (GOLD analysis project Ga0073899, IMG submission 88975) | Active sludge microbial communities from Klosterneuburg, Austria, studying microevolution and ecology of nitrifiers - Klosterneuburg... | ecosystem: Engineered > WWTP > Aerobic digester >...
GCTGGAGGACGCCGTGCGCAAGATGACCTCGGCGGTCGCCGACCGGCTGATGCTGCGCGACCGGGGATTGCTGCGCGAGGGGATGCAGGCCGACGTGGTCATCTTCGACCCGGCGACGGTCGGCGACAACGCCACGTTCGAGGACCCGCACCAGCACTCGACCGGCATCCGCGATGTCTGGGTCAACGGCGGCCGCGTGCTGCGCGACGGCCAGCACACGGGGGCCACGCCGGGGCAGGCGGTCTACGGGCCGGGACGGGAGTAGGGGGGTCAGGAAATCCGGGTTCGCCAGTTCAAAAACGCCGCCTCAGTCCGGTTAAGTTCGTCGACCCAGTTTCTCTTGAGCGGGATTGCACCGAACTCGGTGATGGCGAGGCGGATGATTGCCTCGACAGAGACACGGCCGGTTGGAATGTGGATCTTGTGGAAGTCCCGTGGGCGAATCGGTGCGTCCTGGGCGATGATCGCACTTCCGGCGTGCAGGTGGGGAAATGTGACAACGCCATCGCCTTCGGCCTCGGGAGTCCAATGAAATGTCAGAAGTTCGGTGTGGTCATCAGACCGCAGGTCGTAGAAGTACTCAACTATCTGGATCTTGTAGGGGCCGCGAGGATCTGCAGGTTCTTCGGTCTTGATGATGCGGACCTGTTGCCCGACGGACATGTACACGGGCAGGATACCGGCTGCCGTTCGCAAGCGCACCGGGTTGAGATCGTTCAGCAGAACGGAGTAGATCGTCCCGGCCTCGTATGTATGCTGGCGCGACGCCGTGAGGCGTTCCTGCGTCACGCAGTTCAATGCGCTTCTGAGTGGATCGATAAACTGCTGAAACGCGGCGTTGGGATTCCGGCCGGCCACGGCTCAGGCGTCGGTGAGTGGGATCAGCATCGCGACGCGGCGAACCTCGGAGCGATCAGGATCGGGGATCCGGCCGGCGCGATACTCACGCACGAACACCTCGCCGCTCATGCCAAGGTACTTCCGCGCCTGACGGTCGAGAATCTCGCGTCCCTCCTCAGAGGAGACATACTTCATCCCGCGATCTGTGCTGGTGAATGATCTCGATGGATACCTGATCGCCATGTTCTCCTCCTCTCGCTACGCTGCACTAGTAGCGTAACACCGGTCAGAACTCGACACCAGAGTACCGCGCAGGCCGCTGGGGCCGCTTGATGGACAGATATCCCGCGCCTCACCGCCGGACGCAGACATACGCTGCCAACGTCCCTGAGGAGCGGTCGTCGGACTGCTGGATGGCGAAGCCGGAGCGTTCGAGGATCTGGGTGTATGTGCTGTGCTCGGCGCGAGTGAGACGACAGGCGGGATCAGGGTACTCGTCGCCAGCAAGAGCACACTCAGCCGGGGTGGGGCGTTGGCGCTCCTTGCAGGTCAGACGGCCGCGGCTACCACAAGGCGGCGGACAGGGCCGGGCGGGGCCGAGCGCAGATCCACGACGCGGCCTGACCGCAGCCGAGCGGAGGAGATCCTTCGCTGCGGCTCGGAATGACAAAGGGCGGGGCCGGCTGTCACCCGGCTGGCTTGTCATCCTGAGCGCGCACGCGAAGGATCTCTCCTGCGATCGACTGGCGCCAGCGTGGGAGAGATTCCTCGCTGCGGCTCGGAATGACAAGTATCAGGGGTGGGCGCCGCGGTTGACAGAATCACTGCGGTCGCTGTACTCAGGATGACAGGGCAGAGGTGATGCCACGTGCCTCGCGGGGTCTCCAGTCGTCGCGGTCGAGGACGGCGACGAGGGCGAAGGACATGAGCAGGTCGTCGTGGAGGCGCTGGTCCTCGACGCCCCAGCGCAGAAGCTTGCCGGGGCCGGGGAGAACGGTGTAGCGGCAAGCGGCGAGCTGCTGCCAGAAGCGACGGTCCAGACGGTGCTGCTCGGCGTCGGCGTCGAGGTCTGGCGCGCAGACCTGGACGCGGTCGGCGTCGATCAGGCCGAGAAGGTCCCAGGCGAGCTGGCTCTTGAAAGCCGAGGAGAAGACGAACGGGGTGACGACGCGCTCGCCGAGGGTGGCGGCGAGGAAGCCGGCCAGCCCGGCCCCGACGCCGGTCGCATCCACGACGACGCGCCGCACCCGCCAGACTCGCGTCGCCAGGGCGACGATGCGGTCGTGGAGGACAGGGTGGGGCGTGCCGGTCCACTCGTAGCGGGCGACGATGTCGTACGACGGAAGGGACGACGACGGGCGGATGCGGACGACGGTGGCGACGGTGGAGTCGCGGCGGGGAGCGAGGGCACGGAGGGCAGCGTCCTGGAGGCCGGATTCCTCGGGGCCGGCCACGTCGATGGTGAGGGCATACGTCGCGCCGGGCGGGTCGGTGGGGTCGGGGCGGGAGAGTGGCGGGAAGCTGCCACGCAGCGGCTCGCGACGCTCGGGTGGGAACAGGATGCCATCGTCATCGAGCTCCTCCAGCTCGTACTCGGTGCGGATGTAGGGGTGATGCTCGCCGAGCAGCGCCATCTGGCGCCGAACATAGTCGCCATAGGGCGGCAGCTCGGCGGCGACATCGCGCCAGGGGACGAGGAAGCGGCGACGGACATCGTCGGCATGCTCGAGGCCGGCCAGCAACCGGAGCTGGCGAGCCAGCAGGGTGGAGCTATTCCAGACGGTGCCCATAAATAGCGTGGTCGCGTTCGTGGAAGCGGCCATCGGGGCGAAGACGGCGTCCCAGGTGTCCGGCGCGATGTCCTGAGCCTCGTTGGCGACGAGCAGCAGGTCGGCGGTGTTGCCGCGCGAGTGGGCGGTCGGGGCAGCCGAGAGATAGCGGACCGAAGCGCGGCCCATCTCGACGATCGTGCCCTCGCGGACGCGGTACCGACCGGCGGTGTACGGGCCATCCAGCCGGGCAAGCAGGCGATCGCGGGCGATGATGCCCTGAGGCCGCACGGCCGGGAGGGCGACGACAACGTTGCCACCGATCTGCTGGTAGCGCCACAGCAGCCAGGCGCACAGCTGGGCCAGCATCTCGTCCTTGCCGGACTGGCGGGCGAAGACGGCGGCGAACTCCATGCCGCGCCCGTCGACGACGCTGCCGGCCACTGCCCGCGCGACCGGGGTCTGGTAGGCGCGCAGCCGGTGCGCTGGCGCCTGGACATGGCCGAAGCGGACGACATCGTCCAGCCCAGGACGAACGTCGGCGGCGAGGGGGTGCGGCATAGCGGCGCTCCGTTCGAAACTGGGATGGGGGAAGACGGCCCTCACCCCCTGCCCCTCTCCCAATGCTGGGAGAGGGGGGAGTTGGGCAGCATTGGCGAGCCGTTCGCGTTTGCCTCGTCCCTCGTCCCTCAAACAATCCGCGAGAGGATTTCGCCGATGACGGCGGCGACGACGAGGTAGAAGAGGGAGTCGACGCGCTGGCGGGTGGCGGTGACTTCACGGACGAGGTCTTCGACCATCTGGCGGGTGACGACTTCGTAGACGCTTGCCGGATCGAGATCGACGGGCCGGCGCGGCGGCTCGGGCCGGCGACCGAGGAGGACACGGGCGAGTCGGGGTATGCGGGTCGTGTCGATCACGCGTCACCTCCTGGGCGTCGAGCTCGTCGAGTGCGCGGGCGATCTCGTCGTCGAGCTCGCTGGCGGGGTTGTCCAGCCGGGACTGCGTCTGGATGATGCGGACGATGACGTTGCACAGGCTCGCGACGCCCTGGGCGAGGCGGCGGTCGTCGCTGGCGTCGTCCATCGCATCGAGCAGCCGGCCCAGGACCAGCCGCGCCGCGGCGAGCTCGTTCGCGAGGGAAGGATCCTGGCCGAGAGCGACCATCTCGGCATGGCGATCAGGGGGCATATGACGCGCCTTTCGTCGAAGCGGGAGACGAGAGGTATTCAGGGCCTCTACTATTCGAACGCGTTCTGGGACGAAAAATGGGACATTCGGGGGGATGGGGGACGAGGGATGGGGGGACGGCAGCGCCCCCACCCCCCTCCCTTTGTCATCCTGAACCGCAGTGAAGGATCTCCCCCGGCCGGCTGCGGTCGAACGCAGGAGAGATCCTTCGCGTGCGCGCTCAGGATGACAAGGCGGCGGGAGAGGCTGCGCGGCGCCTACGTCCGGTACTTTGTCGGGGTGATGATGAGGGGGGCGGAATAGGTGGCGGCGAATTCGGGGAGGGTGTAGCCGAGGTCGATGATGTGTGCTTCGTACTTGGCGATGTAGGCGGGAGAGGCGTCGCAGGCGGGGTGCGACTCGTCGATGGCGGCGGCGCCTTCGATGCGGATGACGTCTGCGCCCCCGTGGGTGTCGTCGACGACGAGGGAGACGCGGGGGTTGCTGGCGACGTTGCGTAGCTTGACCTGGTTCGGCCGGCTATAGATGACAGCCGTCGCGCCATCCCAGAGGAACCAGACGGGGACCGTGTCCGGTTGGCCGTCGGGGCGGACGGTGGTGAGCCAGGCGACGATGTCGCCGCGCAGGCGGGCTGCGACGTGGCGGCCGCGTTCGGTGCTGGTGTCGAGCGTGATGTCAGGCATGGAATTCTCCTTCTCGTCGGGCGCGGGTCGCCGGGACGAGAATAGCATGCGAAGGGATGAGGGGTTGGAGGTGGGGCGCGCACGAGGTTTACCCTTGCGAGAAAGTCACGCCCTTCTTTGCTGGCACGGGAGTTACCGGTATTCTGGGGGCCACTGAGAGGTGAGAGGAGAGCGCGGATGGTGGTGCGGCTGGAGCTGGATGTTTCGCGTGATCCCCTGCGGGTGCTGGAGAGCACGCAGCCGATCGTCGAGCAGGCGAGGCTGGTGCGGATCGATCAGCAGCAGGTTCAGCGTGCGGCGGCGTTGATCGAGGGGCTGCCCGCGCCGACGGCGGACTGGGACAGGATGCTTCATCCGATATCGGACGATCCGGCGAAGCTGGCCAATCTGGTTCTGGTGGTCGACGCGCTGAACTTCTGCTTCTGGTCGTTGCCTGGCTCCGACCGACCGCGCTGGCAGGTGACCTATCAGGGCACGACCTACGACGGCTACGCGGCGCTGGCGGTCGCGCTACGGCGGGCCGTCGAGGGGGGCTATCCGCTGTGGGATGGCGACCTGCTGGGCACGATCACCGAGGCGGAGGTGACCGAGCTGCTGGCCGGCGACCCGGGGAGCGAGGCGATCCCGCTGCTCCACGCACGGATGACACATCTCCGTGAGGTCGGCGTGGCGCTGGTCGAGCGCTGGGACGGGTCGTTCCTGCACGCGATCCGGGCAGCTCGCGGATCCGCGCCGAGGCTGGTTGCCGAGGTGCTGCGGGCGCTGCCGTCGTTCCGCGACACTGCCCCGTGGGGTCAACGCGAGGCTCGGTTTTACAAGCGCGCGCAGATCCTTGTTGCCGATGTGTTCGGCGCGTTCGCCGGCCAGGGGCTGGGCGCGTTCCACGACCTCGACACTCTCACCGCCTTCGCCGATTACAAGGTGCCACAGGTGCTGCGCCAGTTCGGGGTGCTGTCCTACGAGCCAGATCTGGCGGGCAAGATCGCGCGCTGCGAATTGATCCCGCCGGACAGCGACGAGGAGCTGGAGATCCGCGCCAGCACGGTCTGGGCGGTCGAGCTGCTGCGTCAGGAGCTGAGCCGTCGGGGCCGGCCGACGCCGTCCTACGCGATCGACTGGGCGCTCTGGCAGGCAGGCCAGTCCCTGCCGGCGAACACAGACCCATATCACCGAACCCTGACGGTGTATTACTGACGCAGATATGAGGGATGGGGCTCGCAGGGGCGCCTCTCGTCGTCGCCGTCATTGCAGCCACGGATGCCGCGCGCACCCCCATCCTCACCTCTCCTCATCCCCGTTGCCTCATCCCTCATCCCTCATCCCTCGATTTCCCCCATCCCTGCTACGCTTCGTCGGTCGTACAGTCGGGTGGGGAGGGTGCGTGCGGGCAAAGGGGTCGAGAACAACGGTGGCGGCTGAACACTGGCGGCCGGGGCCGGCCTTCGGGCTGATCCTCAGCCACTTCGCGTTGTTCGGGATCATCGCCGGGGTGCGCGGGGTCGTCTGGGCGGAGATGGTCGACGCGCTGCGGATTGGGTCCGGCGCGTTCGGCACCGCCCAACTCGCGGCATCGTTCGCCTCAATCGCCGCGGTCGTCCTCTATGCCCGAGTGGCGGCGAGGACGGGCACTCGGAGCATTGCGCTGGTTGGGCTTGCGCTGATCACCGCATCCATGCTCGGCCTGGCGGGGGCAGGATCGCTGGCCACGCTCATTGTCGCGCTGGCCATCCTCGGGGCCGGCACCGGCCTGCTCGATGGCGCGATGATCCAGGGTTCGGTGGATTGGGAGCGGTTGGCCCGGCGGGCGCGGATGAACGTGATGCACGCGGGGTTCAGCATCGCCGCAGTGGTTGGCGCGATCGGCGCGGGGATCGGGTTGGCGGCCGGCGCCAGCTACAACGCTCTCCTGGTTGGCGCGGCTGGCTTCAGCCTGCTCACCTTCGTTGCCACGCTGTTTATCGCCTACCCGCCGACCGGCGAATCGGCCAGGGAGGAGCGCGGCGACTGGCGGGTGGTGTTGGCCTCCGGCGCGGTGCGCACGCTGATCGGGATCATTCTCTTCGGCATCGTCGTCGAGAGTGTCGCCTTCATCTGGGCCGTGATCTATCTGCGCGAAGAGCTGGGCGCTTCGGCTGCGGCGGGCGGGGCGAGCTTCGCGCTCTTCAACGCGACGATGTTCGCCGGCCGGCTGGCGAACACGCCGCTCGTCGCCCGATCCGGCCCACGCGTCTCGCTACTGGCGTCCGGCATCGGGATCGGCGCTGGCGGGCTGCTACTCGTCGTCGCCGGGAGTGTCCCGCTGGCGATGGCGGCGCTGGCGCTCGTCGGGCTCGGTGTGGCCGGCATCTTCCCGACTGTCATGAGCGCCGCCGCTGCTCGCCTTCCGGATCGGAGCCGCGAGCTGACTGCGGTCGTCATGATCGTCACCTATCTCGCGTTCATGGTGACCCCGCCCGCGATCGGCTGGGTTGCCGAGCTGAGCTCGCTGCGAATCGCGATGATCCTGCTGCCGGTGAGCGGCGGGGCAATCGTCTGGCTGGCGGCGCGAGGGCGTGAAATGACGCAGGCATAAGCTCTTCGACCCCAAATGTCCCATTTTTCGTTCCAGATCCCGTTCGAATAGTAGAGGGGTTGTAACGGACGACCCCAACACCATCGAACGGAGGACCGATGAGCGACCACGATGCGATCGAGGCGGACCGGGATCCGGAGCCACCGATCGGCGATGACGCGGCGCTGCTGCGCGATCTGATCGTGCAGGCCAATCCCGATGTGATCCCGGAACTGGTCCAGGGGGCATCGCTGCGCGAGATGCTCGATAGCCTGCCGGCCGCTCGCGCCGCCTTTGCCCGCGTCGCCGAGGTGACGGCAGCCACGACCACTCCCCCAGTCCCCTCAGGCAATGTGATCCGATCACGCGAACTGAACCTGGCTGACCTCGGGCCGGCGGCCAAGGTGCGGGCCGGCATCGACGCGATCCGGCGCTAGCAGGGCTCGACCACCAGATTTCGACACGAAGGGAATGTCCAGATGGCGATGACGAAGGTTGAAGCGGCGAAGCTGACGAACGACGTGCTTCTCGCGGGCGTGATCGAGACGATCATCATGGAGTCGAGCGTGTTGCAGATGCTGCCGTTCGAGGACGTGATCGGCACGGCGATCACCTACAACCGCGAGAACGCGGCGCCGACGATCGATTGGTACGCGCCGGGCGACACGTGGAACGAGGGCACGCCAACGTTCACGCAGAAGACTGCCGTGCTGAAGATCCTCGGCGGTGACGCGGACGTCGACAATTTCCTACAGCAGACGTACCGGAATCCCAACGACCTCGAAGCCGAGGTGTTGCTGTCGAAGGCGAAGGCGACGGCGTATGAGTTCAGCAAGAAGTTCTACCAAGGGGACTCGGTTGGTTTTCCCAACGAGTTCGACGGGCTGGCGAAGTTGACGGCGGCGGAGAGCCGGGAAACGACGGCGGGCGCGAACGGCGCGGCGCTGACGCTGGACATGATGGATGCGCTGGTCGACACGATCATGCCGGGCCGGCCGGACGCGCTGCTGATGTCGAAGCGGACGCGGCGGAAGTTGAGCGCGCTTCGGCGGGCGAGCGGTAATCTGCTTGAGACGGGGGTCGACGCGTTCGGCCTGCGCGCACTCTATTACGACGGCATCCCGCTGTTGGTCGATGACTGGATCCCGACGAACGAGGTACAGGGGTCGAGCGGCGCTGTCTGCTCGAGCATCTATGCGGTGAAGTTCGGCCGGCAGGGCATCACTGGTCTCGAGAACGGCGGCATTCAGGTCGAGCAGGTCGGGGAGCTCGAGACGAAGGATGCGACGCGAAACCGGATCAAGTGGTATTGCGGGCTGGCGCTGATGGGTCCGCTCGGTATCCAGCGGCTGAAGGGCATCAACGCGAGCTGATCTCGCTCCCCCTGCATATTCCACGGCATCTCGTGTCTCGAAAGGAGTCCCGATGCACCCCGTCGCCGCTCCCACGGCCGGCCGGCTGGCGGCATGGCTGCTGACCCAGGATACGCAGCGGATGAACCGCTATCAGGAACACCTTGATTTCTACGACGGCCGGCAGTGGACCGGCGCCCGGAGAGCCGGGGAGACGCGAATCGTGCTCAACTACGCGCGTGTCCTGGTTCGCAAGGCGGTCGCCTATCTGATGCCCGCGCCGGTGACGTTCGATGTCCTGCCCGGAACGTCAGACGTGCCGGAGGAGACCATCCGGCTGGCCGAGCGGGCGTTGGCGGCCGTTTACGACGAGATCGACCAGCACGCCGCAGATGTGCAGTCGGCACTCGACGCGGCCGTTCTCGGTGATGGCGCATTCAAGGTCACCTGGAGCGATCGCCACCGTCGCCCGGTGGTCGCGCCGGTCGATCCGGCCGGCCTCTGGGCGTGGTGGGAGCCAGACGACCCGCGCACGATCTACCGCGCTATCCAGCGCTACCGCGTCCTGCCGGCGGAGGCCGAGCGGCTGTTTGGCCGGCCGCTGAACGCGGCCACGGGCGGTGGCCGGCCGCTCACGGTCATCGAGGACTGGTTCGCCGATCGATATCGTGTCGAGGTCGACGGCGCGGTGGTCATCGACGCGGCGAACCCCTACGGATGGGTGCCGTATGTGATCTATCCGAACGTCCCCCGACCGCACGAGTTCTGGGGCGCGTCCGACCTCGAAGACCTGGTCGACGTCTGTCGCGAGCTGAATCAGCGAATGACGACAATCTCCCACATCCTCCAGGTCAGCGGCTACCCGGTCACCGTGCTGGAGAACGTCTCCGGCAGCGAAGGTATCCGCGCCGAGCCGGGCGCAGTCTGGGAGCTCCCGGAGGCGTCGAGGGCCTACCTGCTCGACATGCTTGGCAGCGGGATCGGCATGCATATTGATTACGTCAACTTGCTCTACCGTCAGCTGCACGATCTTTCCGAGACGCCGCGGACTGCCTTCGGCGATTCGGGCCGCTCGCTCTCTGGCGTGGCGCTGGAAGTCGAGATCCAGCCGCTTGTCCAGAAGGTGACGCGTAAACGGCGAGTGTGGGACGCCGTCTACGCCCAGCGCAACGCACTGGTGCTGGACCTGCTGGAGCGCTTCGGCGGACTGCCACTGGCCGGCCTGCGCCGGACCCGCCCGATCTGGCAGGAGATCCTGCCGAGCGATCGCGAGAAGCTGGTTCGCGGCGAGTCGCGCCTCGTGGCCAGCGGCGTCCACTCGCGCCGGCAGGCGATGGCTATCCTCGGCGAGTCCGATCCCGACCGCCGCTGGGCCGAGGTTCTCGACGAGGCCGCGGCGCTGCGCACCATCGGATACGAAGGTGTGCTGGATGGGGGATGAGGGAGATGGCCCTCATCCCCTGCCCCTTCTCCCAATGCTGGGATAAGGGAATGTCCGGTCGTTTGCTGATACCCGTTCCCCTGGATCGAAGGGACGATCGAAGGCCGAAAGCGATCCTGCCCTCATCCCTCATCCCTCGGTTACGCGATCTCCTCCATCTGGACATACCGCAGCGTCTCGGCCGGGCGATCCGGGCCGTTGGCTCGGTCGCCAATTGCCTGCCAGCCCGCGTCGGCCTGCTCCTTCGCCCGGATCTCGCGGAACGCCTCCAGGCCCTCGTACTCGATTGCGATGCTGACATTGCCGGCGTCCGGCCCGTCTACCACGCGGAAGACACGCACCGTCCGGCGTGAATCGACCCGTAGCATCTCCTTCTTTGCGTCGCGCATCAGCTGAACGAGATCATCCTCCCGCCCCGGCTCGGCCCGAAACGTCTTCATCGATAACAGCGCCATCGTGATTCCCCAATCATTCGAATCGAATGTAGCCCGGACAGGATACGGCACGCCGGGAGAAGTGGAACACCCGTATGACCACCCTCAACGCGCTCCGTGCGCGGCTGCGGACCCGGCTAGAAGAGGCGACCCCGGCCGTATGGACCGACACCGAGCTCGACGAGTGCCTGACCGGAGCGCTGGAGCAGTACTCGGACCGGTATCCGGCGGAGATCGAGAGCGTCGTCGCCGTCGGCAACGGGGACAAGAGCGTCGCGCTGCCGGCCGGCGCGTTCGCGGTGCGCCGGGTAACGCTGGCGAGCGGCGAGGTTGTCCCACGTCGGGGAGCGCCATCACGCACAACCAGTGGGGAGGAGCTCGCCTGGGAAGTATTCGCCGGGCTGCTGCGCTTCTCCCGGCCGCTGGCCGCGCAGAACGTCCGGGTCTGGCACCTGTCGCCGCAGTCGGTGACCACCCTGCCAGCCGCCGACGAGGGTCTCGTCGTCCTTCTGGCCGTCGCGGCCGCCGTCGATGCCCGGGCCATCCAGAACGCCAAGCGCGGGATTCCGACCGACCACGACCTCCTGAATCGCGCCCGGGCCGCGGCCGAGAGCGCGCTGAGCGAGAGATCGCGGCGACTCCGCGCGAGCGTCGTGGGGTAGGCCCTCACCCCCCGCCCCTCTCCCAACCCTGGGAGAGGGGTGTCATAGATCGGACACATCGGCTGTCGTCTCCCTCGTCCTTGCCCCCAAAGATGGGAGTGGTGGCCGCGATCAGCGGCGACATCGACGCCGCTCTTCTCTCCTCTCCCAGCCTTGGGAGAAGGGAACAGAAACGCCACAGCAACACGTCCGATCCATGACACCCCCCTCTCCCAAGGTTGGAAGAGGGGAACAGGAACACCGCAGCAACACGCCCGATCCATGACACCCCCTCTCCCAAGGTTGGGAGAAGGGGAACAGGAACACCGCA
>Ga0073899_10005291_pt1 | contig 11232 bp, 15 predicted proteins | sample KloWWTmetaKNB5Ph_FD_88975 | JGI IMG/M metagenome (GOLD analysis project Ga0073899, IMG submission 88975) | Active sludge microbial communities from Klosterneuburg, Austria, studying microevolution and ecology of nitrifiers - Klosterneuburg... | ecosystem: Engineered > WWTP > Aerobic digester >...
ACCGCCTGGACGAACTCCTCGAAGCCGTCGAAAAGCAGACGGCGGCAGTCCGCCAGGCAGCCGGTTCCGCCCAAGAGGACGCCGAGAAGAACCGCAAGGTGCTCCGCGAACTTCGCAGCCCGTTGCGTGATCTGCGGCTGCTCGCCATCATCTTCATGGTGATCTTCGTTATCAACGGGTGCTATCAAACGTGGACGGTCAAACTGCAATCCTCCGCGGCGAAGAATCCCTCAGCATCGTCCGCCGTGGCAAGTGGATTTGGAAAACCTACAAGCCGCTAGACCCGACGGGCCGCTGGCCTGGCGAGCACTTCTGGCGAGAGCAACTAACGCGACGCGCGGAGTTGTCGCGTGCTTTGGTCCCGCCGCTGCTAATCAATCCTGTCCGCCGATGGTTTCCCGATCGACTTATCGCCGTGAGTCGCTTCATTCCGGCCGCACGCCCGACGAATGATGCCGATGTCGAATACGTCAAGCTCTTCGCCCCGAAATGGCTCGGCGACGTGACGGCCCGCAATGTCATCGTCGGAGCGGATGGCCCGGTTCTGATTGACTTCTGCGTCAGGACCGTTTGACGAGTTGCGCCCCGAACGACTCGCCCACGCCCGTATAGCCTCGATCGCCGCTCTGATACTCAAACTGCATTCGCAGCGTATCGTTCGCCGCTAACGTAACGAGGGTCTCTCCATGCGACTTTGCCCTCGGCGAACCAAGCCCTACCGGCATATCATCGGAATCGATGTTGAGCATGTCGCAGGTACAAGAGCTTCCGGGCAACTCCGTCTGTGCCCCCACGCCGCCAACCTTGGAGATGATGTAGGTACGCGCCCGCTGAATCTCGCTCGCGGTGTGCGTCGTCGTCACGTCGAACGCGCAGTTGTACCAAACGCGATACGTGCCCGCGACCTTGCACTGAATATCGTAATACGTGTTAGCCGGCGAGCCGTCGTTTGTCTGGCCGAATACGGCAGTGTCCGAATTCACCGTCTCGTCGATAGACCACAGAATGTTGTACGTCGTCGACGTGGTGCCGAAGTCGTTTTCGGCGGACGCGGTGCTGCTCATCCCGACGAAGATGGACGGCACATCGGCCCCGCCCTCGCTCCCGCCGACAACCCAAATCGCCTTTTGGCCGTCAGAATACTTCCCGAAGATGTCCAGGTTCGCAATGACCGCTTCGCCATCGTCTAACGCCGGGCCGATGTTATAGAACGTGGTCGGCTCGTCGTCCTCATCTTCGTAATCCGTCGTGTCCGTGTTGATGCGGGCGAACTTCAGTTCACCAGCAGCCGGGGCTTCGTCGGTGCCCGCCGCAACGCCGCCGTAGACATGTGCGACGCGGTTGGGATTCGGATACGTTACGCCAGTGCCACGTCGCTTGCCGCGAATCTCACGGCGCAAGGCTTCGATCTCACGCACCGCGTTGGCAATGCGTCGTTCGGCAGCCATCGACCATTGGCGGATGTCTAGTTCGGCCATTACGTCGGCTGCTCCGCGAGCACGAGCGTCACGCCCAAGCCCTGCGCGGACGTACCCGAGACCGTGACGACCGCGATGATGATGTCGCCAGCAACGTAGGTCGTTGACGAGAAACTGGAATAATCCTCAGTCACGCGGACGGTGTTCGTGTTGTCGATGACAACCGGGGCCGTCAACACCGTGGCGAATGCTCCGCCGCTCGTGCTCTTCTGGATGTCCACCGTCACGGTATCCGTTGTCGTCGGCGCAACGCCCGTCGTGACAACGTGGACTTCGATGAACTCGCCCGAGCCGCGAGCCGTGTGCAAGTGCTCCGTGCGTGTTGCAACCGCCGCACCGTTGGCCTGCTTGCAACCCACTGGGAATTGATGGATTGCCTTGTCTTGGTCAAGCCGGTTGCCGACCGCCGCAGAAAACATCGAGTTGGTTAGCGACGCGGTTCCCGAGACGAGCGAGTTAGCAGAGACTTCGCCTTCGTAAACGTGGTCGCCTTCATGTCGACTTGCCATTACACCAGCCCTCCAAAATCAAGTTCTTTGTACGGTTTGAATGAAAGCGTTGCGGGACCGGCGTTGGGGTCTGTCATATCGACTTGCTTCCCAGCCCCATCGAGCGGCACGGGGTCAGATACCGGCAAACCGTTCGCCCCGGTGATTTGCGTCGGGACCATTGCCCCGTTGGGATGCTGCCCGTCGATGATGTATTGCAGGGTTGCCGTCCCGTAGTCGGCAACATCCCACGGGTTCCAATCTCTCGCCCGCACCAGAAACTCGCTACGCTGGTGCCAGTAAGCGTGTTGCGCCCCCGTCGAGTCGGTGTAGTAACCGCCCGGCGAACACGCATGACCGAGAAACAACGCTTTCTTCGCCCCGATTGTCACGGAGAACAAATCCGACGATAGCGTGAATGCGCTTTGGTTCGTCGCGCCCTCGTGCGAAAGGTTTTGATTCGCCGCCGCCGTGATGTCGTTTACTTTCTTTTCGTAAATGAACACCACGCGGGGGTCATCCGTTTCCGGCACGGGGTCCAGCATTTGCCCGGCGGAATTCTTGTAGGCTTTCTTCGGTATGCTGAAGTCGTAGGACGCCTGCATACTCGCCGACGCCGGTTGCATCGAAAGCTGCGGCGGGTCGGTCGTCGGGTCGCGGTCGTCGTCGCCGGCGCCGCCCGATGTGGGCCGCGTCGAGTAGCTGACCGTGACGCGGGCCGTTGGATTCGACGGCCCTTCGCGGCGGATTTCAATCTCGCGGGCAATCGCACCGCCCGAACCGGCCAGTGCGTCGTTCGTGTCAGGAATGCCCGACGTGGCTAGGATGGTCGCGGCCGATGTGCCAGCCGCTACACCGGAAATCACGTAGACTTCCGTCGCCGACACGTTGCCTTCGTTGTCGATGCGGTAAACGAACTCGTGGACGCCTTGGCTTGCGGTGGCCATTAGATGTTGACCTCCGTGAGATTCACCTTAATCTCGCCGCCCTTTTCCTTGGCGACCTTCAATGCTTCCTCTTGAATCTTGACCAGCCGCTCGGTGGCTTTCTCCTGTTTGCTCTGCGCCTTCGCACCGTCGCGCAATGCCATTTCCTCACGGCTGCCGACTTCCGCAGCGGGCGCGAACCGGCTTAGCTTGCCTTCGCTGCCAGCGAGTCCTTGCGCATTCGCCATCATCGCCCGATGGGCAATTGCCGGGTCGAGGCCCAGCGACAGCATGGATTGGATTTCCTTGAGGTTCTTGGCGAACAGTTCTTGGGGTGTGGCGAACTGGTTGCGGAAGCTATCGACCTTCGCCGCGTCCTGACGGGCACGGTCGTAAACATTCGCTGCCGCGTCGCCGATGTGATCCATCCATCCGCCTTGCGTTGGACGGGCACGCAAAGCCGCCTCGTCTTGCAGCTTCTTGACTTGCTTGGCGACGAACTCCGCATCGTCCACGTCGCGTTGAGTGCCGCCCATAATTTTGACGGACGCCGCCGCATCGCTCATGCCGGTTGCGGTTAGCTCCAATAGCTGCCGCTGCTTGAGTAAGTCGTCAACCACGCCTTTGATTGCACCGCGCTTCGCTTCCTCGGCGGCCCGTTCTTCTTTGATGGCGTCAATGTTCTTTTGGCGGGCTTCGACGATGGCCAGCGACAGCAGGTGAACTTCGTTGTAGTCTTTCTTTTGCAGGGCCACCTGTTGCGCGGCCTTTAGTTCGCTGACGGTGCGGTTCTTAACCAGCTTGTCGATTTCCCGCTGCTGGTAGAGCATGTCATCGAAATCGTTCTGCGGGGCCATCGCGGAATCACGCATGTTATTGCGTTGTGCGACTTCATCCGTCGCCCGCATGATTCGGCCCGTCTCGCCTTGAATGCTCGCGGTGCGTGAGACTGCCCCGCCGCTTAGCATGTCCGCAATCGCACCGACGCCAGTTGCCAACACCTTGCCCGGCATCTTGTGAATGCCGCCGAGCATGTCGAAGCCGGGTTGCATGGCTTCGCCAGCGGCACGGTCCCAAGAACCCATCGGCTTGCCGGCCATGTCTGTGACGGCCGTCTTGGCGTCGCTATAGACCTTGTATGCCGCCATCGCCCCAGTGAACGGCATCATTTTCTTAAACAGCTTCTTCACGTCCTTGGACGGCGCACCAAAGAACGTCGAGCCACCCTTGCCGCCCGCCGACATTTCGGGAGCACTGGCCAGCATTTGGCCGATGCTCATCCCGCCAGGCGTACCACCGAACGCACCGCCCAAAGCCTTATTGGCATTCGCCGCAGCAACCCGCCGCCCACGCAACGCCCCGACCTCGTGCGCAGTAATCGCACTGACGCGGTTCATCGCCGAAATCTTCTGCTTGAGCGTGTCTACCGCCGTGCCGTACTTTTGTACGTCCAGCTTGCCGGCGCGGAATTGCTCGTTGAGCCGCTTGATTTGCGCACGAGCCGCGTCGACCTTGGGAGTGAAGGCTTTCTTCATCTCCTTATCAAGCGAGACAATCTCCCGCTTCGATGACTTGATGTCGTCGATGACGCGGCGGTTGCCCTTTTGGAAGTCCTTCAAATCCGCCTTGTAGCGGAGGACGAGGCTGCGGAGTGTGCTACCCATTACTTGCCGCCAATCGAATCTAGGGTGGCCATCGCCTCGTCAACGGACTGCGGACGCTTCTTACGGAACGGCATGAAGTCAATCGGTCTGGCCTTGCCCGGCGAGAACATCGCGGCGATGCGTCCTAGTTGGAACTCCAATCGAATGTCATCGAGGCCGTGTATCGAATCGAACGCCATCCAGTGCATCAACTCCGCTTGTGACATGCGGCCTTTTAACTCACTGACCGTTGACCCCAAGTGACCCGCTACGCGAAACCAAAACATTTCCAGCGGGTCGTCGGCTAGTTTTTTTCGGCGTCCTCACGCGACTTCGCATCCAAGCCGTTTACCCGCCGGCATTCGTTCCACAGCAAGTCAATCACGTCGTTGGGATGCTCGGTGAGAACATTCACGTCAACTGGTTCGGTGAATAAGTCCTTGCCGTTCTCGTCGCACACGCAATCGGTGATGAACTTCACTCGTGCGGACAGCGGGTTCTTGGCGTTCTCCTGCTTCATCGCCCACTCTTGCCAGCACTCGAAATCCTTCGCCGAGACTTGCTTGATGTAGACGTATCCGCCCCATTGCGGCACTTCGACACGCTCCCGCTTGAACTCGGGAGGCTTGCTGAAGATGGCGTCGCGGGTAACTGCTTTTGATTCGCTCATAAACTTTCTTATGCGTCGGTGATAGCGCCGGTGACTTTGATCGTGATCGTGGCGACGAGCGGCTGACCTTCGCCACCCGACTCGCGGATGTTCATGATGAAGCCCGAGAACGTGCGAGCGGCCGACACGATAATGATCTTTGCCGCACGGGCCGTTTGTGCTTTCCAGTCGGTGCGAAGCGCGGCCAGAGATGCGTCCGCCGGGTCTAGCAGCAATTCGATCGTGACTTCACCGCCGTCCACGATGCCTGCTACGAACTCGCGGGCCGCGTCGTCCAGGTCGGTTACGTCAATCGCCGGTGCGCTCGCGTCGTGATCCACGCTGCGGCATTGCCCGATGGTCGTAAGCGATGCGCTCACGGTCCATTGAAAGCTGATGTTGCCCTTAGAGTTGTATTTCGCCATGCTCTCGATTCCTTATGCTGGCACGGATTCGTTGAAAGTGATTCGCAGGTCGATGCTCACGATGTCGACCGTCTCCTCTTGCCCGAACTCCGGCACGTCGAAACGCTGGATTCGGTTCACCACGTCAATGGCTTGGATGTACGTTGAACCCATCGTGACTTTCGCTAGCTCGGCTAACGTCGTTCGCACCGCTTCGCCAACGGCCAGCACGTCGTCATCGCCGCGATGCACGCAATCGAATTGGTATATTGCTGCCACGTATCCGCACTGGTCTGCTACGTCGGCTCCGTCGTTGCGGTCCTCACTAATCAGGCTGAACGTGATGTAGGGAAACTCGCGGTCCTGCGGTGCCCTGCCCCAATACACGCCCGTCAACCCGACAAGATTCGTGATGTCGGTTTCGGCGAGCATGTACGTTTGCAGGTCGCTTTCGAGGCTCATTGCGGTTTCAATTCCAGTTGCTCAAGCCGCTCAGCTTCTTGTTTGCTAATGAATCGCTTGATCGTCACGGTTGGCACGTCGTTGACGGCACAGTGAATGTCGATGCTCAAAACGTGCTGCTGCTCCATGCCCAGCGCCTTTAGCAGCGCTTGCCCAACGACACGCGGCCCGGCCTTGGCGTCGCCGGCCAGTGGTAGCGTCTCGGTTGCGTCTCTCGGCACGTTGTCACAAATCATCACGCGGCTCTCATCGTCCATAGTGGTTACGTCGTTCACTGGTTGCCCTTCGCTAACGTGTCCGCAATCGCTTGGTCTAAGTCCTCGATGATTCGCCGCTCGGCGTCGTGTACGGTTTCATCGAACCCTGGCCGCATGAACGGGAACGGTTCGACTTGTGCGCGGTTGTTGCCGCGGTCTTTCGGTCCCAGCTTGTGCCCCAACTCCAAGTGCGCGACTTCCGGCCCTTCGCCCAACACGACCATGCTCACCGCGTTGTCGTCTCTCTTTCCGGCCCGCACCTTCAACCGCTTCGCCATCTTGCCGGTCTTGTGGTTGATCTTGCTTTCCGCTTTCTGCGCGGCGTTCTTGGCTTCCCGCCGCAACGATGTCCGCAGCACCTTCCGCGTCCGCACACGCCCGAGGTAATCGAGTGCCGAGGCAACCGCGTCTGCTCCGTCCATCGCTACGCCGTAGCCCACTTAGCCCTCCTTGCAAATCATTTCGAGATACCGGCCGCCTTCGTCCTCGTTGCGTGGCGGGCCAACTATGCCGAGGTATCTGGCGGTGCCGTTTCTGTCCGTGTACTTGATGCGATGTTTCGCGGTCAGTTCGTCCCAATACCTCATGCGGACAACGTGCGTCGCTTCTCCGACGTTCTGGCCGTGTCTGAATTGCTCGTTCGCGGTAATCGGCTCGATGCTGGCCCACGCATTGAGGACCGTTTGCCAATCGGCTGTCGGCCGAAGTCCGGTTTGCGTGGCTTGGTTCTCTTGAATCTCAATCGGGCGGTTGTAGCGGCGGTTTCTTGCTGCTCCTTCTGCCATCACAACACCACGGGGATTGTCTCGCCGCCGAGAATTGCCATTACATTCGCCGGCAGTTCATTGACGCCCGCGCCGACGACGTACATATCCGGGTTGTCGTACCACGTTTTCACGAGCATCTTGACCGCCAATCGAACATTGGCCGGCGTCGAGGTGCCCGCTGCTCCGTAGCCCGCCACGAACGTCAACTGCACCGCGTCGGGCCGCTCGTAAGTCGCGGGCCATGCTTGCCCAAGAGCCAGCACAATCCGCCCCGGTTGCGAGTCCGTATCGACGTGGTAATAGCTGCTCGTGAACGTCTGGAGCGTGTTGGCCGTGTCGTAATACTTGACGTGCGTTACGCTGCTTAGCGGAGGCTTGGGCAGGTAGACTTCTTCGCAGGCTGGAAACTCCGGCAACTGCATTCGATACGTGGCGTGGACGAATTGCCGCTCGCTCCACCGTTCGCATTGCTTGGTCGCGGCGGCAATCAAGTCCGTGATGTGGTCAATCTCTGCCGACACGTCCACCAAACGCGCATAGCGTTCAATGTCGGCCGGGCTTACCACGGCCGCAGTCGGTTCCGTGACCGTGGCAAGCGAGTACCGCATTAGTTCACGATCGGGTCAGTCAGGAACGCACCAGCGCCGGAATAGCGCGGTTCGCTCAGGATGTAGGTGACGCCGAACATGCTGGATGCAGTGCCGGGGTCCGCCACCTTGATCGTCACGCAATCGAATCCGTTGGCCACGTCCAAGTCGGACGCGAGGATTTCGATGGCGTACAGCTCGTTGTCGACGTTGCTGGCGATGTTGAACGTGTTCGACGTGACCGTGGCAGCCGTCCACAACGCATCGACCAAGCCCGTCTTGCTGTACGACTTGGTGAAGGCCAGTTCCTTGGAGTCCGAACCGGCCACGACGGTCGATTGCTCGACCGTTACGGCAGCCGTATCGGCGGGCCATGCGGCAACCTGAATGAGAATCAAGAGCCGGTTGTAGCCCTTCATGCTCACATAGTCGCCCGTGACCGCAGCAGTGTCGGCATCAACGGTAATAACGCCCGTTGCGATGCCCAAATCTTCAAGTAGCGAACGTCCCATATTTCCCTCGAAGGGTAAAAGTTGATTTCAAAGCCCAGCCGCGTTAGGTGCGGGTTGCTGCCACGACGAACGGCGAAACAGTGTTGCTGCCTTGGAACGGGGTCAAAGCCGAATGCCACAACGGCTGTCCGTCGTTGCGGATCGTCCAGCGGAACGCCGTTTGAGCCGAATCGAAGTAGACGTGGATGGACGAATCGCTCGTCATCCCGCCCTTTTCGATCATCAGGTATTGGCTCATGTCGAAGAGGCAGATATCGGCCACGTCGCCGACCGTCGCCGCGTACTCGACTTCGATGACAGGACGACCGAACAACGTGCCGTAAGGAGCGGCCGACAATCCACCCGGAGGCAGATAGACCAACTCGCCGCCGGCCGTGCCGACTGCTTGATTCATGCTCATCAAGCTCGGCAAGCAGTCCTGATTGATGAACCACACCGCGTTCTGCCGCGAGCGTGCCCACAGCCGCGCCCACATCGCCTTGACGTTCTCGGCGATGATTTCGTCAGTCGAGGCAGCACCTTCGCCGACAGTGACCAAGCACGGGCTATTGAGGATGCCGAGCATTTCGCCCGCACCCGTGCCTCGGAAGATTTCGTTCTCGATCTTGAACACGAACTCTTCCGAGATGGCCTGTTGAGCAAGCTGCGCCATCGCGGACGCATCCGACAACAGTTCATCCGTGGCGACGTACAGGCCCATCAATTTCTTGAGGGTCAGTTCGATCATCGCCAGCTTGGGCCGCGTGTAAGTGCCGCTGTTGCCTTCGCCCACGCGGTACACTTGGACGCCACCGTAGCGGCTGCCCGTGGCCCGGCTCGATTCGGCAACCACCGGCATCTTGAGTCCGTTGCCAGACACGCCGACGCGGTTGACGCGGCTGAGCACCTGGCCCAGTTCGTACATCCGCTTGAAGATGGTCGCCGAAAAGTCCTTCTGGACTAAGTGACCGCCTTCGCTGTCGGTATTCGTATGGCTGCCCGCCGGGGCAAGCTGTTGCAACTTGCCGAGCAAGTCATCGACGCCCGGCATCGACAGGTAGTTCGGCCGTGCCCGCTCGTGGACGGCAAGAAGCTGTTCGCCCAGGTCGTCGAAGCCGCCGTCCGACAGGCCGTAGCCTTCGGGAACGTGAACTTCCAAGCGGCCCTCGCGGTTGCGAACGTAAGACAGTCGCGGCTCGCGGCGTCGCTTGTTGGCGTTCTCGACCGGGCGGCCAGAACCGGACGACAAGCGGCGGCCCGGGGCGAGGTTCTTGGCTTGTTCGGCCAGTCGCTCGCGGACTTCGGCGGGAGAAAGACGCTCACGCTGCCAGTCGGCCGCGAAGGCGTCATTGATGGCGGCACACTCGGCGTCGAGTTGCTCAACCTTGTTGGTTTCTTCGTTGGAAAGTTCCCGCTTGGCCTTTTCGGCTTCGTCAAGCAGGATGTGCAGCTTGCCGTGACGTTCGCTCAATTCAGACTTGGCTTTGGCCGCGTCCCAATTGGCAAGGTCTTTGGTAAAGCTCTCGGAAAGGTCGATAGTTTGCGGCATGGTCAGCCTCTTCGGTTGGCTGGCGACCGCAAACAAAAAACGCCGTAGCGTGTGGCGACCGCCAGCAGTGTTTTTGAATCACTGCTTAGCAGCCAACTCACGCAACGGCGTTCGTTAGGCTAGCTCATCGTGTCGAGTGGCGTTGCAACGGCGCGGCCAGATTCAACACGGTCTTTTCCTCAATCTGCTTTCATCCTACAGAATCACAAACCGTTGTCAACTACTTTTTTGCTGCACCTGCATCCCGTAGGCGAATCTTCGCCCGGATGACACCGGGGCTTAATCGCCGCTGCTCGGTGCCGTAACGATAGCCCAGGTATTTCGTGCATTGCTCCATGAAGAACGCCGCCGCCTCGTCCCGCGTCTTGCCCGCCATCAACTGATCGAGGAACGCCCAGCCACGCCGAACGTCCTCGTCAGGCAATCCGTCGATGCTCAGCGGGTGCGTGCTCAAGAATCCGTCCACGGCGTCGCCCGTGTCCACGATGTCGGAAGCGTGAATGCGTTCGGCCATCCACAACGGCGGCAACGGTTGCCCATCTTCGCCCGTCAACGCCCGCCCATCGGCCCCGACTCGCTTGATTTGCTTCGGTTCGATGACCACCGACGACGAAAAGGCGTCCGAATCCTCTTCGGCAAGGTCCAAAACGTAGCTGCCCAGGTCGCCGTTTGGGGTCCGAAAAGCACTCTCGGCAAGGTGTAAATCAGCCCGAACTGCCGCCAAAGTGACCGATTTTCCGTCCCGATTGACCGTCACTTGGTCGATTCTCGGGTCTTTTGCACGTCCGAGGAACTTGCCCAAGCCGTCGTTGCTCAATCCAGGGTGCGTGAACCGGCTTTTCGTCCCTTCGCGGTTCACTTTCATCGCGTTGACGATTGTTTCGAGGCCTTCGCGGTTGAACTCGCCACGCAAGTCCTTGAACGGTCCTTCCTGCGCGACAACATAGCCGCGAATGACGTTGTGTTCACGGTCAACCATCGCCGGGCGGCCCGCGTAGCTAGTTCTGAGGTAATGTGCCATTGCTCTCGTCTCCAAAGTAAGATGCGACCGCTGCGGGGAGCGCGTCGGCCGTGGTATTGATGATGATTCGCCCCAGGTCGATGCGTCGCTTGAGAATAGCGTCCTCGGCTTGCGCTGCGTCCCCAATTCCTTCCGCAAGTTGCTCTTGATACTTGGCCCACCACTCTGAATCGTCGTCGAACCACGAGCAAAACGCTGCCGAATCGGACGCTAACCGCGTCGCGTGGTTGCGGAGCTTCGTCGCTAGCCGCCTCTGGTTCGCTTCGATGATCCGCGTCAGCTTGCCCATCTGGTCATCGCCCGGCCCTTTCGGTTCCGGCGGCTCGTCCTGGCCTTCGGTTTCGTCGCCCTCTTCACCGCCTTCGCCCGGTTGCGGATTCGCTTCCGGCGGTTTGACGGCGTTTTCGAGTGTCATCATGTTCGCCGGCACGAATCGCACCTCGCCGAGCGGGCCGATGCCCTTCATGTTCTCTTTCTTCAGCGCCGTGTTGATGTTGTAGATGCCCATGC
>Ga0073899_10005293_pt1 | contig 11229 bp, 11 predicted proteins | sample KloWWTmetaKNB5Ph_FD_88975 | JGI IMG/M metagenome (GOLD analysis project Ga0073899, IMG submission 88975) | Active sludge microbial communities from Klosterneuburg, Austria, studying microevolution and ecology of nitrifiers - Klosterneuburg... | ecosystem: Engineered > WWTP > Aerobic digester >...
CGCATGGCGGTCGTCGTCGACGACGCCGACGAGGTCGTCAGCCTCGCGGTCGACGCCGTCGGCGACGTGCTCGAGCTCGAGCCGGCCCACGTCGACGGCGTGCCGCCGACCGTCGCCGGGGAGATCGCGACGCGCCTGACCGGCTCGTACCAGCGCCCTGGCCAGCTGGTGATGATCGTCGACCTCGACCGGGTGCTCGCCACGGTGGAGGCGCCGTCATGACCGGCGCCGTGCCCCCGATCCGGGTGGTGGTCGCCGACGACTCGGCGATCATGCGCAACGCGGTCGCCGGCGTGCTGCGCGCCGACCCCGCGTTCGTGGTGATCGCCGTCGCCAAGAACGGCCGCGAGGCGGTCACCGCGCTGCTCGGCGCCGACATCGACGTCGCGGTGCTGGACATCGAGATGCCCGAGCTCGACGGCCTCGGCGCGCTGCGCGAGCTGCGCGCCGCCCGGTGCCGGACCAAGGTCGTGATGTTCTCGACGCTGACCCAGCGCGGCAGCCGCGCCGCCGTCGAGGCCCTCACCAGCGGCGCCGTCGACTGCGTCGCCAAGCCCGAGGGGGTCGGCAACCTCGCCGCGTCGATCGAGCGGATCCGCGCCGAGCTGGTGCCGCGGCTCAAGGCGATCGGGGGCCCGCGCCGCAGCCACCGCGCCGCGGCGCCGCCGGTCGCCCACGCCGAGTTTCACCGGACCCCGCAGCTGATCGTGGTCGGCGCCTCGACCGGCGGGCCGGACGCGCTGTGCGCGCTCCTGTCCGCGCTGCCGCGCGGCTTCGACATCCCGATCGCGGTGGTGCAGCACATCCCGCCGAACTTCGCCCACGCGCTCACCGATCGCCTCGCGCAGGTGTCCCACCGCAAGGTCGTCGAGGTCAGCGGCGAGCTCGCGCTGACCCGCGGCACGATCGCGATGGCCCCCGGCGACAACCACCTGACCATCGCCGCCGGCGCCGACGGCCGGCTGCGCGCCCGGCTGACCCACGCGCCGCCGGTCAACAACGTCCGCCCGTCGGTCGACGTGCTGTTCAACAGCGTCCCGACCGCGGTGATGGCGGCGACGGTCGCGGTGGTGCTCACCGGGATGGGCAAGGACGGCGCCGACGGCGCCCAGGCGATCGCCCGCAACGGCGGCTACGTGATCGCGCAGGACGAGGCCAGCGCGGTGGTCTGGGGCATGCCCGGCGCGGTGGTCAAGGCCGGCGCGGCGCACCTGGTGGCGCCGATCCCGCAGATCGCCCGCGCGCTCGCCGAGGTCCAGCGCACCCAGACCGTCCCGATCCCGGTCATCTGGGGGACGCCATGACGCTCCGCCCCGACGACCGCCGCTTCATCGTCGAGCTGATGCGCCGGCAGGCCGGCCTGGCGATGGACGACGCCGCGCAACACCTGATCGACAACCGCATCGCGATCGTCGCGGCGCGCCACCGCCAGGCCGACGCCGAGCTGGTGACCCGGCTGCGGTTCAACAACGATCCCGGCTTGCTGCACGAGGTCATCGACGCGCTGTGCACGCACGAGACCAGCTTCTTCCGCGACGGCCACCCGTTCGACACGCTGGCCACGACGGTGTTGCCCGACCTGGCCGCGCTCCGGCGCGAGCGCCGCACGCTGACCGTCTGGTGCGCGGCCTGCTCGACCGGCCAGGAGGTGTGGTCGACCGCGATCACGATCCGCGAGCGGGTCGACGATCTCCAGGGGTGGACGATCCGCATCCTGGCCACCGACGTGTCGCAGGCGATGGTCGACCGCACCCGCGCCGGCACCTACACCGACCAGGAGCTGGCCCGCGGCATGCCCGAGCGCTGGAAGGCCCGCTACTTCACCCGCGCCGGCGACCGCTGGCAGGCCCGCGCCGACCTGCGCGCGATGGTCGAGGTCACCCGCGCCAACCTGCTCGACCCGGCGCCGAGCGCGCGCCGCTTCGACCTGATCATGGCGCGCAACGTCCTCATCTACTTCGACGCCGCCGGCAAGCGCCGGGCCATGGACGCGATCTTCGGGGCCCAGGCCTCCGACGGCGCCCTGCTGGTGGGCACCGGCGAGAATCTCATCGATCCCCGCTACGAGGCGCGCCCATCTGGCCGAACCGTCGTGTATCGGCCGCGCGGCGCCACGCGCTCGGCCGCCCTCTCGCCCACGGAGTCCTTGTGACCAACGCCGTCCTCGCTCGCCCGCCCATGTTGAACCCGTGGATCGTCGCCGCGCGCGGCGGCGCGGTCGACGTGTTCGACCAGGCGCTCAGCCTCCGCGGCCGCCCGCTCGACCAGGGCGAGCTGGCGCCGGGCTCGGTCGGCGCGCTCATCCCGATCGTCTCGGCGATGTCGCCGGTGCAGATCGGCGTGTTCGCCGACGAGCCCAGCTGCGAGCGGCTGGCGCGGGCGCTGCTCTACGCGGCGCCGACCGACCCGCTCACCCGCGCCGAGATGATCGACGCGATGTGCGAGATCGCCAACATGCTGGCCGGCAGCGTCAAGGCCCGGGTCGCCGGCTACGCCACCCACGCCGCGCTGGGCCTGCCGACCTTCGTCCACGGCCCGGTCGAGGCCGCCAGCAGCACCGCCGTCGACGTCGTGCCGATCGCCGTCGACGACCTCACCGCCTTCGTCGTCATCGTCCGCGCGATCGACGCCTGACCCGTCCCCGGTCACGCCAAGGAGCTCGCCATGCATTCGATCCGTGCCCGCATCCTCTTCCTCACCGCCGTCCCGACCGCCGCGCTCGCCATCGTCGCGGTGATCGCGTCGCTGGTCCTGGGCCACCTCGCGGACGATCTGCGCTTCGAGGACCACAAGCTCAAGGTGCTGCGCGCCCACGGCACGATGGACATGATGCACGACGCGCTCAAGGGCGACGCGCTGCGCGCGCTGGTCGCGACCACGCCGGTCGAGCTCGCCGAGGCCAAGGCCGCCGCCGAGGACCACGCCGCGCGGTTCAAACGCGACTTCGAGACGATCCGCAGCGCCCCGTTCGCCGGCGCGGTCCGGGATGAGCTGGCGACGCTCGCCCCCAACCTCGAGGCCTACACGGCGGTGGTCCAGCGGGTGATCGCCGCCGCCAGCGCCGACCGCGCCGCCGCGACCGCGATGCTCCCCGAGCTCGACCAGCGCTTCAAGAGCCTGGAGGTCGCCAACGAGGCGCTCGGCGACCACCTCGAGGACATCGGCGACAACGTCGACGACATCCTGGCGCAGGCCTCGAGCGGCCGCAACCAGCTGATCGTGATCTGCCTGATCGCGACCGCGCTGGCGATCGGCGGCGGGCTCCTCATCGGCCGCCGGCTCGCCAGCAGCATCAAGCAGGCCGGCGACGTGCTGCACGCGGTCGCCGAGGGCGATCTGCGCAGCCGCGTCGACGCGTCCGACCGCTCCGAGATCGGCACGATGCTGCGCTCGCTCAACCGCAGCCTCGATCAGATGACCGACATGCTGAGCGCGATCCGCGCCGCGTCGCGCGACGTGCTCGACACCGCCTCCGAGGTCGACCAGGTCGCGAGCAAGCTCGGCAACAACAGCCAGCGCGCCTCCCACGACACCACCAACGCCTCGAGCGCGGCGTCGCAGGCCAGCGGCAACGTCCAGACCGTCGCCGCGGCGACCGAGGAGATCGCCGCGACCATCCGCGACGTCGCCCGCAACGCGCAGGACGCCGCCCGGGTCGCCGCCTCGGGCGTCGTGATCGCCCGCCGGTCCAACGCCTCGGTGGCGCGCCTCGGCGCGTCGTCGACGGAGATCGGCGCGGTGGTCGACGTCATCACCCAGATCGCGGAGCAGACCAACCTGCTGGCGCTCAACGCCACGATCGAGGCCGCCCGCGCCGGCGCCTCGGGCCGCGGCTTCGCGGTGGTGGCCAACGAGATCAAGGAGCTGGCCAAGCAGACCGCCCGCGCGACCGAGGAGATCCGCACCAAGATCGTCGGCATCCAGCGCGACACCGACGAGGCGGTCAAGGACATCGGCCAGATCGGCGAGGTGATCGGCCAGATCGACGGCATCCAGCAGTCGATCGCGTCGGCGGTCGCCGAGCAGGCGACGGTGACCAGCGACATCGGCCGCAACCTCACCGAGGTCGCGACCGCCGCCGACAGCATCGCCCGGGACGTCTCGGCCGCCGACCTCGCCATCCGCGACAACGTCAGCGTCGCCGAGCGCGCCACCTCGACCGCCGCGTCGCTGGGCAACCTCGCCCGCCGCCTCGACCACGCGGTCAGCTCGTTCCAGATCCGCGAGCGCCGCGGCGGCACCAAGGTCACCCCGCCGACCACCGGCCGGATCGACGTGATCGTCGATCGCGGCGACCTCGGCCCGCGCGCCGTCGCCTGAGCGTCCCGGCCCGCGTCGCTCGCCTCGCCCACCCCCCAGGACTCCCATGAAGCGCATCCTCATCGTCGATGATTCCCCGACCATCCGTCAGCAGGTCAGCATGGCGTTGACCCAGGCCGGCTTCGCGGTCGCGGAGGCCGTCGACGGCGTCGACGCGCTGGCCAAGCTGGCGACGCCAGCGGCGCTGATGGTCTGCGACGTCAACATGCCGCGCATGAACGGGCTCGAGCTGCTCGAGAAGCTCAAGGGCCAGGCGACCTGCCCGGCGATGCCGATCCTGATGCTCACCACCGAGGGCGAGCCCGGCCTGATCGCGCGCGCCAAGCAGGCCGGCGCCAAGGGCTGGATCGTCAAGCCGTTCAAGGCCGACCTGCTGGTCGCCGCGGTGAAGAAGCTCGCGGCCTGACGCCGACCGCCGTCCGTCGCTCGGTCGTGGCCGACGGCCCGAGGTCGGGGGCGACGACGCCAGGGGCGCCTTGGCCCACGCCGCCTGCGCGGAGCCAGCGACGGCCGCGCGGCGGCGCGCCGGCGGACCGCGCCTCGCGCCAGGTCCGCGTTCGCCATGGGCGAGCGTCGTCCGCACCGCGCCGCCATGCAGGTAGCGCGGTGACGATCGCGGCGCGGTTGGCCCTGGCCTTCACGCCGACCGCGAGAGGTCGACTCGTTCCCCCATGAGGATCAAGCTCACGCTCGCGCTCGCCATGATCGGATCGGTCACGTGGCTCACGCCGGCGGCGGCCCAGGACGGGCCACCGCCGCCGACCGCGGCGGTCGCGCCGGCCGACGCCGTCGACGACGCCGACCCTACGGCCCAAGACGCGATCGGCGTGTCGGTCGGCGTCACGGTCGGCAGCGCCTACGCGTTCCGCGGCCTCAACGTCTACGCCGCCGACCGGCAGCGCGACGTCGCCGGGCAGGTGGCGCCCTGGCTCACCTACGCCGTCCCAGGCACGGCGATCACGCTCACCTACTGGTCGAGCTACCAGATCAGCGGCGCCATGCGCGGCGCGCTGATCGACGCCGGCGTCGGCGCCGAGCAAGACCTGACCGTCGGCTGGTCCCGCGACCTCTCGCCGACGCTCGCGCTGGCGGTGGCGGCCAACGCCTACGTCTATCCGTTCGCGGACCGGGCGATGGCCGGGGTCGCCACGCCGGTCTACGTCGAGCCCGCGGCCACGATCACCCGCAGCGGCGCGGTCGACGCGGCGGTTCAGGTGGCCTACCAGCGCGGCGTCCAGGGCGCGATCGCCGGGTATCGCTACGCCTACGCCCGGGTCAGCGTCGCGCGCGAGGTCGCGATCACGTCGACGCGGACCGTGAGCACCGCGGCCGCCTACGGCGTGAAGTTCGCGACGCCGCTGACCGACAACCTCCACGACGCGCAGGTCGACGTCGGCGTGCCCTTCGCCCTGCCGGGCGGCGCCGCGTCGACCCTGGGGCTCCACGGCGCCTGGACCGACCTCGCCGGCGTGGCCGCCGCGGACGAGCTCTTCGTCTGGGCCAGCGTCGACGCCTCCGTCGAGCTGTGACCGCCGAGCCGTGACCGGGCCCCCACCCCGCCCAGGAGCCGCCGATGCGCCTACGTACCAAAGCCATGCTCTTCGTGATCGTCACGGTCGCCGCGCTGTTCGGCCTGATGATCGTCGGCGCCCGGGCGGTCGTGCTCGGCAGCTTCGATCGCATCGAGGGGCGCGCCGCCGCCACGACCGACGCCGACGCGGCCAAGATCGTCGCGACCTTGGCCGACGAGTTCGTCGAGCGCGGCACCGACTGGTCGGACTGGGATGATCTCGCGCAGTACGCCGCGGACGGCAACCAGGAGTTCCGCGACGGCAACCTCACCGCCGACGGGCTCGGCTCGGTCAACTGGGACCACCTGCTGATCATCCGCGGCGACGGCACCCTGGTCTACGGGCAGCGGTGGGTCCGGGCCGACAACACCCTGACCGCACCGGCCCCCGAGCTGCTGGCGCTGGTCGCCGACGGGGCGCTGGCGCCCGCGGACGACTGGGACCAGAGCCGGGGCGGGTTCGCGCTGATCGGCGGTGAGCTCCACATGGTCGCGTCGCGCGGGGTCCACATGACCGACCACCGCCGCGGCACGGTCGCGGCGCGCCTGATCACCACGCGCGTCGTGGACGAGGCCTGGATGGCCCGGCTGCGCCGGTTCACGTTCCTCGAGATCGCCTTCCAGCTGGTCGCGGCGCCGGCCCCCGACCCCGCGGCGGCCACGGCCCGCGCGGCGCTGCTCGCGGGGGTGCCTCGCCACACGGTCGCGACCGACCAGGCCCACACCACCTACAGCGTCCTCCGCGACGTGCGCGGCGCGCCGCTCCTGGTGATGCGCGTGACCCAGCCGCGCACGCTGCGCGCCGCGGGCCAGAGCATGCTGGGCGCGATCTCGAAGGGCCTGATCGCCTGCGCGATCGTGCTGGCGCTGTTCGCGGCGGTCGCGCTGGGCCGCGGCGTGGTGCGCCCGGTGCTGCGGCTGCTCGACGGCGTCGGCCGCCTCGAGGGCGGCGCCCGGGTCAAGGTCGACGTCACGAGCGAGGACGAGCTCGGCCAGCTCGCCGCCGGCTTCAACCGCATGGCCGACGCCATCGTCGATCGCGAGGCCGCGCTCCGGCTCGTGCTCGACTCGACCGGCGACGGGCTGGTGCTGGTCGATCTGTCCGGCACGCCCCAGGGGCGGTGCTCGGCGCCCGCGCGCGCGTGGTTCGGCGAGACCACCGCCGGCCCGATCTGGGACTGGCTCCCGTTCGACGCGCGCACCCGGGCCGGCTTCGAGCTCGGCTTCATGCAGCTCGCGAGCGACATCTTGCCGTTCGAGGTCGCCGTCGATCAGATGCCCAAGGCGATGCCGGTCGGCGACGCCACCTACCGCTTCGACTACAAGCCGGTGCACGCGGACGGCGCGCTGGTCAGCATCCTCGTGGTGGTCCGCGACGCCACCGCCGCGGTCGCCGCCGAGCACGCCGAGCGCCACACCCGCGAGCTGCAGGCCGTCGTGGGCCACGCGTTCCGCGACCGCGGCGCGTTCGCCGCGTTCCTGGAGGAGGGCGAGGCGCTGGCGGCCGCGCTGCGCACGCCCCAACCGCTGGTCGACGCCAAGCGGACGTTGCACACGCTCAAGGGCAACGCCGCGATCTTCGGGCTCGAGACCGTCGCCGAGATGGCGCACCACGGCGAGGACCGCATCGCCGACGATCCGGCCGAGGCGGCCACGGCGTGCGTCGCCGCGGCCGACGCCTGGGCCGCGGCGCGCCACCGGATCGACGCGGTGCTCGGCAAGGACGCCGACGGCCGCATCCAGCTCGACGCGGTCGAGTACGAGGACTTCCTGCGCGCGCTCGTGGTCCGCGACCAGCGCGACCTGGCCGACCAGGTCCGGCGGTGGCGCAACCTCCCGACCCGCGACATCCTCGAGCGGCTCGCTCGCCAGGTCGACCGGCTGGCGCGTCAGGTCGGCAAGGCGGTCGACGTCCGGGTGGTGGGCGGCGCCGGCCAGCGGCTGCCGCGCGGTGATCTCGGGCCGCTCTTCGCGTCCCTGGTCCACGTCGTCCGCAACGCGGTCGACCACGGGATCGAGAGCGAGGCCGATCGCCTGGCCAAGGGCAAGCCGGCCCGCGGCACCGTCGTGCTCACCGTCGACCAGCACGCCGAGCACCTGCGCATCGAGATCCAGGACGACGGCGGCGGCATCGCCTGGGCGCGGGTCGCCGAGCGCGCCGCGGCGATGGGCCTCGACGTGGCCGACCTGTCGGCCGCGCTGTTCGCGGACGGGCTCACCACGCGCGACGAGGTCTCCGAGCTCTCGGGCCGCGGCGTGGGCCTGGCCGCGGCGCGCCGCGCGGTCACCGACGTCGGCGGGGAGGTCACCGTCACCTCGAGCGACCGCGGCACCACGTTCCGCTTCACGCTGCCGATCACCGCGGCCACCGCCCGCGTGCGGGCGGCGTGACTCACTTGTAGCCCCGGCCGAGCAGCCGCTTGGCCGCCGACGCGAACGCCGCCGGCGGCCCGACGTGGAACTCGAAGGCGTCGGCCAGCCGGGTGATCGTGTTGAACAGGTAGCCGACGTTGAGCGCCTCGACGATCGCGGCGCGGGTGACGCCGGCGGCCAGCGCCGGCGCGAAGTCGGCCGCGGTCAGCCCGGCGGGGTCGAGCGTGACCTTGGCCAGCAGCGGCAGCACCGCCCGACAGCCGGCCGACAGCCGCGGGTCAGCCGCGCCGGTGAGCGCGACGTCGACGAGATCTTGCCCGAGCACCTGCGACGCGACCGCGCCGTGGGCGTTGGTTCAAAACTCGCATTCGTTCTTCTTGGACACGTACGCGGCGAACAGCTCGCGCTCGCCCACCGACCACGCCGACGGGCCGCGCATGACCTCCTGGATCATGTCGTTGAACGGCGCGCCGAACTGCGCCGCGCGGAAGCGCAGCGTGCGCACCACGTCGGGCATCGGGTGCCCGCTCACGACCCGCACGATCTTGTACAGCACGCGATCGCCGAGGTGCTCGCCACGCTCGATGGTGGGGACCCGCATCAGCCGGCCTCCGCCGGGATCACCGCCAGCACCGCCAGCGCGGCGTCGTACTGCCGGGTCGCCTGCCCGACCGCGGCGGCGACCGTCAGCTCGAAGATCGCCGGATCGTCGTGGCCGGCGGTCCGCAGCGCGGCGACGTGGTCGTCGGTCACCCGGTAGGCGTGCTGGCGCACGGTCGCGACGTAGGCGGCGACCGCCGGATCGGCCGGGGTGCCGGCGTACGCGGCCTGGCGATCGGCCGCGGGGGTGACGCCCTCGCGCGCGAGGATGGCGGCCGTCAACGCCGCCCGATGCTTGGAGTACCGATCATCCATCGACCCAGCGTACGTCACCCGGCCAGCGAGCGCACGAACAGCTCGATGTTCTTGCGCAGGTCGCGATCGGGGCAGTGCGGCAGCGCGCGGCGCCAGGTCTCGACCGCGCGCCGGGTCTCGCCGCGCTCGTAGTAGAGGTAGGCCAGCCGGGTCAGCGCCGGGAAGTAGTCGGGCGCGTGGCCGACCACCGCCTCGTACTCGCGGACGGCGTCGTCGCGGTGGTGGGCCCGCTGCAGCATGTTGGCCAGCGCGAACCGCACCCGCACCGAGGTCGGCACCTCGTCGAGCCGGTCGCGCAGCACCGCGATCGCGCCGACGCCGTCGCCGGCGTCGTAGCGATCGAGCGCCCGCCGCAGGTGCTGCTCGTCGCCGGCCGCGCGCAGCGCCTCGCGCCGCCGCCCGAGGTGCTCGCGCACGATCCGCAACAGCCGGATCGTGTCGAGCGGCTTGGCGGCGTAGCCGTCGGCGCTGTAGCGCAGCAACACCTCCGGCGTGACCCGCCCCGACTCGATCACCGCCGACATCAAGATCACGCCGACGTCGCGCAGCCGCGCGGTGCGCTTGATCGCGCGGCACAGCCGGAAGCCGTCGACGCCGGGCAGGAGGATGTCGGCGATCACGACGTCGGGCGCGCTGTCGGCCAGCGCCGCGACCGCGTCGTCGCCCGACGCCGCGGTGGCCACCTGGTAGCCGCGCGGCGCGAACTCCTTCACCAGCAGCTGCCGGGTCGCGTAGTCGTCGTCGACGATCAGCACCCGCGCCGTGCCGTCGATGGTGGCCGCCGGGCCCGGGCTCAGCGTGCGCACCAGGTCGGCGACGTCGCCGTCGAGGGCGCCGGCGCCCTCGGGGTCGAGGCCGGGGTCGCTCCCGACTGACGAGCCCGAGCCGCCGCGGGACCACGGCCCGTCGGTGGGCCACGCCGAGCCGCGCGGCGCCAGGATCGGCACCTGGCTGGGCAGCTCGGGATCGATCGCCGAGTCGTCGTCGCGATCGATCAGCTCGCGGACGTGGATCTCCTTGGTGCTGTCGTCCTTGACCGCGCGCGCCGCGTCCGCCGCGTCGGCCGGCGCCGCGCCGTCGACGGTGGCGTCCTCGTCGACGCCGACCAGCACCGCCCGCGGGCGCCCGGCGTCGGCGGGATCGGCCGAGGCCCCGGCCCACACCTCGTCGCCGCGCCGGCGCGCGGCCAGCCCGGCGCGCACGGTGCGCGCGACCGTCACCGCCAGCGCGATCGCGACGACGACGGTGCCGCGCAGGCCGAGGCGCCCCAGCACCCGCGCGTCGAGCTGCTCGGGGTGCGCGGCCGCGACGTAGACGTCGCCGCCGTCGACCGCGACCGGCATCATCTGCGAGCCCAGCCACGCCTCGGGCACGACCCCGTCGAGCAGCGTCAGATCGATCACCGACTCGTCGAGCACGATCGCCGGGCGCCCGGTCGCGGCGGCCAGCACGCCGGCCAGCGATCGCTCGTCGGCGTAGCCCAGCACGTACGCCACCGACGCGGTCGGCATGCGCTCGCTCTGCCGCGCCAGCACATCGTCGAGCGCGTCCTCGTCCGGCAGCGCGCCCAGCTCGAGCAACCAGCGGCCGAACGCGTTGGACACGCTTCACGCTAACACGGTGACTCTGGCAGGCGGCACAGGGGCGGACTGCGCACACGGCCCCACTGGCTACCCCGAGCGCCAGCGCGCCACCCTGTCACATGTCGTATCGATCCAGGTCGCCGACATTGCATCGCCGAGCACCCGCGGATCGGAGGCACCACTGTTGCTGAACCCCAGGGCCATGACCTTCAAGATCGGACAGATGGCCGTCTACCCGGCCCACGGCGTTGTGGAGGTGGTGGGGCTCGACACCAAGCAGATCGGCGGCGGGCAGTTCGCCTTCTACCTGCTCAAGGTGCTCGAGAACGGCATGCAGATCATGGTGCCGAAGGACAAGGCCGATCAGGTCGGGCTGCGCGCGGTCGCGACCGCCAACGACGTCGACGAGGTGTTCGCGGTGCTGCGCGACGGCGACGTGATGATCTACAAGCAGACCTGGAACCGCCG
>Ga0073899_10005294_pt1 | contig 11227 bp, 7 predicted proteins | sample KloWWTmetaKNB5Ph_FD_88975 | JGI IMG/M metagenome (GOLD analysis project Ga0073899, IMG submission 88975) | Active sludge microbial communities from Klosterneuburg, Austria, studying microevolution and ecology of nitrifiers - Klosterneuburg... | ecosystem: Engineered > WWTP > Aerobic digester >...
GCCTTGGCAAGATTCGCGCGACTGACCCGAAGAAGTTCGCGCTGTTCACCGGCCGTGACCAGATGCAAGCACTCACCGGCCTGTTCGCGCGTCAGTTCGGCACGCCCAACTACGCCGCGCATGGCGGCTTCTGTTCAGTGAATATGGCTGCCGGCATGATCTACACCATCGGCGGCAGCTTCTGGGAATTCGGCGGACCCGATCTGGACCGCGCCAAGTTGTTTGTGATGATCGGCACCGCTGAAGACCACCACAGCAACCCCATGAAGATCGCCATAGCCAAGTTCAAGCGGGCGGGCGGGCGTTTCATCTCGATCAATCCGGTGCGCACCGGCTACTCGGCGATTGCCGACGAGTGGATTCCGATCAAACCCGGTACCGACGGCGCGCTGTTCATGGCCTTGCTGCACGAGCTAATCACGAACGACCTGATCGACCATGCGTTCCTGAAGCGCTTCACGAACGCACCGCAACTCGTGGTGCTCGACGACTGCGATCGGCAAGGCCTGTTTGCGTTCGACCCGAACCCCGAGAAGGGCCCGCCGGGCGACGGCCGCCACCCGCATAACAAGCTGGTGTGGGACAAAACCAGCGGCACGATTCTCAACGCCTACCCCGAAGGCATCGCCGAGGGCTGCGATCCGGCGCTCGAAGGCCACTACACGCTGGCCGATGGAACGCGCGTGGCGCCCTCGTTCCAGCTGCTGCGCGAGCGGGTCGCGAGCTGCACGCCGGAGTGGGCCTCGGCCATCACCGGAATTGATGCGACGCGCATCCGCAAGCTCGCCCGCGAGATGGGCGACACCGCGCTGCAGCAGGCCTTCGAGATGCCAATCCCGTGGACCGACGCCTGGGGCAAGGTGCACCCGACCACGCAGGCGCGCCCGGTCGCGTTCCACGCGATGCGCGGCCTGGCGGCGCATTCCAACGGCTTCCAGACCGTGCGGGCGCTCGCGGTGCTGATGAGTGTGCTCGGCACCATCGACGCGCCCGGCGGCTTTCGCCACAAGGCACCGTACCCGCGCCACATCGTGCCGAACTACCGCGCATTCAACTCGCCCGAAATGATTCAGCCGAACACCCCGCTGAACGCCGCGCCGCTGGGCTTTCCGGCAAGCCCCGACGAGCTCGCGATCAACCCTGACGGCACGCCGATCCGCATCGACCATGCCTTCTCTTGGGAGCACCCGCTGTCGGTGCACGGGCTGATGCACAACGTGATCACGAATGCGGTCAAGGGCGACCCGTACCGCATCGACACGCTGCTGATCTTCATGGCCAACATGGCCTGGAACAGCTCGATGAACACGATGGCCGTGCGCGAGATGCTGAACCGCAAGGACGAAAAGGGGGAGTACATGATCCCGTTCCTCGTGGTCTGCGATGCGTTCCAAAGCGAGACCGTCGCGTTCGCCGACCTGGTACTGCCCGACACCACCTACCTCGAACGCCATGACGTGATGAGCATGCTGGACCGGCCGATCTCGGAGTTCGACGGGCCGGTCGATTCGGTGCGTGTGCCTGTCGTGCCACCGACCGGCCAGTGCAAGCCGTTCCAGGAGGTGCTGATCGAGCTCGCGTCGCGCCTGAAGTTCCCGGCGTTCACAACGGAACAAGGCGCGAGAAAATTCAGTGGCTACCCGGACTTCGTCGTCAACTTCCAGCCGCAGCCCGGCATCGGCTTCCTGATGGGCTGGCGCGGGAAGGACGGCACCGAGCACCTGCGCGGCGAGCCCAACCCCAAGCAATGGGAAGCGTACGCGCAGAACAACTGCGTGTTTCAGTACCACATGCCCGAGACCATGCACTACATGCGCAACTGGAACCGCGAGTACCTGGACTTCGCGAAGGACAAGGGCTGGCGCCAGAAGAACGACCCGGTGCAGCTCGCGATCTATTCCGACACCTTGCAAAGCTTCCGTTTGGCCGCGCAAGGCAAGAGCGCCGGCCGCCAGCCGCCCGAAGAACTGCGCGAGCGCATCAATACCTATTTCGACCCGCTGCCGTTCTGGTACGCGCCGCTCGAAGAGGCGGCGACCGATCTGGCCGCCTATCCGCTCAACGCCATCACGCAGCGGCCGATGGCGATGTACCATTCCTGGGATTCGCAGAACGCGTGGCTGCGCCAGATCCACAGTCACAACTACCTGCAGGTGAACCCGCTTACCGCGCAGGCCGCAGGCATCGCCGACGGCAGCTGGTGCTGGGTCGAAAGCCAGTGGGGCAAGGTGCGCTGCATGATCCGCTACAGCGAGGCCGTGGAGCCCGGCACGGTGTGGACCTGGAACGCGATCGGCAAGGCCGACGGCGCGTGGCAGCTCGCGCCCGGTGCCGACGAAGCACGCAAGGGCTTCCTGCTGAACCACCTGATCACGGAAGAGTTGCCGTTCCCGATTGGCAAGTCCGGTCCGCAAGGCGGCAAGACCATCAGCAACTCCGACCCCATCACCGGCCAGGCTGGCTGGTACGACGTGCGCGTGCGCATCCGGCCGGCCGAACCCGAAGAACCTGAAGAGACCTTCCCGCAGGTTGCCAGCGTGCCGGCCGCACCGGGTGTGCTAGGCAAGGCTGCGAGCGTGTTGACCTACTTTGCGGGGCGCAAGAAATCATGATCGGCTGGCTGCAAGATATTCTGCACGCGAATGCTGTCGCCGAGGCGCCGGCCCGCGTGAACCCCCTGCCCACGGTGAAGCCACCGGTGAGCGCACGCGCCGAACAGGGCGAAACACTCGCCAAACAACTCGCGCTGGTGATCGACCTGAATGTCTGCGTCGGCTGCCACGCCTGCGTGACTTCGTGCAAGCAGTGGAACACCTCCGGCAGTGCCGGCCCGCTGGCCGATGAGAAGCCCTACGGCGCTAACCCGACCGGCACCTTCTTCAACCGCGTGCAGACCTACGAGGCCGGCACCTTCCCCGGCACCGACACCATCCACTTTCCCAAAAGTTGCCTGCACTGCGAAGACCCGCCCTGCGTGCCGGTATGCCCCACAGGTGCCAGCTACAAGCGCAAGGAAGACGGCATCGTGCTGGTGGACTACGACAAGTGCATCGGTTGCAAATACTGCGCATGGGCTTGCCCGTACGGTGCCCGCGAGATTGACGAAGAGCGTCAGGTGATGACCAAGTGCACCTTGTGTGTGGATCGCATCTACGACGAGCATCTGCCCAAGGAAGACCGCAAGCCCGCGTGTGTGAGTGCCTGCCCGACCGGTGCTCGCCTGTTCGGCGATGTGAAGGACCCGAACTCCGAAGTGTCTATCGCAATCCGCGAACGCGGTGGTTACTCCCTGATGCCGGAATGGGAGACGAATCCAGCAAACCAGTACCTGCCGCGACGCATCACCGCCGTGGTGGACGACAGCTCCGTGGGTGACAAGAAATGAACCCAGCATTTTCGGTCGTCATCTTCACGACGATTGCCGGTGCCGCACAAGGACTGGTCGTGACGCTCGCCCTCGCGCTGCTCGCAGGTATGCCGCTCGGCGGTAGTTTCGTTAGCACGGCGCTGATCATTGCCGAGGTCATGCTGCTGATCGGTCTTGGCGCGTCATTCGGCCACCTCGGCCGCCCCGAGCGCGCCTGGCGCGCGGTACTGATGTGGCGAACCTCGTGGTTGTCGCGCGAGGTGATCGTGCTGCCAGTGTTTATGGGCATTGTTGCCTTGTGGTGGATTGCGTTGCGCATGGGTGTCGACACGGTCTTGCTGCCGATGGCGGCTATCATGGTGGCGGGCTTGCTCTGGTACTGCACCGCGATGATCTACGCCTGCCTGCGTTTTGTGCAGGAATGGGCGCAGCCGCTGACGCGGGTGAACTTCACACTGATCGGCCTGTCGTCGGGTTTGATTCTCGCGACCGCGCTCGCAGCGCTGGCAGGCGAAACAGGGCTGGTGCAGGTAGTTGGCCCGCACGCGTTGTGGGTCACGCTCGCCGCTTGGGCTGCACGTATGCTGGCGCTGCGCCACAACGCAGCGCTCAAACACAAATCTACGTTGCAATCGGCCACCGGCATCAAGGCGCCGCAACTGGTGCAGAAATCCATGGGCATGTCAGCCGGTTCGTTCAACACCCGCGAGTTTTTCCACGGCCGCACGCTCGCGATGCTCAAGCAGGTAAAACTCGCATTCATCGTGCTGTGCTTCTTTCTACCGGCCGTGCTGGCGCTGTGGGGTATCGCCAGTGGCTCGGTGCTGGCTTGGGTACTGGCGGTGCTGGTTCAAGTTCCGGGACTGATCGCCGAACGCTGGTTTTTCTTCGCGCAGGCAAAGCACCCGCAGAACCTGTACTACCAGGTCGTTTCCTGAATGCACGCGCCGCGTCGTTCGCTCGGAAGTTGGCTCGTCGCGCTGCGCGTGGGAGTGGGGTGTTGTGCGTCGCAGCCCCAGCGCATGCAGCAGCCAGCGCCGCAAGCTCAATGCCATGGTGGTTCCGGCCTCGGGCGCTGTTCGAGGTAATCGTACTTTCTGCAAATTGACGCGGTTACCGATGAAAACTCGATGCATGAAAGCGGGTCCATCCGCCGACGGCCATCACCAATGCCTCGTCGACGTCGAGGTGGAGACGCCGAGGTCGTGCAGAAGACCGTCCTCTATGCCATAGATCAGGCCATGCACCGTCAGCGCTTGGCCGCGATTCCATGCGTCACGCACGACTGTCGTTTCGCAGGCGTTGGTTACCTGCTCGATCACATTCAACTCGCACAGCAGGCGGTGCCTCTCGTCCGTTTCTTCGACACGTTCGAGATCGAGGACGTGTTTTGCGCAGACAGAGCGAATTTGCGCCAACCAGTTATCGCTCAGTCCGACACGATCATCGACCATCGCGGCCTTCACCCCGCTGCAGCCGTAGTGGCCGCAGACGATGACGTGGCGCACTTTCAGCACGTCGATCGCGAACTGCATGACCGACAGACAGTTCATGTCGGCCTGCTTGATCAGGTTGGCGAGGTTGCGGTGCACGAAGACATCGCCGGGCTGCAGTCCGACTATTGTGTTGGCGGGCACGCGGCTGTCCGAGCAGCCGATCCAGAGGTACTCTGGCGCCTGCTGGCGCGACATCCGGCGAAAGAAGTCGGCGTCCTGCGCTGTCATCGATCGCGCCCAAGTCCGGTTACCGTCGAGAAGTTGCTGGATTTCGCTCATGGAGGTGCCTTTGAATGAGCCACCTTAGCGTCGACTGGGTGTGTAGTCAATATAAAAGTCAAAAACGAAATAATATTGTTGACAAAAGTGTATCGCTCTCCTACGATGACTTACATTGCGAAGACGGGCGCCATCGCCGAGATGTCCCGGGTTCCCTATCCACGCACAAGGAGTGCTCATGACTGATCCGGTTGAAGTGCGATCCGACGGCCCGCTGGCCGGCTACAGGGTTCTGGAGATGGGCTCGACTGTCGCGGGGCCGTTCTGCGGTCGGCTGTTCGCCGACTTCGGCGCCGAGGTGATCAAGATCGAGCCGGCCGAGGGCGACGCCGTACGCACGATGGGCAAGCGCTGCGACGGGCAGTCGCTCTACGCGGCCAGCATCCTGCGCAACAAGTCGCTGATCTCGATCGACCTGCGCACCGAACAGGGCCAGGCAATCGTCAGGCGCCTAGTCGAGAAGTGCGACGTCGTGATCGAGAACTTCCGTCCCGGCGGCCTCGAGAAATGGGGCTTGGGTTACGACGACCTGGCCCGCATCAATCCAGGCCTGGTGATGGTCCGCATCAGCGGTTTCGGCCAGACAGGCCCCTACCGTGCCCGGGCCGGCTATGGCGTCATCGGAGAAGCCGTCAGCGGACTGCGCCACATCACCGGCGACCCGGACCGGCCGCCGACACGTGCCGCCGTCTCGCTCACCGACTACTTCACCGGCCTTTACGCCGCATTCGGCGCCACGATGGCGCTGCTGGCCCGCAAGCAAACCGGCAAGGGCCAATGTGTCGACGCCGCGCTCTACGAATGTGCGTTCAGCTTCATGGAGCCGCACATTCCGGCGTTCGAGAAGCTGGGCCACATCGCCAACCGAGCCGGCTCGCGCCTCCCCGACAGCACGCCGAACAACCTCTACCCCACGCGCGATGACTCGTTCATCCACATCACAGCGATGGGCGATGCGGTCTTCCGGCGCTTGACGGCCGCGATGGAACAGCCGGAACTAGCTCAGGACGAGCGCTTCGTGTCCGGTGTCGCGCGTTCAGCGCACCACGAGGTGCTGGACCAGCTGATCTCGCAGTGGACGCTGTCCCATGAGCTGGCCGATCTGGAGCGCTTGCTCGAAGCCGCCCACGTGCCCGCCACGCGCATTTACACGATGGCCGACATCTTCGCCGATCCGCACTTCAAGGCGCGCCAGATGCTGGTCGACGTGCCGCACGACCAGCTCGGCCACGTCACGATGGCCGGCGTCGTTCCCAAGCTGTCCGACACGCCGGGCGTGCTGCATCGAAGCGGCGGCGCGGTCGGCCGCGATACGCGTAGCGTGCTGTCCGAGCTGGCCGGATTGAGCGACGCCGACATCGACCGCTTGAGCGCCGCGGGCGTGGTTGGCTGCCAGCAGCCGTCCCCCCGAATTGCCGCACCCTCCCACACCACGACTACCGAATGAGCCGACACATGGAAACCACACATCCGAACATCGCCGCAGCCGAGCTGTACGCCGACTACGAACAACGTCGCGCCCGTGCATTGGCAATGGGCGGCGAGAAGAAGCTCGCGCAGCGACGCGAGCAGGGCCTGCTGAACGCACGCGAGCGCATCGATCGGCTGGTCGACGATGGCAGTTTTCTCGAGTCGGGCCTGTTTGCTACCTCGGTGGTCGAGGCGGATCGCCCACGCACGCCGGGCGACGGCAAGGTGGTCGGCTACGCCAAGATCGACGGCCGGCACGTGGCGGTGATCTCCAACGACTTCACCGTGATGGGCGCCTCAAGCAGCGCGACCAACGGCAAGAAGATCGGGCAGATGAAGCGCGTCGCGACGCAGCGCGGCATGCCGATGGTCTTCCTCGGCGAGTCGTCGGGCGCGCGCATGCCCGACACGATGGGCGCGCGCGGCATGGGCACGATGCTCGGCAACGATCCGACCCAGTACCAGCGCACCCGCGAGACGCCGTGGGCCGGCGCCGTGCTCGGCTTCTGCTATGGCTCGTCGACCTGGTATACCGGCTTCTGCGACTTCAGCGTGATGCGCAAGGGCGCGATCATGGCGGTGTCGAGCCCGCGCCTCGTCTCGCTTGCGGTCAAGGAAGAGATCAACCCCGAGGAAATCGGCGGCTGGAAGCTGCACTCCGAGGTCACCGGCCTGGTGGATATGGTGGTCGACACCGATGAGCAGGCGCTCGAGGCGATCCGCAAGTTCCTCGGCTACATGCCGAGCCACCACAACGAGCTGCCGCCGGTGATGCCGGTGACCGAAGGGTCGGGCCAAGGCATGGCGAACATCGTCGACCTGGTGCCGGTGAACCGCACGCAGGTCTACGACGTACGCAAGGTGATCAGGACCATCGTCGACAACGACAGCTACTTCGAGCTGAAGCCGCGCTTCGGCAAGGTTGCTGTCACCGCGCTCGCTCGCCTGGACGGGCGCACCGTCGGGATCGTGGCCAACAACCCGATGCACAAGGGCGGCGCGCTCGACACCGAGGCCTGCGAAAAGATCACGAGCTTCATCGTCATGTGCGACTCGTTCAACATCCCGTTGGTGATGCTGGTCGACACGCCGGGATTCATCATCGGCCTGGACGCAGAGCGCAAGCGCGCACCCGGCAAGATCATGAACTTCATGGCGGCCTTGTCGCTGGTGACGGTGCCGAAGATCTCGGTCATCCTGCGCAAGAGCTACGGCCAAGCCTACCTGAACATGGGCGGCGGGCGCAACTCGGACGAAGTAGCCGCCTGGCCGACCGCCGAAGTGAGCTTCATGACACCGACCTTCGCCGTCGACATCGTCCATGGCCTGTCGCCGGGAGATGCAGGCTATGACGAGGCCCTCGCGGAAATGGAGCGCGGCAACAACGTCTACGACATCGCCTCCATCTACAGCGTGCAGAGTGTCATCCTGCCGCACGAGACGCGCGACTACCTGATCCGCACGCTGGAAGTGCATCGGCTGCGCCTAACCCACGGTGTCGGCAAGCACCTGATGCACACTTGGCCCTCGACCTACTGATGAGCCATCCGCAGGACGTCATGACGAACGACATCGAAAGCTGGAAGCCGGAGGTCGACGAGATCGAGCGTCGCCGCGCCTTGGCCCAGGCCATGGGAGGCGAGGAAGCCATCGCGCGGCAGCATCAACAGGGTCGACTCACGATCCGCGAGCGCATTGCCGGCCTTGTGGACGACGGCTCCTTCCACGAGGTGGGCCGACTGACCGGCAACGCGACCTACGAGAGTGGCAAGGTGCAGAGTGTCTTGCCGGCACCCTATGTCTGCGGCCTGGCCAAGATCGACGGCCGCGACGTGGCGCTGGGCGGCGAGGACTTCACGGTGCGCGGGGGCACCAGTTGGGGCAGCGAGCGCCGCAAGGGCGGCCAGGGCGGTTTTGTCGAGGACCTAGCGGCCCACTACCACGTGCCACTGGTCAACCTGATCGACGGCGCCGGCGGCACCGTGACGTCTGCCGCGCGCCGCGGCTACAGCGTGCTCCCCGGGGTTCACGGCTTCGAGCGCTCGGTCGAACTCCTCGGGCTTGTGCCGGTGGTGGGTGCCGTGCTGGGCACCGCGGCGGGCGGGCCGGCCGGTCGCGCGATCCTGTCGCACTGGTCGGTCATGGTCAAAGGCACGAGCCAGGTGTTCGCCGCCGGTCCGCCGGTCGTCCAACGCTCGCTGCGCGAGAAGGTCACCAAGGAAGAGCTCGGCGGATCGGGCGTCGCAGTGGACCTCGCCGGCACCATCGACAACCTCGCCCAGGACGAGCAGGACTGCTTTCGCATGATCAGGCGCTTCCTCAGCTATATGCCGCAAAGCGTCTTCGAGCTGCCGCCCATGGTTCCCTGCAGTGATCCGGTGGACCGGCGCGACGAGGGCCTGCTCTCGATCTTGCCCCGTGACCGGCGCCGGTCGTACAACATGCGCAAGCTGATCGAGATGGTGGTCGACCGCGGCTCGGTGTTCGAGATCCAGCCCAGCTTCGGCAAGGCGGTGATCACCTCGTTGGCCCGACTGAACGGCAAGGTGGTGGGCGTGATCGCGAACAACCCCATGGTCTCCGGCGGTGCCGTCGACGTGAAGGCGGCGCGCAAGCAGATCCATTTCATCGAGCTGTGCGACACCTTCCACATCCCGCTGGTGTTCCTCGTCGACGTGCCGGGGTTCATGGTGGGTTCGCAGGCAGAAGCCGCCGCCACGCTGCGCGAGGGCATGCGTGCCGTGTACGTCGCACTGAAGGCGACGGTGCCGATGCTGACCGTGATCGTTCGCAAGTGCTACGGGATGGCCGGCATGGGGGCGATCGACAAGAACGGGCTGGGCCTGACCATTGCTTGGCCGTCTGCCGAATGGGGTTCGCTGCCGATCGAAGGCGGCGTCGCCGCCGCCTACTCGCGCGATATCCGGGCCGCTGCGGACCCCGAGGCCCGTCAGCGCGAGCTGGAGCAAGAACTGCGCGAACTCGCTTCGCCTTTTCGAACGGCTGAAGCCTTCGCCGTCGAGGACATCATCGATCCACGCGAGACCCGTCCCTACCTGTGCCGCTTCATCGACGCGGTGCAGGGCAGGCTGAAGACCGACGTGGGCCCCAAGGCCAAGTCCGGCGTTCGACCTTGACGGCCCGATGTGGGCAGTCCGAGCACCGGTCTAGGAGCAGTGCAGGCCAAGGGGCGCATAGCCCCGACCGCCATTTTAAACCTCAAACAGGAGACTCTCATGTTGAAGATTAAACGAATCGCAGCCGCCTTCACCTGCGGCCTAGTTGCCACGTTCGGTGTGGCGCAGAGCGCACGGGCTGAAGTCGATGAAGTGAAGATCGCCATGGGCTTCGGGATAGGCTATCTGCCACTCGTGGTCATGGAGCAGCAGAAGCTGATGGAGAAGCACCTCCAGTCCGCCGGCCTCGCCGACACCAAGGTCAGGTGGTCGCAGGCCGGGGCCGGGGCCGTGATGAACGACGCGATCATCGCCGGGCAGCTGCATTTCGCTGCAGGCGGCATCCCGCCCTTTCTCATCTTGTGGGACAAGACCAAGAGCAACGTGCAGGCCAAGGGCGTCGCGGCCCTGAGTTCCATGCCGATCTTTCTTAACACCCGCAACCCCAACGTCAAGACGATCAAGGACTTCACTGAAAAGGACCGAATCGCGGTAGCCGGTGCAGGTTCGTCGGTGCACAGCATCACGCTGCAGATGGCTGCGGCACAGGCGTTCGGCGCCCAGAACTACAATAAGCTCAGCACCCTGATGGTGAACCTTTCGCACCCCGACGGCATGGCGGCCATGATGTCGGGCGGCGAGATCACCAGCCACTTCACTTCCCCGCCGTTCCAGTACCAGGAACTGCGCACGCCGGGTGTGCGGCGTGTGCTGAGTTCCTATGACGTGATGGGGGGGCGCAACAGTTTCCTGATGGTTTGGTCGACGGCGAAGTTCCGCGATGCGAACCCGAAGTCCTACGGCGCGTTCTTCGGGGCGATGAAGGAGGCTACGGACTGGATCAATGCCGACAAGCAGCGCGCGGCAGACCTCTACATCCGGGCGACCAAGAGTAAGGAATCGGTCGATGAGCTCGAGAAGTTCCTGAAGGATCCGGAGATCGAGGTCACGCTCACGCCGGAAAAGACCATGATGTTCATGAACTTCCAGCACGGGGTGGGAAGCCTGAAGAACAAGGCCGCGAGCTGGAAGGACCTCTTCTTCCCCGAGGTACACCACCTGCCCGGGAGCTGAGTCTCGTCCACGCGAACGGCTCAAAGTGGCCGTCGCACCACCACCCCCAAGGAGACAGACGATGTTAGAGGTATGCAAACAGGAACCGTTGCTCGACGTGCGCTCGTTGACGCTGCAGTACAAGACGAAGGATAGTCTTGTGATGGCCACGTACCGGGTGAGCTTTCATGTGGCGAAGTCGGACCGCTACGTGCTGCTGGGTCCTTCGGGATGCGGCAAGTCGAGCCTACTCAAGGCCGTCGGCGGCTACATGAAGGCGACGGAAGGAAGCATCAGGCTGAACGGCGCTGAAGTGCATAAGCCGGGCCCGGATCGCATGATGGTGTTCCAGGAGTTCGACCAGCTTCTACCGTGGAAGACCGTCA
>Ga0073899_10005295_pt1 | contig 11227 bp, 7 predicted proteins | sample KloWWTmetaKNB5Ph_FD_88975 | JGI IMG/M metagenome (GOLD analysis project Ga0073899, IMG submission 88975) | Active sludge microbial communities from Klosterneuburg, Austria, studying microevolution and ecology of nitrifiers - Klosterneuburg... | ecosystem: Engineered > WWTP > Aerobic digester >...
GAGCGTGAGCAGCTTCATCTTCAGGCTGCCCTGGAGCTTCTGCTTCACGTCGACGCGGAGGAGCTTCTCGATGAAGAGGTCGAGCGCGTCGCACTCCCACCACTCCTCCATGTACGACTCGCCGAGGCCGATGGAGGCGTCGCGGATCAGGCGCCCGTAGAAGTCGGGGTTCTTCACCAGGATGTCGCCGGGCCTGCGCCCCTCGACGCCGACGTCGGCCTGGTCGAAGATCTCGCGCACCAGCGCCTCGGCGTTGTCGTTCTTGAGCCAGCCTTGCATCGCAGGAATCTCTTGGGTGTGGAGTGGGGGAGGGGAGCCTACGGGCGCCCGAGGCGCTCGAGGTGTCGGAAGTGCGAGGCGAGCGCGCCGCGCAGGGTTGCGTGGCAGCGGTAGCGGACCCCGTGCCTCGCGGCCGTCTCGGCCACGATCGAGGCGAGCGCAGGGTAGTGCAGGTGGCACACCTTGGGGAAGAGGTGATGTTCGACCTGATAGTTGAGCCCGCCGAGGAACCAGGTGAGCGCCGGGCTGCCGTGGGCGAAGTCGACCGTGGTGTCGACCTGGTGGGCCGCCCAGTCGTCACGGATCGGGGCGCCGTCCGCGCGCGCCTCGGGGAACTCCACCACGTCGGCGCAGTGGGCGAGCTGGAACACCGAGGACAGGGTGATGCCGAGGGTGCTGGCGGCGAGGAGGTGGAAGAGGAGCACCTGCCACACGGGGTGAAAGAGCGAGGGGATGACCAGCGACCACGCGACGAAGAAGGCCTTCCAGCCGTAGAAGAGCGCGACCTCGCCGCGGCCCATGGCGGGCAGCGCGTGGGGCCCCGCGCGGCGCCCGCGCAGCAGCACGAAGTCGTCGTGGAAGACCCACTTGGGCAGCAGGAAGCAGTAGAGGAACCAGAGGTAGTACTGCTGGTACCGGTGCCAGGGGAGGCGCGGCTGCTCCGGCGAGAGGCGCGCGATCACACCGAAATCGAGGTCGAAATCGACGCCGCGGATGTTGGTGTAGGTGTGGTGGATGACGTTGTGCTTCTGCCGCCATAACCACGAGCAGACCCCCATCACGTCGAGGGTGAAGCCCATCACCCGGTTGACCCACGGGCGGCGCGAGTAGCCGCCGTGGTTGGCGTCGTGCTGCACGCCCATCCCGATGGCGGCGATCGAGAGCCCGAGGGACATCGACAGCGCGACCCCCTGCCAGGCCCGCGTCGCGAAGAACACCAGCAGCACCCACGACCCGACGAACCATGTGAGGATCACCGCCGACTTCAGGTACATCGCGGCGATGTCCCGCCGCGGCCGGGCGGCGCGCTCGAAGTAGGCGTCGGAGACGCGCTTGAGGTCTTCGCGAAAGGCGCCGCCGTGACCAAACCGCACCGGCGCCGTCGCGCAGCCTTCGACCATCGAGCCTCCAGCGCGCCGAGACTGGCTGGGCGCCCATTCAACGTACACCCCTGGGGTGGGCGGGCGCCACGCGAGAGTGACGCGGCGCTTCGAACATCCCTGGCGCAGGCGCGCACGGAATGCCCTGCCCTCGCGCTCACCGTGCCTCGCCGCCCGCTGCTCCGCCGCGCCCTTCGTGCGCTCGCGACCGTCGCCTGCGCGCTCGTCGCGCTCGTCGCACTCGCGGTGGCGCACGCCCTCCCGGGCTTCGGCCTCACGGGCCCCGACCCCCGCGGGGACTACACCGCCGGGCGCTACGTGCGCCTCGTCCTCCGTGTGCTCGACGCGCGCGGCGTCGCCCGCTGCGCGCTCGTCGGCAACCCCCTCGGGGGGACCGTCGCCTGGGAGGGCGCTGGTCGACGCGGCCTTCCTCGCCGAGGCCACCGACCTCACCGCCGCGCGCGTGGTGCTCCGGGTGTTCGCGTCGCTGCCGACGACGTCCTCGGGGCCTCACGTCGCGACGGCGTGGCGTGACGGGGACGACCCCCGCTGGCCCTACGACGACTATCGCTCCCCGATGAACTGGTGGCCCCACGCACCCGCGCACGAGGTCTTCCTGACGCCGCGGAGCTGGGGGTGGCTGCACACGCGCACCGCGTCGCTGGAGGAGCCGCTGGAGGAGCCGCAGCTCGCGCCGTCGGTCTGGCGGGCCGCGCCCTACCACATGGGCACCTTTCCCGAGGCGCTCGACCCGCGCCTCCCCTTCGTCGCGTTCGAACGCATCGAGGGGGCGACGCTGCGCACGCTGCTGCGCGCGGCGGCGGGGCGCGCTGCCGCTCGGCCCGGGCTTTGTGCTCGCGCTCGGGGAGCCCCTCGCCGCGGCGCTCGCGTGGCTGGAGGCGCACCCGGTCGAGTCCCCCGACGGCCCGCGGGCGGTGTGGCACGGCAGGCTCGCCGGGAGCAGTGTGTTCGTGACCGAGCGAGGGCGGTGCCGGCTGCTCACCCCGGTGCGGTGCCTTGCCCGCGAATTTCGGGGCGGGCTGTTCTCCCTCCAGGACCTGCAGCGTTTGGAGGAGGCGCGCGACGACGCTCCGTACGGTGCGCCCACCTGGGCGGCGGGGGTTTGGGGCGACCTCTGGTGCCTCGGGCTCCTCCTGTGGGAGGCCGCGACGGGCGGCGCGCTCTTCGCCGAGCTCCCCGACACCGAGCGCTTCGAGGCGCGCCGCACCCGCGAGCCGCCGCCCGCGTCGTCGATCGAGCCGCAGGTGACGCCCGCGCTCGACGCGTGCCTGGCGGGCCTCCTCTCGCACGACCCCGCGCGGCGCTTCCCGTCGGCCGCCGCCGCTCACGAGGCGCTAGCCACCGCGCGGGCAGTCTTCGAAGGGCCGTGTGACGAGGCGGCGCTCGCCGCGGTGGTGGCCGTACTCGGCGCGGGAGAGGACGGGGCCCTCGCGTTGGCGGGCGACGGCCGGGACGGGACCGGCGAGGCCGTCGCGCTGCGGGTGACCGAGACGAGCTGAGGGCGTACCTCTCCGCGACGAAGAGCCCCCACGACACGCCGCGCGCATCGGGGTACAAACGGTGCCGTGAACCCCTCGCGCGCCTCGCTCCCGTGCATGGTGGCCGTGCTCCTCTCGGCCTGCGGCAGCTCGCCCGTCGTCGGGGCGCTCGACGGGGGCGACGACCTCGCGTCGGACGTCGCCCTCGACGCGCCGAAGGACGTCGCCCCGGACGTCGCCCCGGAAGTCGGCCTCGACGCGCCGCCCGACGCCCCGAAGGACGTCAGCCTCGACGCCCCCGACGCGCCCCCGCTCGACGGCCCCCCCGACGGGTCGGGGCGATGCCGCGACAACACCGACTGCGGGGCCGACGAGTTCGGCCGGCGCGTGTGCGACACCGCCTCCGGCGCGTGCGTCGCGTGCACCGCCACCAACCGGGGCTCGTGCGGCGCCGGCGAGTACTGCACCCCCGTCAACCGCTGCGAGGCGGGCTGCGGCGCCGACGGCGCCTGCGCCGCGAGCCCCGGCGCGGCCCGCTGCGACGTCGCGAGCCACCGCTGCGTGGCGTGCGTGACGGACGCCCACTGCGCCGCGGCCCCCAACGCCGCCGCGCGCTGCGCCGAGGGGCGCTGCGGGAGCGCCTGCAACGCGGGCTTCGCCGACTGCGACGGAACGATCGGCAACGGCTGCGAGGTCGACACCCGCGCCACCGCCGCGCACTGCGGCGGCTGCGGGATGCAGTGCCCGAGCGCGCCGGGGTCGTCGCCCGCCTGCGCCGCCGGCCGCTGCGGGCTCACCTGCGACCCGGGCTTCGCCGACTGCGACATGAGCCCGATGAACGGCTGCGAGGTCGACACCCGCGCCAGCGCCGCCCACTGCGGCGCGTGCGCGAGGCCATGCGCGGCGGCCGCCAACGCGGCCCCGGCCTGCGCGGCGGGGACCTGCCGCCTCGCGTGCCTGGAGGGCTTCGCCGACTGCGACGGCGTCGCCACCAACGGCTGCGAGGCCGCCCTCTCGGGGACGGCCAACTGCGGGCGCTGCGGCAACGCCTGCGCCGGGGCCGCGCCCCTGTGCGTCGCCGACGACCGCGGGGCCTTCGCGTGCTCGAGCGGCTGCGCCCCGGGTCAGGCCCGCTGCGGCTCGTCGTGCGTGAGCACCGACACCGCCGCCGACCACTGCGGCGCCTGCGACAACGTCTGCGCCCGGCGCTCCAACGCGCGGCCCGCCTGCGCGGCGGGCGCGTGCGGCATCACCTGCGAGGCCGACTTCGGCGACTGCGACGGAACGATCGGCAACGGCTGCGAGGTGGCGACCACCAGCGACGTGCGCCACTGCGGCCGCTGCGGCAACGCCTGCGCGACCGGCCCGCACGCCGCCGCCACCTGCGAGGTGGGGCGCTGCGGGCTGCGCTGCGACCCGGGCTTCGAAGACTGCGACGGCGTGACGACCAACGGCTGCGAGGTCGACCTCACCACCGCCACGGCCCACTGCGGGCGCTGCGGCAACGCCTGCCCCGCGGGGCCCGGCGGGGCGGCCTCCTGCGCGGCGGGCCGCTGCGGGCTGCGCTGCGACGACGGCCGCGGCGACTGCGACGGGGTCGCGACCAACGGCTGCGAGGTCGACCTCGCGCGCGCGCCGGCCCACTGCGGGCGCTGCGGCAACGGCTGCGCCGCCGGCGCCAACGCGTCGCCCACCTGCGCGGCGGGCGTGTGCGGCGCGACCTGCGCGGCGGGCTTCGCCGACTGCGACGGGCTCGCCACCACGGGCTGCGAGGCCTCCCTCAGCGGAACCTCCAACTGCGGCTCCTGCGGCGCCGCGTGCGGGGCCGCGGCCCCCCTGTGCGCCGCGACGGGCGGCGCGCCGATGTGCGTCTCCGGGTGCGCGGCGGGCGAGGTCCGCTGCGGCGGCTCGTGCGTCGCCACGGCGTCGAGCGTCGACCACTGCGGCGGCTGCGGCATGGCGTGCCCCGCCGCCGCCAACGCGGCGCGCGCCTGCGCCGCGGGGGCCTGCGGGTTCGCCTGCGCGGCGGGCTTCGGCGACTGCGACCTGAGCGCGGCCACGGGCTGCGAGACCGACCTCCGCGCGGCCGTAGCGCACTGCGGGGCCTGCGGGTCGCGCTGCGCCGCGCCGGCCAACGCGACGGCCACCTGCGCGGCGGCCGCCTGCGGGTTCACCTGCAACGCGGGCTTCGCCGACTGCGACCGAACGATCGGCAACGGGTGCGAGGTCGACCTGCGCGCGAGCGCCAGCCACTGCGGGGCCTGCGGCAACGCCTGCGGCCTCGGGCGCTGCGAGGACGGGCGCTGCGTGAGCAACCGGAGCTGCGCGGAGATCCTGCGCACGGCCCCGTCGTCGCTCAGCGGCAACTACACCGTCGACCCCGACGGCGCCGGCGGCCGCTCGCCCTACACCGTGTATTGCGACATGACCACCGAGGGCGGCGGGTGGACGGTGGTGTTCCAGCCGGCGACGTCCAACTACGCGGACCCGTCGCTCGACTACACCGTGCAAGACCCCTCGCTCATGGCGGCGTCGACGCGCGCCCTCATGGCGTACCGCGGCGCCGCGCAGGCCGTGTACGCCAACTGGGCGACCTTCGACCTGCCGCCGGCGTGGCGGCTCCAGTCGCCCTTCCGCTACGCGGGGGCCGACGAGAGCGTGATGGTGGTGGTCGGCGGCGCCCCCCCGGTGCGCGCCACGCTGCGCTACGGCATCCAGACCTACAGCCAGCGCTGCGGCGACCCGTGGGTCACGTCGGGCAGCTGGGGGCGCGTCTGCATCGTGGGCACCGCGGCGCCGTTCTACAGCGGTCACGTGGTGACCAACCAGGACACCTGCGCCAACTCCGACCAGGTGTGGAACGCCGCCAACTGCAGCGACACGCTGCGCTTCACCCTCGCCGTGCGCTGACGGGTCCCCGCGCCGCGCCTCAGGCCGCAGCGTGGAGGGGGAGGCTCGGCTGGACGGGGCGGGGCTTGGAGCGCCGCGGGAGGACCTTCTGCGGGCCGACCTTCTGCGGGGCGATGGGCCAGGCGGTCAGCTGCGCGGTCACCTTCGCGGCGCGGGCCTCGACGCGCTCGAACAGCAGGGCGGCCGCGGCGTCGGGCTTCTCGCCGAAGTCCACGATGCGCGCGAGGGTGAGCGCCTGCGCGAGGTCGTGCAGGGACGCGAACTCGTCGCGGTGCCTGGCCCAGGAGTTGGCCGCGTGGTTCTGGTGGCGCGCGAGGCGGAGGTGGGCGGCCCAGCCCTCGAGCATCCAGCGGCGCTCCGGTGTGAGGGCGTGCATCACCACCGCGAAGAGTGCGTCCATCGTGGGCGTGGCGGCGTCCATCGTGTGCTCGTTCGTCATCGTGTCACCTCTTGTTCGACGAGCGGATACTTAACCACCAAGGCGCCGCCGCGCACGCCCAGGTGGACGTTCCCTGTCACGCTTCGGAGACCTGTCAGACGGGGGTTTTCGAGGCCCCTGGACCCGGTCTCAGGGGGCGGAGGCGCGGCGCCTGCGCGCGACGGCTACGAGCGCGAGGAGCGCGCCCCAGGAGAGCGCCGCGGGAGGCGAGCGGACGGGCGCGGCGCCGCACGCGCAGCCGCCGTCGACCGGGGTGTAGTCCGCCGCGGGGGGCGCGTCGTCGGCGCCGTCGGCGGGCGCGTCGTCCAGGGCGCCCGCGTCGGACGCGCCTCCGTCGGAAGCGCTCGCGTCAGGGCCGGGAGCCAGCACGTCGGGCCTGCCCGCGTCGGAGCCCTCCGGGGGGACGTCGTCGCCGTCGTCGGCGGGGTCGGGCGGCGTGACGGGCGGCGCCGCGGCGCCGGTCCACACGCCGAGCACGTCGACGATGAGGTGCGTGCGGGCGTTGGCGAACACGCAGAGCGAGCCCGCGCCGAGGGTCGACACGGTGAGCGCGCCCACCGCGGCCTCCGCCGGGAAGTTGAGCGACGAGGTCCCCGGCACCGGCGCCCCGCACGGGAACGCCGTCACGAAGCCCGGCCCCGACGCCGACACCGCCGTGAGGTTGGCCACCACCGCCACCGCGCTCGCGGGCATCCCCGGCAGCCGCTGGATCGGGAGCTCAATCACCTGGCGCGCGCCGAGCCGGCCGGTGAAGAGGGACGCGGCCTCCCGCGTGTCGAGGACGCGCTGCGGCGCGAGGGCGGTGTACGTGAGGCCGCTCGTCAGGGTGAAGAAGCCCGTCACGTCGACGACGGCGTGGGTCTCGACGTTGGACTGGAGGCAGAGCCGCCCCCCGTCGAGCGTCGAGACCACCGTGTTGGCCACCACCGACCCCGCGGCGAAGTTGATGTGGCTCGTCGGGGGCGTCGTCCCGCAGGGGAAGGCCGCGAGGAAGCCCGGCGCGGCGCCGGCGATCACCGCGACGGTCGCGACCACGCCCGTCGCGCCGGTGGGGGGGCTCACGTGGATGGCGCGGGGCGTGTTGGCGGCGAGCGCGACGTCCGAGCGGGTGTCGAGCACGCGCGTCGGCCCCGAGGGGGCGAGGCCCTCGCCGGTGGGGGCGAAGGCGCCGTACACGTCGGCGATCAGGTGGGCGGCGTTGTTGGTCTCGAAGGTCACGCCGCCGCCCTCGCCGAGCACCGCGGGGGCCGCGTTGGCGTTGGGGAAGTCGGCGACGTAGTTGACCGCGGAGGTGGGGGGCCGCGGGGCCCCCGCGGCGGCGACGGTGACGAAGCCGGCGCCCCCGGCGCCGATCGCGGCGACGTTGAGCCACACGCCCGTCGAGCCCGCGGGGAGCCCGACGCCCGACCAGTCGCGGAAGGTCCCGTTGGACGCGGGCGTGAGGGGGCCCGCGCCGCCCGAGCGGACGAGGCGCGCGCTGCCCTCCGGCGTCCGCGTGTCGAAGAGCCGGGCCGGGCCGACGAAGGTGAAGCGCGCGGGCGCCGCCGCCGGGCGCACCGCGGGGAGCGCCGCGCCGGGCACCGCGCGGGCCTCCGGGGGCTCCGGGGGGAGAGGGGTTCCGCAGCGCGGAGGCGGGCCGGCGAGGCAGGGCGCGTTGGTGGCCGCGCAGTCCGTGGCGGAGCAGTCGGCGTTGACGAGGCGCGCCCCGTCGCAGCGGGCGGCGCACGTCATGCCCGTCGACGCGCCCGAGGTGAAGAAGCCGGTGGTGCGCGCGGCACCCGCCAGGCTGAGCTCGACGTGGAGGTGGTCGGTGTGCGGGAGCGACGCGCTGGAGAGGAGGCCGAAGCCGCGCTCGCCGTTCCAGTAGGCGCGGTCCCAGATGACGCGCTGGAGGCCGATGTACGCGGCGTTCTCGACCAGCCAGTTGGCCACCTCGTCGCCGCGGGTGTTGTCCGCGTCGCCGCCCGTCAGCGGCACCAGCAGGTCGATGGCCCGCCCCGTCGCGTGCACCGAGAGCATGGGCACGCGCGTCGCGGAGCTGTTCTGCCGGCAGCAGTACGTCCCCCCCGCGCGGAGGAAGGGGTAGCGGCGGAGCAGGAAGGTGTTGAGCTCGCGCGTCCCCGGGTGCGCCGGCGTGCACGCGGGGTGCGTGCACGAGCACGCGAAGGGGTTGGACGACGCGCACCGCCCCAGCGGCGCCACCGCGGGGGGGTCGACCACCGTGACGTGCTGCGTGGCCGCCGCGGCGCGCGTCGCCGCCGACGGGACCCACGGGCCGGGGATCGCCACCTCCGAAGCCCGCATCGCGAGGCCGTCATCGACGGTGCAGCCCGCCGTCAGCGCGAAGGAGACCAGGACGAGGTGGCGGGGTGTCATCGCCCCTGACTCATTACCCCGAAGGCGGCCGGCCTGGCCATAGCGACCGGCGACGTGCGGGTTGACAGCGCGCGCGGTTGTCCGCGATCGTCGCGGGGCCGTCGGGGGCGCCGTAGCCGCCGCGCGCAGAGGAGTCCGATGCCCATGCAGACCTTGAATTCGACGCTCCGAGGGTGGTCTCTGGCCGGCGCCGTGGTGGCGTCTGTCGCCTGCGGCGCCGCGACCTCCAACGGCGGCGGCGGGCCCTTCAAAGACGTCCCCACCTCCGATGTGTCCACGCCCGACGGTGCGACGCCCGACGTGGTGTTGCCCGACGGTGCGACGCCTGACGCCGCCACGGCCGACCGCGCCCCCTCGTGCACCCGCTCGTCGCGCGCCGACCTCCTGTTCGTCGTCGACAACTCCAACTCCATGTCGGAGAACCAGGCCAGCCTCGCGCGCTCGTTCTCGACCTTCCTCAGCGCGCTGACCGACGGGGCCGCGGGTGCCCTCTCCGACCTCCACGTCGGGGTCATCTCCACCGACCTCGGGACGCCCGGCAGCGTGGTCCCATCGTGCGCCAACACCGACCAGGGCGACGACGGGCTCCTCAACCCGATCCGCAACGGCGCGGCGATCCGCCAGCACTACCCCTGGACCACCGCCCCGCCGGGCCGCCGCCCGATGCGCTGCACCAACAGCCCCAGACAGTTCCCCACCTTCCTCACCTTCGCCTCCGGGACATCGGACGCCGAGCAGTTCCGCGAGGAGTTCGTCTGCAACGCGTACCTCTCCATCGGCGGGTGCGGCCTGGAGCAGCAGCTCGAGTCGGCCTACCGCGCCCTCGTCGTCCACAACCCCCGTGAGGTGGCGGGCAACACCGACCCGAACGCCGGCTTCGTGCGCGACGAGGCGGTGCTCGGGGTCTTCTTCGTCACCGACGAGGAGGACACCTCCGTCCGCGACTGCCGCTACGCCGAGCGGGGCGTCCCCTGCACCGACGCGGTGAGCGTGTTCGACATCATGTCGCCCGACTGGTCCTCCAACGACCTCAACCTCCGCGGGTACATGTACACCCCCGGCTCCGAAGAAGACCCCACCTGGCCCATCGACCGCTACATCGACCCGACGAACCCTGCCCGCGGCTTCACCTCGCTCAAGCCCGGCCGCCCCGACCTCGTGGTCGTCGGCGCGCTCGCGGGCGTCCCCCTGGAGTTTTCAACGCCCGGCGAGCCCGTGCGGTGGGACGCCATGCTCGGCCAGCGGCCCGACGGCGCCGACGGCTACGTGGGTAGGAGCGCCGAGGGCCCCGTGTCCATGCGCCAACGCAACATGGACCAGGCCTGCTCGACGCGCGTCGTCCCAGCCTGCCGGCGCGAGGGCACCACGCAGTCGACCACCTCCCCCTGCGACCCTGCCACCCAGTCCTTCGCGTGGCCCTCGCGGCGCGTCGCCCAGGTGGTCCGCCGCTTCGACGAGCGCTACGGCAACGGCGTCCTCGGCTCGATCTGCCGCAGCGACCCCAGCGGCACGCTCGACGCCTTCGCCCAGCGCCTCCGCGCCCGCGTCTGCGCGCCCTGAACCCCCTCCCTCACCCGCCGCGCAGCGCCCCGCCCCGCGCCCCCTCGCGGGCGATGCGCTCGCGGATCGCCCGCAGCATCTCCCGCTCGCGGGCGTAGTGGTAGCAGTCGCACACGCGGGTGTCGCGCTCCCAGCCCGACGCGTCGTCGACCGCCGTCTCGGGGTGCATCTCGACCGACACGTCGCCCGCCCTCACCGAGATGCTCCAATGCTCGCGGGCCGCCATCTCGCCCACCCGAACCGGCGCCGTGACGGCCACCACCAGCCCGCGGTCGCGGCGCACGCGCACGATGCGGAGCCCCTGCGCCGTCACCGTGTCTTGCACCGCGTCGAGGAGCCGCGCGCCGTCGCTCCGGATCGCCGCGTGCGGGCGGGCGTACGCGCTCGTCCCCGCGTAGCAGCCGGCGGTCGAGAGCAGCAGGGCGTAGCAGAGCCCGCCGAGGCGGAGCGTCGGGGTCATGGCAGCGCCGTGGGATGCGCGGGGCGGCGGGCGCGTTCACGACACGGCGATCCGCGCGCGGCGGCGCTATGCTGCGACGTCCGATGCCCAAGCTCACCCTCTCGGTCCTCGACCTCTGCCCCATCGTGGAAGGCGGCGACGCGCGCGGCGCCTTCGACCGCAGCCTCGAGCTCGCCCGCCACGCCGAGGCCCTCGGCTACAAGCGCTTCTGGCTCGCCGAGCACCACAACATGCCCGGCGTCGCCAGCGCCGCGACCTCCCTCGTCATCGCCCACGTCGCCGCGGGGACCACCCACATCCGCGTCGGCGCCGGCGGCATCATGCTGCCCAACCACGCGCCCCTCGTCATCGCCGAGCAGTTCGGCACCCTCGCGGCCCTCTTCCCGGGCCGCATCGACCTCGGCCTCGGCCGCGCGCCCGGCTCCGACCCGCTCACCGCGCGGGCCCTCCGCCGGACGCTCGCCAGCGACGCCGACGGCTTCCCTGACGACGTGGTGGAGCTCATGCGCTACTTCGACCCCGAGGCCGGCCAGCGCGTCCACGCGGTGCCGGGGCGCGGGCTCGACGTCCCCCTGTGGATCCTCGGGTCGAGCCTCTTCGGCGC
>Ga0073899_10005298_pt1 | contig 11222 bp, 12 predicted proteins | sample KloWWTmetaKNB5Ph_FD_88975 | JGI IMG/M metagenome (GOLD analysis project Ga0073899, IMG submission 88975) | Active sludge microbial communities from Klosterneuburg, Austria, studying microevolution and ecology of nitrifiers - Klosterneuburg... | ecosystem: Engineered > WWTP > Aerobic digester >...
AGGCACGGCGCGAAGACCCGGTGGTGCTGGTGCAGGACTACCACTTCGCGCTGCTGCCTGCGATGATCCGCGAGAAGCTGCCACAGGCCACGATCCTGACCTTCTGGCACATTCCCTGGCCCAACCCCGAGTCGTTCGGCATCTGCCCCTGGCAGCGCGAGATCCTGCAGGGCATGCTGGGCAGCACCATCCTGGGCTTTCACACGCGCTACCACTGCAAGAACTTCATCGAGACGGTCGACCGTTACCTTGAGGCACGCATCGAGCACGAGCATTCCACCATCGCCTACGGCGGTAAGGAGACGCTGGTCGAGAGCTACCCGATCTCGATCGCCTGGCCCGACGACGCGACGCTGGCGCACTGGCCGTCGATCGCCGAGTGCCGTGCTCGCGTGATCGAGCGGCTGCAGCTGCCGGCGTCGGCCTGCATCGCCGTCGGTGTCGACCGCTACGACTACACCAAGGGCATCCTGGAACGGCTGAACGCCGTTGAGCGCCTGCTGGACAAATACCCGCAGTGGATCGGCCGCTTCGTCTTCGTGCAGGTGGCCGCGCCGACACGCAGCGCGCTCGACGAGTACCGCAACTTTCAGCAGCGCGTACAGGCCACCGCAGACCGCATCAACCAGACCCACGGCCGCCCGGGCTATCTGCCGGTGCACCTGCTGGCGCGGCACCACGACAGCGACGCGGTGAACGAACTCTTCCGCGCCGCCGACATCTGCGTCGTCACCAGCCTGCACGACGGCATGAACCTGGTGTGCAAGGAGTTCGTCGCCGCACGCGACGACCTGCAGGGCGTGCTGCTGCTCAGCCGCTTTGCCGGCGCCGCGCGCGAGATGCCCGAGGCACTGATCGTCAACCCTTACCACGTTGAAGAGACGGCCGACGCGCTGCACCGTGCCGCCACCATGCCCGCGGCCGAACAGCGCGAGCGCATGGCCAGCCTGCGCAGCACCGTGCGCGAGTTCAACGTCTACCGCTGGGCCGGCCGCATGCTGGCCGACGCCGGCCGCTGGCGGCTGCGTGAACGCATCGAGGCCCGGGTGCGACGGCACCAGCAGGGCTGATCGCTGGATCGAGGGGTGCCGCATGCAGCATCTGTTCAGCGCCGAAGGCGAGGCCGCAATCACCGAACTGCTGCGCAAGCCAGCGCTGCTGGCTTTCGACTTCGACGGCACGCTGACGCCGATCGTGGCACGCGCCGATGACGTGCAACTCGACCCCGCGGTGGCGGGCCGGCTGTGCCAGCTGGCCGCGCTGCGACCCGTGGCGATCGTCACCGGGCGTTCGGTGTCCGACCTGCGGCCGCGTCTGGGCTTCGAGCCGACCTACCTGATGGGCAGCCACGGCGCCGAGGACGAGTCCACGCCGGCGGCCACGGCCGCGCGGGTGCGCCAGCTCGACCCCGGCCGGCAACGGCTGGCCGAACAGGCCGCGGCGCTGAACGCGGCCGGCGTGACGGTGGAGGACAAGGGCGTCTCGCTGGCGCTGCACTTCAGGCTTGCCGCCGACCCGGCACGCGCGCAGGCCGCGATCGACACGCTGCTGCTCGGCCTGCCCACCGGGTTGCGCCACTTCGGTGGCAAACGTGTGTGCAATCTGGTGCCCGCCGACGCGCCCGACAAGGCCGACGCGCTGCGTGCGCTGGTGGCGCGCAGCGGCAGCCGGGTGGCGCTGTACGCCGGCGATGACGTGAACGACGAACCGGTGTTCGAACAGGCTCCGCCCGACTGGCTGACGATCCGCATCGGCCAGGCCGACACCGCGTCGAAAGCTCGCTTCCGGCTCGACAGCCCGCAGCAGACGGCCCTGCTGCTCGATCGGCTGCACACCCACCTGTTGCAAACAGGGCGGACCTGAACGGCCCGGCCAACCGGCAACGAATGGCCTTGTTCTCGATATACATTTGTGTCAATATTTCGTGCTGCCAAACAAGGCGGCAATTGCCTCGCCGAAAGGAACCCTCGATGAAATCAATCTCCGCCAGCTTGCTGGCCAGCGCATGCCTGGTGCTTGGCGCCTGCAGCAGCACGCCCATCACCACCGGCGACAACGCCAGCGGCGCGTCCAGCCTGAAGTCGGGGGCGTCGACCACGGGCGCGCAAGGCAATGCCGCCGGCGCAACGGCCAGGCCGCAGTCGCAGGTGGCCACGGTGGCGCTGCCGGGCTCGGGTGCCGGTGCCACGCCGTCGAGCGAGCGCAGCGTCTACTTCGACTACGACGACTTCTCGATCCACAGCCCTGGCATGCGTCTGGTCGAGCGTCACGGCAGCTACCTGGCGGCGCGGCCCGGCACGGCCATCAAGATCGAAGGCAATGCCGACGAACGCGGCAGCCGCGAATACAACCTGGCGCTCGGCCAGAAGCGTGCCCAGGCCGTGCTGGCCGCGCTGAAGGTCTACGGCGTTCGTGACTCGCAGATGGAGGCGGTGAGCTGGGGCGAGGACAAGCCGGTGAACCTCGCACACGACGAATCGGCCTGGCAGCAGAACCGGCGCGCCGACCTGCGTTACCCGGCACGTTGACGCGCACGCCCGAGCGCTCGGCGATGGCACCCCATTGCGGCCACCTATGATCAAGCATGCCCGCCGCCAAGCGCTCCACTCGACCCTTAGCGACCGTACCGACTCTTGTCGCTGCACCTGCCACGGCATCGGCCGGCAGCGCCAGCGTCCCCGCGACGCGCGTGCTCAGGCAGTTCCGCCTGGTGTTCAACACGGTCAAGACGCACTTCCAGCAGGTCGAGAAACGGGCCGGGGTGGGGGGCGCACAGCTGTGGGCGCTGAGCGTGATCGACCAGCATCCGGGCATTGGCGTCAGCGACCTGGCGCGCGCGATGGACATCCACCAGACCACGGCCAGCAACCTGGTGCGCGCACTCACGCTGGCCGCCTTGGTGGTGGCCGAGAAGAACGGCCCCGACCGGCGCGCCGTGCAGTTGCAGGTGCTGGCCGCCGGCACGCGCGTCTTGCGCAAGGCACCGGGGCCGTTTGCCGGCGTGCTGCCCGAGGCGCTGGACCATTTGGACCGCGACACCCTGTTGCGGCTGGAGCGCGATCTCGCCACGCTGCTGATCGCGCTGAAGGTCGACGAAAGGGCGGCCGGAATCCCTTTGGCGCAGATGTAGCCACTGCGCCTGCATGGCAGGCCTGATCGCCCGCTGGCGAGACCTCATCGCCACGGGCTGGGCGACACTGCGAGGCGCCGAGTCCGAGGCCTGGCGCAACCTGCAGTCCGAACTGGCACCGGGCCACCAATGGCGTGACCGCGTCGTGGTGCTGGCCTTTGCAGCCGTTACCGGCTTGCTGGTCGTCGGCCTGGCCTACCTGTCCGATGTGGGCGTCCATGCTTTCGCGCAACTCAGCCGCGCCACGCCACTGGGCACTTGGATCGCGTTCGTCTGGACGCCGGCAGTCACCGTGGCCCTGGTCTGGTGGACGCGGCGCTTTGTGCCCGGCGCCATGGGTTCGGGCATCCCCCAGGTGCTGCGCGCGCTGGACACCGAAATGCCCGAGCAGCAGCGCCGCTGGGCGGTGTCGCTGCGCGTGTCGCTGCACAAGGTCGGCCTGGTGGCCGGCGGCATGCTGGCCGGCCTGTCGATCGGTCGCGAGGGCCCCGCCGTGCAGGTGGGGGCCGGCGTGATGCTGAGCACGCGGCGCTGGTTGTCGTCGCGCAGCACGATCGACGGCCATGACTTGATGGTCGCAGGCGCCGCGGCCGGTCTGGCAGCGGCCTTCAACACGCCGCTGGGCGGCATCGTGTTCGCGCTCGAACAGCTGTCGCGCCGGCGCGGCATCAACCACAGCTCGCTGGTCATCGCCGCCATCGTGCTGGCCGGCCTGGTGTCGATCTCGGTGTTCGGGAACATCTCCTACTTCGGCCAGCTGCGTGTGCAGGATCTGTCCTCGTCGCTGCTCGTGCCCGGACTGGTGGTGGCGCTGGCCACGGGCCTGGCTGGCGGCCTGTTCTCGCGCCTGATCGTGGCCTCCGCCCAGGGCCTGCCCGACCGCTTCAGCGGCTGGCGGCGGCAGTATCCGCTGCGCTTCGCCGCCGGCTGCGGCCTGGCGGTGGCGGCGATCGCTGTGGTCACCGATGGCGCCACCGCCGGCGCCGGCTATGCCCCGACACGGGCGATGCTCGAGGCGCGCGCCGACGTGCCGCCTTTGTTCACCCTGCTCAAGTTCTGCGCCACCTGGTTGTCGACCTGGTCGGGCGTGCCCGCCGGGCTGTTTGCGCCGTCGCTGGCCATCGGCGCCAGCATCGGCCACGACATCGCGCAGCTCAGCAGCCTGAGCCCCGAAGCCACTTTGCCTCTGATCGCGCTCGGCATGGTCGGCTTCCTGGCCGCCGCGACGCAGGAACCGATCACCGCCTTCATCATCGTGATGGAGATGGTGGCCGGGCATTCGATGGTGCTCAGCCTGATGGCCTGCGCGATGGTGGCCAGTGGGGTCTCACGCCTGGTGGCGCGGCCGCTGTACGGCCAGCTGGCCCTGCTGCTGCCGGTGCCGCCGGCAACGCCTCCGGCGCCGACATCGACACCGCCCAACCCGCCCGCGGCCTGAACGCCGCGTCAGGCGCAAAAAAAGGGCCCCGCAAGGGGCCCCAATGAACAAGCATTCCCGGCTGCCCCACCTTGCCTGGGAGCGGACAGCACAGCCAGTGTATTTGTTTCAATACATTCGGACCCCAGGGTCTTCACCCATCAAGTTCCGCGGCGACCGGGCACTCGATCACGTCCGTGCGACGCCTGGCGCGTCAGCCAGCCCAAGGCGAACCCCGGTGGATCACTCGCGCCAGTCCGGGTTCTGGCGGTCGACCAGGCGGACCATGGCGTCAAAGTTCTCGCGCGCGAAGTCGGGGTCGGTGTTGACGCGGCGCGCGTCGGCCTGGCACTTGATCTGCACCTTGCGCGTGATCTCGATGGCCGGGCCCAACGCTGCGCCGGCCAGCTGGATCTCGCAGGCACGCTGCAGGATCCACAGCGTGTAGAAGGTGCCCGGCAGGCGCGACCCCCACGCCAGCAGGCCGTGGTTGCGCAGGATCACTGCCGGCTTGTCGCCGATGGCCTGCACCATGCGCGTGCCTTCTTCGGCATGCACCGTGATGCCCTCGAAGTCGTGATAGGCCACGCGCCCGCCCAGCTGCGCGGCATAGAAATTGGTGATCTGCAGGCCGGCCTGCGACGACGCCACCGCCATGCCGGCCGTGGTGTGCGTGTGCATCACGCAGTGCGCATCGGCGATGCCGCCGTGCAGCGCGGCGTGCGGGTGAAAGCCCGCTGCGTTGATCTTGTAGGGGCTGTCGCACAGCAACTGCCCCTGCAGATCGATCTTCAGCAGGTTGCTGGCCTTCACCTCGCTGTAGTGCAGCCCGAAGGGGTTGATCAGAAAATGGCATTCGGGCCCGGGCACGCGCAGCGAGATGTGGTTGTAGATCATCTCGGTCCAGCCCAGCAGGTGGAACACGCGGTAACAGGCCGCCAGGTCGAGTCTGGTCTGCCATTCGGCATCGGAGCAGTTCGCGGGTCGGGCCATGAAAACTCCTCAGGAATCGGGCCGGGTCGAAAGGTACAGGCGGTCGGTGTAGGTCGCCAGCCACTGCGGACGGAAGGCGACGAAGATCGCCACGATCATGCCGCACAGCCAGGCGTCGCCCCAGGCCGCCAGCCAGCGGGCGAGCATCAAGTCGGACTCGACCAGGCCGCCGGGCATGCCATGCAACCATGACGAAGCAATGCCGGCGGCCGCCGTGCACAACGCGGTGCCGAAAAACGCGCGGCCGAGGATGAAGACGAACACGTGGTGCGGCAGCCAGCGCCGCAGCGCAAGGCCGAACAGCAATGCCAGCGTGCCCGGAACGACACCCAGCCAAACGGCCCGGTGCATCGCCTCGGCCGCGTCCAGCCCGGCCAGCCAGGCGGCCAGCAGCGCCACGGGCAGCAGTGCCAGCATCGCCATGGGCCAGCCCATCAGCAGCACCAGCAGACACGCGCCCGACAGCGGCTGCATGACCGGCATGGCCAGCACGCGGTCAACGGTCCAAAACAACGGCAGCAGCGCGGCCCAGGCCAGCCAGGGCCAGGGCCAGGGCGGGCCATCCGGCACCAGGGCACGCCAGGGGCGCAAGACCAGCGCCAGCGCCAGCGCCGCCGCGGCCAGCCCCAGGTCGACCCAGACCGTCATCGTCGCGGCAGCGTGCCGAGGTAGCGCTTGCGCCAGAAGAACGCGAACAAGCTGATGAACACCGCCGCCATCAGCGCCACCGCGACCCAGATGCCGGTGGCCGAATGGATCAGCGGCAAGGCATCGAAGTTCATGCCGAAGAAGCCGGTGATCAGGTTCAGCGGCAGGAACACCGCAGTCAGCACGGTCAACGTGCGCATGATGTCGTTGGTGCGATGTCCGAGCGCCGAGAAGTGCATCTGTACCGCTGTCTCGGCCGATTGCTCGAGCCGGCGCACATGCGTCAGCACCCGCTCGACATGTTCGAGCACGTCGCGCGAACGCACGCGCAGCAGCTCACGCTCACGGCGCTTGGACTCTTCGTCTTCGAGCGGCCATTCGTCGAGGGCGTCGATCCACTCCTGCACCGCGCTGCGCTGGTCCTCGCACAAATCGTCCAGCAGGTGCAGGGTGTTGCGCGCCTCGAGCAGAACCCGCCAGTCGTGGAAGCGGCCCTTGGAGTCGAGCAGTTCGCTTTGCAGCGTGTCCAGGTGGCGCGTCAGCAGTCGCCGCAGGTCGAGGTAACCGTCGACCATGTGGTTGACCATGCGCAGCATCAGGTCCGCCGGGCCGGCTGGCAGACGGGCGGTGCCACGCTGATCATGGCCAGCAGCCAGGGCCTGCAGCCGCTGGGCATAGAAATCGCGCACCGCGCAGTCGGGCGGGTGCACGGTGAGCAGCACGCGGTCGAAGACGGCAAAGCCCACCGCGCTGGTGTCGATCGACTCCAGTGCCTTGCGCGCTGAAGTCAGCGCACCGTGGGCTTCGTCGGCGAACAAGCGTTCGCTGCCCACGGCGGCGGCCAGACGACGGAACACCAGCACGTCGTACCACGAGGTGTCGTCGAAGTGGCTGGGCAGCTGCACGTTGAGCAGGTCCGAGACATGCAGGTCGACCAGTTGGCCCCCGGTCCAGCGCTGCAGCGCGGCCTGCAACTCGGCCACGCTGGACTCGAACACCTGGCGTGCGCAGCCCACCCACAAAAAACCCGCCGGCGGCAGCACCGCTGGCAGCATGTCGAGCTCGACGAACGAGTCGGCGCTGCTGATGTGAAAGATGCGCATCAGCGCGCGCGAAGCAGCCGCGCGACGTCGAGTGCGAAGTAGCTCAGCACGCCGTCGGCCCCGGCACGCTTGAAGGCCAGCAGGGCTTCCATCATCACGGCGTCGTGGTCCAGCCAGCCGTTGGCGGCTGCGGCCTTGAGCATCGCGTACTCGCCGCTGACCTGATAGGCGAAGGTCGGCACGCGGAACTCGTCCTTCACGCGCCGCACGATGTCCAGGTAGGGCATGCCGGGCTTGACCATCACCATGTCGGCGCCTTCGGCCAGGTCGAGTGCCACTTCGCGCAGCGCCTCATCGCTGTTGCCGGGGTCCATCTGGTAGACCTTCTTGTCGCTCTTGCCGAGGTTCCTGGCCGAGCCCACCGCGTCGCGGAACGGGCCGTAGAAGGCACTGGCGTACTTGGCGCTGTAGGCCATGATGCGCGTGTGGATCTGGCGGTGGCCTTCCAGCGTGCTGCGGATGGCGCCGATGCGGCCGTCCATCATGTCGCTCGGGGCCACGATGTCGACCCCGGCCTGCGACTGCACCAGCGCCTGCTGGCGCAGCACGGCCACCGTCTCGTCGTTCAGCACATAGCCGTTGTCGTCGAGCAGCCCGTCCTGGCCATGCGTGGTGTAGGGGTCGAGCGCCACGTCGGTCAGCAGGCCGAGACCCGGAAAGCGCTTCTTGAGCGCCTGTGCCGCGCGCGGCACCAGGCCATCGGGGTTGGTCGCCTCGCGACCGTCGGGCGTCTTCAGCGACGCCTCGAGCACCGGGAACAGCGCCATCACCGGGATGCCCAGCGACACACATTCCTCGGCCACCGCGAACAGGCCATCGATGCTGCGGCGCTGCACGCCGGGCATGCTGGCCACGTCCTGCTGCTGCCCGGTGCCGTCGAGCAGGAACACCGGCAGGATCAGGTCCGATGGCGCCAGACCGTGTTCACGCACCAGGTCGCGCGTGAAGGCGTCGCGGCGCAGGCGGCGCGGGCGATTGACGGGATAGGGGGCCGGGACATGCACGTTGGGATCTCCTGTGCGCCGACCCTTCGACCCGCCCCCGCACGAGGTGTAGGGAAGGGCAGTACAAGCGATCGGCGATGCGCGTCAGCCCCATGGCGCGGCCGTTTGGCCTCTGCTAGAGTGACCGCTGAATGATAGTCGCGAGGCTGTCGTTCCCTGCTTTTCCTCCCTGAGCAGGTGCCTTAGCGTGATGACAGCGATAAGGCTTGCCGGCCCCGGCCCTGTGCCGGGGCTTTTTTTTGGCGGCGCACATAATTCGCCGATGGGCACCTTGTATCTGTGGGTGAAGGCGATGCACATCGTCTTCGTCGCCAGCTGGTTTGCCGGGCTGTTCTACCTGCCCCGCATCTTCGTCAACCTGACCATGGTGGCCCCCGACAGCCACGCCGAGCGCGAGCGGCTGCTGCTGATGGCACGCAAGCTGTACCGCTTCGCCAACCTGTTGATGGTGGTCGCGCTGGCGTTGGGCCTGGTGCTCTGGCTGGGCTACGGTGTCGGCCTGGGGCGCGGCAACGGCTGGATGCACGCCAAGCTGGCGCTGGTGCTGGTGGTGCTCGGCTACCAGCACATGTGCCGACGCCAGCTGCGCGACTTCGAGCAACTGGCCAACCAGCGCAGCGAGAAGTGGTACCGCGTGTTCAACGAGATGTCGGTGCTGCTGTTCACGGCCATCGTGGTGCTGGTGGTGGTCAAACCGATGTGAGCTCGCGCCACCGCAGTTCGGCCACGCCGCTGGCGCTGGCACTGGCCGCGCTGGTGCTCTATGCCAGCCTGTACCCCTTCGTCGGCTGGCGCTGGCCGGCCGGCAGCGGCGCGGCGGCCCTGCTGAAACTGCCCTGGCCACCCTGGCAGACGGCGCTGGACGAGGCGCTCAACTTCATGGGCTACCTGCCGCTGGGTCTGCTGATCTTCATCGCCGCGGCGCGCAGCGGCCTGCGCGCCGGCCCAGCGTTTGCGCTGGCGCTGCTGGCGCCGTCGGCGCTGTCGTATGCGATGGAGGTCGTGCAGCACCTGCTGCCCGGCCGCCACCCGTCGCTGAAGGACTGGCTGATGAACTCGCTGGGCGCGCTGGCCGGTGCGCTGTTGGGCGCCGGCTTGCATGCGCTGGGCCTGCTGCAGCGCTGGCACCGCCTGCGCCAGCGCTGGTTCCTGCGCCACAGCGCCGGTGCCCTGGCCCTGCTCACGCTGTGGCCGGTGGCGATGCTGTTTCCCACGCCCGTGCCCTGGGGCCTGGGTCAGGTCGGAGAACGGCTGCGACTGCTGATGCTGAGCCTGCTGGACGATGTCAACTGGGCCGACGGCCTGACCCAGGCCCTGACCGCCACCGCCACGCCGGCGCCGCTGGGCCCGCTGGCCGAGCGGCTGGCGTCGACGCTGGGCCTGCTGTCGCCGGTGCTGCTGGCCTACGCGGTCACGCGGGTCGGCGCCGGTCGCCTGGCAATGGCCGCCGGCGCCTTGCTGATGGGGTTTGTCGCCATGACCGTGTCGACCTTGCTCAACTTCGGCCCGCTGCACGCGTTGGCCTGGCTGACACCGGCTGCGATGGTCGGCGCCGCGGCCGCCGCGCTGATTGCGCTGCTGGCAATGCCGTTGTCGCAGCCCGTGGTGAATGGCCTGGCGCTGATGTCGCTGGCGGTCGGCGCGGCCCTGGTGTCGCAGGCGCCGACCGACCCCTACTTCGCGCACAACCTGCAGGCCTGGGAGCTGGGCCGCTGGGTGCATTTCTACGGCCTGGCGCAGTGGGTCGGCTGGGTCTGGCCCTTCGCGGCGATCGTCTGGCTGCTGGCGCGCCTGTCGCGGCGCGGCGCCGCTTCCTAGAATGCAGGCATGAGCTACTACAAGCACCACATCTTCTTCTGTCTGAATGAACGCAAGAACGGCGAGGCCTGTTGCGCGCGGCACGATGCGCAGGCGGCCTTCGACCATTGCAAGGCGAGCATCAAGGCCGCAGGGCTGGCGGGGCCAGGCGGCGTTCGCGTGAACAAGGCCGGCTGCCTGGACCGCTGTGCCGGTGGTCCGGTGGTCGTGGTGTATCCCGACGAGACCTGGTACAGCTTCGTCGACCAGCAGGACATCGACGAAATCGTCGAATCGCATCTGAAGAACGGTCAGGTGGTCGAGCGCCTGCTGTTGCCGCCGAACATCGGCCGATGAAGGCTTCGACGCTGCGACGCTCAATCGCCGGCCCGGCGGGCGACATCGAGTGTGCGATCGACGACCCCGATCTTGCGCCGCTGGGCGTGGCCGTGCTGTGCCACCCGCACCCGCAGCATGGGGGCACGATGGACAACAAGGTCGTGCAGACGATGGCGCGTGCCTTCGTGCAGCTGGGCTGGCGCGCCGTGCGCTTCAACTTCCGCGGCATCGGCATGTCGGCCGGCCAATGGGACCACGGTGTCGGCGAGGTCGACGACGTGCTGGCCGTGATCGCGCAGCTGCGCGATGCGGCGCTGCCGCTGGCGCTGGGCGGTTTTTCTTTCGGCGGCGCCATGGCCACGCAGGCTGCGGCGCAGCTGCCCGACGATGCCAAGGCGCTGCGGCTGGTGCTGGTGGCGCCGGCGGTGTTGAACTTCCGCGCCGCGCCGGTGTCGCAGGACACGATCGTCATCCACGGCGAAGCCGATGACGTGGTGCCGCTGTCGGCCCTGTTCGACTGGGCGCGGCCGCAGGTGCTGCCCATCACCGTGGTACCCGGCAGCGGCCATTTCTTTCACGGGCAGCTGTCGCTGCTCAAGACCTTGATCGTCGGCGCCTGGCGTTGACGTTCCGATCCCACACCTGAGATCCGATGCGAAGCCTTCTGAGCGCCTTCTGTACCCTCGCCCTGCTGCTGGCCCTGCCGGCACAGGCCCAGCTGCCGCAGCCGCCCGAGATCGCGGCGCGCCAGTACATCCTGCTCGACCTCAACAGCCACCAGGTGCTGGCCA
>Ga0073899_10005300_pt1 | contig 11221 bp, 11 predicted proteins | sample KloWWTmetaKNB5Ph_FD_88975 | JGI IMG/M metagenome (GOLD analysis project Ga0073899, IMG submission 88975) | Active sludge microbial communities from Klosterneuburg, Austria, studying microevolution and ecology of nitrifiers - Klosterneuburg... | ecosystem: Engineered > WWTP > Aerobic digester >...
CTCGCGGATTTCCGAGGCCTTCATCCGCGACGACCGCGTTGCCAGAACATTATTCCACTGCACGATGGATCTCCAAAGCCTGATGTGGCGCGACTTTTGCGCCGGGCTGCGGGTATGTCAATATATATGACCTAAGATGTGATCGGCTGCCCCGGTTCACCCTGCCCGCACCGTGTCGATCATCAGTTGCACATTGTCGGGGTTGGCGTCTGGGGTGATGCCGTGACCAAGGTTGAAGATATGCGGGCCGTGGCGGAAGGCTTGCACCACGCGGCGGGTGGCGTCGATCAGGTCTTGCCCGCCGGTCACCATGTGCTGCGGCGCGAGGTTGCCTTGCACGCAGCCGGAAACCTGCACATGTTCGGCGGCCCATTCCGGGGTGACGGAGTTGTCGATGGCTACACAATCCGCCCCGGTCGCAGCGGCGAAGCCGATGTAGCCCGCGCCCGCCTCGCGCGGGAAGGCGATGACGGGCAGGCCGGGGTGCTTGGCTTTCAGCACCGCGATGATGCGGGCGGCGGGTTTGACGGCGAAATCGGTGAAATCCTGACCTTTCAGCGACCCTGCCCATGAATCGAACAGCTTGACCACCTCGGCCCCCGCCTGCACCTGCATCGACAGATAGTCGATGGTCGCCTCGGTGATCACGTCGATCAGAGCGGTGAAGGTGGCGCGGTCGGCGGCTTTCAGGGCATGGGCGGCGCCTTGATCCTTGCTGCCGCGCCCGGCGATCATGTAGGTGGCGACCGTCCACGGCGCACCGGCAAAACCGATCAGCGCGGTTTCCTTCGGCAAGGCGCGCGCCAGAATCCGCACGGTTTCGTAGATCGGTGCCAGCTTTTCGTGGATGGCACCCTTCGGCTTCAACGCCTGCACGCCCGCCATGGAGGTGATGGTGGAAAGCCGCGGGCCTTCGCCGGTTTCAAACCACAGATCAGCACCCAGCGCCTGCGGCAACAGCAAGATATCCGCGAACAGGATCGCCGCATCAAAGCCATAGCGGCGGATCGGTTGCAGCGTCACCTCGGCGGCAAGCTCCGAGTTGTAGCACAGCGACAGGAAATCCCCGGCCTGTGCACGGGTGGCGCGGTATTCCGGCAGGTAACGGCCAGCTTGGCGCATCATCCAGATCGGCGGGGTCGGCAAGGTTTCACCGGCCAGCGCGCGCAGCAGGGTTTTCTGGGTCATGTCAGGCTCCGTTGCGGTTGGGGACGGCGGTTTTGCCAAGCGTTTTGTCGATAAGGCGCTGAATATTGCGCATCACGATTTTCCATATCGCCAAATGCCATAGGCCGGATAGGGCAAGGCTGGCAAGGCCCGCGGGCCAGCCCCAGAGCCATGCGGCAATCAGCGACACCAGCAGGCTGCCCAGACCGGAGACGATGAAAGCCGCCAGCAGCACCAGCCCGTTCGCGCCATTGATCCGGTTCTTGATGGCAGACCGCTCCATCGCGGTGGCGACAAGCAGAACGGCGGCGGACGGCGCAAGCGCGAGGGCGAAATAGATCAGCATGGCGCATGGGTCGGGCCTCTGCGGCGTGATGTCAAGGTGTCAGCAGTTGAAAGGCGCAAGTGTCGCGGCTATGGCTAGGGCATGAAACGTTCGCTCCCCAGCCCCGCCCTGCCCTTCAAGATCGGAACCCGTGGCTCGCCGCTTGCGCTGTGGCAGGCGCATGAGGTCCGCCGCAGCCTGATGGCCGCCTTTGCGCTGCCCGAGGCGGCGTTCGAAATCGTGGTGATCAAGGTCACTGGCGACATGGTGCAGGACCGCGCCCTGAAAGAGATCGGCGGCAAGGGGCTGTTCACCAAGGAAATCGAAGAGGCGTTGCTGGATCACAGCATTGATATTGCCGTCCATTCGATGAAGGACATGCCGGTGTTGCAGCCCGATGGGCTGCTGCTGGATTGCTATCTGCCGCGCGAAGATGTGCGCGATGGCTTTGTGTCGCCAACGGTGGCGGCGCTGATGGATCTGCCGCAGGGCGCGGTGGTGGGGTCTTCCAGCCTGCGACGGCGGGCGCAGTTGGCGCATCGGCGGCCCGATCTGCAGCTGGTAGAATTTCGCGGCAACGTGCAGACCCGGATGAAGAAGCTGCAGGATGGCGTGGCGGTGGCGACCTTCCTTGCGATGGCGGGGCTGAACCGTCTGGGCATGGCGCATGTGGCGCGCGGTGCGATCGAAGTGACGGAAATGCTGCCCGCCGTGGCGCAGGGCGCGATTGGTGTGGAACGGCGCGCGGCCGATACGCTGGCCGAGGCGATGCTGGCTAAGATTCACCACCACGCCACCGGGCTGCAACTGGCGGCAGAGCGGGCGTTTCTGGCGCGTCTGGATGGGTCGTGCGAGACGCCGATTGCTGGCCTTGCGGTGTTGGAGGGCGATCAGCTTTGGCTGCGCGGCGAGATTTTGCGTCCCGATGGCAGCAAGGTGATTGCGGGTGATCTGCGCGGGCCGGTGGCCGATGGCGCGGCTTTGGGCCGGGCCTTGGCCGATGAATTGCTAGGCCGTGCCGGGCCGGGGTTCTTCAGCTGAGAAACCGTGGTGCGTCTTGCGTCTGATCGGGTTCAAGCAATCAGACGCAATAGTCGCAAGCTGATCTTGTCTTGGCTTTCCTTCAATCTGAAACAGATTGCAGGAAAGCCGCTCTAGCGCGCCCGGATCGGATAGCTGGCGCGGATGACGCGGAAACCGCTGTCACCGCCGACATCTTCCACCTGCTTGAACAGGGTAACAAGCAGCTTGTCATAGGGCAGGTGCCGGTTGGCGACCATCCACAGGCTGCCCGATGGCGCAAGGCCACGGTGGGCGGCTTTGATGAAGGCCTGCCCCAGCCCGGCATCAGCCTCGCGCGCGGTGTGGAATGGCGGGTTCATCACCACCGCATCCCACAGCCTCGGTGCCTTGAAGGTGGTGGCGTCGGCCCAGTGAAAGCGCGCGCGCGGATCGGGGATGTTGACGCGGGCGCAGTCCAGCGCCTCGGCCTCGGCCTCGATCAGATCAAGCTCTTTCACGCCGTCGCGCGCCAGAATCGCTCGTGCCAGATAGCCCCAGCCCGCCCCCAGATCCGCCACGCGGGCAGGCAGTTTGGCGGGCAGCGCGGCAGCCAGCAGGATTGACCCGCGATCCGGGCCATCGGCGGAAAACACCGCCGGAAGCGTCTGGAAATCCCCCTCGACCATCGTGGGCTTGGCCGCCCATGCGGCAAGCGCCGGGGCGGGGGTGATCAGCGCCAGCTTGCCATGCGCTTTCGCCAAAGCCTCGCCCACGGTCAGGCCAAGCGCCTTGGCGTCTTTCAGCATGCTGTCGATGCCGTCAGTCTTCTGACCATCCACCACGATCATCGCCGCCTGCATCGCCTGTGCCATCAACGCGCGGGCCTCGGCCTTGGCACGCGGCAGGCAGACGATGGCGCAGGAAAACGGGCCGTCGCCATCCATCCGGTAGCCTTGTGCAGCGAAATAGTCGTGATCGGGTTTGAAGCCGGTGCGGACCACGACGCGGGCCTTCGGCAGCGCCGACAGATCATCGCCGGCGCGCGGGCGCAGCACCAGGATATCGCCCGCACCAGCAAAGGCCAGAGCACCGCTTTGCAGCGCCAGTTCCAATCGGGCAGAGCGCATGAGGACCTATTCTTTTTCCATGGTGCATTGCAGCGGGTGCTGGTGACGCCGCGCGAAATCCATCACCTGCGCCACCTTGGTTTCGGCGATTTCAAACGAAAACACCCCAACCACCGCCAGCCCCTTCTTGTGGACCGTCAGCATGATTTCAAAGCTTTGCGCGTGATTCAGCCCGAAAAACCGTTCCAGAACATGCACGACAAATTCCATCGGGGTGTAATCGTCGTTCAGCAGCATGACCTTGTACATCGGCGGGCGCTGCGTGCGGGTCTTGGTCTTGGTCAGGATCGAGGTATCATTGCCCGGACCGGAAGGCCCGTCCGTCATCACGGGGGCAGTCAGGGTCGCAAGTGCGGGGGCAATGAAGGACACGCGGTTTTTCTCCGACAGCAAGATTCGGGGTTTTGGATGGTTTTGTTCAGTATAGCGCATTTCCGTGTTGCGAAAAGGCCCTGCCGGGCAATGATGGCGCAGGAGGCGCGGATGATCACGACCATTGGATTTGATGCTGACGATACGCTTTGGCAGAACGAGACCTTTTTCCGGCTGACCCAGGACCGCTTTGCCGATCTTCTGGCCGATTATACTGACCCGGACCCGCTGCATGACCGGCTGTTGGCGGCAGAGCGGCGCAATGTCGGGCACTATGGTTTTGGCGTGAAGGGGTTCACGCTGTCGATGATCGAAACCGCCATAGAAGTCACCGAAGGGCGGGTTCCGGCGGCGGTGATCGCAGAAATCATCGCGGCAGGGCGCGAGATGTTGCGGCATCCGATCGAACTGCTGCCGCAAGCGCAAGCGGCTGTCACGGCGCTGGCGGCCAGCCACCGTGTGCTGCTGATCACCAAGGGCGACCTGCTGGATCAGGAACGCAAGCTGGCGCAATCGGGCCTGGGTGATCTGTTTCACGGCGTGGAAATCGTCTCGAACAAGACGGCCGAGGTCTATCGGGCGATCTTTGCCCGTCATGGCAGCAGCGCCGATCAGGCGTTGATGGTGGGCAACAGTCTGAAGTCGGATGTGCTGCCGGTTTTGCAGGTGGGCGGCTGGGGCGTGCATGTGCCGCACGGGCTGACCTGGGCGCTGGAACATGCCGAGGAACCGAAGCACCATCCGCGGTTTCACAGCCTGCCCGATCTGGGCAAATTGCCCGATCTTGTGTCTGCCTTGCAGGATACATACCAGACCTAGCAGCGCAAGCGGTTCCCGCACCGATATGCCACAGTTTAGGACCACCCCCAAAGCCATTGAAAGTAAGGGGTTTTCCTGAATCACCTGCTGTGTTAGCGTTGCTGGAGCAGAAAATATGCCCCCGCACGAATGAGGGGTAAAGAGGCAGGCGAAATGGGCAAACCGACGGCACCCCGCATGGGGCAGTATGTCCGCAATTTTCTATTCTTGGTGGCGTTGTCGCTTGTCGCGGCATGCTCTGGCCCGCAAGAATCGGGGGCAGCGCCCTACGCTGCCTTCGTGATGGACGCGCGCACCAGCGAGACGTTGTATTCGGACAACGCCGACACCCGGCTGCACCCCGCCTCTTTGACCAAGATGATGACGCTTTACATCGCCTTCGAGGAAATCGAGCGCGGCAATCTTTCGCTTGATACCATGGTGACGGTGTCGAAAAACGCCGCCGCGCAGCCGCCGTCGCGCCTGGGGCTGAAGGCGGGACAGAAAATACAGCTGCGCTATCTGATCCGCGCCGCCGCGGTGAAATCGGCCAATGACGCGGCGCAGGCGATTGGCGATCACATCTCGGGAAGTCAGGACAAGTTCGCAGCCCGGATGACCCGGACCGCGAAGGCCCTGGGCATGCAGAATACCACCTTCAAGAATGCCAACGGCCTGACGGCAAAGGGCCACCTTTCCACCGCGCATGACATGTCGATCCTCGGGCGGCATCTGTTTTACGATTTTCCGCAATATTACAACATCTTCTCGCGGCGTTCGACCGATGCCGGGATGGCCACGGTGCAGAACACCAACCGCAAGTTCCTGGACAGCTACAAGGGTGCTGACGGCATCAAGACCGGCTATACCGGCCCTGCCGGGTTCAACCTGACCGCCTCGGCAGAGCGTGGCGGTGTGCGGATCATTGCCACGGTCTTCGGCGGCACCTCGACGCCGCACCGCAATGCCAAGATGACCGAACTGCTGGATCTGGGCTTCCGCAAGGCCAAGGGCGGGGCGGAACAGCCGCCCGCCGCACCGGCCTACAATGCCGATACCGAACTGGTGGCGCAGGCGGAAACCCAGACAGATGATTTGCCCGAAGTGGCGGATGGCGCGGCCAAGACCATTCGTCTGGTGATGGCAGTTTCCGCCTCGCCGCGCCCGGCTGCGCGTCCCGAACCGGTGGCAGGCGAAACCGTGGCCGCAGCCGATCAGGCCGTGGCCGCGATGGCCGATGATATCGCCGGGGCGCTGGCCGAAGCCACTGCAGAACCCGCACCCGATTCGCTGGAGGCGCAGGCGGTTGAAATCGCCGAAGCCGCGCCGAGCGCCGAGGGTGAGCTGGCTGCGGACGCCACGCAGATTGAAACGCTTGCCGCAGCGGTCAGCGATCCGCAGCTGGAAACAGTCTCGGCCGATGTTCCGCAAGCCCTGACTGTCACCGCCGCGGCGGCAAACCCGCAGCCGGTGAAACTGGTAGCCTCGCCGCGCCCACCGAAACAGAAAGCCCCGATCTATGACGAGGTGGTGATGGCCAGCGCCGAGGTGGCAGCGCCAACCGAAGAGGTGGTGACCACGATCTCCAGCTCGGGCGGTAATGGCTATGGCATCAATGTGGGCCGGTTCAACAGCCACGGCGAGGCCGAACGGGTGCTGATGAAAACCCTGCTGATCGAAAACGCGACGCTGGCAAATTCGCTGCGCAAGATCGTGCAGAAAAGCGGCGGGTTTGACGCGAACTTCCTTGGCCTGACCCAGAAAGAGGCCGATCTGGCCTGCCGCCGCTTGCAGGCGCGCGGGGTGCAGTGCTTTACGATGGGGTCGTAAGGTGGCGCTGGTGATCGCCGCCCCGGCCTGCCCGACGGTGGCGGTGGCGGGATCGGCTGATCGTTTTCCGGTGCGGCGGATCTTTTGTGTCGGGCGCAACTACGCCGAACACACCCGCGAGATGGGCGGCGACCCGAATGCCGAACCGCCGTTCTTCTTTACCAAACCGGCGGATGCCGTGGTCGATTCCGGCGCGCATATCCCCTACCCGCCCGCGACAGCTGACCTGCATCATGAGGCCGAACTGGTGGTGGCCTTGGGCGCAGGTGGCGCGTTTTTGTCGCCGGATCGCGCTTTGGCGTTGGTCTGGGGCTACGCTGCTGGCAACGACTTGACCCGACGCGACATGCAGGCTGCCGCCAAAGCGGCGCGCAGGCCTTGGGATATGTCGAAGGGCTTTGATCATTCCGCTGTGGTGGGGGCTTTGCGGCAAGGTTCTGCGGTGCCGCAGGGGCGGATTCGCTGCCGTGTCGATGGTGTGGTGACGCAAGACGCTGATCTTGCCGAGATGATCTGGCCGGTGGCGGGGATCATTGCGCATCTGTCGCAGTTGGTCGAGCTGAAGGCCGGCGATCTGATCTTTACCGGCACACCCGCCGGGGTTGGCCCGATCGGGCGCGGTCAGCTGTGCGAGGTGCAGATTGACGGGCTTGCGCCGGCCAGCGTGCGGGTTGGCTGAAGCAGCGCAGACGTTCAAGGTCTTGGCGCGGCGGCGCGGCGCAAGCGGTCGTTGATGGCGCGGCCCAGCCCGGTTTCCGGAATCGGCGTGATGGCGATGGATTTTGCGTGGCCCGCCAGAAGGTCAGCCTCGCGCAGCAGATGGAACAGATTGGCCGCAGCTTCCACCAGATCGCCTGTCGCTGACAGGTTCAGATCGGCCGCGCCGGGGCCGAAACCGATGCGAATCTCATCTTCCCCCGACGTTTCCGCGTTCAGCCGCACCGCCGCGCCGGGGGCGTAATGCGAGGCAAGCTGGCCGGGGGCATTGGGTTTGCTGGTGCTGCCACCGGTGGGCAGCGGGCCGAGCAGCGCCTCCAGCGCCTCTGCCGGGATGCCGCCGGGGCGCAGCAGCGCGGGGGCGCCGACAAGGCCGAGGATGGTAGATTCGACGCCAACCGCACAGGCCCCGCCATCCAGCACGGCGGCAATCCGGCCAGACAGCCCCTCCAGCACATGCGCGGCACGGGTCGGCGACACCCGGCCCGAGGGGTTGGCCGAGGGCGCGGCCAATGGCCCGCCAAAGGCGTGCAGCAGGGCTTGCGCCACCGGATGCGCCGGCACACGGATCGCGACACTTTCCAGATCGGCAGTGACCAGTGGCGACAGGCCGCTATCGGCGCGCAACGGCAGCACCAGCGTCAGCGGCCCCGGCCAGAAGGCGCTGGCGATGGTTTCGGCGCGGTCGTCAAAGGTTGCGAAGGCGCGGGCAGCCTGCAAATCCGGCACATGCACGATCAACGGGTTGAAACGCGGGCGGCCCTTGGCGTCGAAAATCCGCGCCACCGCCAGATCAGACCGCGCATCGCCGCCCAGACCGTAGACCGTTTCTGTCGGGAAAGCGACAAGCCCCTGCCCTGCCAGAATCTGGGCGGCGCGGGCAAGACCTTTGGCTGTGGGCAACAGAGTTTCGGTTTCGTTCATCTTTTGTGACGTAGCGTCGGGCTTGAAGCCAAGTTGGGCTGGGCTAACCATTTGATTGCCATTATCCCTGATCATAGACTTTGCCAAGCCGCCGCACCGGAGCCAGCCATGCCTTACCGCGCCCCCATCGCCGATTTTCGCTTTTTGCTGGATGTGGTCGGCTTTGCAGAGGTCGCCGCAACAGACCGCTTTGCCGAAGCCAGCCCCGACACGGTCGAGGCTATTCTGGCCGAGGCGGGCAAGCTGTGCGAAGGCCTTGCGCCCTTGAACCGTGCCGGAGACAAGCACCCGGCGCGGCTGGAAAACGGCGTGGTGCGGACATCGCCCGGTTTTGCCGAAGGCTATCGCGCCATTGCCGATGGCGGCTGGGTCGGCATGGCGGCCAACCCGGAGTTTGGTGGCATGGGGCTGCCGATGTCGGTTGCCACCTGCGTCAATGACATGCTGGGGTCGGCATGCCTTGCGTTGCAACTGAACCCCTTGATGACGCAGGGCCAGATCGAGGCCTTGGAGCATCACGCCAGCGACGCCTTGAAGGCGCTTTACATCCCCAAGCTGGTGTCGGGCGAATGGTGCGGCACGATGAACCTGACCGAACCGCAGGCGGGGTCGGATGTGGGGGCTTTGCGCAGCAAGGCCGAACCGCTGGGCGACGGCACTTATGCGATCACCGGGCAGAAGATTTACATCACCTGGGGCGACAATGACTTCAGCGCCAACGTCTGCCATCTGGTGTTGGCGCGGCTGCCCGATGCCGAAGCCGGCACCAAGGGCATCAGCCTGTTCATGGTGCCAAAGCTGATCCCGGATGAAAACGGTGTTCCGGGAAGGCGCAACAGCCTGAAAGTGGTCAGTCTGGAACACAAGCTGGGCCTGCATGGATCGCCAACGGCGGTGATGCAGTATGACGGCGCGCAGGGCTGGCTGGTGGGCGCGCCGCACAAGGGCATGGCGGCAATGTTCACCATGATGAACAACGCCCGGCTGGGTGTGGGGATGCAAGGCGTGGCGGTGGCCGAGGCGGCCTTCCAGCAGGCCCTGGCTTTTGCGATGGAGCGCAAGCAGGGGAAGACTCCGCTTGGCGCGGGTGCGATCATTGATCATGCCGACGTGCGGCGGATGCTGGCGCAGATGAAGGCCGAGGTCTTTGCCGCCCGCGCGATTGGGCTGTCCTGTGCGGTGGCGATTGATATGGGCCGGGCGACAGGCTCGCCGGAATGGCAGGCGCGGGCGGCTTTGCTGACGCCGATTGCCAAGGCCTACGGCACCGATATCGGCAACGAAGTGGCGCATCTGGGCGTGCAGGTGCATGGCGGCATGGGCTTTATCGAGGAAACCGGCGCGGCACAGTTCGCCCGCGATGTGCGGGTGACGCCGATCTATGAAGGCACCAACGGCATTCAGGCCATGGATCTGGTGGCGCGCAAGATGCTGGACAAGGGCGAGGCGGCGTATCGGCTCATCGACGAAGTGCAGGCCGATGCCGAAGCCGCGCGCGCGGCGCATCCCGATCTGGCGGGCGCGGTCTGGACGGCGGCCGAGACTCTGCGCGAGGCGACCGAAAATCTGGTGGCACAGCAGTTGAACGACCGTTTTGCCGGCGCTGTGCCCTATCTGCGGGCGTTTGCGCGGGTGTTGGGCGGGCATTTCCACCTGAAGGCGGCGCTGGCCGATCCGGCACGCGAACCGCTTGCGCGCTTCATGGTCAAGCGGATGCTGCCCGAGCATGTGCCGCTGCTGGCGCAGGTGCGTGAAGGCGCTGCCGGGGTTTATGCGTTGACACCCGAGTCGTTGCTGGCGTGAACGCGATCATCCATCACCCCTGGGACGCCCCGCCTGCAGACGGCGCGGCGATTGAGATTGCCGAAAACATCCTGTGGATGCGCTTGCCGCTGCCGATGGCGCTGGACCATGTCAACGTCTATGCGCTGGCGGATGCCGAAGGCTGGACGCTGGTGGATACCGGGCTGCAAAGCCGCAAGACCAAGGAGATCTGGGCAGCGTTGCTGGCCGGTCCGTTGCAGGGCAAACCCGTGCGCCGCCTGATCGTGACGCATCACCACCCCGACCATATCGGCCTTGCCGGCTGGTTTCAGGCGCAGGGGGCAGAGCTGATCACCACCCGCACCGCCTGGCTTTACGCGCGGATGCTGGTGCTGGATGTGCAGGAAACCCAGACGACGCAAGCGATGCTGTTCTATCAGCGCGCCGGTCTGGATCCGGCGGCTTTGGCGCAAAAGGCCGCCGAGCGCCCATTCAACTTTGCCGATGTGGTGGCGCCGCTGCCGCAGGGCTTCACCCGGATGGAGGAAGGCGATGTCATCACCGCCGGGGGGCGGCGCTGGCTGGTGCGGCTGGGGCAAGGCCACGCGCCGGACCACGCCACGCTGTGGAGCCTGGATGATGATCTGGTCCTGGGCGGCGATCAGCTTTTGCCCGGCATTTCCGCCAATATCGGCGTCTATCCAACCGAGCCCGAGGCCGATCCGCTGGCCGAATGGCTGCACAGCACGCGCGGCTTTGCGGCGCATGCGCGAATGGATCATCTGGTCTTGCCGGGCCACAAGCTGCCGTTCTCGGGCCTGCCGTTACGGCTGATCCAGATGGCGGAAAACCACGAATCCGCGCTGGAACGGCTGTTGACGCATCTGGCCACGCCGAAAACCGCCAGCCAGTGCTTTCTGCCGCTGTTCAAGCGCGAGATCACCGGATCGCAGTTCGGGCTGGCGCTGGTGGAAACCGTGGCGCATCTGAACTACCTCTTGAAGCGCGGTCAGGTTTCGCGTCTTCTGACCGGCGATGGTGCCTGGGCTTGGCAGGCCGTTTAAGGAACCCGTGATGCAGAACCCGATCAAAGACCCCGCCGCCGAAGCCGCCATCGCGCAAGCGGTTGCGAAGGCTTCCGGCATGCCACACCCCGAGCCTTTGCCGCACGACCCGTTGCCAGAGCCGATGCAAC